>WBZO01004640.1_pt1 | contig 14655 bp, 12 predicted proteins | sample 5204261 | NCBI WGS metagenome assembly WBZO01 (sample SAMN12412400, study PRJNA552823) | activated sludge metagenome | isolation source: activated sludge from anammox sidestream of wastewater treatment plant... | place: USA: North Carolina | collected 2017-09
GTTCTTCTGAGAAACTATGTCTGGATTTTTTTCCCATAACTGTATTAAAGACATAATCCCAACAACCTTCAAAATTTAATTTATTATAAAAACTGCATTACTAGTCTTGTTAGACTAACTATACCAAATTCTCAATTGGATTTATTAATTTTAATATTGTTTGTAATCAGTGGGTCGGCGTTTCGAGTCCGTCAGGCAGCACCACTTTATACAAGGACTTAAGGACATCTTCGGATGTCCTTTGTATTTTAAGCATCGTAAAAATACCGTTTTTTAGTTGTACCGTTAGTTTGATTTGCTGACTAAATTCTTACAGCTGGGGAAAATAAATTCGCAAGACATTTAAAATTTCATATGTTAATTCTATAATTTACTAAGGAAATTTTCATGAGCATAGCCACCCAAATAAAAATTACATCTCAACAGATTAGTGCGCTTGAAAGCCTTGACCGCGATGATTTGTTAAAAATGCTAAAAACGATGGTCAATGGTGGAATCGTCTTAAATTTTCATGGAAAGAAAATCGCTCAAGAAATAGATAAAAAAGTCAGACCTCGCCAAACGAAGATAGAAGCAAAATTAAGTGTAGGCAGTTCAGAAGAGCAAGCTAAAAATACTATTATTGAGGGTGAGAACTTACAAGCAATGGTAACGTTATATAAAGAGCGTGGCCAAGTTGACCTTATACTCACCGATCCCCCTTACAATACGGGTCAATATTTTAGATATAATGATAAGTGGGATACTGATCCGAATGATCCTGAACTTGGTCAGCTAGTTAAGCTAGAAGATGGTTCTCGCCACACAAAATGGATGAAAGCCATGCTTCCTCGTTTAAACATGATGAAAGCAATGTTAAAACCTAGTGGTGTTTTAGCTATTTGCATTGATGATAACGAACTTTTCCATCTAGGCATGATGTTGGACGAAATATTCGGAGAAGATAATAGGTTGGCAATAATTAATTGGCAAAAAACCTTTTCACCTAAAAATGATAGCACGCATATTTCAACAGCTACTGAATATGTTCTAGTTTATGCAAAGGACATAGAAATTGCTAAAACCAACTTATTGCCGCGCGATGAAAAAATGAATCAGCGGTTTAAAAATATTGATAATGATCCTTTAGGAGAATGGGCAGGAAAAGATCCTACAGCTAAAGAATTTAGAAAAAATACAGTATTTGGAATCCAATCGCCATTTAGTGGCTTTATACACTACCCTGAAGGAGAATATGAGTTTGATGGGAATTTACCCGAAACTAACAAGCATTGGACAGGTGTTAGTAAAGCTGACATGAAAAAATACCTAGAAGAATGGGGTTCTGAATATATTGAAAAAGATTTAGGTGACAACAGAGGTAAAGCCTTAATCCTAAAAGGATCACCTATTAGTTTAGAAAAATATAATCCAGGCAATGATCCGATAGTAAAAAAAGCGAATTCTAAAGCACTAAAACGAAAAGCAGAAGGTAAGTGGCCGAATCTAATATTTATGGGCGATAGTAAACGAGGTGAAGGTTACGGAAGACCGCGTATAAAAAATCATCTAATCAATGTAAAGCGCGGTAAAGTTGCTATGACTTACTGGGCAGATGAAGATTATGAAACTCCTATTGTTTTGGGTACCCAGTCCTGGGATCATACACAGTCAGGTCATAGCGATGCAGGTAAAAAAGAACTAAACAACATACTAGGGCCCAATCATAATTTCGATACAGTCAAGCCAATGAAGTTAATGAAGAAAATCATTCAACTTTGGTGTCCGCCACATGGCTTAATTTTAGATCCTTATGCTGGCTCTGGCACAACTGGGCATGCTATTTTAGAATTAAACAATGAGGCTGGTGCCGACAGACGATTTATTTTAATAGAGCAAGGTTCTCCTGATAACGGAGATAAATATGCAAGAAGCCTTACTCAAGAGAGGCTGAAACGCGCAATAACTGGTGAACGCCCAGATAATAAAAACAATCTCAAAATTACAGAAACTCCTCTTAAGGGTGGGTTTCAATTCCGTGTATTGCAGCAAAGGATTGATTCCAAAACTGTTTTAACGATGAAAAAAGATGAGTTGATTGATGTGGTCATTACCTCTCATTGGGAAAATAGTAGAAGAAATGGCTGCGGTCTTATTCGAATACAGGACAAAGCATTTAAATACTTAGTCGGTAAAAATGAGCAAAATGAAGGGTTCTTTTTAATCTGGAATGGTGGAGATAAGGTGGGCCAGCTGGATGCCAGTACCTATTCTACAGTAATGGAAGAAGGAAAAAAAGCTGGATTAAAACAGCCGTACCATGTTTATGCTAGGTACGAAATATATCAGTCAAAAAATATCAATTTTTATAAAATCCCAGATAAGATATTAGCGCACTTGGGGTTAAACGAAAATAGTGATAGCTTTAATGAGGAGTGATTATAATTAATGGATTTATTTCCTTTTCAAATTGAGGCATCTACTAAAATTGCCCAGAGATTCTCTGAGTATGCTGTCGAGCCCCTTTTTACAACGAAGACTAAGGTAGTTCCTTTCTACCAGAATCTAAGCGCAATAACTGGAAGTGGTAAAACGCCTGTTCTTGCCGATTCAATCTCACAAATTAGAAGTCAATTACCTGCTGAACCAATAGTATTATGGCTGTCTAAAGGTAAGGTTGTTGTCTGGCAGACATTTAATAACTTGGTATCGGGAAAATATGCTGAGTTAGTATCTAACTTTACAGTTAAGCCACTAATGGAATGTAAACATGCCGATATAGAGAATTCTAAATCTGGCCTTATCTTAGTTGCCACAGCTGCAAAGTTTAATCAGAAGGATAAAAATGAAGGTGATCGCAAAGTTTACCAATTAGCTCTGGATTTTGCGGATATGTCATTATGGGAAATGCTTAAAAAACGAACTGATGATAATGGGGTGAAGAGACCATTTATCGTAGTTTATGATGAAGGGCATAACCTATCTAATCAGCAAACAGAGTTATTATTAGAGTTAAATCCTGACGCATTAATTGCAGCTAGTGCGACTATGCGTGTACCTGATGCTTTGTCTCCGACTATATCACGTCTTAAGCAAGATAAAAAATGGAACGATAATGACTTCGCAACTGTCGTAAAAAGTAGTGAGGTTGTTGAGTCTGGACTTATTAAACAAAAAATTCTGTTAGGTGGTTACGTAACCCCTATGGAAATTGCCATAGACGAAATGTTAGAAAGCTTAAAGCGAACAGAAGAATCTGCTGAAAAGCTTGGGTTGCCTTTTAAGCCAAAAGCTATTTACGTTAGTAATACCAATGTAGTTTCGGGCGGTAACAATACTGACAATGTACACCAGCCTTTTGAGCAGCGCCAGGCTAGACCGATATTAATATGGAGATATTTAGTTGAACATAAAGGGGTTGATCCAGCTACTATTGCAGTTTATTGCAATCTGAAATTTGACTCTAAATCGCCGCCGCCACTAAACTTTAATTTATTTGCAGGCGGTGATAAAGATTATGACAACTTCATTTCTGGAAATTACCAACATGTAATTTTCAATTTAAGTTTACAAGAAGGTTGGGATGATCCGGCTTGTTATTTCGCTTACATTGATAAAGAAATGGGTTCTAAAGAGCAAATTACTCAAGTAATCGGTCGAGTTTTAAGGCAGCCACAAGCTACTCATTACACCGAACCTAGCTTAAATACTGCACATTTTTATATCCGAACAGATGAAAAGAGTATTTTTGAAGAAGTGCTCAAAGAGGTTAGGACGAAAATAGCTGCTGAAGCTCCAGAAATTAATTTAACGGTTTTTACAGGAAGCAAAGGAACGTCTAATAAGTTATATGTATCACCAAATAAGGTTCAGCTATTACCAGAAGTATCTATAGATTCTACTAATGCTATAGAGCCAATAAGAAAGATTATTTCTTCCATTCATGATTATAAAACCGATACCAAAAATACTATTGGTAAAGGTGGTAGAATTCAAATTCTGCAAACTATAGGTAGTAGTGGAAAAGAACAGCAAGAATGGACTGAGATTGAGCATAGCAATCGTGTAACTGCTAGATGGGTATTTGCTCGAGAGATTCAAAAGACATATTCTAAAGCAATTAACTTATGCGATATTGAACACGAGAAATTTGATGCTCTTGTTGAATATAACAGTCCTGCTGCTGAACATATGAGGGAAGCTGCGCGCAAAATTGTAACAGCTTATATTGAGAATTCAGCTGTCACGCAAAACTTCTCTCATCCTATTGAGGTTCCATCAGTGGCAATAAATCCAGATAAATCCATTAAATTTACCTCGTCATTACATGAAAGCTACAGTGACTTAAATTCTTTAGAAGAAGGATTCGCTGTTGAGTTAGATAAAGCTAATAAATTATGGTTTAGGAACCCATCAAAAGGATTATTTGAAATTCCATTGTTAACTAAAGGTGGAAGTAAAAACTTTAATCCTGACTTTGTCGTTTTTGATAATCAAGAAATTATGGCCATTGATACCAAAGGTGATCATCTCATTGTTGAAGATGCTGGGAAAAAGCTGTTTTATCTCAATAAAGTTGGCGATGGCCCAAACGTTTCTATAAGGCTTGTAACTAAAGGAACTTGGAATAAATCCGTAGAAAAAGAGAACAATAACGGATTTACTGTTTGGAAATTGAAACAAGGCAAGGCGCATCCTTTCTGCCATACCACAATGACAGATGCGGTAAGTGAATGTCTAAAGTCATAACTTAGCTATAAGAATAATAATCAAAAATGAAATTCCTGCACCAACTGGTCAGATATATTAATTTGAAGCACAATTTAAGGTTTTTGATTTCTACAAACTAAGACGAAATAACCAGATCAAAAGTTTTCTAATAATGCCAATAAAACACGCGATATGGAAAGTAGGCGAAAAGCCAACCAAGCTAGCGGACGCAACGCTCCAAAGCGAACGGCTGCTTGAGGATATGATTGTATCAACGCCAAGCATCCTTTCCGATGAATGGATGCTGATTGGTCGTCAAGAAGATACTGGCTTTAGTGGTCGTATTGATTTACTGGCTATTGCGCCTGATGGTTCGTTGGTGCTGATCGAGATCAAACGCAATCGCACTCCTCGTGAGGTAGTGGCACAAGCCTTGGATTATGCGAGTTGGGTAGAAATCTTAAAAGACGAGGATATTGCAGCTATCTATAAGCGGTTCAAACCTGCTGGCGAATTGAAGAGCGATTTCAAAGCGCATTTTGGTGCAGAGCTTGACGAGGAATCGTTAAACGATAGCCATCAGATTGTGATTGTGGCAGCTTCGCTTGATGATAGCAGTGAACGGATCGTTTCCTATCTCAATAATCGCAATATCGCCATCAATGTGCTTTTATTTCAGGTGTTCGCGCATGGCACTGAGCAACTGATTAGCAGAGCATGGTTGCTAGACCCCATCCAAACACAAACCAATATTTCCTCGCAGCAAAACCGAGAAAAAGAGCCTTGGAATGGGGAAATATATACCTCCTTTGGGCATGGGTTTTCACGCAGTTGGGAAGATGCCATTCAATATGGATTCTTCTGTGCTGGTGGTGGTGCGTGGTACAGCAAGACCTTGCAGCTTTTAGAGATAGGCGACCGCATTTGGGTAAATATCCCAGGTCATGGCTATGTTGGGGTGGGCAAAGTAATAGGTCATGTGCAACCTGCTTCCACCTTCACTGTTAATGTGGATGGCAAAGATGCTCGCTTTGTGGATATTGCAAACCGCGCAAGCTATCATCGTGAGTTCATAGAGGACGAAGAGAAATGTGAGTATTTCGTGCCAGTGGAATGGATTCACACTGTACCACTCAAGGATGCTGTGCGCGAAATAGGCTTTTTTGGGAATCAAAACTCTGTATGCAAACCGACTGCACCCAAATGGCGACACACCACTGAACGGCTAAAAAAGTTGTTTTTAGGGGAAGTATAATAAAGACATGATCGATAAAATCCACCTTTATAAATCACAAAAGGCATCAAAAATGATTCATAGATCCGTTTCTATGCATCATACGCTATCAGTGGTGAATCGGGCAGAATCGGATATCCTTTAATAAGCTCGGCCACTATTAAAGGATATCCTATATTTTAATGTGCCAACACCAGTTGGAGTTCTGAAACCGTCACCACATTACAACACTGTATTTCCCATCCGCCTGTGTTCGCCAGTGACCGCCTACAACCGCATTTTTTGGCAGCATGGATGACAGCATAATTGCTCTAGTGAAATACCAAAATTGTTTTATTTCAAGGCTATATATAGCCAGTATGGATTCCGTAGGAGTCACCATTTAACCGTATGTAATTGTTCGCTTTTGTTCGTTTTACGGTTCATCTCCAACGACTTAAAACCACAGACGGTTCGCTGATTTTCACCACCATTCGCCTACAACCACAACTTTCAGCAGCATTTTTGACAGCATCGCGCAGAAACAAGTGCAAAGATGCTGCCTTTTACCGTGTTATTAAAACAGCGTGATGCTACCGCTTTGACAGCTTGTTCAATCATATCAACGACATGGTTTTTTTGGATTTTTGCCCTTCCATAACAGCTATATACAGTGATACCCTGCCAAGATAGAGGTAGGATTATGACGCTTATTCATAGAATGAAGATATTACTGGCGGTGTTGCAGGAAATCGGCGGCATAGCTAGTGATGCACGGCTTCAACAATTACTATTCTTATATTGTAAAGAATTTGTTAAGCGTGATGAATATTATGAATTTATCCATCTAGGAGGTGCGCCATACTCACTACAAGCTAACGAAGATAAGGCAGCTCTAATACATAAAAAGCTGCTTGAGAAAGCCGATGATTGGCTATTGAAACCGACTAATAAACGTTTTGCAACTGAACTGGATTTTTTTGAAAAGATTGCAATTCAGGATTTGAAAAATAAATGCCTGACACAAAGCGATGAAGAACTGAATCTTTATATAGCCGAGCATTACCCTGAGTCTACACCTCAAATTTCTGACGAAATCATATTTTATACAATTGGTTATGAAGGTATCAGTCCAGAAGCATATATAAATCTACTACGGCAAAACGGTGTAAAATTATTGCTTGATGTTCGCAAAAATGCTTTCAGCCAGAAATATGGTTTTTCAAAAGCGGAGCTGGCGAATATTTTACCGCGTGTTGGCATAGAATATCTGCACATGCCAGAGTTAGGTATTGAGTCCGAAAAGCGTCAAAATTTGACCACAGATAAAGATTACGAGCAGCTATTCAAAGAATATGACCAAACCACAATATTAAAAGGGCAAGCAAAAATAGAAGAATTGCAAAGCTTATTGGAAGATAAGCAACGCGTGGCAATAACCTGTTTTGAAGCCGATCCATATCACTGCCACCGCAGCCGTGTTGCCAAGGCATTAAAGGCTAGGGAACAATTCACTTATAAAATTGAACATCTTGAGTCATGCAAACATCTGAACCACAAGCAGAATGCACGAAAATTCTCGTAACAGTCAAAACCTATCCTCTCCTTTCTTCTAAATACACAGAAACAGTTTGCACGGCCGGTTTTCGTGAGGAAGGAAAATGGATTCGTATTTACCCTGTTCTATTTCGCAATTTAGATAAAAATCAGCAATTCAAGAAATACCAATGGATTGAAGCAGATATAATCAAGGATGCGAAAGACCCAAGACCGGAAAGCTATAAATTAGCCGGTGATATTAAGCTACTTCATTGTCTGGATACACAAAAATCTTGGGAAGAACGCAAAAAACTCGTACTCAGCAAAGTATATTATAATCTTGATACGCTCATACATGAGGCACGCGATACCAAACATTCAACATCGCTTGCCACATTCAAGCCAAAACGATTGATCGGTTTTTCTGTTGAGCGCGATACTTCTCTAAAAACACGCAGTCAAAAACTTAAAATTCTAAAACAACAAATATCTAAGGAACAAGCCGAACGGTTGGTTAAGGCTGTGCCATTCAAATTTTATTATACATTTGTCGATCAGCTAGGGAAGCGGAGCAAACTACAAATACTGGATTGGGAAATTTATCAACTATGCCGTAAGCTTATACGCATATATGGCGCGCGCAGAACAAAAATCGCAAATATTTTGCGAGAAAAATATCTGAACCAATTGCCAAAAACTCGTGATATTTATCTATTTCTTGGCACAAGTAAATATTGGCATATCAGGCGTAGCAACAATCCATTTATGATTGTGGGTATATTTTATCCGCCTAAATAGGTAGATAGTCTTATCAATGAATTATTTGCTTCTAAAGCAATCCCAATTAGTTATCTGGTACAGCCACTAATTTTATTTGCCTGTAACCGCTGGCAACTGAGCTTTCCTGTTGTCTGATGCTTTATTCTTTTTCATATTCATGGCCGGACGTGCACCGATAATAGTACCACGGTATTTTTTTGCCTCCACCACCGGCTGGCGTATTGCAGAGTAGATCTGTTTTTCTGCCTCAACCATTAAAACACCGCCTAAAAATCCCCCAAGGAAACCACAGAAAAATTTTCCAATTTTTTCTAATTTTGCGGCGGCTTTCCATAAAAACCGTATGCGGGTAGGTGGAATGAATAGGGCAGAGCTGGTGCGGGTGATGGCAAATTGTTGTTCGGTAAGCAGGTCGCGGATCTGGCTCATGCTGAATGGCCTGCCATAACCGAAAGGGCTGCGCGATGAGCGCGACCATAAGCTATGCCTATTGGGAGCGACAGCCAGAAGTTTTCCGTTTGGTGTAAGTACGCGCCATATTTCGCTGATCATCCATGAAAGCTGCTCGCTGTTTTCCATGCTGTGGATCAGTAGCACCCTGTTTATGCTGCTTTCAGCAAAGGGAAGCTCGCTTTCGTGGGTTATCAGTGTCAGGTTGTCGCTGTTATGCGGCCAGTAAATAGCTCCCTGCTGGGCGGGCATACAGGCAATCAGAGTTGCCGCCTGTTCAAGATATGGTTCGATATACGGCACGGCATAGCCCATTCCCAGTACAACATCACCATTGGTATTTGGCCAGAATTGCAAAATACTGTCGGCAATCAGCAGGCGTACTGATTCCCCAAAGCCCGTTGCATAAAAATTGCGCAAATTTATTATATCGGGTGTGTACATATACCAGTCTTTAACCTAAAAGAGCTATCATATAACGAGGATAGACCTAATATTAGCAGTGAATCAATAATAAATTATGTAAGTTTAATATGTTTTTTAGTTTTCGTCTTATTTTAACATTCTGTTTGTTATCATTTTTCCTCAACGTTGCCCCAGTGAGCGCAATGACACAGGAAGAAGCGGAACATACAAGATCAGCTTTTTTGTTTTCAGGCAGGCAGCAATGGAAAGACGCGATTTTACATGCAAAAAGCAGCAACAGTTATGTTTTGCAGACTCTGGTTGACTGGCAATATTTATTAGATGCGGATTCAGGAGCTGATTTCTTTGCGATAAACCAGTTTTTGACAGAACATCCTGATTGGCCGGAGAGAAGAAAGCTGCAAATACGGGCTGAGATAGAGTTGGCAAAAACTGATATGAAAAGCGAAGATGCCATAGATTGGCTGACAGCCAATCCGCCGATAACAGGAATAGGCAAACTGACCTTGGCAAATGCTTTGCAGCAAGGCGGTAAAACAGAAGCCGGTAAGATAGAATCGATTATCCGTGATGCGTGGATTGGTGGTGATTTTAGCGATGAGCAGGAAAAATCATTGTTGGCAAAATATTCTGGCATTATCCGTCAGGAAGATGATATTTCCCGCGCTAACCGGCTGGCATGGGAAGGTAAATATAGTGCTATTGAGCGGATGTCATCACGGCTTTCCAAAAAACGAATGGATTTATATGCCGTCCGTTTTGCTATACAAAATGATAAAAAAAATGCCAATAAATTAATCGCTAAGCTTTCACCTGATTTGAGGAATGATGTTGGCTTGTTCTATGACAGGCTTCTTTATGCCTATAAAAAAGATAAGGATGCGGAAGTGTGGAAATTGCTTTTATCTGCGCCTCATAAAATTCCCTATCCGGAAAAATGGTGGAAAATACGCGAGGCAAAAATACATGAGGCAATAAGTGATGGTAATATGGCTCTGGCTTTCCGCCTGCTTGCCAATCACGGGCAGGAGGAGAAGCAGGAATTCATGCAGGGGTTTGCGGATGCCAGTTGGCTGACAGGCAGGCTGTTGCTTACATATAAAAAACAACCAAATGAAGCCTTCCAGATATTCCAAAAAATGTTCAAAGCCGTTAAATATCCGGTAAGTAAGGCTAGGGCTTCATATTGGGCAGGCCGGGCTTTGCGGCAGGCAGGGGATTTAGAAGAGGCCAAAAAATGGTTTAACATAGCAAGCTCGTATCCTACAACTTTTTATGGGCAGTTAGCCTCGGCAGTGTATCATGGAACAGCGCCTTTGCGAATTCCCGCACCTCCTGTTATTTCTGATGAGGTACGGGCAGAATTTAGCGCAAGAAGTTTAGTGAAAGCAGTAAAGCTTTGCATTTCATTTAATGAATTTGCCCTTGCCGGAAAATTGATAAATCATTTAGTAACTGATGCAGATGACGAGAGTGAAGCGCTGCTTGCCAGTGAGCTTGGGGTTGATGCCGGAAAAATTTATCTCAGCGTGCGTGGTTCAAAAAAAGCTCTGCAAAATAATGTAGTGTCTATTTTTGCTGGCTACCCAATAATAAAAACCAGCGATAATCTGGCTATTCCGCGTTCCCTTGCGCTGGCAATTACCAGGCAGGAAAGCGAGTTTGATAATCTGGCAAAAAGCCCGGCTGGGGCATTGGGGATGATGCAATTGTTGCCGTCAACTGCAGCAGAAGTGGCTCGTAAAAATGATATGGAATATAACCCGCAAAAATTATATGAAGCAGATTATAACATGCATCTGGGGAGTTTATACATAAAGCGGATGATGGATAATTATAACGGCTCGCTTATAATGGCAGTTGCCGCTTATAATGCGGGTATGGGCAATGTCTATAAATGGGTAAAGAAATTTGGGAAGCCCGCAAAAAATATTGATGGCGCGGTAGATTGGATTGAGAATATCCCTTTCGCAGAAACCCGTAATTATGTGCAGCGCGTGCTGGAAAATTTACAGGTATATAGATATATAGAGGCGCAGAAATCTAATGATGTTTCTGATGCTAAGCTATTGCTTGGTAATGATTTAATCCGCTAAGAAATATTCGTTGGGCGAAAAATTGCAAGAAAAAGCTTGAAAATGTTTCATATTACCGTATAAAGGCAAAATTCCCCTTATATTTTAACGTATATTCAGAGAGTCGCTAGACTATGACCGACCTTAACATCGCAAAATTTGTTCGTGAAGTCCGCCAGGAAGCAAGAAGGGTTACTTGGCCTACCCGTAAAGAAACAATAGTTTCTACCGTTACCGTGCTGATTCTGGCGACTGTGGCTTCAGTTCTATTTTTATTGGTTGATATAGTTGCAGGCTCGGTTGTACGGGCGATCATCGGGATATAAGAATTTTTAGTTAAAGAAAGTAAGATATATATGGCTTTTCGTTGGTACATAGTTCACGCTCATTCAGGATTTGAAAAGAAAATTGCTGAATCTATAAAAGAGCAGGCAGTTAAGAAAAATATTGCCCACCTGATTGAGGAAGTGGTCGTTCCGGTTGAAGAAGTAAGCGAAGTTCGCCGCGGGAAGAAAGTAACTGCCGAAAGGAAGTTTTTCCCAGGTTATGTAATGGTAAAAATGGAGCTTACCGACGAAACATGGCACATGATAAAAAATACGCCTAAAGTAACCGGATTTTTGGGCGGCGGCGGCAAGGGGCGTCCTGTCCCGATCACCGAGAAAGAGGCAGAGTCCATCTTTTCTCAGGTGCGTGAAGGTGTTTCCAGCTCTAAATCCAAAGTTAGCTTTGAAATTGGCGAAAATGTCAAAATCATCGAAGGGCCGTTTGAGTCATTCGTTGGTCTGGTTGAAGGTGTTGATGACGAGAAATCCAGGATCAAGGTTTCTGTATCAATTTTCGGACGCGCAACGCCTGTGGATCTGGAATATAATCAGGTTGTAAAAGTGGCTTAGGCCAGCTTTTTAATCAGGATTGCCAGCGCTTTCATTATTTCGTTGCCGATAGCTCCGCCATCGCCTTTCAGGTTGCTTCTTATCACCGTGTTCATGGCATCTATGTGTTTTCCGTAAATCACCATGTGTTTTTGTGGCACGCAGTCTTTTTCGGCAAAGTCATGGAGTGATTTTGCGATTTTCATACCGAGGCCATAACCTATGGCGTCCAGCTTTCCTTTTATTTCCATAGAGCTTTTAGTTATCTTTTTTAGGATGGGCAGGCTGGCATCAGGATTAGCATAAAGATCCCCGAAATCATGTATTATTGATTGCCAGATACCAAGGGCTTCTTTTAGGAATTCATTGTTGGCTCTTTCTATTATTGCATCGCATTCCTTTATTTTTTCTGGAGAAAATACATCATGCATATTTACATTTTTGCCGATTTTTTTGCGAATTGCAGATGTTGGGGACGGAGCTTTTTTTTCATTCATTGTTTGCATGGTTTACTTTCCCTGATTTATTTTCCTTCGTGGCGAAATACTTTTATATCCTGCTTGCGGCGGTCAACACCATTAGGAGGAGGCTGGTTTGATACCCTTCTGCATGGGCCTTTATAATGTTGTGAAGTTATGAAAGCTCTTTGGTGATCGATAACCTGTATTATGTGGTAACATAGGGCTTCGGCGGATACCGGCTTGAGCATTATTTCATTTACGCCAGAGTCGCGTGCATATTGAATCCGGTTTTCCTGCGCGTTGCTGGTAAGCATTATGATTGCGACATATGGATTCGGTGAATTTTTAGAAGTCCTAAGGTAGCGCACAAAAGATGAGCCGTTTTTTGGCGGTATCGGCGACCACATATCGATATCAATAGGAATAACTACTTTGCTGTAATCATCTTCCTGCAGGTTGAAATCTTCTTTTGGTGCCAGTTCCCAGTCAGCTATAATCAGGTCTATATCAATTTCTTTCATGGCTTTTACGGCCTGGTAGCCGTCTTCTACCGTCATGACTGTACCAAACCCCAGATTGACCAGTACATCTCGAAGCATGGATGAAACCTGTTCGTCACCATTTACCACGAGCAGATTAACTTTAGATAAAACCGAGTTATAGTTCTTAGATATGACCGACATAATTTCCTGAACTTGCCTTTGCTGTTAAATTAAGAGAAAAGTTGGTTTAACTTGGTGTTTTGGTATTATCTTTTAATTATCATCTTGGAAACGTTAACAATGCGCTAAGAATAATATAGCATTTTATATAAATTGTTTATTTATAATGAGTAATATCAATAACTTGATAAATACTCCAGAAAGTATTTTTTAAATCTATCTTTTATAGGTGGGTGCTGGTTCGGTGTTTTGCGTTTATTATTGTGTGTTAAATGACTTGTCTGTGCTTTGATTTTCTGGCTTAGGCAGGTTTGTTTATAAAAAAATTAAAAAAGGCTAAAAAAATACTTGCGCTAATAAAAAAGGAGCATTATAAGTCTGCTCCCTTTGCTTTCTTTTATGTAAGCTCTGGGCGTTAGTTTTTGGGAGTTTGCCGCTGTTTTTATTGAGTGTAATTAAAAATAGTGTGTGCAGGCGTAAACACCACTTCGATAGGTTATGCAATGGCTAAAAAAGTTGTAGGTTATATAAAATTAGAAATTCCTGCCGGTAAGGCGAATCCGTCTCCTCCAGTTGGTCCCGCTCTTGGTCAGCGTGGTTTGAATATCATGGAATTCTGTAAAGCGTTTAACGCGGCTACCCAGAAAATGGAAGTTGGCGCACCCATTCCTGTCATTATTACTGCTTATCAGGATCGTACCTTTACCTTTATCACTAAGTTATCGCCAGTATCTTATTATATTAAGAAGGCTATCGGTTTGCAGAAGGGGTCGCAAACTCCGGGTAAGGGTGCTGTTGCCGGGAAAATTACCATGGCGCAGATCCGTAAAATCGCGGAAGAAAAAATGAAAGATTTAAATGCCAATGATGTTGAGGCTGCTGCGCGTATGGTTCGTGGCTCAGCCCAGTCAATGGGTCTTGAAATAGTGGAGGCTTAAGAACATGCCAAGAGTTACAAAAAGAAAAAAGGCTCTATTGTCTAAAGTTGATACCTCTAAGAAATACACCCTTGCTGAGGCAGTTAAGTTAGTTAAGGCTTCTGCAACCAGTAAATTTGATGAAACCATAGATGTGGTAATCAATACTGGTCTTGATCCGAAGCAGACCGACCAGTTGGTGCGCGGTATGGTTTCCATGCCAAACGGCACTGGTAAAAATGTTCGTGTGGCAGTATTTGCCCGTGGCGAGAAAGCTGCGGAAGCTGCAAAAGCTGGTGCTGATTTTGTTGGTGCTGAGGATTTGGGTGATAAGATAGCTGCTGGTTTTACTGATTTTGACCGTGTTATTGCTGCTCCAGACATGATGGCGGTGGTTGGTAAGCTGGGTAAGGTTCTTGGGCCTAAAGGTTTGATGCCTAACCCGAAGCTTGGTACTGTTACCCCGAATGTTGTTGATGCGGTGAAAGCGGCTAAATCTGGTCAGGTTGAATTCCGCCTGGATAAAGCTGCGATAATCCACGCGGGTGTTGGTAAGGCTAGCTTCAGT
>WBZO01004641.1_pt1 | contig 14654 bp, 17 predicted proteins | sample 5204261 | NCBI WGS metagenome assembly WBZO01 (sample SAMN12412400, study PRJNA552823) | activated sludge metagenome | isolation source: activated sludge from anammox sidestream of wastewater treatment plant... | place: USA: North Carolina | collected 2017-09
CGCTCGCGGCGAGGGCCTCCGCACGGCGCTTGGTCTTGCCCGCCCGCGCCGGCACGTGGCACAGGCCGCAGGCGTAATCCCGCGTCAGGTCCTGGGCATGGGCGACGAAGTGGCCGCCGCACTCCCGACATTGCGCCAGCTTGAGCATGTTGGCGTCGAAGAAGCGCACCAGGGTCCAGGCGCGCGTCAGCGACAGCGCGCATTCCATGCCGTGCAGCTCGATATGCTCGAGATACAGGCGATAGGCCTTGACGACGGCGTTCAGGCCGCTCAGCCCGGTGTGCTCCAGCATGAACCGATGGAAGGACATGAACAGCGAGGCATGCACGTTCGGCTGCCAGGTGAGGAACCAGTCGGTCGAGAACGGCAGCATGCCCTTCGGCGGCGAGACGCCCTTCACTTCCTTGTAGAGCTTGAGCAGCCGCTCGCGCGAGAGGTGGGTTTCCGCCTCCAGCAGCTGCAGGCGGGCGCCGAGGCGGATCAGCTCGGCGGCGAGCTGGATCTCCCGGGCTTCGGTGACGACGCTCTTGTTTCTCATGGCGGCCGGCTCAGGCAACGGCTTCGACGGCCTTCGCCGAGGCGAGGATGGCGGCGTGGGTATGCGAGGTGCCGCGGTCGCGCTCGTGGCTGGAGAGCAGGCCCAGCAGCAGCTTGTCATCGAAGCGGAAGCGGCACAGCACCATGTTCGAGCCGGCCATCTTCAGCACCTGGCCCGGGGTCAGGCGATCGATCACTTCCGCCACGTCGGCCGCGATGCCCAGGCGGTACTGGGCGGTTTCCCGGTCGGCCCGGATCAGCTGCTGGGCGAGCATCAGGTAGGCCAGGTTCAGTTCCTTGATCTCGTTGTAGACGTCGGCATTGCTCATCTCGGCGCTCCTCCGTTCGTTGATGGCACCCCCTGGCGCCCTTGTTGAACGCATTCTGCGGCCAAGACGACGGCGGCAAAATCAGCCGGCCTCCGAATTTTGCGTACGAATAACGACAAGGCGGCCTGTAGGCATTTTTCCTACATGACCGGGCTTTTCCTGCCTTCGTTTGTTTAACGGCGCCGGCAGGAAAAACTTTAGGCCTTTCTTGAAAAATTATTTCCGAGTCGAATCAGCGGATTGGAGCAAGCGTCAGTGCAGGAGGGTGCCGTTCTGGATGTGCTCGCCGTCCAGCCGCTCGGTCAGCACCTGGACATCGACCGGACGGCTGAAATGGAAACCCTGGAAGCGGTCGCACTGTTCCTGCTGCAGCATCCGGACCTGATGCGCCGTCTCGACGCCCTCGGCGATGGTCATCAGGCGCAGGCTCTTCGCCAGCGCCATGATGGTGTGCACGATGGCGGTGTCTTCCTCGTCGACCCCGAGCGTGCGCACGAAGGACTTGTCGATCTTGAGGATGTCGATGGGGAAGCGCTTCAGGTAGGACAGCGAGGAATAGCCGGTGCCGAAGTCGTCGATGGAAAGCTTCACCCCCATGTGCTTCAGCGCGCGCAGCATGCCGACCGCGGTTTCGGCATCGTGCATGACGACCGACTCGGTGATTTCCAGCGTCAGGGCCTGTGGTCGCAGCCCGGAATCCTGCAATGCGCGGTTCACCACGTCGAGCAGGCGCGGCTGGGCGAACTGCACCGCCGAGACGTTCACCGAGACCGACAGCTCCGGGTAGCCCTGGTCGTGCCAGGCCCTGGCCTGGCGGCAGGCCTGGCGCAGCACCCACTCGCCGATATTCACGATCAGGCCGGATTCGTCGGCGATCGGGATGAAGCGGTCGGGCGGGATCAGGCCGCGCTCGGGATGGCGCCAGCGTACCAGGGCCTCGACGCCGATGGTCTTCAGGCTGGCGGAATCGACGCAGGGCTGGTATTGCAGGAAGAGCTCGTCGCGCTCGATGGCGTGGCGCAGTTCGCTTTCCATGGCGATGCGCTCGGCCGAGGTGGCATTCATTTCCCGCTCATAGAAACGGAATTCGTTGCGCCCCCCGCGCTTGGCGTTGGCCATCGCCGTTTCGGCGTTCATCAGCAGGTCATACACCTGGCGGCCGTCCTCCGGCACCTGGGCGATGCCGATCGAGCAGGTCAGGTACAGCTCGATGCCGGCATGCATGAACGGCGCCTCGAAGGCCTGCTTGAGCCATTGCGCGAAGTTCAGCGCGGCCTGCCTGTCGCCCAGGCCGGGATAGAAGATGCCGAACTCGTCGCCGCCGAAGCGGGCCAGGATGGCGCCGGACTCGACGACGCACTCCTTGAGCCGGCCCGCCGCCTGGCGCAGGATCTCGTTGCCGGCCTCGTAGCCGAAGGAGCTGTTGATGCGCAGGAAGCGGTCGAGGTCGAGGTAGAACAGCGTGCCGCAGGGCGACTTGCCGAGCCGCTCGCACTCGGCGATGCACTCGGTGACGCGGGCGCAGAAATAATTGTGGTTGGGCAGGTTCGACAGCTTGTCGTAATTGGCCAGTTCCAGGATGCGCGAATCGGCCTGCCGCACGGCGTGCCGCGCCGCCGCGCCCTTCAGCTCGCGTTCGATGACCGGAATCAGCCGCGCGAAATTGCCCTTCTGGATGTAGTCGTTCACCCCGTCGCCCATGGCCGAATAGGCCGTCTGGTCGCTGATGTGGCCGGAGTAGATGATGAAGGGAATGTCCTTGCCGCTCTTCTTGAGGATGTCCAGCGCCGTGAGGGCATCGAAACCCGGCATCGAGTGGTCGCAGATGATCAGATCCCACTCGCCGTTGCCCAGCGCCTGGCTCATGTCGCGACCGCTGTCGACGCGCTGGTAGTCGACCTTGGCGCCGCGCGAGGCGAGTTCGGAGAACAGCAGGAAGGCGTCGTCCTCGGAATCGTCCACGATCAGCAGGCTGATGGGCTGTTCCCGCAGCAGCATCATGTTCGCGCGTTCCATCACGGTCTTGGTCGGATCGATAGCCATGGTTTCGGGTTGACCGATTAACGGCGGCGCGGATGAAAACTTTAGCGGGTTGGCGGCAAATATTTAACGCTGCCGGCTCAAGGGCTTGCCGAGGACTGCGGGGTGGCGATGCGATTGCGGCCCTGCTGCTTGGCCAGATACACCCCCTCGTCCGCGCGCTTGATGAGGGCATCGAGGTTGGCCATCGACTCGTCGCGCACCGCCACGCCGACGCTCATGGTGGCCTTCATCTGCTGCCCGTTGAACCTGACCGGCGCCTGCTCGACGGCGCAGCGCATGCGCTCGGCGCAGGCCAGCGCCGCCTGCAGGCCGGTCTCCGGGCAGATGACGAGGAACTCGTCGCCGCCGGTGCGGCAGACCACGTCCTGGGCGCGCAGGGCGCCGCGAACGGCCAGGGCCACCTGTTTCAGGTAGGCGTCGCCGACATCGTGCCCGTGGGTGTCGTTGACCTGCTTGAACTGGTCGAGATCGATCACCATGCAGGAGAGCGGCCGCTTGTTGCGCGAGCCGACCGCCCACTCCTTGGAAAGGTGCTCCATGGCGTGGCGCCGGTTGGGCAGGCCGGTCAGCTCATCGGTCAGCGCCGCCTCCTGCAGGCGGCGATTGGTGATGGACAGTTCGGCGGCGAAGCGGCGCAATTCCTCGCGATCCTGCTCCATGTCCTGGTGCAGCCGGACGATGCGCTGGCCCGCCCGCAGCCGCGCCAGCAGCAGCCGCGGGCCGGGCGGCCTGGGCAGATGGTCGTCCACGCCATTCTCGAAGGCCTCGACCAGATTCTCGTCGCCGCCCGGCGGGGTCAGCATCAGGATATACATGCCCCGCCCCAGCTGGGTGTCGCGCAGGGTGCGGACCAGCCCGATGCCGCCGGGCTGCGGCAGGCCGCGGCCGACCAGCAGGATGTGGGGTTCCTTCTCCAGCGCGAGGCGCAGACCGTCCTCGCCGTTTTCCGCCTCGATCACCTCGTAGCCGCCCGGCTCGAGGACGGCCCGCAGCGACAGGCGGGCCTCGCGCTCGTCGTCGACCACCAGGATGCGCAGGCGCGCCGCCTCGGCCGGCTGCGCCGCCGGGGCGGGCTCCGCCGGGGGCCGGGCCAGTTCGTCGAAACTGGGCGGCCGCGCCGAGGATACATTGAGGATCGCGGCCCATTCCTGCCATTCCCGCACGACGCCGTCGCACAGCTGCAGGAGGTCGTCCGCCTCGAATTCGAGGCGGGCGCCCAAGGCGAGCAGGCGCGGCATGGCGGCGCTGCGCGCGGCATCGTCGGCCACGCAGATCTCGGCGATCAGCCTGGACAGGGCCAGGGACTGCACCAGGACACGTTCGCGGCTGCCTTCGCGAAAGGCCATTTCCTCGCTGCGCTCGTGGAGGAAGACGATTTCGCAGAAGACCTTCGGCAGCCCCCAGTCCGTCAGCATGGCGGCGCTGAGGTCGCGGTGATTCATGGCGAAGCGTTCGGTCTCCAGCTCGGCGAGCACGGCCGGCGGGCCCTTCGCGGCGCTGCGCAGCACGGCGGCATAGTCCTCGGCATACAGCGTCGCCAGCGCCAGCTCGCCGACGCGCGCCAGCAGGCCGACGGAGAACGCCTCCTCGGCCTGCGCCGCGCGCGTGCGCAAGGTCAATTCCTGCAGGGCGATGCCGCAGGCCAGCGAGGCCGTCCAGAAGTTGGCGTAGTCGAAGCTCTTGCAGGCGCCGTGCTTGTACTGGGACAGCAGCGAAAAACCGAGGGCCAGGTTGCGCACCGCCGGCATGCCGAGCACCACCAGCGCCTCCTGCACCGAGACGACCGGGCGGCCGGGGTTGGCATTCACGGAATTGGCCGCCTTGACGAGGCGCCCGACGAAGGCCGGATCCGACTTGATGATGCGCGCCAGCTCGGCCATCGATGCGTCTTCCTTCTGCGTCAGGCGCATGATGGCCAGGGCCACCCCCTTCGGCGAAGGCAGGTTGCCGGAAGCTTTCAGCTTTTCGAATTTCGATATGTCCATCGGGCTCATGGGTGGACGGCTCCGTCGATCGCCTGCATGAATTGAGGCCGCCTGCGACCCTCCTGTACTCTACGGCCGTCCGGCGGCTTTCTTGAGGGCGCCGCCATGAAGGTAAAATGAGCCCATGAACTATTGTAGCCATTGCGGCGGCCCCGTGGGCCTGAAAATCCCCGCCGGCGACACGCTGCCGCGCCACGTCTGCGAGCGCTGCGGCGCCGTCCACTACCAGAATCCCAAGCTGGTGATCGGCGCCATTCCGGAATGGGAGAACAAGATCCTGCTGTGCCGGCGCGCCATCGAGCCGCGTGCCGGCTTCTGGACGCTGCCGGCGGGCTTCATGGAAAACGCCGAGACGGCCATCCAGGCGGCGGCACGGGAAACCCTGGAGGAAGCCTGCGCGCGGGTGGAGATCGGCGAGATGTTCAGCTTCATCAGCGTGCCGCACATCAACCAGGTGCATATCCTCTATCGGGCGCGGCTGCTCGACCTCGATTTCTCTCCCGGCCAGGAATCCCTCGAGGTGCAGCTCTTCGACGAGACGACCATTCCCTGGCAGGAAATCGCCTTCCGCACCATCGGCATGACGCTGCGCCACTATTACGAGGACAGGAAGGCCGGCCGTTTCGGCTTCCACGCCGCCGATCTGGTCGTCACGCCGAAGTAGCGGCTACTGCTGAGCGTCGGCAATGTCGAACACCACCGGCAGCCGCACGGCGAATTCGCGTCCGCGCAGCGAGTCGGGCAGGGCGGCGGCGGCGGCGGCCTGCGACATCATCAGCACGGCTTCGCGGTCGAGCACCGCGTGGCCGCTGGAGCGCGCCAGCAGGACATGGCGGGCGCGGCCTTCCGGCGAGACATCCACGCTCACCTCCGCCGTGCCCGTCCAGCCCCGTTCGCGCGCCAGGGGCGGGTAGCGGCGATGGGTCCGCGCTTCCCGTGCCAGCAGAATGCGATAGGCACGAATGCCGTCGGCGTCGAGCGCGCCGGCGGCGGGCGGAGGCGCCACGGCGTTGCCCGCCGCCCCGCCCACCGCAGGGGCAACGGGGCCCGGCGACAACGGCCTGCCCGGCGCCTCGGCGGCAGCGGCAAGTTCACGGGGGGCGGCGACACGCCCCGTCGGCATGTCCGTGGCCGCGCGCCGCACGAGGGGGGGAGTTTTCGCCGCCGGCGTGTCGCTTGCCGCCGGCAGGGGCGCCCTCTCCGCCGGTGCGGCGCGCAAGGTGGCGGCGAGCGGCTGCGCCCCCTGCCGGGCGAGCGGCGGCAGCGGGGCCGGCCACAGCAGCAGGACGTGCAGGGCGAGGGAGAGGGACAAGGCCGTGGTCAGCCGAATGCCTCCGGAATCCCGGCCGGTTGCTCTCAAAAAACGGCTTTGAAAACTCACAAGGCTCTGATAATCTTGTGCAAGGTTATGATTTTACATTGAAGATCGCCGCGAAAACTGACAAGGCCGCCGGATTGTAATTCGGACTCGAACCGATATGCCAAGCTCCGGGCATCCGCTCATCCTGACACTCGACACGCATGGTGCACCGCACCGCTGGGTGAACTGGCAGCACGCCTGTTTCTACTACGCCAAGAACCTCGTCGCCTGGGCCGCCGGCGACCACAGCTTCACCTTCCACGGCGGCACGAGCCGCAGCACCGGCGAACGCTCATCGATCACCATCGACAGCATCATCGCCATCAAGGGCAAGGCGCTGGCCTCGCGCGCCCATTCCGCCGTGCCGCCGCTGAACAACCGCGAACTGTTCCACCGCGACCGCCACACCTGCGCCTACTGCGGCCACGAATACTCCTTCCTGCGCCTGACGCGCGACCACATCCTGCCGGTGTCGCAGGGCGGCCGCGACCTGTGGATGAACGTCGTCACCGCCTGCCGCCACTGCAACCAGCGCAAGAGCGGCCGCACGCCCGAGCAGGCCCGCATGGAACTGCTGTATGCGCCCTACGTGCCGAACAAGGCCGAGTTCCTCATCCTCAGCAACCGCAACATCCTCGCCGACCAGATGGACTTCCTGGCGCAGCATGTCTCGGCGCACAGCCGCCTGAAGACGGCAGGCTGAAGCGCCGTTCGATAATTGGGCCAGCCTTTGCGGCAGCGCCGACAGCCCCGTCCGAAGCCATCTTGCAGATTCCTGGGGCATACTCTGCTCCGTTCCGTCGGATAGCTTGAATGGGAAAACACCCAAACATCACGTTGTTCGGCCGCAAGGCCGGCGCCGTCCAATTCGGCGTGCTGGCGCGAGAGGAACTGACCTGGCTGCTGCTGCCGGATCGCCACCCCGTGCTGCTCGAAGCGCAGCGGGCGGACATGCTGCTCTCGCGCACCAAGCTGGTGGCCGCCCTCTTCGCCGTGCTGACGCCGCTGTGGGGCATCCTCGACTGGCTGTTCTTTCCACCGGCGCTGGCGCACGGCCTGCTGCTCGGCCGCGGCCTCGCCACGCTGGCCTTCGCCTCGATCCTCGCCTTCTTCAACGATCCGGCCGGCCTGGCGCGCAACGCGCGCCAGGCGCTGCTGCTGCTGTTTGCCGTGCCGAGCCTGTTCTTTCTCTACTCGGCGGTGCTGCTGGGGCAGCACGCGCTGTCCGGCATGGCGCTGGCGCTGGCGGCGACCCACGCCTTCCTGCCCTTCCTCGTGCTGGCCGGCCTGTCGATCTTTCCCCTGACGGCGCTGGAAGCGGCGCTGTTGGCGCTGCCGATTCTGGTGGCGAAAGTCAGTGCCGGCCTGATCTTCTGGCCGGTCGTCGACTGGCCGCAGGCCCTGGGAGCGCTCTGGCTGCTGTTGCTGATCGGCGCGGTGGCCACGCTGGCGAGCATGAGCCAGCTCGCCTTCATCATCGCGCTGATGCGCAGCGCCATCCGCGACCGCCTCACCGGCGCCTTTTCGCGGCAGGGCGGCGGCGAGCTGATGGCACTGCAGTTCCAGCAGTCCGTGCGCGGCGGCACGCCGCTGGCGCTGGCTTTCATCGACCTCGACCATTTCAAGCGCGTCAACGACGAGCATGGCCACGAGGCCGGCGACCGCGTCCTCGCCGGCGCGGCGGAATCGATGGCGCGGCATCTGCGCGCCGTCGACATCCTGGTGCGCTGGGGCGGCGAGGAGTTCGTCATCGTCATGCCGAACGCCAGCGCGGCGAAGGCGGCGGTGGCCCTCGAGCGGCTGCGTGCGGCCGGCTTCGGCGCGCGGCCGGAAGGCAGTCCGCTCACCGCCAGCATCGGGCTGGCCGAGCGCATCGAGGACCAGGCCGACGACTGGGCCATGCTGCTCGAGCTGGCCGACGCGCGCATGTACGAGGCCAAGCAGGCGGGCCGCAACCGCCTCGTCGGGCGCTACCGGCCGGAGGAACCCGCGCCTGTAGAATAGGCGCATGCGCCTGCCGCCCGACACCAAGCTCCTCACCGCCTACCGCAAGCACTGGGCCCACCGCTTCGGGGTGTCGCCCTTCCTGCCCATGTCGCGCGCCGAGATGGACGCGCGCGGCTGTGACGAGTGCGACATCATCCTCGTCACCGGCGACGCCTACATCGACCATCCCAGTTTCGGCATGGCGCTGATCGGGCGCCTGCTCGAGGCGCAGGGTTTTCGCGTCGGCATCATCAGTCAGCCGGACTGGCATTCGGCGGAAACCTTCCGCGCGCTGGGCCGGCCGAAGCTCTTCTACGGCGTCACCGCCGGCAACATGGATTCGATGGTCAACCGCTACACCGCCGACCGCAAGATCCGCTCCGACGACGCCTATACGCCGAACGCGGAAGCCGGCAAGCGCCCCGACCGCGCCGTCGTCGTCTACGCCCAGCGCTGCCGCGAGGCGTTTCCCGGCACGCCGGTGGTGATCGGCAGCATCGAGGCCAGCCTGCGCCGCATCGCGCATTACGACTACTGGTCCGACACGGTGCGCCGCTCGGTGCTGGCGGATTCCAAGGCCGACCTGCTGCTCTTCGGCAATGCCGAGCGCGCCCTGGTCGAGCTGGCCCACCGCCTGGCGAAGGGCGTGCCGGTGCAGGAGATCCGCGACCTGCGCGGCAGCGCCTTCATGGTGCCGCGCGGCTGGCGGCCGGGCGCGGAGTGGACGGAAACCGACTCGACCGAGGTCGACACGCCGGGGGCCGTGCATGCGCACCCCGATCCCTACGCAATGCAGGAAACAAAAGTCAGTCCCGGGGACACGGCAGCAGGCGTGCCGCTGCGCTTCGTGAAGACGGAAGCGCGCCGCGCCGCGCGCGCCCACACGGCGATCCGCCTGCCGTCCTACGAGCAGGTGAAGGACGACCCGGTGCTGTATGCCCACGCCTCGCGCACCTTCCACCTCGAATCCAACCCGGGCAACGCCCGCGCGCTGGTGCAGGCCCACGGCGAGCGTGATGTCTGGCTGAACCCGCCGCCGGTGCCGCTCACCACGCCGGAGATGGATTACGTCTACGGCATGCCCTACGCCCGCGCACCGCACCCGTCCTACGGCAAGGCGAAGATCCCGGCCTGGGAGATGATCCGCTTCTCCATCAACATCATGCGCGGCTGCTTCGGCGGCTGCACCTTCTGCTCCATCACCGAGCACGAGGGGCGCATCATCCAGAGCCGTTCCGAGCAGTCCATCCTGCACGAGATCGGGGAGATCCGCGACAGGACGCCCGGCTTCACCGGCGTCATCTCCGACCTCGGCGGTCCGACCGCCAACATGTACCGTCTGGCCTGCAAGGACGCCAAGATCGAGGAATCCTGCCGGCGCCTGTCCTGCGTCTATCCGGACATCTGCCCCAACATGGGCACCGACCACGGCCCGCTGGTGCAGCTGTATCGCAAGGCGCGGGCGCTACCCGGCATCAAGAAGATTTTGATCGGCTCGGGGCTGCGCTACGATCTCGCCGTGCGCTCGCCGGAGTACGTCAAGGAACTCGTCAGCCATCACGTCGGCGGCTACCTGAAGATCGCGCCGGAGCACACCGAGGCCGGGCCGCTCTCCAAGATGATGAAGCCGGGCATCGGCGCCTACGACAAGTTCAAGGCGCTGTTCGAGAAGTTCTCCGCGGAAGCCGGCAAGGAGCAGTACCTCATCCCCTACTTCATCGCCGCCCACCCCGGCACCACCGACGAGGACATGCTGGCGCTGGCCTTGTGGCTGAAGAAAAACGGCTTCCGTCTCGACCAGGTGCAGACCTTCCTGCCCACGCCGCTGGCACTCGCCACCGCGATGTGGCACAGCGGGAAGAATCCGCTGCGCAAGGTGACGCACGGGTCCGAAGCGGTGAGCGTGGTGCGCGGCGAGCGGCGCCGCCGCTTGCACAAGGCCTTCCTGCGCTACCACGACCCGGAGAACTGGCCGCTGCTGCGCGAAGCCTTGCGACGCATGGGCCGCGCCGATCTGATCGGCAACGGCCATCGCCACCTGGTGCCGGCCTTCCAGCCGGCGGGCACCGGCGGATTCGCCCGGCCGGCGCCGCAAAAACGCGCCAACGCAACGCCGCGGCCGGCGGCACCGACCAGAAGGAAAGCACGGGGAAAATCAGCGAACTAAGAGTTCCTTGGCTGCCTCAAGATTGTGGTTTCGATGTATCTACCAAAGCCGGGGCGATTCAGTTAAGGTATGCGCCAGATCATTGCAATGGAGTACCCGGCCATGGCGAACAGCCAGGACGAACGAGAATTCTTTGTCGCGCTGGACAGCCGCTGAACCGAACCGACAGGAGACGAAACGATGAGCGCAACCGAGCAGGTGTTGATCGAGAAGATCCGACAATTGCCGCCGCAGCGACTGGCGGAGGTGGAGGACTTCGTGGATTTTCTGCGCACGCGCGAGGATGAACTGCGCCTCACGCAGGCCGCCGCCCGCGCCAGCGAGGCGAGCTTCGCAGCGGTGTGGGAGAACGACGAAGACGCCGTCTACGACAGGCTGTGACGATAACCCATGCCTTCGGCGAGGCGTCGATCGCCGAGTGGCAGGCGGCCGGACTCATCAAGCCGTCCGTGCTGAAACCGGTGGTGACGACCATCGTGCAGGGTCTCGTCGTGCGTTCGATGGGCGCGCTCTCGGCGGCCGACCTGCGAACCTTGCGCGAGGCCATCGCGCAGAGCATCGGATAACCACAAACGAAGGGCCGTGATCAGCGGCCCGTCTTGCATCAGCCCCTACCGCGCAAAGCGCGGTAGGGGGAAACTTCTCTCTTCAAACAAATCCATTCGTTGGCCCACGTGCGATACAGCTCGCCGTGTTACGGGGACTGATTTTTCAGGCAAACACTGAGCCGCTTTCAGCGGCCTTCTTTCCGGTCGGAAGTTCGCAGTGACCTGACCAGTTCCTTGCGGCCGAACGTCGGGCGCAAGGCTGGGGGAATAGCTACGCGAAAATACCACAACCCGGTTTGTGCGCGGCGCAGGTAGGTGCCGGAAAAACGCATGACGACGCTCCAATTTGGACTGCCTTCTTGGACGTCGGGTGCGAATCGTCTGAAAAACGCCCCCTTGGAATCAAGGGGTTGGAATAGGTTGGCGGAGAGGGTGGGATTCGAACCCCCTCAGTGTCCAAACCAGTCGCAAGCGGTCCAGTCAAATCAACAAGTTGCATATTTCAGTACGACACAAAACGACTGGTTTTCCCAAAAATGTCCCGAAAAATGCCCCGGAATGGCAATAGCCACATGGCATGCATTCCGCGATTCTTCAAAACACGATCCTGAGCCGTTTCGCCCGATCTTACGTTGCCTGTTATTGCCTGACTGTGAATCATGGATTACACTTGACCAATGCTTGAGATCATCCAAAGCGAAACTTTCGCCCGTTGGCTTGGCAAGTTGAAGGATCGGCAGGCGATCGCGAAAATCAACGCCAGGATTCGCCGTCTTTCGGAGACTGGCAGCTTTGGTGACGTGAAGCCGGCGCGCGAGGGCGTCAGCGAGATGCGCATCGACCATGGCCCGGGTTATCGGCTCTATTTCATGCGGCGTGGTGCCATCCTGGTAGTGTTGCTCGCTGGCGGCGACAAGAGCACGCAGGACGCCGACATCAGGCGGGCAATCGAAATTGCGAAGGAATGGAAGGATTCAAGATGACAGAGAAATTCACCCGTTGGGATGCCGTTGATCACCTCAACACCGAGGAGGACATGGCGCTGTACCTCGATGCCTGCCTGGACGAAGATCCCGGCGACGGTACGTTAGTGCGCGCCGCGCTGAACGATGTGGCCCGCGCCAGAGGAATGTCGCAGCTCGCACGCGATACTGGCCTTACCCGCGAAGGGCTCTACAAGGCGCTGTCGTCCTCCGGAAACCCGGAGTTCTCAACCGTGCTCAAGGTGATCAAGGCGCTCGGACTCACCCTGCATGCCGCGCCAGCCGTTCGCACAAAAGGCAGGATCAAGACTGCCCGCAGGAAGTCGGCCAAGACACTGGCCGCAGCATAGCGCCACGCGGAAAAGCGCAAGGCAACCGGGCCGGCCAAGGTACTGCTCAGTCTCGTCGCCAATTACCCGGACACGGTGAAACGACTGGCCAAGGTGCGCCCGGAAACAACGATGGTTTGAGAATTCTCCCGCTGAAAAGGCACAGGTGGTTGCAGATTGCGACCACCTCGCCAAGCAAGCTTACCTGCTACCGCTTTCCCTTCGGCGCCTCCTCGCCCATTCCGGTTTCGGGGCTGGGCACCCAACGCAGCACACCATCCTGAAGGCGCGCCGTGTAGCGAACGCCCTTGATGGTGATGGTCATTGGCTGGCTGATGCTCGGGTCGTCCGGCGCCACCCTGTCCTGCCAGGCAAAGGCAAACTCGTTGCGCGAGGCGGCGCGCTTGGCGCCATTGACTTCGAGGATGTAGACGCGGGGAGCGCCCTTGGCGGGCGTGGGCTTTCTGGATCGTTGCATGGCGAATCTCCTGTCTGGTTGCGGGTCGAGCGGCGTCCTCGGGGCATCCCCGTGGATGTGCATCGCTCAAGTCCGCTTCCGGAAATCAGGTCATTCGCCTGGTGCCTCTTTGTTGAAGTTGCGGCAGCGATATTATCATGCGGCGACATGAGCCCGCCGCGGCAAGCGCATGTGCACCCATTCCCGCCTGTTTCGAAGGAAGCCGCGCTGGGCATCGCTGCGCGGGCGATCGGGCAGGCTGCGCCGGCGCCCGAACTGGTCTGCCACGGCAGGAAGCCCGCGCGGTTTGCCGTCTACGGGCGCTGGCCCGAGCCGTGCTGGTGGGTGCAGGCGCTACCGCCGGCCGGCGGTGCGCCGACCCTGCAGAGCAGCCGCGTAATCGTGATCGGTCGACACACGGGACGGATTCACTACGACGGATCGGCCGGCGACAAGGGATAGAACGCGCCATTATCGCCACGGCTCGATCTTCGCGTCTTCACGGAAATCGGGAAGCCATCGCCGGCAGTACATTCGCGCACCTTCCTCGGTCCTGAACACGAACTTCGAGAGCCAGAGCTCCTCTGAGCAGTCCGGCCCCCGGGTCGTCTTGTAGGCGCTGCCGCGGATCAGGCCGAGCGGCTGGCGGTTTTCCTCGAGCCAGGCCATCACCGCCTCGATCTCGGCGTCGGGAACGTAGTAGCTGATGCGGTAGCAGGCCATGAGCACTCCCTTGGATCAGCGGCTTCAGACCGGCGCCAATTCTTCCGGCTCCGCCACCTTGCAGTCGGGGCACTGGCTTTCCCTGAACTCATACTGTTCCTCGCCGGCATCGAATTCCAGGTCTTCCCTGTAGAGATACACCTTGATCTTGTCGCCCACGTACTCCCAGCAGCCGATTTCCTGGAACTGTCGGTCTTGGCTGTCGACGAACGCCATCATCAGGTCGCTGCGGCCGCGGGCAAAACAGGGCCACAGTCCGGTGAGCGAGATGTAATGCCACTCGTTCGCGACGAAGCTGTCCAGGTACACCCGCGGCTCGGCGCGGCACGCCAGGGCCACGGTCGACATTGCGAGCGCGAGAAGAAGCCGCGCCATCATGGTTTCCCTGCCAGGGCTTCCGCAATGGCCCGCATGCCTTCCAGCCCACCCGCGGGCAAGCCAACGTCGCCCGCACGGCGGACTTGCCACTCCCGCTTGTTGATGCGGATCAGCGGGCAGCCCTGCTCTTCCCCGAACGCGCGCACCGAGGGAATTGCCGTTCCGGCGCCGATCTCGATCACCACCGGCCGTGCCACTTCCTGTCGCCAGCGACGAAACTGCAGTTGTTGTTGATAGGTGCGCGAACGCATCCAGCTCCAGTCGCCGAACATCAGGATGTTGGGCCTAGCGAGCGACCGGCAGAGCGGGCACACCGGCAAGGCCGAGGTGATGCGGCAAGACTGCTCGTCGACCTTCGGGCGGAAGCCGGCGGATGACCAAGTGTATTCGAAGCAGTTTTTCATGCATTGCAGGTGGTGGATGGAGCCGTGGCACTCGACGATGCACTCCTCGTCGAAGCCGGCCTTCTCGAATTGGCCGTCGACGTTGCTGGTGAAGACGAAGGCGCCGTGCGGCAACTTGTCCGCGATGTCGCGCAGGATGCGGAAGCCCTCGTGCGGCTCGGTGGCCCGGTAGAGGTTGAGGCGGTGGCCGTAGAAGCCCCAGGCGAGATAAGGATCGTCCTCGAAGGCCTGCGGGTTGGCGATGTCCTCGAAGCGGATTCCCGCGTGCCCCAGCGCCGGATAGGCGCCCCAGAAGCCCTCAGGCCCGCGGAAATCCGGCAGGCCGGAGTCGACGCCCATGCCGGCGCCGGCGGTGACGATGAGACCGTCCGCCTGCTCGATCAGGGCGGCGGCGTGTTGCACGCGGGCGTGCATTTCGTCGGTCA
>WBZO01004642.1_pt1 | contig 14654 bp, 7 predicted proteins | sample 5204261 | NCBI WGS metagenome assembly WBZO01 (sample SAMN12412400, study PRJNA552823) | activated sludge metagenome | isolation source: activated sludge from anammox sidestream of wastewater treatment plant... | place: USA: North Carolina | collected 2017-09
CTACGGTCTGGAATTGAAAGATGTGCGCGACCTGGTCGAGAACAGCGGCTTCAAAGTCTTCGAAGCTGCGCTTGCACAGGGCGGGGACGTGCGCGCTCTCAACGCCAAGGGTTGCGCCGATTACACGCGCAAGCAAATCGATGAATTGACCGAATACGCCAGGAACTTTGGCGCAAAAGGCCTGGCTTATATTGCCCTGCCGAAGGAGCAGGAAATGCGTTCCACGTTTGCGAAATTCCTTACGCCTGAAACGCTGGAAGCTCTAATGGCTCGTTTGGAGGCGGAGCCGGGCGACCTGCTCTTGTTCGTGGCTGACAGGCCTGCCGTGGTATTCGAGACGCTGGCACGCCTGCGCGTCCTGCTTGCGGAGCGGCTGCATCTGGCCGACCCGGACGTGCTGGCTTTCTGTTGGGTGACTGATTTTCCTTTTGTAAGCTGGTCGGAAGAAGAGCAGCGCTGGGATCCCAGCCACCACCTGTTCACCTCGCCCATGCCGGAGGACATCCCGCTGCTGGATGTCGACCCTGGAAAAGCGCGCGGTCAGCAATATGACATGGTCTTGAATAATTATGAAGTGGGCGGCGGATCGATCCGGATACATGACCGCCAGCTCCAGGAGAAAGTTTTTGCGCTGATCGGGTTGGAGCCGGACGTGGCGCGCGAACGCTTTGGGCACCTGTTAGAAGCCTTCGAATACGGCACACCGCCGCATGGCGGCATCGCTCCCGGCATCGACCGCATTTGCATGATACTGGCGGGCGAGCCAAACATCCGCGAAGTGATCGCATTTCCCAAAAACCAGGCCGCCAGGGACGTGATGGGCGATGCTCCTTCACCTGTTGAACCGAAACAGCTCGAAGACTTACATATTCGGGTTGTGCCGCCAAAAAACTGATTTATTGCCAGGTTTGGCGTATTCTCTAATGTGAATCACCTACTCACAAATTTTCTTTTATGGTATAAGATAGATACCCTGCCGTGCGCGTGATGCCGCAATACCGGTTCTGAGCCAACAATTTTTAATCGGGTTTCAATCTTCAAATCGTGACGCGATAGGCTAGGGCCAAGGCGAAGCGATTGAGGCGAGACCCAACCTGCGAAGGCAGGTTCAGAACTAGGCAGCACACGGCTCGGTGGGGTTCTGGTCATGATCGAAGAATTAATAAAGGCACAGCGCCTCTCTTGCAGGTGAGGCGCTGTGCCTTTTATTATCGACAAAGGCGCGTCAAGTTCAACTAAAACAAGACTGAGGCCAGCTCGGCGCGATATTCACGCACAATGGGGTCTTCGTCTCCCAGCAGCTCGAGCAGGGCGAGAAAAACCAGCCTGGCTTTGCCATCTTTGAACCGCTTATCCTCGCGCAGAATATCCAGCAACCCATCCATAGCCGCCTCGTGATTGCCGCGCAGCACCAATTCGAGCGCCCGCCTGTAAGCGGATTCGAGGGGTGAAACGTCTGGCGCCGGCTTGCCAGAGCGCAGCCATTCGATTTCTTGTACTAAGGGAAGCAGCGATTGAGCGGCATTGAATTCCTTGCTGGCAGGAATGCTCTGCAGGATGTGGCTGCTCTCATCGATCTCGCCCAAGAAGATCAGGCACTTTGCCAGCCCGAGCAACGCAGCCGGTTGGCTCGGATTCTCCTGGAGTATTTGGCGAAACTCGGTCTCTGCGCGCCCGTACTGGTGTAAATATAACAGGCTCATCCCTTTTTCAAGCGCCAGGTCGCTCTTTGTAGGGGCAATCGAACGCAAAAATTCTCGTATACGCGGCTCTGGCTGGACGCCCGTAAATTCCGCGACCATTTTCCCATCTCGAAAAGCCTTGACAGCCGGGATGCCGTGAATGCCGTATCGGATTGCCAGGCTGTTGTTCTCATCTACGTTCAATTTGGCCAGGCGGAAACTGCCCTGACCCTCTTCCGCCAGCCGTTCCAGCATCGGTCCCAGCGTTCGGCAGGGCCCGCACCATTCAGCCCAAAAATCCACCACAACCGGCACCTGCTGCGAGTAGGCCAGCACTTCGATCTCAAAGTCAGATTCTGAGACATTAACAATGAAATTCGATGTCATTTTTTCTAAATCTCCAGTCACTAAAACCGCTGCAGGCCAGCCCGATAGACGCGGCTGCATGCACCATTCGCATTGTACCAGCATTATATAAGAATTCTGTTGTATGTATGTAAGCGTCGCATCTACAGTCCTGTAATTTCAAGGGACGATTATCCAGCCTCCAAAGATCAGACCTGGGGCATAGTTCTTGCACCATCCTGACAAAACCGCTTTGCGAGGCGTCTGTGAGCTCAACACAAGATATTTCCTCCCGCCGCTTGGGTTTTCATTATTATCCGGACACGCTTCATTATCAGGTTCAGGACCTGGAGCAGTGGGTTCCTGAACTGCTGCGCATGGGTGCTTCGTGGCTGACCATGCTGGCGCCCCTTGAGCGCGCGATCCCCGAATATTTCATTACGGGGTTGGTGGAGAACGGGATACAGCCGGTTTTACATTTCCAGATGCCTGTTCGTGTCCACTCCTCCATGGATACAATTCATTTGTTATTGCGCCAGTATGCCCGCTGGGGCGTCCAATGGGTCAGTTTCTTCGATGCGCCCAACTCCCGCCGGAGCTGGGCTGTTTCGGATTGGGCGCAAAGCGACCTGGTGGAGCGGTTTCTGGATCTATTCCTGCCGCTCGCTGCGGCCGCCGTGGAAGAAGGGTTGACGCCGGTCCTGGCTCCCCTCGAACCGGGCGGCGATTATTGGGATCTATCTTTTTTGCAGAGCAGTCTACAGGGCTTGCAGAGGCGCGCCCCGAATGGTCTGCTGGAACGGCTGGCGTTGAGCGCTTACGCCTGGACGAAGGGGAGGCCGCTCGACTGGGGGATCGGCGGCCCCGAACGCTGGTCGAAAACGCGCCCTTATCACCCAGCAGCCGAGGGCGGGGATCACCTCGGTTTTCGCATCTTTGATTGGTACAACAGCATCGCACGCCAGGAGCTTGGCCGGGAAATGCCTCTCTTGTTGCTGCGCGCTGGCAGCCTGCCATCGGACGCGATCGATCCGCAAACCGGTCGCCCCGATTTGAACGCGCACGCTCAGACCAACCTGGTCATCGCGCAGGCATTGGAAGCGGGACCGGAGAACGACCCAGGGGCAATCCCGGCAAATGTCATTTGTTGTTGTCTGTGGTTGTTGTGTGCGGAGGCTAACAGCCCCCACGCCGGGGAAGCCTGGTTTGGAACGGGCGATGACCCGCTGCCGGTTGTCAATGCTTTCTATCGTTGGGGCGCTCGCCGGGCGCTCGTCAGGCTGGAGACTGGCGATCAGGCGCCTGATGAAGCGCCGGTTGAGGAAAATGCCCCGCTTGAACACCCGTCCCAGGCTCCCGAAGCCGAGGTCGATACCGTAGGTGAAGAACCCTCCAAAGCCGAGCAAACCCAGCCCCCCGCCATTGTCGAGGATAAAACGCCGCTTGAGGAGAGCAGCCCCAAACGCCCAACCGTGCTGGGGAAGTTCCTGCAGGACGATCAAAGCCCTTCAGCAGATGGGCGCGCTATATCGCATTACGTGCTTCTGCCTCTGTATGCCTGGGGCGCAGCCGAGTGGGACGTGGCTTCGATCCAGCCTTTGCTCGAAGATTCCCATCCTACGATTGGTTTCTCTTTGGAAGAAGCCCGCCTGGCGGCGCGGGTTACTGTGGTCGGCGGGGCGGGCGCGATTTCGGACGAAGCCCTCGAAATGCTGCGCGCCAATGGCTGCAAGGTGGAACGGGTTCTGGAGAATGGCACGCTAGTTGCACCATAAGGTGAAGCGGGGCCCGAGAGAAGCTCGATAAACTGGTCAATGATAAACGCAAGTCTTGCGAGGTTTCGAACACAAAGCGAAGAGGAGTTCAATGTTTGATAATCCGCTAAATTCAACCACAATGACAGGTCCCGCCGATCCAGTTTGCCCGCTTCCGGTGTTGAAGGTAATTGGGCTGGGCGGCGGCGGGTGCAATGCCGTCGAAAGGATGATGGAGCTCGATTTGCGGGGGATTGATTTTATCGCGGCCAACACCGATTCTCAGGCATTGAAGACCAACCCAGCGCCGCAGAAGGTGCTGTTGGGACCCAACACGACGCGCGGCCTGGGGGCTGGTGGGGACCCCGAGCGGGGCAGGGCTGCGGCAGAGGAGAGCCGCAAGGAACTGGCTGCGGTCATGTCGGGCGCGGATATGGTTTTTCTGACGGCTGGCATGGGCGGCGGCACCGGCACAGGTTCAATACCAGTTGCAGCCGAGATCGCCCGCTCCCAGGGGGCGGTCACGATTGCCATCGTGACCACGCCGTTTTCTTTCGAGATGGGCCGCCGCCAGAAGAACGCCGCGGCGGGATTGAGCCTCTTGCGTGATCACACCCATACTTTGGTCGCCATTCCAAATGACCGGCTGTTGTACGTGGCGCCGCGCAACTTGCCCATGGAAACCGCATTCCGGCTTGCGGACGACGTGCTTCGCCAGTCCGTCCAGGGGATTACCGAGTTGGTGACCGAGCCCGGCCTGGTCAACGTGGATTTTGCTCACATCCGCCGCCTGATCCTCCTGGGGGGCGGGGCGCTCATGGCCATCGGGCAAGGGCAGGGAGAGCACAAGGCAGAGCAAGCCTTGGATCAGGCGCTGCACCATCCCTTGATGGATACCGTTTCTTTGGCGAACGCGCGCGGCGTAATTGTGAACTTTACCGGCGGGAACGACCTGTCTTTGTATGAAATTCAATCTGCCCTGGCAAACTTACAGGCTCAGACCGGCCCACAGACGGAGATCGTGTTTGGCGTGATCTCCGATGAGCGCATGAGAGACCGCCTGCAGGTCATTCTGATGATCACGGGCCTGGGTTCGCCCACCCTGGAAGAGACGATGGGCCTGCGTCCGGAACGAGAACGGCCTGCGGAACGCCTGCCCGAGCCAGCTTTGCCGCTCTCCGGCGCAAAGCGCAGCTATCGAGAGCGCGATCTGCCGCCCTTTTTTAGAAACCGCATCCGATAATGACCATGAACGAGCGGATTATTGCGAATGCTTGTAAAGAAGTGTACCGCCGCTTTCCCGAAATGCGCGGCACGCGGCCCAAGATCCAGCCATTTGGGCCGAAAAAGAACAACGCCACAAATCCATCTCTCAGGTATGTGTTGACTTTTCAAGGAAAAGGTGAAACGGAAACGCGCAAGCCGCTCCTGTACACCGTGCGTGTGGTTGTTAATTCGCAGGGAAAGATTTTGAAAATGAGCATGTCGCGTTGATCATGGAAAAGCAGCTTCGTAATCTCCTCAATAGGGTCGAAATCTTGTTCTGGACAGCCTCCGTGAGCTTGATGCGGAATCAACGCGCGTCCAGGCTGGCTGTTGCTGCTATTGTGGTCGGTTTGTCCGGGCTGATCGTTGTGCCGGTCATGCTGCGCGCACAGGCGATGCGCTCTGCGCCATCGGTTCCCGCCGCCGTACAACCGACTTCGTTGCCATCTGTGGATGAACAAATGGTCCAGGACCAGCCGGCGCGTGGGGTCAATCAAAAAAACCTGCTCTTGATACTGGTGGATTCGCTCGGCGCGGGTGAGCCGCAATTGATGGGCATTTGGCTGGTGGGGCAGGTGAACGATATGCCGCAGGTGGTTTTCTTACCCTTATACCCGACCAGCCGGCCCGATGAGTCGGAGTTGTTTCATAAGCTGTTCAGCCTGGATGCGTATGGGAAACCTGCCGCCGGCCTGTTGGATTATCTGATCACCAAGAAAGTCTGGTGGGACCATTATCTCGTCGCAGATAAAGGATCGTTGGCAGATCTGATCGCGCTGGCAGGAGGTTTGGATTGGGAAGGACAGGTTTCGGGCGGGCCGGAAGTTGTTGCATCTCTTCCTGGACAATCTGCCCCGCTTGAAATGAAGCTGCGAGCTCAGTCTCGCGTCGCGCTGGTTCTGTGCGAAAACTCGCCGCAACTGATCCAAAATGCAAATCCAGAGATCATCTGGGGTCTGTTGACGCACCGGATGCGCTCCGATATCGATCTTGAGGCGGTTAAAGCCCAGCAAGAGCAGATCTCGAAGCCGGGCGGCAGCCCCGTCTGTGAGTTTCCGACGCTGCGCCAACCGGTCGTTATTCAAAGCGACCCATGATGGTTAATTTTATGAAGCATCGAATCGAGATAATTCCATTCATGTTGAGTCAGGGATCACTCATTGAAGGAGGCGATACGTAACTGCGATGACCCCATTCAACCTGGCAGTGTTTGTAATAGGCATGCTTTTTCTTCTCGGTATGATCACGTTCCTGGCGGGCATCTTTATCCTTGCCTTCCGAGCTTCAAGCAGCGATGTGAAGACGATCGCCGCTCAAACGGCCCGCCTGGTTCAAAAAGGCCTGGCGGAAGAAGTCGCTGGGCTGGTTGGCAACGCATCCAATCTGGTCGATGCGATGAACCAACTGGTGCGCACGACCCGGGGCATCGGGATTTTTCTGGCTGTGATCGGAATGCTGATGATGGGGGTTGCATGCTGGCTGGCTATTCAAGTTTATGAAATTTCGCCATGATTAAAACAAATTTCTCGCTCGAGCTTAAAAACCACTTCCCTCCATCTGAATGGTCGTGGGTGCTCCTGGCATTGCGCCAGGATCAGGGCGTGTGGCGGGCGGTTGAAGAGACGGACCTTGGCGCCAGGGCGCTGGAATCGCTCCCGCCGGTTTATCGGGCCTGGTCGCCGGCTGCGCTGGTGTTGCTGGCGCTTCAGAACCCATTCGAGCTGGAATTGCTGCTCCGGACCCCGCTTCAGCCTCTTGAGGAAAGCCTGTCTCTCCAGGCGAGCAAGGTCTATGAAGAATGGGTCAAAGATCAGAGGGCGCCGCGCGACCTGGTCGAAGCCGGACTGCTGGCATTGACGTTTCGAGAACAATTCCGGCTGGATGGATCCTGGAAACAGTGTCTGCGCCTGGGGGCGATCGAGCCATTGGGCGCGCCGACCGTATTTGCCTGCCTGTTTGGGATGGTTCCTGAACCGCTCGGATTATTAGAGGATTTGAGCACCACAAACCGGCCCGATCTGGTTCGCCTCGCGGTCCATAGTCTGCTTTCCAACCCTGCCCCGCCCGAATCGCAGCTCCAGATCTTGACCCGGCTCTCGTCAGCCCTGGAGCCGCCGACCGTTTTGGTCTTATTGCAAACATTGGCCGCTTATCGTTCGCACCTGGCGGCGCTGCTGGCGCGGCAGGTGCGCGACCGGCTTGTCGAAACTTTGACCGCCGGCTCGGGGGCAAAATCAGCGCCGAACGAGATCGGGCAGCTTGAACAGTTGATCCAGACCCTGCGCATTGCCCAGGTGGATCAGATTGCAGGTCAGTCTGACCTGGCGGTGCCGGTGCTGTCCGACAGCCTGCGCACCATGCGCAAGATGCGCGCTCATATGTCGGCCCAACTGGCTCGCTCGGTGGCTAAGACAAAAGATCTGACCACTGAAAGCTGGGGAAACACCGCTCAGGCTGCGAGCGTAGAGGCCTGGAAACAGGCTGTGCAGCTCACCCCGGATGACCCGCGCTATGCGGCTGGCTATGCCAGGGCGCTGCAGCACGCCGGGCGAATCGCCGAAGCGACGGAGTTCATAAAAAGCTATCAAAGCGATGCTTCGAGGCCGCTCAACCCTGAATTGCTTTTGATTTTTGCGTTTGGCTTGGAGAGCCAGGGTGACGGAGAAGGCGCGTCGCAGGCCGCTCTGGGTGCGCTCGAGAAATTCAAAGACGTGCAATCCCTGACCGAAGCAGACCTGGCCGCGCTGGCCGGTTTGTTGGAGAAGAAAAACCTCCTGGCGGAGGCGTTGGAAGCCGTGCGGTTGGGACTGACGGTCTTTCCTGGCAGCCGCGATCTGCTCGCCCACGCCTCGAAGCTGGAATTTCTGCAGGGCAAACCAGCCGAGGCGGTGACCTGCGCCTATGCGGCTCAGGCTGCGGAACTCTACCAGGCTCAACTGGGAGAGACGAAGCCAGACGAGGCATTGGAAGAAGAGCATTTCCCGCTCCCCGGCGTTGGGCTGGTCGGCAAGGGAGAGGTGCAGCGCCTGCTGGTCGACGGTCTCGAAGCCCTGAACGCCTGGGGAGGAGCCTACGAAGAGCGTTTAAAGCTCATGCAAGGGCAGGCCGACCCGGCGCCAGAGGAATTGTTCGCCCTGGCAACTTGCGCGGCAGGGGCAGGAAAACACGCCGAGGCGGCCCAGATCTGCCAGGGGTTGTTAAAACATTCCCCTGACCAGGTTGCTTATCACCAGCTCCTCGCCGAGGCGTCGAATGCCCTGGGAGACCACCGGACCGCGATCAACCACTTCAGCAAAGCGGTGCAGCTTGAACCGGAAAACGCCGAAGGCTGGAAGGGCTTATTCAAAGCGCAAAAAGAAGCCGGTTTGGAGACTGAAGCGGTCGAAACGCTGCGCCAGGCCAGCCAGGCTCTCCCCGAAGATGCGGATATTCAGGTTAAGCTCGGAGAAATTTACCTGGCGCAGGGCGCGCCGACCCTGGCGCTCCCTTGTTTGCGCCGCGCGCTGGCTGCCTCAGCCTCGGTGAAAGAGACCCAAAACGCCACGATCCGCCTGGGCGAGACCTTGTTCCAACTTGGCCGGCTCGATGAAGCGCGCCAGACCCTGGAACCGCTTTATCAAACGATCAGCCAGGCGCTCTCGACGTCATCGGATTTTTCGTTCGAGAGCGATCCTGTAGCCATCACCCCGCAGATGGGGTTCGTCTTTGCCCGCACCCTGCTAAAACTGAACGAGCCGGAGAAGGCAATTCCGATCCTGACCGGGGTTGTGCGGAGCTGTCCTACAGACCCAGGCCCGTGCCTGGATCTTGCACGGGCGCTGATGATACTCGGCGACCCGGCTTCTGGCGCCCGCCGGGCGCTCCCCTTCCTGCAGAAATGTCTGGGCATCGGTCCCGACGGAAGCCCCGGCGGCTATGAAAGCCTGTTGGAGGACGATCTTGAATTGCGCGCCGAAGCGCGCATGCTCCTGGCAGAAGCTTATTCCAACGCGGGCGAGTGGGAGAAAGGGCTGGAAGCTTTTCGAGCCGCCCTTGAAGAGCCCGGTAACCGTGACCCCGACCGCCAGACCCGCCTGGCTCTGGGTTTGGGGATGAACGCGCTAAAGCTGGAATTGCCCGAGATGGCCGTAGCCGCGCTGCAAGAGGCCGCCCAAAGCGAGCCGCTCAATGCTCAACTCCATAAGTCGCTGTGCGAAGCCTACCTTGCCACCGGACTGGCCCAGGACGCCGTCCAGGCTGCACGGACCGCCCTGGAATTAGCCCCCAACGACCTGGGGGGATTGTGCTGGTTTATCGACCAGGGCGCGCGCCTCCTCGAACAGCCCGGCATGTCCAGGACTCAGCTCCAGACCGAGGTCATTCAAGCGCTGCGAGCCGCGCTCGAACAGGCGCCGGACCGGGCGGACCTCTTGCTGCGGCTGGGAAATCTGATGTTCAATTCTGGAAAGCTGGAAGAGGCGCTGGAGGCGTTCCGCAAGTTGGCGATGCTCGATACGGCGCTGCAAAAGATCAGCGCAAAAGAGCTTTACCAGGCGGGCGCGGCGGTGTTCCAGGCCGGGGATGCGCGCCTGGCTGTGATATTGCTGCGCAAATCGCTCCACCAGATCGAGGTCGTCGGCGATCAAGATGTCGAACCTGTGGTGCGTATAGGTTTATTCGAGACCCTGGTCAAAGCCCTCGAGACATTGGGCGAACTGGATGAAGCCCTGAAAGGCATCGGGAAGGCCATTGCGCTCGATCCGATGCGATTGGACTTTTATTACACACAGGCCGACCTCCTGATGAGCCTGGGTCGGAATGAAGAGGCCCGGGCTGTGCTGGACGAGGCGATCAAACGCTGGCCGGATGACCCCGGGTTGCGTTACCGCCAGGCGCGCCTGTTGCGCACCGCGGGGGATCTGCCCGCCGCTCTGCAGCAGGTAGAGCAGGCGATTGCTTCGCTTGATGAGACCGCTGAAGACCATATTGGGAAGGATTTGTTCGAGCTGGCGGCCAGGCTGGCCTTCACCGCCCTGCGTCCACGGCGGGCATTTGCATATTTGACCAAAGCCGTTCCGGAAACAGACCCCGATTACGGCGGCTTCGAGCAGGCTCTCTTCAGGGCCGAGCTGGCGTTGGAAGCCGGCGAGCAGGAGGCCGCAGTCCAGGCGGTTCAAAGCCTGAGCGCCCAATCGCTCGAATCGGCGCGGGCGCTGGCGATCCGCGGCCGGGTGGCTTACCGGCGCGGCGATCGGGAAGCCGGCGATCGTGATTGCCGGGCTGCCCTGCGCCAATGGATGCGCCAGCAGATGAACCAGCCCGGGGTTGAGCCGGCGACCAGCAAGGACGAATTTATCGCCGAGCTGACCTCGATCGGGATGGCGGCGCTCGAAAACCGCCAGTGGTCTGAGGCGCTCTCCATCTTCCGCCAGATGGTCGTGATGTTCCCCGAGGAACCGCTGGCGCACTTCAAACTGGCCGAAGCCTTGTTGGTCTGCGCAGAGGCGCAAGCGCTCTGTCAGGACTTTGAAGTTGTCCAACACGCCCCCGGCGCGGAGATGCTTGCCGATGGCGCTCAAGCCGAGTTTGAGAAAAGCCTGCGGGAAGCCGCCGCGAAAGCCGGCTGCGTCGCCATTTTGCAGCCCGAGGGCCTGATGCAGGACTGGGATGTCGAGATCAAACGCTCAATCGGTTTGTGCGCCAGGCGGGGCAAGGCGCTCTACGCCCCCACGCTCGAAAACGCGGCCGCGCTCGAATTCCTGCTCCAGACGATCATGCCGGATATCGAGGATATTGTGGCGCTTGTCATGGCTTACCGGCGGTGCGGGGCGCATGAAAGGGCGGTGAAATCCGCCGAGGTCGGCTGGCACCCCACGTTTGACGGGCGCGATTTTCGCTCTGACCCGAGCGTGATTGTTCAGTTCGCCTTGCTTGAACCGGATGCTCAGAGCGCTATCCAGATGTTGAATGACCTGCTTGAAGACCCCGGCCTGCAAGCAAACGGCTGGCCAGCGCCGGCGATGTTGAAATTCTTGACGGCCAAGATCTACTACCGGCATCAGGATAACCAGACCGCCTTCAAGGCGGTCGAGGCCGCGCTTTCGGAATGGCCGGAGGAGCCGCGCTGGCAAGCCTTCGCCGCCCGGATCCTGTCCTCCAGGCCGGACTTGAATCGGGTTCAGCAGCTTGCCTCCGCGATCGGTTACTACGAGAAGGCAGCCGCGCTGGAGCCGGATCACAGCGACCACCGCTTGCAGCTTGGCCAGATCTATCTGGAGAGCGGACAGGCGCGCCAGGCGCTCCAGTACCTCGACCAGGTCACCCGCCAGGATCCGAGGAACCCCCTCGGCTGGTTGGCGCAGGCGAGGGCACAATTTCAGGCAGGGGATATGGATCAGGCCGCGCTGAGCGCCGAAAAAGCGATCGAGTATGCCGACGACCCCGTCGAAGCGCTGCTCTTGAGGGCCGAGATCGCCCTGCAAACGGAAAATTACCGCGGCGCGCTGGGGCGGCTCCAGACCATTTTGCGCTCCGACCAGGGCCACCCCCAGGCGCTGTACCTGTCGGCCAAAGCCCTGGAAGGCTTGGATCGTCCTGCAGAAGCCCTGGAGGCGATCGAGCGCGCCCTGCCGGCATTCGAGAACCCCATCCCGGTGCAGCTCGAGCGGCTGCAATTAATCAAACGCTCTCGCGGGCTTGAATGGGGTTTGAAGGCGCTGCAAGAGCTGGTGGCTCAGAACCCTCGCCAGGCCGCTTTCCTGGCGTTGCTGGCGGATTGGCTGAAAGAGACGGGCAAGCTGGATGCGGCGATGCAGGCGGCGCGCCTGGCACTGCAAGAGGAGTTGGAAGGGTTGACCCTCAAGCAGCGGGCTGATCTGCACACCATGATCGGTCTGCACATGCGCCAATCCGGCCAGCTTGACCAGGCGATCCATCACCTGAGCGAGGCCATCGCCCTTTCTTCAGACCACCTGGACGCGTACCTGGAGCTTGGACGGGTTTATCAGGAACGGCGTGAATATCAACAAGCGCTGAAGATCTATCAAAAAGCCATCAACGTGGCTGGCGACGACCACCGGCCGTATTATCAGGCCGGGATGGTGCTGAAAGATAACAAAGATTACATGGCCGCCGAAGCGATGCTGCGCCGCGCGGCTCAAATCGCGCCCAATGAAGTGTCTGTCCACCGCTTGCTCGGCGCGGTGGTTGCGCTTAACCTGGTGCACAGCCGCCGGCTGATACCCGGCGAAACCAGGTGAACAAACATCTTTGGATGGGATTATCAATGACATTCACCAGTCCACAATTGCTGCACAGGCCCCTGGAACGATCGGATTATCTTTGGGTCGTTCAGAACGCTTTGGCTTGCCGTGAACATGGATTTGCGCGCCAGGCGATCCTGGGCTGGCTGGCGGCATATCCGGGTGATTTGAAAGCGGGTTTGTATTATGCGCGCGCCCTTGTGGGGGAAAACAGGTTCCCACAGGCGCTGCGGGTTCTGCGAGGGCTTTGCGCCGCCGATCCAGAATACCTTGAGGCGGTTGAAGCCCTGGTGGATCTCATCGAGCAGCTGCACCAGGCTGACGCAGCAACTTGGGGCGCAGAAAGCGCCGGGATGGGTGGGCCGGTTCAGTTGCAAGCTTTCGAAACCGATGTTCAGGCGCATTGGTATGCCCTGACAGGCCGCAATCGGGAGGGGTGGCAGCCTGCCTCCTGGGGCGGTCCGCTCTGGTTTGCAAGACTGGCGTTGGCACAGGGCGATCTACGTCTGGCAGAGAATCTGATCCAGGAGGCCTGGGATAATGGGCCGGCCCATCCGCTCATCGGGGTGACACATTTACAGCACCAGGCGCTCGATCCAAACGCTTCGCTCGACGCCCGTTATGAGCTTGCGCAAGCCTATCATGTGCGCTGGCCGGATACGATCGTGTTTGCGCTGCGCCTGGCGGACTGGTCGCTCGAGCGCGGCCTGTCCGGACCGGCCGTGGCGCTGCTGCATCAGGCGGCCGCGCGCGATATTGAGGGGCAAACCGCCAGGCGCCTGTGGGGCGCCGAACACCCCTACCGCTCGCTCTGGCCGGCTTCGGCTCAGCTCAACTTGAGCTTGATGATCCCGGCTCCGGTGGCTGCCCGCCTGGGGTGGAATCGTCTTTCGACAGGCATGGAAGACGTTCCAACGGATACCAGCGAGGCGAGCGAACCAGTTCGCGTTCCTCCATTCGAGGCGGCGCCTCCTGTGGGCGATAAGACACGTGAGATCGATTCTCACCCACCGGTTGGTGAGCAGACCCTGGCTGAAGAAGCGCCTGCCCCCGATCCGCGGCCGGTGGAAAGCGCCGCGCACGAGCCGGCGCACAGCAAACGCGCCGAACGCAAATCGCGGCCCCTCAACCAGGAAATGAGCGCCATTGAACAGGAACTGGACGGCCTGGCACAGCGGCTCAAGTTGCCCGGGGTCAAATCCCGCGACGGCCGGTTTCCGATCTATGTGATTTTGACCTTCCGGGAGCGCCTGAAAGCGGTCTATGGGCCGGCGGTGGCAGGTTTGCTGGAGAGCGAGATGGCCCAACTTGGCGCGGCGGTTCGCAGCCGCCCCGGTTGGGGGGCCAGAGTCTTGTTCGCCGATGATCCGGACTGCGCTGCGGCTCTCGGCGCAAAGCCGGTCAGGCCGGATGATGCGTGGGGCTTGAAGTTGATGCTGGCCGATTTGGATGAGGCGCTGGCGGATCAGGGCGCCCGGATTGGCGCGCTGCTTATCCTGGGCGGGCCGGAGATCGTCCCCTTTCATCACCTCCCCAACCCGATGAATGACCCGGACGAGGACGTGCCCTCTGACAATCCGTATGCAACACGGGACAATAACTATTTTATCCCCGAATGGCCGGTCGGGAGGCTGCCCGGCGGGACGGGTAGCGACGCCAGGGTGCTGTTGGATGCTTTGCGCCGTTATCAGGCCGAGCACCGTCGGGCAAAATCCAAACTTTCTTTCAAGAAGCGCCTGGCCGCGTGGGTCGCTGGGCTGCTCGATTGGTTAAATCCTCAAATCCGAAAGAACTTCGGCTACACCGCCGAGATCTGGCGCAAAGCGGCTGCTTCGGTGTTTGGTCCGATCGGAAAGCCCGGCTGGATGCACGCATCGCCGCCGGCTGGCCTGAACTCGGATGATCAGAAGCCGGGTGAAGATGGCAGGCAGGGACTGCACGGCATTCCCGAACTGGCTGGCAGGCTGGGCTATTTCAATTTGCACGGCAAGGTCGACGCAACCGAGTGGTTTGGTCACCGCGATTCCCTGCGCGCCTCAAATCATCCAGATTTTCCGGTGGCGCTCCGGCCCGAAGATATCCGTCCCGGAAAGCGGCCCGCTCTCTTTCCACGCCTGGTGTTCAGCGAAGCCTGCTATGGGATGCACATCCACGGGCGTTCGCTGGATGAAGCTATTGCGCTGAAGTTCCTCGCGGCGGGAAGTCTGGCGGTGGTGGGGTCGACGAGCATGGCTTATGGCTCGATCTCGGCCAGGCCGATGGTCGCGGCGGACTTGCTCGGTCACACCTTCTGGCGATTCCTGAAAGACGGCATGCCCGCTGGCGAGGCGCTGCGCCAGGCGAAGATCCACCTCGCACGCGAGATG
>WBZO01002274.1_pt2 | contig 14650 bp, 16 predicted proteins | sample 5204261 | NCBI WGS metagenome assembly WBZO01 (sample SAMN12412400, study PRJNA552823) | activated sludge metagenome | isolation source: activated sludge from anammox sidestream of wastewater treatment plant... | place: USA: North Carolina | collected 2017-09
TTTCCCACGAACTCAAAACGCCCGTGGCCGTGATCAAGGGCTACGCCAGCACGTTGCGCCGCGACGACGCCCACTGGGATCATAGCGTGGTGCGTGACGGGCTGGCACGGCACGCGCCGGACATCTGGGAGGCCATCGTGACGGCCATCGCGGGCGGTGCGGGTGCCATCGCCGCCACCTACCCGTCGATCCGTGCCACGTCCATCGACTATGCGCTGTTGGAGCCCGCGTCCGCGGAGGGATGGGTGGCGGTCGTGCCCGCGTCGGTGGGCTGGAGCGACCTAGGCAGTTGGAGCGCGTTGCTCGAGGCCGCCGATCAGCCGGAGGGGGTCCGCACCGACGGCGCGGGCGAGGTCATCACGATCGGCGTGAGCCGTTCGCTCGTGCGCGCCGATGGCGACCGACTCGTGGTGCTGGTGGGGATGCACGACGTCGTCGTCGTGGACACCCCGGACGCGGTCCTGGTGTGCGCCGCGGATGCCGCGCAGGATGTCAAGCTCGTCGTCGAGCGCTTGCTCGCAGAGGGCCGAACGGAGCGGTTGTAGAACCGCCGGCACCCGCGGGTGCGACCTGCCTCCCGGCCGGCCGGTCAGTCGCTGGGTGCCGCCTGGCCGGGCGCTCACTCGCTGGGCGCATGACGCAGCCGCAGCGGGCGCGTCGTGTGCCGAAGGCAGCGCGGTCAGTCGAGGTAGCCCAGCTCCCGCAGGAGCGCGCCGGAACTCCGGTGGAGCATGGTGCGCAGCACCGGGTCGAGGCTGTCCCTGCCCGCGCCCACCCGCGACCGATAGATCGTCGAGCCGTCCCCGCCCTCGCTCCGGCGCTGCGCGGTGAACCGGGTGTAGCGCTCCGTCCCGTCGTGCTCCGCCTGGTCGAACGCCAGGACCACGGGGTCCCACGCCTCGCCCAGGAAGCCGAACAGCTCCCGGAGCCGCGCCTCGGGCTCGGCGACCAGAGCCTCGTAGCGGACCTCGTGATACCGGCCGGCCGGCTGGCGCGCCCCGAACTCGCGGGCCGCCTCGACATACTTCCGCCACGCCCCTCGCGCCGCGCGCACCCCCGATCGATAGCCCCAGCGGTCCTTGTGGGACGCCACCACGTCGTGACCGTCGCGGATGAGGTGGACGTACTGGGCGTCCGGGAACAACTCCGCCGCGAGGGGGAGGAGCAGCGTGTTGGACGGGTCCTTGTCCGCCCAGCGCGCCTTGCCACGACGCACCGCGTAGTCGGTCATGGCGCCCCCGTAGAACGCCGCGAGCCGCGAGGTCCAGTACTCGCGAGGGAAGCCGTAGCGATCGAGCAGCCGCCAGTGTCGGCCGAGCGCGGGTTCCATGGTCTGGAGGAGATGGGTCTCCTCGCCACACGAGATCCGCGGATGCGAGTCCAGGATGAGCCGGAGCATCGTGGTCCCCGACCGCGCGGAGCCGATGATGAGGATGGGGCCGTGCTCGGTCTGCTGCTCGTCGGTCATCGCGGCGGAGCATAGCCGTCATCCGCGCCCGCCATGCCTCGGCTACCATCCTCTCGTGAGCCAGACGGAGGCCCCGCTGCCGCCCATCGTCTTCGGCACCGACGGGTGGCGGGCCCGCATCGGTGAGGAATACACCTACGAGAACGTGCGCCGCTGCGCCCAGGGCGTGGCGGAGTGGGTGCGTGGCGCGGGCACCGCGAGCAAGGGCGTGGTCATCGGCTACGACCGGCGGTTCGCCAGCGAGCACTTCGCCCAGGCGGCGGCCGAGGTGCTGCTCGCCCACGACATCCCGGTCTCGATCGCGGCGCAGGCGGTTCCCACCCAGATGACCTCGTACGAGGTGGTGGAGCATGGCTTCGCGTGCGGCGTGATGATCACCGCATCGCACAATCCGTGGACCGACAACGGGTTCAAGATCAAGTCGCCCACGGGGTCCGCCGCCAGCCCGGACATCCTCGCGGTGGTGGAGGGCGTCATCCGGGACAACGCCGGCGCGACGCCGCCCACGCGGCCCATCGCGGACGGCGAGGCGGCTGGCCTGGTGGCGCGCTTCGACCCGTACCCGGGGTACGTGGAGTACGTGGGTCGCAGCCTCGACCTCCAGCGTCTCAGGGCGGCCGACATGTCGGTCCTGGTGGACCCGTTGTGGGGCAGTGGCGCGGGTTGGATCCCCCGGCTGCTTGCGGGCGGGCGCATCAGGGTCACCGAGATCCACGCCGCGCGCAACCCCTGGTTCGGCGGCGTGAACCCGGAGCCGATCCGACCCAACATCGACGAGGCCCTGGGCGTCCTGGCCAAGGGCGGTCACGACCTCGGCCTCCTGCTCGATGGCGATGCGGATCGCGCGGGCGCGGCGGACGAGCGGGGCACCTTCATCCACCAGCTCCAGGCCATGGGGCTGCTGATGTACTACCTGGTCGAGCACAGGGGCTTGCGCCAGCCGGTGGTGTCCACCATCAACGAGACCTCGATGGTCCAGCGCCTCGGCGATCGCTACGGCGTCCCGGTGTTCGAGACCCCCGTGGGCTTCAAGTACGTGGGCCCCAAGATGATCGAGACCGGCGCCATGATGGGAGGCGAGGAGTCGGGCGGCTACGGCTTCGGGATGCACTTGCCCGAGCGCGACGGCATCTACGCGGACCTGCTGCTGCTGGACCTGTTCGTGCGGGAGCGGGAGGCCGGCCGCTGGCCGGTATCGGCGGCCGTCCAGCATCTCCACGACATCGCCGGCCCGTCCTTCTACCTGCGCAACGACGTCCATGCCGACCGGGCCACGTATCCCGCGGTCAAGGACCGGCTGATGCGCGAGCTGCGTGAGCAGGCGCCGACGTCGCTGGCCGGCCAGCGCGTGGTCCGGACCGACGCCCTGTCCACCAACGACGGCTTCAAGTTCTGGGTCGAGGACGGGTCGTGGCTGCTGGTCCGCTTCAGTGGCACCGAGCCCTTGGTGCGGGTGTACGCCGAGGCGAGCACCGCGGAGCTCCGGGACCGGCTGCTCGCGGAGGGCGGCAGGTTCGTGACCGCGGCGTGAGCGTCGGGGGCCACATCCCCGGTGGCATCCTCGACGACCTCGAGGGGCTTCGTCGGCTGGACCGCGGGAACATGCTGGGGGCCGCAGCGACCCTGCCCGAGCACGTGCGGGACGCGTGGGCCATCTCGCGATCGCTGGCGCTGCCCGAGGGCCATCGCGCCGTCGGCAGCGTCGCCGTGCTGGGCATGGGCGGCTCCGCGATCGGCGGGGACCTGGTCCGGGGCATCTGGGCTGATCGGCTCCGGGTCCCGATGGAGGTCGTGCGGGGCTATGACCTCCCGGCATGGGTCGGGCCATCCACGCTCGTGGTGGCGAGCTCGTACAGTGGCACGACCGAGGAGACCATCAGCGCCTTCGGGCAGGCGGCGGCGCGCAAGGCGCCATCGGCGATCATCAGCACTGGTGGCACGCTGCTCGGGGTCGCGCGTCGCGCGGGGCTGCCGTGCCTCGCGTTCCCAGGCGGCGGCCAGCCACGCGCCTCGGTGGGCTATGCGATCACCCTGCTCGCAGGGCTCCTCGAGCGAGCGGGCCTGTTGGAGCTGACCGCGGCGGAGGTGGAGGCTGCGGCGCATGACGCTGACATCCGCGTGGCAGCGTCTGTCCCCGAGCTGCCAACTGACGAGAACGAGGCCAAGCGACTCGCGTGGTCCATCGTCGACCGACTGCCCATCATCGAGGCATCCGGCTTCCTGGCCCCGGTGGCTCGGCGTTGGAAGACCCAGCTCAACGAGAACGGCAAGACGACCGCGGCATGGGAGGAGCTGCCTGAGGCCACCCACAACGCGGTCGTGGGCTATCCGCAGCCGGACACCCTCAAGGATCACCTGCTCGTGCTGTTCCTCGCGAGCGCCGACGACCACGAGCGGAACGCCCTCCGTGCTCGTCTGTCGCGCGAGTTGCTGGACTCCGCGGGCATCGGCACCGAGGTCGTCACCGTCACGGGGCAGAGTCGCTTTGGCCAGGCGCTCGACGCCATCGTCCGGGGCGACTACACGAGCACGTATCTTGCCGCGCTGTACGGGCTGGATCCCACACCCGTCGAGTCGATCACCTTGCTCAAGACCGCCATGGCGCTCGCGGACGAGCCGGCCGATGGCGAGCCCGACGGCGGGCAGGGGCAGGCGCGGGACGCGTGACCCCGGGGCCCCGATGGCACGGGAGGGTCGAGGGGCGGGCGATCGGCTGACGCTCGCGCCTGCGTGCTCTCAGCCGAGCGGCCTCCGCACGCCTCCCCGCGAGGAGGGAACGGCAGGACCGAGGGCGCGGCACGCATGTCCCCGGGACCATCTTCCGACTGGCTGGAACGGATCTGCGGGTGTATGTTGATGGCGTCGATCGGCACCCTGTCGCGGCGGCTCCGGTGGTCACCGCCCGGGTGCCCGGTAGGGGCCCTGCCTGCCCGGTCGGGCCCGTCAGGAGGTCCGACACGATGCATTCCAGCGTCATCGGCAAGATCGAGAAGGCGAACCGCTACGCTCGGGAGTTGGATCGGTTCCAGGTCGAGCGGCTGAGCGTCACCGTGCGCGGGGACAACGACACCCACCGCGTCCGTCTCGATCCCGATGGCTGGCACTGCACGTGCCACGCGTTCGAGACCTTCGCGGACTGCGCGCATGTCCTGGCCCTCCAGAAGGTCCTCGGTCGCATGCTGCCTGAGGACCACGCCGGATCCCTCGTCGCATCGCCCCCGGGGCCGGTCGGAGAGCCGCTCCCAGCCTGACACCCAGGGCGGAGCCGGGTTCGGCCCGTCCGTGGAGGAGCATGCGAGGATGGTCGGCCGACGGCCCGACCATCCTCTTGCCCGCTCCGGGCCAGCGGGCGGCGTGGCCTACTCGGTGCCGGGGGGTCTCACCAGCAGGCGTCCGTAGCCGTCGAGGTGACCGCGCTCGCGATCGAGGGTCACGGATGCCTCGATGAGCCACTCGCCGTCCGCGGGTGCGGGCGACCAGGCCAGCGTCGCCCAGGTGTCGCGACCCTCGCCGAGGACCACGCCGTCCCGCTCGTCGCCCTCCACGGGCGTCGCCTCGATCCGCCAGTCGGTGAGCCCCGACCCATCGGCGAGGGCCAGTGCCAGCGGGGCTCCGGGGATGGTCCGGACCGTGGGCAGCAGGTCAGGCGGGCTGATGCCGCCGATGTCGCCACACGTGCCCAGGAAGCAGCCGCTGCCCTGCTCGAGCGCGACGGCGTCGTCGCCCGAGCTCAGTCGGATGGCCGGCGGTGGCGGCCCGCTCTCGTCGGGTGGCAGGTCCCGGTCTGGGACGGCCACCCTCCACCACCACGTGCCTTCGATGGCGCCGCCATCGGGCCGGATGGTCCCGTCGACCCTGACCAGGAACAGGCCGCTGGTCGACAGCCCGATGACGGCGTCACCGTCGCCCGTGCCTAGGTCGACGGCAGCGGTCGGATCGAGGTCCGGTTCTGCGAGTGCGACCGCACGCCACGGCGCGAGAGTCCCGTCCGTGGGACGAATGGCCACCGTGGTGCCACGCGCCCAGGCATCCAGTACCGGGAGCTCGTCGAGCCTTGGTGTCGGTGCGTCCATGCGCGTTCGGAGACCAACGACCCGCCCGAACGGCCCGTCGGCGATGAGCGTGGGGGCCCCAGGTCCCGCGCTTGGCGTGGGTCCGGCGGCCATGGCGGGGATCGCCGATGTCGCGATGGCGACACCCGACATCAGCGCCAGACGGAGGGCTCTGCGACCAGGGGGGAGGAGGGCCGCCGGATGGCGGCCCCGTGCGGGCAGGGTCATGCGGGATCCTCGACCTCCTCGTTGGGACACGTCGCCGTGCAGCCAGTGGATGTTGCGCCGCTCACTCGGACCACGATCACGTCCGAGGAGGAGCCTCGCAGCCCCTCGTCGTCCGGGGTGGGGAAGACCGCCTTGAGCTCGTAAGAGCGACCCGGTGCGAGCGACAGGGAGTAGACGCCGGGCGTGTCCGTGGCGCGCATGGTGCTGATGGTCCAGCTCCCGGTCGTGCCGGCGGTGCGTCGACGCAGTTGCACATCCCGACCGTTGAGTCGCATGCCACTGAGGGCGCCATAGGCGGAGCTGCCCTTCACCCGAAGCGTGGCCTGGAACGACACCCGCTGCCCCGCCACGAGCGTCGTGTCCGACGCGACCAGGCTGAGCGTGGTCTGCACGTCGTTGCAGGTCGCGACATGCGTGGCCATGGTCGGCACGCCGTACTGCTCCTGGAGGCTCGCCACGTCGCAGGTGCCGAACGAGTGCCGGTCCCACGCGGTGGCGGGCTTGGAGGGGGTCACCCGGTGCATCACGGTCGCGTTGGGGGAGAGGTGGTAGCCGTCTGACTCGGGGTGGTCGAGGCCGATGGCATGCCCGAACTCGTGGAGCGCGACGTGCTCTGCGTCGAAGCAGCCGTCGCCACCTGATCGCTCGCACCATCGCAGCGTGCCCCACCGGAAGTCATAGCCGTGCGGGCGCATCCGCAGGGTCCAGCTGTCCGCGTCATGGCTCGCGCACGCGATCGACGTGCTGCAGCCACTCGGGAAGCTCGTGGTGTATCGGATGGTGCCGCTGGCGGCACCGGTGGTGGGGACGAAGATCGGCGATAGTGACCGGGACGTCTCGGTGGCATCCTCGGCCGCGGCGAGCACGGCGTCCCGCATCCACGAGGGCGAGGCATCCGTGCCGTGGAACCTGAAGTCGAGCACCTGCCAGGACCCCCACCGGTCATAGATGGGGACCGGCGTGGGATCGCGGAGCGGCATGTCGGCCGAGGCTGCCGCCACCCGATCGCCATCGACCGCGATCGCGCCGCGATCGGATCGTGCCTCACCCGTTGCGCACCCATCCGCGGCGCACCACGTCGCTCGCACGCCCGCGTCCGTGAGCGCGAGGTCGAGCGTGCGGGGGATGGCCGTGGCCAGGTCGCCCACGGGCGGGCGGATCACCAGGCGCGGCTGGCCGCCCTCGGGGGCCACCGCCCACACGCCGAGCTCGCGACGGTCGCCGGAGAGGACGGTCGAGACGTAGAGCGTGCCATCGGGGGCCGCGACACTCCCGTAGACTAGGTCGCGAAGCCGGAGCGAGCGACTCACGCACCCGTCATCGAGGTCCACCACCCGCACCGTGGTGCCCGTCTCGTCCCGCTCGCCCGTGACGAGCCGCTCCCGGAACGGCCCGTCCGCGAAGCCCCTGGGCCCCGACCGCCAGGTCCGGTCGCCACGCAGCCGCAGGGTGTGTCCCTGGAGCGCGCCGCCGGCATCGACGCTCTCGGACCACTCGAAGGTCCTTGGCGCACGGACGACCCGGTTCGCCCGCGGCCCCGCCGGGCAGCGGAGCAGCCCATCGGGCAGCGCGTCGGCCGCCACCGAAGGGCTTGGGATGCCGGTCGTCAGCATCGTCGCGACGAACAGCAGCGCCGTGCGTCGCCCATGTCGAACCTCCCGCTTCATGCGAGACCTCCTCCGGCGGGTGATTTCCCGGCGGTGGGAGGCGGAGGCCGGCAGTATCCACGTCGGCTCTTATCTGGCGCTTATGTGATGCGGCCCCAAGGCCGAGCGGTCCCAGCCCCGGGCCATCGGGGCCCCGCGCACGGCCCTGGGCCAGGCCCCGACGTCCGTCGCTGGCTGCTATCCTTAGGCCACAGTCGAACACACGGACCTGGCGCTTCGCGAAGCCGGTGGGATTCCGGCACAGTGCCGCTACGGTGACCAGCCGCGAGGCTGGGAGTCCGGTCGCCGAACGCTCGGGTCGTGCATGTACCTTCGAGCGAGAGGGATGGCACCCATGCGCCAGCACACGTTCCAGCAGGCCCCTTCCGGCGACGCCCGCAAGGGGTCTCGCACTGTCCGAGCCCGCGTGGTCGCGCTCGCGGCCACGGCCGTCCTGGGCACGGCCATGACAGCCGGTGCCCAGTCACCCCAGGTGCCGGGCACGTCAGTGGGATCGGCTTGGTCCGTCACCGATGACACGGGTGTCGTGGTCATGATCCCGGCAGCGCCCGAGCGGGTCATCAGCCTCTCCCCGGCCATCACGGAGATCGTGTTCGCGCTGGGTGCGGGCGGCCGCTTGGTGGGCGGCACCGACTTCGACGACTTCCCGGCGGAGGCGCCCGCGCTCCCGGATGTGGCGACCTACCAGGGCGTGCTCATGGAGCAGGTGGTGGCGCTCGAGCCCGACCTCGTGCTCGCATCCGGCATGGGTCTCACCCCCGATGCGGACATCGCGCGGATGCGTGACCTCGGCTACCCGGTCGTGACCACGTACGCCACGAGCGTGGACGACGTCCTGACGGACATCCGGCTCATCGGGAGCGCCCTGGGAGGGGACGCTGTGGGCAGCGCCGCTTCGCTGACCGCGACCATGGACGCCGACCTCGCCCGCATCGGGGGCCTCGCCGCAGGCGCCGGCACCACCCCGCGCACGTTCTACGAGACCGGCGACCAGCCCGAGCTGTATGGCATCGCCCCCGGCTCGTTCGCCGCGGACCTGGTGGGGCGAGGGGGTGGCGAGGCCATCACGACCGGGGACCCGGCCGTCTGGAGCATGCCCCTCGAGCGGCTCGTCGCCGCCGACCCGGAGGTCATCCTCCTGGGCGACGCAGCCTATGGCGTGTGCCCGGACGTCGTGGCGCAGCGGCCCGGCTGGGGTGACATCACCGCCGTCCGGGACGGCGCCATCCGTCCGGTCCACGATGTCGTGGTCACGCGACCCGGGCCGCGCATCGCGGAGGGGCTCGCCTCGGTGGCACGGGCCATCCACCCCGAGCTCACCGACGACCTGGCCGACTTCCCATCCGACCCGGCGATGTGCGGGGTGCCCACGGGCTCCGCTCCCGCGAGCGCCCCCTAGCCGCGAAGGCCAGGCGTCCGGCATGCGCACGCTGACCGCCGGGCACGCCGCCGCGTCGGTCGCCCGTCCCGCCCATCGGCCGACGCGGTCGCTCGCGCTTGGCGGGGTGGCGGCGCTGCTCGTGGTGGCGGTGGCGGGTCTGCTCCTGGGCAACGTCTCGCTGCCGCTCGCGGACACCCTGGGCGTGCTGGGCCACCGCTTCCTGGGACTCCCCGCGGGAGCCTGGGAGGCATCGACCGAGACCATCGTCATGGAGCTGCGGCTGCCCCGCGTCCTCGCGGCCGTGGCCGTCGGGGCCGGACTGGGCGTGAGCGGCGCGGTGCTCCAGGGGCTGCTCCGGAACCCGCTCGCCGACCCGTACGTGCTGGGCACCGCCAGCGGCGCCGCGCTGGGTGCCGCCATCGGCGTGCTGCTGCCGACCCAGGTCGTGCTGCTCGGGTTCGGCGTCGCCAACGTGCTCGCGTTCGCGGGCGCGCTCGGCGCGGTGACGCTGGTGGTCCGCGTGTCGGGCTCCGGGGGCGACTCGCGGGCATCGGTGCTGCTGGTGGGCTATGCCATCGGCTCGATCCTGGCCGCCGGCCTCGCGCTCGCGATGTACCTGTCGGGCGATGACCTCCGACGCATCGTCGCATGGCTCCTGGGCAGCCTCGCCAGTGCGTCCTGGCCCCAGGTGGCCATCGGGCTGCCCATCGTGCTCGTCGGGACGCTGCTCATCATCAGTCGCGCGAGGTCGCTCGACGCCCTGCTCCTGGGGGACGAGGCCGCCGCCCATCTCGGTGTGGACGTGACGCGTGAGCGACGCATCCTGCTCGCCCTTGCGGCACTGGTGACGGCCGCGGCGGTCGCCATGGCCGGGCTGATCGGCTTCGTGGGGCTCGTGGTGCCCCATGTGGTCCGGCTCGTCACGGGGCCGGCCGCCCGGTCGGTGCTGCCGCTCTCGGCCCTCGTGGGCGCCGCCTTCATGGTCCTCGCGGACCTCGTCGCACGCATCCCCGGCGAGCTGCCTGTGGGCATCGTCACGGCGATCGTGGGCGTGCCCGTGTTCCTGGTCCTGCTGCGACGGGCGCGAGGGGCGTATGAGCTCTGACGTGGCGCTCGAGGCCCGCGGCCTCGGGGTCCGGTTCGGCGAGCGCTGGGTCCTGCGCGACGTGGACCTCGCGATCCGCGACGGCGAGCGGGTGTGCCTCGTCGGCCCCAACGGCGCCGGCAAGTCCACGCTCGTGCGGTGTCTCACGGGGATGCAGGCGCCGACCGTGGGACAGGCGCGCATCGGTTCCGACGAGGCGGGGTCGGTCGATCGGCCGTCCCTCGCCCGTCGTCTGGCGGTGGTGCCGGGCCAGTCCCGGCTGCCCTTCGCGATGACCGTCGAGGAGATGGTCGCCCTGGGGCGCACGCCGTGGCTCCATCCCTGGCGAGGCGACACGGCCACGGACCGGGCGGCGGTCGACGCGGCCATGCGCCGGGTGGGCATCCACGGCCTGCGGCACCGTGACGTGCGCACGCTGTCGCTGGGCGAGCGGCAGCTGGTGCTCATCGCCACGGCGCTGGGGCAGGGCGGGCGCATCCTGGTGCTCGACGAGCCCACGGTTCACCTCGACCTGCGTCACCAGGTCGCCATCATGGAGCTCCTCACCCGGCTCTCGGCGGAGGAGGGGATGACGGTGCTGGCGGTGCTCCACGACCTGGCGCTCGCGCGCGAGTCGTTCCCGCGCCTGGTGTTGCTGGATGACGGTCGGCTGGTCGCGGACGGCACGCCCGGCGCGGTGCTGACCGCCGACCGCGTGCGGGAGGTCTACGGCGTGGAGCCGCGATACGCCGGGGCGGTGGCCTGAGGGCGGGCTACAGCCCTGCTCTGGCGGTCCGGGCGGCCGCGCGTCGCCGCCGACGAGGCTTGTCGGTGAACGCGAGCGACACCAGCATCAGCTCGTTGACCTTGCGCTCGAACTCCGGGACGGTCGCCTCGGGCAGCGTCGCGCAGACCTCGCGGAGCGCGGTCTCGAGCTGATACCAGAGGTCGCCGCGGCGCACGTCATAGAGCGGGTAGCGCGGATTGATGACCACGCGGCGGATGCCGTCCTCCTCGACCATGGCGCTTCGCACCCGGGGGTCGAGCGGCCGGATGACGATGTCCCCGAACCCCTTCCGGGCCCTTGACCCACCGCGGCCCTCGGCGGCTCCGTTCCTCGGCGTCGGCGCCTCGGGCGACCGAGCCACGGCCTGGGGCTGCCCGGCCTCCTCGGTCTCGGAGGGCTGCGCGAAGTCCTGTGGCTCATGGACCGCCTCGAGCGTCAGCTGCCCATCGGCCCCATCGGCATCCCCCTTGCCGCCGGTGTTGGGGCTCTCGAACAGCTGGCCCGACTCGAGCAGCCGGAGCGCCCGGGCGAGGATCCGTCGCACCCGCTCCGCGGTCCGCAGGGCCTGCGGGTCGGTCGGGACCGGCTCCTGCCGTGACAGGCGACGCACGATCGGCCCCAGGAGCGCATGGAGCCGACGCTCGACCGCGGCGTACTCGGGGCTGTCGTGGTCCACGTCCGACTTGTTCATGGTCACCGGCACATGGCTCAGCTCGACCTCGCCCACCAGCCGGGTCATGGCAGGGTGGGCGTTGGGCCCGGGATGACCAAACCATGCCGGCTCGCCCACGAGCCGACCCAGGTGATAGGTCCGGATGCCGGGCACCGACTGCGGCGGCACGGGCTCGGGCAGCAGGCCCCACCAGCCCCTGACCATGTGGCCACCGGCACGGACGCTGAACGGGTGCTCCTCCTCGAGGCGCCACGTCGTGGGCGTGACAGACGCGCGATCGACCGTCATGGTCACCGAGCCCTCGGTCAGGAGGGGTCGGTACACCTCTGCCAGTCGGGCTCGGACGCGGGCGGGGTCGAGCTTGCGGTCGACCTCGCCGATGACCAGATGGACGTAGCCCAGGTCCGGGCCGACCGGCTTGGGCTCCTCGTGCAGCTCGTACGACCGGAGCTTGCTCCTATCCCGATAGTCGTCATCGGCGAACGCGTGGGCGACCGGCTCGCCCTGGGCGCTCGCGACGATGCGGAAGCGGTTGCCCAGGTGCCCGATGGCCGCCTTGCCGCCCTGTCCGTAGCGGCCGATGCGCTCGCCCGCGCGCTTGGGTGACGCACCCCAGCGCAGGTAGTCGCGTTCCAGACGCCGGGCGTCCATGCCCGTGCCACCCACCGCGGTGAGGCTGATCGTGCCTGGCCGGACGATGAGGTCGAGGCGCAGCGGTCGGTCCGGCACCCGCGAGTCGACGGCATTGTCCACCAGCTCGAGGAGCGCGTCGACCGCCGAGCGGTAGTTCGCGAACAGCGATGCGGTGAGGCGCGGGTCGATCCGCTCCCGGACCACCCGCATGGGGGCGGCGCTCACTCGTCGGCGGCACGCGGCGGCTCGGGCCGCCGGAAGCCATGCCACGTGCCGGCCTCCCAGCGCGCCCGCAACTGGGCACGCGTGCTCTCCCGATGGGCCGCCAGCATCTCCGGGTAGACGCGGTCGAGCAGGAAGTAGGCCCGCTCGAGCTCGTCCGAGAGCCCCGCCTCGTCCGACTGCTGCCACGCGAGCAGGATGCCGCGCTCTCGCAGCAGCACCCCTGCGATCGCACGGGCTTGCGGGCTCGTCTGGGCGATGCGTGCGTCCATGAGCGCACGTCCGGGGTCAGGGCGCATGCCGCACCCGCTCGAGAAGCTCGGCGACCCCCTCCGTGCCCGCCCACCGCTCCAGGTACGGCCAATCGATGCGTGTCTCGTTCACACGCATCAGATTGCGACAGTCGCGCAACTGGAGCTCCGACGTGCCCTCGGACCAGGCCAGCTTGGCGATCAGCAGGTCCTCCAGGGTCAGCACCCAGACCCAGCCGAAGAAGGGGTGCTCCCAGCGCTGTCGTCGATCCATCGCCGATCGTGACCAGGCGGTCCCACGATCCAGGATCAGGTCGACCTTGCCGACCTCCGCGATGGAGACGAGCGAGGCCATGAGGTGCCCGTCGTAGTCGATGGGGTCGTTGACCAGGTAGGCGGCATCCAGCCCCTGCACGGTCCGCGCGAACGCGGTGACGTCCAGGTCGACGACCACGTCGAGGTCCGCGGTCATCCGAGGCTCGCCATAGCGCCCGAGGGCCTCCGAGCCGGTGATGTACCAGCGGAGGCCGAGGGACTCCAGGCGATCGAGGACGTCACGCATCGGGCTACGGTAGTCGCTGCGCGGTGGCGGCGTGGGAGGTCAACCGTAGGCGAGCACCGGAACCCCGTACGCCTCGAAGTCACGGGCGTTCCGCGTCACGATGGTCGCCCCGAGACGCCATGCGACGGCCGCCACGAGCGCGTCGCCGAGGTGACGCCGCGACGTGCCTGGGCGTCGCTCGGCCCGCCGCTCACCCGCCCACCGAGCCCCTTCCGGATCCAGGGCGACAAACTCGAGCGCATCGAGGAGCCTGCGAATGCCCGCCCGTCCATCAGGCGTACCGCCCGAGAGGACCTCGCAGGTGATCGCGTCGCAGGTGTAGAGCTCGCCCGTCTCCCCGAACAGCCGCTCGACGATGGCCGTCCCCGCGAGTCGACCCTCGGCATAGTCGATGATGACCGTGGAGTCGAGGACATAGCTCACCGTTCCCATGCGCTCGGGCCCTCGCGCTGCTCGCGCACCCACCGATACGCTTCGTCGTCATCCATCTCGAACGGGGTCCCGACATAGATGCCGCGCACGTCGTCGAGCGCCTTGCGCAGACGCTGGCGCTTGACGCGCGCCTCGATGGCCTCGGTCACGAACGCGCTGCGCCCGCGTGGCCCGGCGAGCGCGTCGACCTGCTCCAGCAGTGCCTGCGGGACGGTGACCGTGGTCCGCACCAGCGTCATGACAGTCTCCTCGAGTATGCGAGCGAGTATGCGCTGACATCATACATGCTCGGCCTAGTCACGCCCCGCGCAGGTCCTCGCCGCTGATGCCGTGCTCGGTGAGCCACGCCCCGAGCGCCGTCGGATCCTGGATGCCCAGGAAGACCTGGGTCGTGTGCCGCACGAACGCGATGCGCCGCGGCGCCCACAGCCACAGGCGGATGGCGCCCGAGGCGTCGCCGCAGCAGCTGATGTCGTGGCCGAACGGGGTGTGGCGGATGCCGATGGCGCGATGCCAGCGATAGGGCCCGGTGATGTCCCAGCGCTCGATGTCCGCGGCGGCCACGGTGGTGGTCAGCCAGCCGAACCGTACCTCGAGGGTGTCGTCGCGGCACAGCACCGACCGGTGCCCGGCGCGCACGCCCCATGGCAGGAGCACGACCCTCGACCAGCGGCCGATGCGGAAGGGCAGCTCGACGGGCGCCGCCATCCGCGGCCCTCAGGCGCGCTTGTGGGGCGGGTCGAAGAAGGGGAGCGGAACGACGGTCGCACCCACGCGCCCGCGACGCCCCTCGACCGTCCACTCCATCTCAAGGGGGGTCCCCACGGGCTCGTAGCGTGCCTCGACCGAGGCGAGCGCGATGTTCTGCTTGAGCCCGGCGCTCCACGTGCCGCTCGTGGCGCGCCCCACCTGTCGGGCGCCTGCATGCACCGGGACCTGCTGTCGCCAGGCGGATGGCGAGAGCGCGGGCGACAGGTCCTGCGCGGCGTGGAGCCGCTCCAGGTCGCCCCAGTCGAGGTCGAGGCCCACCAGGCGGCGTGGCGGACCGCCCATCGCCTGCTCTCGGCACAGGGCCGCGCGCCCCACGAACGGGGTCCCCTTGTCCAGGTCCACGAGCCGGCCGAGGCCCAGCTCATAGGGCGAGTAGCTCTGCTCGGGGACGAGCGCATGGGCCGACGAGGTGTAGTCCACGTCGAGCATGATGAGCCCC
>WBZO01004646.1_pt1 | contig 14648 bp, 16 predicted proteins | sample 5204261 | NCBI WGS metagenome assembly WBZO01 (sample SAMN12412400, study PRJNA552823) | activated sludge metagenome | isolation source: activated sludge from anammox sidestream of wastewater treatment plant... | place: USA: North Carolina | collected 2017-09
ATGATCGACGGGCTCGGGTTGTACATAAACGACGAACTTTTTGCGACGGCAGGGGTGACTCCTCCTACGACCTGGACGGATGTCATAAACCTTATTCCGCGATTAACGGTGAAAAACGGTACCGCTATCGTGACGGGAGCCATTGCGCTGGGTACCACAAACAATGTCGAGCACTTTAGCGACATATTGGCGGTAATGTTCCTCCAAAACGGCGCGAGTCTGAAGAAACCGATCGGAAAAGAAGCGGAAGGTACGCTCGTGTTTTATCGAAAATTTGCCGATCCTTCCGATCCGCTCTATACCTGGAGTGACGGTATGGATAATTCTATTTCCGCCTTTGCATCGGGCAGAGTGGCGATGATCATCGCTCCGTCATGGCGGGCGCATGAAATCGCCGTCATCAATCCGAAACTTCGCTTTCATATCAGTGCTATTCCCCAGCTACAGGGAAATGCCGTTGCGTGGGCGTCCTATTGGGTTGAGGGAGTTTCTTCAAAAAGTCCGAATCAGGCGGCCGCCTGGGAATTTGTCAAATACTTAACAAGCAAGGAAACCGCGGCAAAGTTTTACACGGATGCGGCGGCAACCCGATTATTCGGTGAGCCGTATGCCCGCATGGATCTTGCCAATACGATTATTGACGACCAGTATCTGGGGGCGTACGTCAAACAGGCGGTGTACGCGAGAAGCTTCCCTCTGGCGTCCCGGACCTTTGATAACGGAATAAACGACAAACTCATCCAATACTTAACCGACGGGGTCAACGGGATGACCACGGGCGGTTCTCCCACGCAGGTACTGACGACCGTCAATCAGGGGTTCCGTCAGGTACTTTCCTCCTACGGCATTGCAACCGATGACGAACCTCAAACAAGTCCTGCCCCGTAAGTGAATCATGCGCGCCGTGTATCATCATGAACTCGCAACGCTCGCGTATGCGGATGTATTTGATTACCCCCTTACCAAAGAGGAATTGTCGTTGTGGCTTATAAAAAAACGCGCGATGTCTCCTTCGTTTTTCCGGTATGTTTCTTTTCGTGACGGCTTCCTGACGCTTCCGAAGAGGCGTGGGTTGGTACGGCGTCGGAAAAAACGGGAAATATATGCCAAAGCAAAATGGGAGTTTATCCGAAGAGTTGCCCCGTTATTCCGTTTGGTTCCCACCGTGACGCTTGTCGGGGTTACCGGCGGGCTATCGATGAACAATGTGAAGCATGACGATGACATAGACTTATTTTTTATCGTCCGTCCCGGAACGCTGTGGCTCAGCCGATTGACGCTTACTCTTCTTGCGGAGGCGTTACGGATACGGCGGAGGCCGCAGGAAACCGCGGTCGCCGACAAGGTGTGTCTGAATATGTTCATGGAAGAAGGATCTCTTGCACTTCCGCGAAACGAGCGGGATTTGTTTAGTGCGCATGAAGTGCTCCAGATGGTGCCGCTATGGCAGAAGGGGAATAGCCATCAAAAAATGCTATCGAGCAATCGTTGGGTATCGCACTACCTTCCGAACGCCTGGAGACACAAAACGGGACATATGTCCACACGCGGGAAAAATACCCGGGACATCGCCTGGTGGCGGTGTCTTTCTCCTTTAGAACCTATAGCAAAAGTTGCCCAGTTGCATTACATGCAAAAGAGGCGTACAAATGAAGTGATCCGATACGGTATGATTCGCTTTCATCCTTCGGATGCCCGTCATTGGGTACGGGAGAAGTTGTCGTCCCGATTTCAGCACTGGCACATCCCTCTTGACAACTTTTTTTATCACCGATAAAATAGCACTCACTTCGAAAGACTGCTAGTATTTTATACAAACCGGTAGTCATATATATATATTTAAAAAGGAGGTAGTTATGGCAAAACAAACCATCACACCGTTATTTGATAATGTCCTCATTAAGCCTCTTGAGGCGGAACAAAAACTTCCCTCAGGGATCATCCTCCCCGATAGTGCAAAAGAAAAACCCCAGGTCGGAGAAGTCATGGCCGTAGGTCCGGGAACCGACGGATGCGACTGCGATGATAAAGAATGCCGCAAAGGTGCCATGGTCGTCAAGGTCGGTCAGAAGGTCATGTACAAAAAATGGGGCGGTAACGAAATCAAAGTGGACGGCAAAGAGTGGACCATCGTCGAACAAAAAGATATTTTGGCAATCGTCGAATAATAAATCTTATATAAGGAGGTATCTATGGCAAAACAATTAAAATTTTCCGAAGATGCACGACAGTCGCTTATCCGCGGCGTCAATATTTTGGCAAAAGCAGTCGTCACGACCTTGGGCCCCAAGGGTCGCAATGTCGCAATCGACAAAAAATGGGGAGCCCCCAACGTCATCCATGACGGGGTAACCGTTGCCAAGGAGATCGAACTTGAGGATGCGTTCGAGAACATGGGAGCGCAACTTGTCAAAGAAGCGGCAAGTAAAACCAATGATGTAGCCGGAGACGGAACGACCACGTCCACGTTACTTACCCAGGCAATCGTGAACGCGGGATTCAAAAACGTCACCGCGGGAGCAAACCCCATGATCTTAAAGGCCGGTATGGAAAAAGGCCTTGAGGTGGTAGTGGGTGAGCTGAAGAAAATGGCAAAAACCATCAAAGATGCCGATGTGGCAAAAGTCGCCACCATTTCCGCACAGGATGAAAAGATCGGTACCCTTATCGCTGAAGCCCTCACCAAAGTCGGCAAAGACGGGGTCGTGACCGTCGAAGAAGGCAAAGGGCTGACGATGGAAATCGAATACAAGGAAGGGATGGAGTTTGACAAGGGCTATGCCTCCGCCTACTTTGTGACGAATGCGGAACGCATGGAAGCGGAAATCAACGATCCGTACATCCTGATTACGGACAAAAAGATTTCAGCCATCGCCGACCTGCTTCCGTTCCTTGAGGGATTTGTCAAAGTCAGTAAGAACCTGGTCATCATTGCCGACGACATAGAAGCCGAGGCATTGGCGACGTTGGTCCTGAACAAACTCCGCGGCACGATCAACGTGCTTGCCATCAAGGCGCCGGGATTCGGCGACCGACGGAAGGCGATGCTTGATGATATCGCTATCCTTACGGGTGGCACCGTTATCTCCGAAGATACGGGACGCAAACTCGATACCGTAACGGTCGATGACTGCGGACGCGCGGACAAAGTCTGGGCGGACAAAGAAAACGCACGGATCATCGGCGGCAAAGGACCCAAGGCCGGAGTAACCGCACGAGTTGCGCAGATCAAGCGCGAAATCGATGCGACCACGTCCGACTTTGATCGCGAAAAGCTCCAGGAACGGCTTGCTAAGCTTGCCGGCGGAGTGGCCGTCATCAATGTGGGCGCCGCCACCGAAATTGAAATGAAAGACAAGAAAGAGCGCGTGCTGGATGCGGTCGCCGCAACCAAAGCCGCACTTGAAGAAGGCATTGTTCCCGGCGGCGGAGTGGCACTCTTGAAAGCTCGCCAAGCGCTTACGAAATTCAAGGAAACGCTTGCGGTCAAAGACGAACAGACCGGCGTCGAGATTTTGTACAGTGCATTGGGAGAACCGACCCGCATGATCGCGACCAACTCGGGAGCGGATGCCGGTTGGGTCATGAAGACCGTCGAAGAAGCGAAAGCTTCCGACTACGGATTCAACGCCATGACGTTGGAATTCGGTTCCATGATCACCGCGGGCATCATTGATCCCGTGAAGGTGACAAGATCGGCGGTACAAAATGCCGTATCGGTCGGCATGATGATCTTAACGACCGAAGCGCTCATCACCGACATTCCTGAAAAGAAGGAAGGTCCCGCTGGCGGCGGCATGCCGGGAGGCATGGGCGGCATGGGAGGAATGGATTATTAAGTGTATTATCACAAAAGCCCCTCGAAAGAGGGGCTTTTAGTATAGGAGATTCTATGGATTTAAACAAAGCTAATAATATAGTCACAATATGGGACTTAACTAAAGTCGGACTTGCAATACTATCCACGATAGTAACCGGATTAATTTTGATTTACAGAGCCTTGAGAGTAAATAGGCGCTTGGCTCGAAATTTAGGCAGAAAAATATTTATATTTTGTCCCCATGGAGGCATAAGAGGTGATGGTCAACCGATAGACATGACACGAGAAATTGATGTGTTACGGAGTTCTGGATATTTTGATATCCCCAATAATCCAACAGTAGATTTCAATAATATTGAAAATAAAATGATAGAAAATGCCGGAATAATAATTGTGGGTTATCACCCCGGTATGCCTTATTTTAATGACATGGTGAATTTAGCAAGAACATATCAAAAGCCTTTGTTGGTCTATACGTTTGAACCAAATGTGAGATTGGATGGCAAGCATATGAAAATAATGAGTGAATATAAATGGTACGCTATTTCTAGTATGCCACTTCGGTTGGTGAGCGATGTATTTTCAATTATGGCTTCGTTTAATTATGACAGATGACATTTCATTCGTTTTAGAAGAATTTTCAAGAAAGTATTTATCGCCTTTGCAAAAAGAAAGGGATGCGATTTCATATAGGTACGAACAACTACGAGCATTATTGCCTGGAAGCAATATTTTTCAGAGTGGTTCATATATAAGAAAGACAGCGGTTAATCCCGTGCATGACTTAGATGTGATTTGGGTCATGCCGGAGGCAGTGCAATCTGCAATTATGAAGGCATATTCAAACGCATCTATTGGTGGGCAACTTACATACGATGTTTCACAATCACTTTCAGAATTAGCTAATTTATTACGTGAACAATATCGAAAAATCGGGGTGACTGTAGAGATTACTGAACAAAGTCATTCGGTCAAAATTAAAATTGAGAAGGATACATTTAGTATAGACGTGGTACCAGCAGTGAAGTCAGGTTCATTGAACTCATACGGGGATGATATATTTCTTGTGCCAGAAATACAAAAAATCCGCCATGAAAAAAGAGAAGAAATTTATAGCTTACGTAAGGGTCAATTGCATTGGATACTTTCCGATCCAAAATTTTATTTAAAGGAGTCAGAGGTATTAAATATAAATCCTTGTTATCGAAAAGCAGTTAAATTTATAAAAGTATGGCGACGTGCATGCAACGCCGGGTTAATTGATTTTGAATTACAGTCATTTCATTTGGAACAGATTATGGCTAAAATTTTTTCAATAAATTCTGATCTCAATATGTGTAATGCAATAAAACTTTTTTTGAAGGAGTTACCAGACTGGATTTCGGCACCTAAATTACCGGATGCCGCTAACAAATCAGTGTTTGTGGACAGTTATTTAACTGATGATGTTAGTGGAGAACAACGTAAAAGGGTAAGTAAATTTGCGGCGGTAACATTAGCGCATTTTATTGGAATGCGAATCGGTATGACTATCGAAGAGATATACCAAATTATCCGTTTATGTTTATTAGCAAATTTGCCTTGGATTCAGATTACTAACGTAATAGATATACAAATAGCATGTACGATGGAGAGAATAATGAAGGTGGAAAATAAAAGTGAATGGAAGTATCATTCTTCCAACATACCAAAGGAAACTGTAGCAAGAATTAACGGTCCAAGGCAATTACAATCTGATGAAGAAATTGGGATGGGGTATAAGTTGGTATTTGAGCCTATCTTTCCAGAAATACAATTTGATTATGCTAAATGGCGCGTTGTGAATACAGGCACAGATCCATTAGTGAAGCAACATATTAAAGGTTGGAGAGGGCTTGAAATACATAATAGCAACGCGGGTTTATATGGTCGAGAAGAACGAACAGAATTTTTTGGAAGACATTGGGTGGATTGTTTTTTGGTAAAGGATACAATTGTTGTTGGATACGGACGATTTTATGTAAATATTAGACCGGAAAGAATGTAATAATGATAATTATATATGTCAGATAATCACATTCAAATCACCATATCGACCTACAACAAAACCGCGCCCGAGTATGTGGTGAAGGTGCAGAAGTACGCGCCAGTCCTCGAGCGAAACAAGTTTATTGCATCGGTAAAACGTGGAGGTGCGATTCTTGATGCGGGGTGCGGGTCCGGGAGAGACGCCAACTATTTTGCATCGCTGGGATTTGTCGTGACGGGCATCGATTTATCGACGGGGCTTTTGTCCTACGCCCGCGAGCATGCCGATCCCAATGCAACATTTACGGAAATGGATCTTCGGGACATCACGCTTACAGGGGTGTTTGACGGCATATGGGCATGCGCCTCACTCCTGCATCTTACTAGGGATGAAATTGTCCCCGTACTCCACAAATTTCACTCGCTCCTTACAACAAGCGGCACGCTCTTTTTACTGATGAAAGAAGGCATGGGAGAAAAGCTGGTAACCAGCGGCACGATCGAAGGAGACACCCGATTTTTCACCTACTATAGCGGGGAAGAGTTAAAGCAACTGTTAGAGCATGCGGGCTTTACCGTTACACAGCAATACACCTGGGATCAAAAGGATCGAAATGCGGAACGCCCCTCAGAGGTATGGATCTCCACCTTTGCTACAAAAAAAGCATAACAAGAAGTAGTCCAAGCCAGAACGACGAAAATAGTTTGGGATTGGTTGACCAGTTTGCTCCGTCGATGTGTACATCAGAAAACGGATACAGCAGTCGTGTGGCAAATTGTCCTTCATGGGTGGGAATATCGATCAGGATATGTGCAAGATACGCAAACGAAAAAAGCGTCCATCGCCCGGGGAACAGAAAATACATGAGGACCGTAAAAACTCCCGCGCCGATCAGTGAGTGGGTGCATCGATAAAAAGCCGCGTCGGTGCCGTTGGTGAATTTATTGGAGAGCAGTAGTCGGGTATAGGTTTTGATAAATGTTGTCTGAGGATACACGATAGCCTCCCGAAGTTTCAACGCATAAAACGGGAGTATCCCCAAAATATCGGGGAGGGTTGCGGCGATTGCCGTAGGCACCATATCATTTGAGCCAAAACTTTTGGCTATGGCAATGCCGCTGACGGCATGATACAAAATATCCATTATGATTCAATTTACCTTAGAAGAAATTATTACTCAAGATAACCTGGTGCATCAGGGATTGCTTCACGTGCCGCCGCAGGCCAGCGGCAAAGTGCTCGTCTGGATTCACGGACTCACCGGCACGTTTTACAGCAACGCCAAAAGCATGAATCGTTTTGCCGAAGAAGCGGCAAAACACGGTATGGCGTTTGCCGCATTCCATACTCGCGGACATGATTACGTCACGAGCACCCACCGACTTGATCCGAATTCTCCGAAAGGATATGTGCATGAAACGATCGGTGCGGGAGTAGAAAACTTCACCGACTGTGTGATCGATATCGATGCCATCGTTTCCTTCCTTGCGGGGAAAGGACTTACGAAAGTGATTTTAATCGGACATAGCACGGGAGCCAACAAAGTATGCTATTACGCGGGTACCGTTACCGACAACAGGCTTTCCGGAGTCGTATTATCGGGCCCCATGTCGGATCGGTATTCGGCAACGGATCCCGAAACCAACAGGAAACATCGCGCCATTATGGAACAGAAAATAAAAGAGGGGAAAGGGGATGAGTTGCTCACGGGTTTTGACTTTTTCCCGCTTACACCCAAACGATGGATGAGTCTGTTGGCCGAAGGATCACCCGAGGATGTCTTTAATTATCATGATGAACAGGGTGCGCTTGCCACCTATGCACGTATCACCGTGCCGTTGTTAGTCATGTTCGGAGGCAGTGACGAGCACGCCGACAGACCCGTACCCGAGATGCAAAAAGCGTTTGATGCGCATGCAATGTCTTCCAAGTATAAAAGTGTGGTGGTGCCCGATGCGGATCACGGATTTACCGGAAAAGAAGATATGTTCGTTGATGAAGTTGTCGCGTTTGCCGCATCACTATGAACTACGACGTAATTACGACAAGAGTGGTAAATAACAAAGGACTCGGTATTGCAACCGAGATATATCGCCCCAAAAAAGACGGCAAACTCCCCGTCGTATTTCTGTTCCACGGCTTTACGGGGTACAAAGAAAGTGCGGATTTGGTGGATCTTGCCGACAGACTTGCCAAAGAAGGAATTATCGCGGTGCGCTTTACATCGTCGGGATTCGGGGATAGTGACGGCACACTCGCCGATGAGTATCTTTTTACCAACTATAGAAGCGACGCCGAAAGTATCTATCACTATGTCAGCAGACTTGCCTACGTAGATGTAACGCGAATGGGAGTGGTAGGGCACAGCATGGGCGGGAAGTTAGCCGTTCTTTTTTGCGCGGATCATCCCGACGTAACGGCACTCGGGGTGTTAGCGGCCCCCGTAAGTTTTGCCGGAACCGCCTACGGATCGCTTCTCAAGGATTGGCGGGAAAAAGGTTATTTTGAAAAAGTGAGCGGACGCGATCAGAAAACGATTCGTATTCCGTACGAGTATGTGACCGATGTCGAGAGAACGGAACATGATGTTCTTGCCGCGGCGGCAAAAGTAACCCGTGCGGACGCATTCGTGATGGCGGGGCTTGCCGATACGGAAGTTCCCTGGCAGGAAACAAGGCGTATCTACGATGCGCTACAAACCAAGAAAACCTGGAACTTACTCCCGGGGATTCCTCATAAATACGGCCATCAAAAGGCACTTATTCCCGTCGTTAATGCACCGGTGACGGACTTTTTCGTCACACACTTTCAGGCAGGTTAAAGGGAAAAATTCGGCTGGTGGGGCTCGGTACGGTTCACCGCTACCCGAGGCTCATATTTTTTAATATCGGGAAGGATCTCCATAGGATTTAACGCATTACCGTTTTGGGCGATCTCAAGATGCAAATGGTTCCCCGTTGCCCACCCGGTGGCGCCGACGGTACCGAGCTCGGTCTCTTTTCCGACCATTTGACCCGTCGTCACGTCAATGCGCGACATGTGTGCATAAATTGAGGTCATGCCTTCCTTATGGGAAACGATGACATGTTTGCCGTATCCGCCGCTTACCGTGCCCGCATACGTGACGGTGCCGTCCGTGACGGGATATATGGGAGTACCCGCGGGATTGGTAAGATCGAGTCCCGGATGTCCGCCCGCAAAGTATTGCGATATCCCAAACGTGGCAAGGGGCCAGCGGAACAGTGACGGAGCCACGACGGCATCGACCGTGGTCACATGGGTATCGAAGTAGAGTTCGGTCGAGTCAAAGCCCGCCTGTGTGGAAGGTACGACCACGCCCAAAAAAACGGCAAGGGCGATTAAGGGAACGCCGATGAGCTCGAACGCCTGCTTGTGCTCGATTTTGGTCCGTATCCAGTGGCTCAGACGGTTGCTTCCTCGATACGGCTTGGTGAGCCATGTAAGGGCATGTTTGATCATAGATTGAACCTAAGAAAAAACCACTCGGGAGGAGTGGTTCAATACCCCGTATTGTAGCGTAAAAAAGCCCCAAAGTCAAATTATAGGATACTGTCAGCATTGCCGTTTGCTTGCCTTATGTGGTATGATCGAACTCAATTTATGAAGCGTAAAATCGGCTTTTTCCTCGTCATCATCGTTATCCTCCTTGTTATCGGCGGTGTGATCAAGCTTCTGGTCAACAGGGCCCCCAAAGAAGGCGAGTTGCGGGTGGATGCGAGCCCCAATGTGAGCGTATTTTTAGATAATAAGCATATCGGCAGGACCCCGCTTCGCGAGAAGGTTGCCGCCGGTGAATACACGATCAGGCTGGTTGCGGATTCGACTACCGACGATATTGCTCCCTGGCAATCAAAAATTTTCGTCGGCCCCAATCTTTTGACGTTTGTTAATGCCGTCCTTTCCGATTCCGAGCTGTCTTCTGCCGTGGATGTGTTGTGGTTGGAAAAGAGCGTGGTCGGGAAGCCGGAGCTTTCGATCGTGACCAATCCCGACGGCGCCTCCGTGGTACTCGATGATGTGACCAAGGGGATAACGCCGATTACCATTTCCGATGTCGCGGCGGGTGACCATACCCTGACGGTGACGTCTCCCGGTTTTTTGACCAGAACCATGAAAGTTAAACTCACTACCGGATACAAGCTTATTACCAGTATGAAACTCGCGTTATCCGCCGCAGGCAGTCAGCCTCAGGAATCTACGAGTGCGGCCGTTGTGCCGACCACTCCTACGCCGTCAACCAAAGCAGGGGAAACGGCAACCTCGTCGGGAACCGCCACTCCCCAAAAACCCTACGCAACCATTAAAGATACCCCAACGGGTTTTTTGAGAGTGCGCATGGAGCCTTCAACGGGAGCTACCGAAGCGGGCAGAGTCAAACCGGGGGAAAAGTATCATATCTTTAATCAGCAGACCGGGTGGTACCAGATATCCCATGACGGTACCAATAAAGGCTGGATATCCGCCCAATACGCAGATAAAACGGAGTAATGGAAACATCGCAACGCGTCGTTACATGGTTACATCGTTACTTTGTTCTTTAATGAAGTGAGCATGCGGGCGGGATGATCAAGTGTGTCAAGCATTTCCCCATATATTTTCTCTGTCAGCAGGTGTTCGTTCTTGGCGATTTCTATTATTGCCGCACATTCGTAGCAAGAACCGCGCGCGATACTTAAAAAATGCTTAAAATCACGACCGGTACGGCTTGATCCTTCGGCAACGTTGAGAGGTATTGAAATTGCCGCACGCTGTAGCTGATCACCCAGGCTAAACCGATATGGGATTGACCATATTTTTGTTATCGAAAATATCCGTGAGACAAAGTGGAGTGAGTCCTGATAAACGCGTAAATCATTAAACCTAAACGCCATAGCCCACCGAAGTAACGATCTTACGAACTACTTCTTAACACCGTGTTATATCGAAGTAACGATTTTGCGAATTAACGACTTCACCCCCCTATGCCGTAGATGACAAAAAGCGAGGCGCCCGCCCACAATACAACCGTCGAAAGAAGCGGTAAGTCGGTGGTGAGAATCTGTTCCGGTGATTCACCTTTCCCGTGGTAGATAAGTTGCATATATCGCATAATGCCGTAGAGCACAAAGGGAATCGTCATCATCATCCACTTCCGATCGGGGATTCCGATGACAAAATCACTGTAGTTTCTGAATATTATCCCCTGAGTAATGGGTCGTTCCAGAAAAGTAAAATACGTATAGGAAATAAACGTACTGGTCGCGAACATTGAGGTATATGCGTCCAGAAGTTTTTCCGAGTAATGGGAAAGCGCCGCCCGCGTGTCTTTGGGTGAGGCGTCACCGGATCCTTGGATAAGGGTGAGTTCCGCCCGTCGTTTTCCGATAGCAAGAAATAGCGCAAGCGATAGTGCCGCGAGCGCAAGCCAGATGGATATATGATAGCCGCTGGCGGCTTCTCCGGCGTACACACGCAACACATACCCCGTCGTTATGGCAATAATATCGACGACCGAAATATGCTTTAACACCACGGAATATGAATATTGCAGAATGATAAAACCGACGGAGAAGAGAAAGAACGTATGTCCTACGGAACTGGCGATAGCCAACCCTCCCGCCAACATGAGAAGCGAAACCAACAGTGCCGTCTTAATGGGCAGTTTGCCGCTTGCGACGGGACGGAATTTTTTGAACGGATGACGCCTGTCAGCGGGTGCGTCGAGTACGTCATTTAATATATAGTTCGATGAGGAAAGCAAACAAAACGAAATAAAGCCTAAAATCGTGGCGATAAAAAGCGGTCCATAGAAGAGTTGCCCCGTAAAAAATATCGTGGTGAACAACGCCAGATTTTTTAGCCACTGTCGTGGTCTCGCTGCTTTGAGAATTGCGTAAAGTAGCTGACCCATACAAAAAACATGGTCAACGCAACAGCCACAGCAATAAACGCAAACACTTTAAGCGTACTTGTGACTGTGAGTGAGACCAGCCCCAGTATAGCCGAGACTCCCCAGTAAAACAAGGCTATCTGCGGTTTGCTCCATCCGAGATCCAGGAGTTTATGATGGAGGTGTCCGCGGTCGGCAAGGACGGGAGACTTTTTGGTTCCGATACGACGGACAAGGGTTGCCACCGCATCGAGCATAGGGATGCCGAGGACAAGCAACGCCGTGCCCAATTTGGCAAATGATAAAATTCCCAAAAGTGCCAGAAAGAACCCCGCAAGTGTTTTTCCGCCATAGCCGGGCATAATCCGTTGCGGATAAAAGTTCCAGGGAAGAAAGCCAAGGTAGGCACCGGTGACGATAAACGCAAGAATGGTCACCCAGATTTGCTGAGGATCAAGGAGACTATAGCGAAGCGACAAAAGCCCTAAGACAAACGCGGATATGGCGACATAGCCGGGCATCTGTCCGTCAACGCCCGCACTCCATCCGATGATATTCATCGTCCAGACTATCCAAATAACGGCAAGGACGTGCGGCAGTCCTACGGTTATATCAAAAGGGAGCGTAACGCTCCACGCCGCAAGCGGCAGTACTCCGCCGGTCAGGGGATTGGTGATAAAAGGGATTGAACTGCCGGTTATGACAACTAGCAGTGCCACCGCCACATTTGTGATAAGCCGCAAATACGGGTTCACATCCTTTTTATCATCCATGAGACCCACCACGGTAAGGATGATACTGCCGGCAACAATACCGATAATCTGAGGGGTGAGCGGAAGGGTAATAAGGATCGTTACTCCTATTCCGATAAGAAGCGCCAATCCTCCCGCTCGGGGAATGATCCCTTTGTGGGTATGGGCGGGGTGATACCGGTGCTTTGGGTCATCCACCAGCCCGAACCTGCGGGCAATTTTCATAACCAGCGGGGTTGTCACTCCGGTAATGAGTGCCGCAATAAGTAATGGAGGAAGAAACGGTGTCATTTAACTAATCAGCGTAATGATACGAACGACAATAATGGTGCTGATGACGGAAATAAGGAGCGAGGTAAGTGACAATACCCGGGCAAACATAGGGTGATCTTTTGCCGATCGAGCGACCATACTGCGGTTCACCATATATACGATAACTGCCGTGAGTATGGGTATCATCAGAAAAAACGGTGAGGCAAGCCGTTCCTCGCCCCACGGTTTGCTATACCAAATAGGGATTTTCGGCGGCAACAGTCGCCAGGCTAATCCGAGGGCGGATGCGCCGATAACCGCCTGTGCGATAACGGCAATTCTTGCGAGCCGCTGTTCCCACGTGGTATCGGTATAGCTGAGGCTTTCAAGAAGTCCGTCAGCTTTTTGGATGGGGAGGGTAAATTTCATAGCGGCATCCGATAAACGACATCAAACGTTCCGTCGGTATGGATAAGAAATGCCCGACTCGGATATATAGGATAATCGCGCACCATGCGGGACGGTGTTATAAGCGCATCGCCTATATACCAGGGGAAAATATTGTCGTTGGGGTTGTACAAATATACTTTGGACGAATCTTTCGTGTAATACAGCGTTTCCAGATAAATCAACGAGTCGGAAGCCAACACCACATCGCCGGGTTTCATCAGGGCATGCACCTGTTCAAACGTTTCCCGTACCGGTGTTTTGGCATGGAACGGTGCATACCACCAGTTGATCCAGATTACGCCGGCAAACAGGATTACCGCCGTTATTTTTTGGAGTAAGGGTTTTCGTATCGCCGCAAGTGCCGCGGTGACTACCAATACTTCCGCTACGGTTACGGGAATTAGGTATCTATTTACAAATAACGGTTTGATAAACGATATGCCGATAATACCGATAAGGGGGATAAGCCCGAAAAAAAACAACAGGCGCACATGTTCCCGCATTTTGCTTTCTGCGATTGCTCCCCAACCGGCAAGCACGACGCCGAGTGACAAATATCGGGTATATTTCCACCCGAACCACGGGGTACCTTCGTAGCCGACAAACATATTGCCGAGGACGGATCTGACAAGTTGCACATCAACCGGGAAGTACCATGATGACTTCATGCGACCCATCTCAAGGCCGATACGGATAAGCCAGGGCACCATCAGAAGTACGGCCAGCGCGACACTGCGAACGCCGGAATCTTTTGCAATACGACCCAGCATGCGGAGAAAGGATTGATGCTTTTGGAAAAGGTGATGCCGCTCAACAAACAGCCGGTGCAAAAACAGGGCGCCGACAAACGGCAGGATATAGACATGGGTATAGAACCCGAGAACCGCCGCCACCACAAACCATGGCCACCGTTTCGTGGCATAGGCGTACAGCGTTGCCGTCGCAAAAAATATGTACCAGCCGTACGTGCGCACTTCAAACGCATAATACAACAACATCGGGTTAACGAAGAAGAAAAGCGGTACAAACCAAGCGAGCCAGTGTTTTTTATACAGTTGATCCGCCCATTCGATGATGATGACCGTGGCAAGCAAAAATCCTACCAGCGACAGACTTCGTGCGGCAAGTTCACTCGTGCCGAATATCCTGATCCAAAAGTGAAGCATGGTGTAGTAAAGCGGCGGTTCAAACCCGAGTCGGGTGAAGATAAACGAAAGCGATTCCTTTGCGGCGAGGACGGAAAACGCCTCATCCCGCCAAAAACTCTGCACAAGATAGAGAAGCGGGGTATGCGACAGCAGATAATTCAACATACGATGCTATTATATCTTTTCCGTCACGCGATATTCCAGTCGCTTGCCTAACATCAGGCGCGTATGCGCATCGAGTCCCGGGAGAGCTGACAGAAAGAATGAAATGATGGGAAGCGTGAGCCACTGCAGATATAAAAGCGGCAGTTTCCATTTGGGGTATGCT
>WBZO01004647.1_pt1 | contig 14646 bp, 5 predicted proteins | sample 5204261 | NCBI WGS metagenome assembly WBZO01 (sample SAMN12412400, study PRJNA552823) | activated sludge metagenome | isolation source: activated sludge from anammox sidestream of wastewater treatment plant... | place: USA: North Carolina | collected 2017-09
TAAATCCGCAGAAGAAAAATTCAAAGAAGCAGCAGAAGCATACGAGATCCTTAGCGATGCAGATAAAAAAGCTCAATACGACCGGTACGGACATGCAGGTGTAAGCGGAAACAACGGAAGGCCCGGCGCCGGTGGTATGAATATGGACGATATCTTCAGCCAGTTTGGAGATATATTCGGCGATGATCTTTTCGGAGGTTTCTTTGGCGGAGGCGCCAGAGGCAGAGGAAGAAGTCAACAAAGGAGCCGGGGTGTCAGAGGAAGTAACCTGAGAATCAAATTAAAACTTAACTATGCCGAGATCGCAAAAGGTGTTACCAAAACGATCAAAGTAAAGAAATATACAGTTTGCACTACCTGCGGAGGAAGCGGGGCAAAAAATAAAGGAAGCATACATACCTGCAGCACCTGCGGAGGCAGCGGACAAATAAGAAGAGTACAGAATACTTTCTTAGGCCAGATGCAAACAGTGACTACCTGCCCTACCTGTAATGGCGAAGGAGTGACCATTGCTGCCAAATGCCCGGTTTGCCGCGGAGAAGGAAGAGTGTATGGGGAAGAATCTATCAGCATTGATATTCCGGCCGGAGTACAGGAAGGAATGCAACTGAACATAAGCGGTAAGGGGAATGCAGGAGAAAGAGGAGGAATGGCAGGCGATCTGATCGTTGTTATTGAAGAAGAACCACACAAGGAATTGCACCGTGAAGGCTCCAATGTTGCTTATGAACTCCATATCTCCTTTACGGATGCAGTATTCGGATCCCAGATAGAAGTACCCACCATAGATGGAAGAGCAAAGATCAAAATACCTGCAGGTACACAAAGCGGAAAAATATTCCGCTTAAAAGGAAAAGGCTTTCCTATTGTCAATTCTTATGAGAAAGGAGACCAGCTCATTCATGTAAATATCTGGACACCCCAGCATCTCAGCCCCGAAGAAAAAGCTGCTTTGGAAAAAATGAGTCAATCGCCCAACTTCAAGCCTCAGCCCGATAAGAATGAAAAGAATTTCTTTGACAAGGTAAGAGAAATGTTTTCCTGATCATTGATTCCGACAGTTTGCAACTATAGATCCCTTATTCTTTTCCGAACAGCCGGCTATCTACTGTACGACTTTCACAGTTCCTGCTCCATTATAGGAATGATATTCCCCGTTATACATGGCATCGGCGCTGACCGGTCCCATTTTATAAACTCCCGGTGAAACAGCACGGACCGCATAATAATAAACCTGCTTATTCTTTGTTGCATTTACAAAGAAATGGATCCTGTCGTCCCGCACATCCAACGCCGTTGGATCGGATGCATCTTTGATCCAATCCATTCCCGGTATCTCTTTCGTTCTCGGGTTCTCAATTTCAAATCCGGCCGGGAGCAGATCTGTGATCACCACATTATCAATATCGGTTGAGAAAGATCGTTCCAGGGTAATACACACTATGATCAGTTCATTCTGTCTGAAAGTAGTGCCGGTCAGTTCTTTTCCGAAGCGGTCATAAAAACGTCTCCTAACTTTCAAAAAATTATCTTCCTGCTTGTAAGCGCCGGTGCTGCTGATCCCTTCCGACTGCCAGAAATAATACAGTCTTCCGTTCCCTTTCGTTGCAAGCTCCACACTGCTCGATTTCAGGTCTTTTTTAGTCCCTTTCCATTGCCCGTTATCCACTTTCGCAATTACTTTTCCGTTCACAATAACAGAAGCGGTCGCATCAGACTTGTTTGCGCTCCTTGCCAGTTTCCCCAATGCTAAGAATGAGAATGCCCGTTCCTGTGTGCTCAGCCAACTGCGTGATTTCAATTTATCACCTACATGCTTTGCCATTACAGGTATCTGGGTATTGGCAGGATCCACATCTATCAGGGCATTCAGGGCAATGGCCTCATCCCTGATATCAGAATAATAACTTCCCCCCGTCTGTGCCACGGATTCTTCCCCGCTGAAAGAAGTTGGCAATAATGCAACAAAGGACCTTTTATCTCCGGCCGATGCATAAGCTGCCGATAAAAGATATCTGCTGTCCAATGCCAGGACATCCGGATTCGCCTTGTAATAATTCATTGCCGGCACATTGCTTTGTCCGGCCATAGATAAGACATATAAGCCGTAGGCAACTTCTTTGGGAGCTATTTTCTTATTGAGGGTGCGGTTGTAATAATAAGTAACCAGTTGTTTATTGCGTAAGCGATTATTGATATAATTCAGCATGGTTTGCAATAAACTATTGTCCACATCAAATCCTGCTTTTCTTGCTTCCAGCAAAAAATGGGCGGAATAAATAGTGGTCCACCAGTCTTCGGTTCCTGCATTATCCCACAACGTAACGGCCCCGTTGTACAATTGCCTCATCTTAATTTTCCGGATAGCTTCCATCACATCCGAATTTGCGTTCATCTTTCCGGTACCATTCAGTTGCATCAGGTCCGAAAGATCTCCGTAATACAACTGAGGAAAAGCTGAAGAGACGATCTGCTCCGTGCAGCCATAAGGGTATTCAACCAGGTATTGCAACTGATTTGCAAACTCTAAGACAGGCGTGCGGCTTACCACCAGGCTGTAATCAACACTGGATGGAATGAAATCACTCACTCCGATATTTATTTTCTGTGAACTGCCTCCTGCAATGGAGCCACTTCCTGTCATCTTTTGTAAAGTGGATGGAGGACGGACAGAGATCTCTGTTTCATCCGTGAACTTCTGCCCCATTCCATTAACGGTAACCGTCACTTTGCCTGCTGCCATCGTTGGTTCGGCAGCTATTTTAAATACTGCACGCCCTTCACTTTTAGCATTCACTGAAACCGTTTGTTTATCACTTCCTTCAATTTTCAACGGGCCGGATACGCTGAGCGTGGCCGATAGGTCCGAAGGTTTATCAGTGGTATTACTCAATGTCACTCCCATACTGACCGTATCACCGGGGCTTAAAAATCTCGGCAATGCGGTGCTGATCACAACAGGGTCTGCAACTGTCATGGTATTTTCACCTCCGCCAAAATCCTGTCCTTTATAAGAAACGGCCATCAGGCGTATCTCTCCGCTGAATTGCGGAATATCAAATTCAAAATCCGCTTCACCGCTTGAATTCGTTTTTTTAATCCCACTCCAGTAACTCATGATCCTGATCCGTTTTGCCGGCATAGGATTTACTCTCTTTTTCATTTCAGCTCCTTCATCACCTCCGGTGCTGCTGACCACAGTCCTTATCTCCGGAAATAACAAAGGATAGAGGTCATAAGCCGATACCTGTAATGCTTTTTTCTGATAGAAATAATTGTAAGGATCGGGAGTTTTAAAATCACTCACCTGCAGCACACCATTATCCACGGCTGCAAGCGTTACATAACTGCCCGCTTTTGCTTTCACTTTCACTTTCTGATGTGTTTTGGAACGGACCGTCTTCTGTGCAATAATCTCTACAGGAATCTTTCTGCCCTTTTCTTCCACTTTCACACTTTCAAAACCATGAGCCACGGTAAGGGGGATATCCGAAATATCATGTGCTTTGAAAAGTGTGGCTGTAATGTAAACATTAGGCACTCCGTCATTATTCATAGGCAGGTCCAGCGAAGCTGAGCGATCATTTACATCCACATACTGATAAGAGAGCACATGGTCGGTTTCCAAAGTAACCAGCATACGGCCACTGAAAGGTGTGTTAAATAATACTTTCGCTTTCTCTCCTGTGCTGTAGGATTTTTTATCCGGTTTGATCTCAATATTTCCCTCTGTATTCACTTCAAAAGATGAATTGCCTCCTCCCCAGCTGCCATAGCTGTAAAAACTTCTGCTGACATAGGTGTTGGCGCCCGGATGATAGATCCTCAATTCATAATCACCGGGAGAACGTGGTACATAAGAATAAACAGTGCTATTCCCGATGGTTATATTACTTTCCACCATCAGTTTGTCTTCTTTGGAAGATTCATAACGGAAATAACTGCCGCTCTTTACCAATGAAGTATGATATTCATGCTTGATCACCTGAACTTTTGCCTGGGCAGAGGTGGCGTTCCCGTCTTTGTTGACAGACACCAGTTGGAATTTCACCTGCTGATTAAGCGGATAATAGTAATTCCAATCGTTATACACGCCGAAGAAAACATCCTGCGTATAAATATTAGCGGATACATTGCGGCTAACGGGGCGGCCTGTTTCGTCAAACACGGTGGTATAGAAGCCGGCCTGCAAAAGACCTGAGTTGCTGTAAACACCTTTCACTTCAAAAGATTCTTCGGCATTTCCGTTTTCATTGGTCTTTCCTTCTTTGAATATCTTGTCAAATGAAACCGATTGATTGGCCAGGCTGAAATCATAATTGCTGAACTTCTCTGCAGAAAAATTCTTTTGCCTGATCTGTATCTCCGTTTCGTAATTACGGTTTGCCGCCGGTGGCCCAAAAAAATTAGCTGCACTGATACTCAGATGTGCAGTCTCTCCGGGTTTGAAAAAAGGCTTGTCCAACTGAGTGTTCACTCTGATACGGTCGGGAACAAATTCTTCAATTGAAAAACTTTTATCAGCCAGAAGAACATCATTGGATGTATAGACTTCCAGGGTATAACTTCCTGTTATGGCCGATGCAGAAATATCAACATTCCCTTCCACTGATCCTTCTTCATTCAGATTTTTCCTGAATGTTTTCAATTCTTTTCCATTCGGCAAAAGGAATTTCATTTTTACAGGGATCTCTCCCGGGCTTCTCCATTGTTTATCCCGGATCACTACAGAAAAATTCACTTTTTCGCCGGGACGGTAAATATCTCTTTCGGCATATACAAAAGCATCAAGTCCTGAAGGGTTGTTTCTTTTCCCTCCCACATCAAACCGGGAAGTATTCACCCGGGTGCTGATGAAGGGAAGATAATTGAAATCATCTGCCGTCCTGGCTATGACCATTGCCGGCTTGAATCCGTCAAAATCTTTTTTTGTGTATTCTATCGTGGCCACTCCGTCCGCATCAGATGCGCCTGTTCCGATCAGTTGATTATTCAGTGCATATAAAGAAACATTCACTCCATTCACTCCTTTTGCAGTTTTGATGGAATTCACAAAAACAAATACCTTATCCTGTCCTTCTTTGGTGATCAGCCCGAGGTCTGATAAAGAAAGAAAACGGCTGTCCCTCACCCAATAATCTTTTGCAGAGCGGATCATGATATGATAAATCCCCTTGAAGTCAGGAAGTCGGTCCTGTATATCGGAAAGATTCAGTAAACGGCCTGCTCCGTTTTTCGGCAAAGACCTTGTGTCAATCTCTTTGGTATAAATGACATCGCCGAATTGCTGTTCATCTCCATAGTAATCACCATAATAATCGTCTCCATATTCGCCATCGCTGTTGTAACCGGCAAAACGGTTGCTGCTTTTTTCCCTCGGCGAATAACCAAATCGTTGCACCATCAGCAGATTGTTTTCGTAGATCTTTGAAACCACCAGCTTCACCGAGGGTACGTTCGTGATCTGCACTTCGATGTTCCTGTTTCCTTCTTTGGACAGATACACCGCCTTGCTGTTGGTAAAAGCAATGTTTGCTTCCATCTCACCGAAAGCAATTCCTTCATAATAATCTTCATGCAATACACCGCCGATCTTTCCCCGTAACCCTTTGTTTACCGTCAATGCATAACTCTTATCGGCATTGAAATTGTCGCTGGTAATGATAAACCCATTATCGGTGAGCGATACGGCATATTTTATATCGGGATCCAGTTTTATATAAGATCTGAGGTTCTCATTACTTAATTGCTGGCTGGTAGTGACCATCACGCTGCCGCTTACACCATTGAAATCCGATTCCACATTTTGTATGGTGAGAACATAAGGTGAGGGAATGGTGAAAGAACTTTTCAGCTCACCGGAAGTGGGATTACTGCCTCCTTCAGGCTTTAAACCCTTACTGATGGTTAGTTTTGTGCTATAATCTTTGTCTGCAACTTTCAATCCGCTTACCTGAAGAGAAACTTTTTTTGCTGCAGAAACAGTCAGGAAACTGAAACTTGCTTTTTCCCCGTCTATGTCCAGATCCAGTTTGTCTTTCAGGTCGGCAGGATTCACGGGATAATTAAAGAAAAGATCAACCTGAGGAAATGCTTTTTGCCCGGCCGAATCGGCCATCATCCATGTCACCTGGGAATTATCCAATGCAAGATCGGGAGTATGGAAGCTTATATTATCACCATCTTTCACCGTATTGTATTTGCTGAAACGAAGCACCGTGCTTTTAACAGATGCCTTGTAAGATGTGGCAGGCAATAAAGGTTGTGATGGTGAGAACACCAGCTGATCCGGACTTTCCCAGCGAAAACGTCCGGGGATCTTCGGTTCAAAGGCCACATAGTCTGTGGAATCCCATTGATTGAGCAGAGAATCTTTCATCAAAGACTGATCGAAACGGAAGATCAGGTTGCCGAGTTGCGGCACTTCACCTATGGCATTGGTATAATCAAGACTGACCGCATTTCGTTTACAGGAAAATAAAAAAAAGGAAATTGTCAGGACAGTGGCAAAAAAAACTTTGGTACGCATACGTGTTGGGGGTTAAAAGGTAACAGCAATACGAAAAGATAGTGAAAAGGGCTGATATAAATCCCGGCCCTTATAACTTTTTAAGAAAAACTTATCTCTAACTGATGTTAAGAGATAACAGCCATGTAATAACTTTCCAAGTATGGCATAACTTAGTCTTGTTATGATATTTTCTGAAAGCAGCTGATTTAAAAAATAATTTCTTTTGATCAAACAAGGGATGCCCTACCTCAGAGATATGGCATTCTTATACTACCGATGAATTTAAAGATTTCAAAAAAAGGGTTTATAAGATTCTGTAAATGGGCCGGCCTGGCTGTCCTGTCACTGTTCCTTTTATTCCTCCTGCTCAACCGGATCTTTCCCTTGCCTGACAAGATCGATTATTCAACGGTGATCACCGATAACAAAGGCAACATCATCAATGCATACCTGACCAAAGACCAGCAATGGAGAATGAAGACCGAGCTCAACGAGATCTCGCCATTACTCAGGAAAACCATTATTGCCAAAGAAGATAAATACTTCTATTCTCATCCCGGCGTCAACCCTTTTGCTGTGATCCGTGCATTCTTTAAAAATATATTCCGGATGAAACGCACTTCCGGCGCCAGCACCATAACTATGCAGGTGGCGAGGGCTCTGGAGCCTTCCAGGAGAACGGTATGGGCGAAAGCCAGGGAAATGTTCCGTGCTTTTCAGCTGGAATGGAAATACAGTAAAGACGAGATCCTTCAGATGTATCTGAACCTTGTTCCTTACGGAGGGAATATCGAAGGAGTAAAGGCCGCTTCTCTTCTCTACTTCAATAAAGATCCCGACCATCTTTCTTTGGCAGAGATCACGGCATTGAGCATAATCCCAAACAGGCCCTCTACCATGGTCATAGGTAAAAACAATGAGCGCATCATTGAAGAAAGAAACCGGTGGCTGAAAAAATTTGCTGAGGATAAAGTTTTTTCTGAAAAAGAAATCGAAGATGCCCTGCGGGAGCCTCTGGCCGCAACGAGAGGAACAGTCCCTCACTATATCCCGCATCTGGCTTATAAATTAAAAAGAAGTAAAAGCAATGCCATTATAAAAACCAATATTGACCTGAACACTCAATTGAAAACCGAAAAGCTGGTCGAAGATTATGTACGAGGCCTGAAATTGCGCCACATAAAAAATGCTGCGGTCATTATTCTTGATAACAGGTCGCATAAGGTCATCACCTATGCCGGTTCGTCATCATTCTTTGATACAACAGATGCCGGCCAGGTAAACGGAGCCGCTGCAGTCCGTGAGCCGGGCAGCACTTTGAAGCCGCTTCTTTATGCACTGAATTTTGACGAAGGGTTGCTGACTCCTAAAAAGGTTATCACCGATGTCCCGGTCAACTACGACGGATATTCTCCGGAGAATTATGATCAGAAATTCAATGGAAACGTAACTATTGAATATGCACTGGAACATTCACTGAACATCCCTGCTGTTAAAAGCCTGAGTTTATTGGGTAAGGAAAAGATGATCTCAAAATTATCTGACTGTGGCTTTGATCAGATCAGAAAAGACAGAAATAAACTCGGATTGTCCTTGATATTAGGAGGCTGCGGCGCTACACTGGAAGAGCTGACCGGGCTATTTTCTTCTTTTGCCAACAACGGAACATTCATTTCTCCTGCCTACACACAGGATGATACCTTGTCCATAAAAAAGAATATCATCAGCCCGGCGGCTGCTTTCATGATCAGCGAGATCCTTTCTCATATTAACCGCCCGGACTTCCCGATTAACTGGCAGGCTACGGAACACATGCCCAGGATCGCCTGGAAAACAGGAACGAGTTATGGAAGAAGAGATGCGTGGAGCATCGGTTATAATAAAAATTTCACTGTGGGAGTATGGGCCGGGAATTTTTCAGGTGTCGGAGCATCCGATCTCAGCGGAGCCAATATTGCCACTCCGCTTTTATTCAGAATCTTTAACACCATAGATTACAACAGCGATAAAGAATGGTTTGCCCAACCCAAAGATTGTGACATCAGGAAAGTTTGCAGTGAAACAGGAATGATACCTTCAGCCCATTGCACTGACCTGATAACAGACTATTTCATTCCGCTGATCTCCTCCAATAAAGTATGCGATAACTGGCAGGAGATTGCGGTAAGCCCGGATGAAAAAGTCTCTTATTGCAACAGCTGCATACCGGCTGCCGGATTCAAAAAGAAATGGTATAAGATCATTGATCCGGATATGGAATCATGGTACCGGGAAAACAATATCAGTTATCAGTCAATTCCTCCGCACAATCCCAACTGTGAAAAGATATTCAAAGGCTCCGCCCCTCTCATTACTTCTCCTGTAAACGGTTCTGAATATCTGATCAGCAAAAAGAATCCGGAACCGCTTCAACTTACCTGCAAGACGGCAAATGATGTAAGCAGGGTTTACTGGTATATTGACAATAAATTTTATAAAGTATCCTATGCCGGAGACAAACAATTTTTTAAACCAACAGAAGGGCCTGTAAAAATTTCCTGCACGGATGACAAAGGGAGAAACAGGAATATTACGATCTATGTGCGTTATGTGAATTTATAAATTAATAGCATCATTAAAAATCTATCAATGCTCATTCTCTTACTCTCCCACCCTCTCATAAATCTCTATTCCACTTTCTTCACGCTTCCTGAACCACTGATCTTCTGATTCACCGCTGCATTGCCTTTATAGGTCACCGATCCGGATCCGCTTATCTCCACATCTAATTTCACACTCGCAAAAACTTCTGCTTCGCCCGATCCTGAAATATCCACTTCTACATTCTCAGCCTTCAGGTCAAAACATTTAAAACGGGAACTTCCGCTGCCGTCTGCTTCCAGGCTTTTAGTTTCACCTTTTAAAATCGCAGACCCGGAACCACTAATATCTACTGAAACTTCGGGGGCATTGAGATCCATAGTTGCATTACAGGCGCCGCTGAGGTCGAGAGAGATCTTTTCAGGATCCGAAATCTTGTTTTCAGAATAAAAATCACAGGCACCGGAAGCTTCAAAGTCTTTGAATACCGGGCCTGACACAAATATTTTGATTGCTCCGCTGGGCCTGAGATTATAATTATCCTTCGGGTAAATTTTCAATTCGTCTCCTTCCGTCCTGACGACAATATACCGTATCAGGTTTTCATCAGTTTCAATTTTTACCGATGAAACCGAATCCTGCTTTACATACACATCCATACTGCCGCTTACATCAATACTTCTATAGCTCATATTACTCATGTCAAGGTTGCTGGTTATTACGGCGCCGTTTCCCCGCACCTTTTTACCGAATATATTCCAGCAGGAACTGAAAATGACCAGCGCCAGGAATGATCCAATGAATACTTTTCCCATAAATTTTGATTTAGTAAATACAAAGATGTCCCTTTGTCTGGGATTCCCGAAATCTTTGACGACCGGCAAACTCCACAGGTTACAGCCCGGCAAATCATATCAACCCATCAGTGATCTCAGAATCCAAATATATGAAGATTAATACCAACAACTTATGGTCTGGCAGTCTCAGACTCACTGACAACCAACTCTTCCCTATCTTCGCAGCAGGGACATTCCGCCTCCGCTCCTGCTATGGAGGATTAATAAAAATCTTAGATTCTTTTTCATGACCGAGAAAATTCTCATTCTTGATTTTGGTTCTCAATATACACAGTTGATCGCCCGTGCAGTAAGGGAAGCAAACGTGTATTGTGAGATCGTTCCATTTTCTGCAAATATCTCTTTTGACCCTTCATTAAAGGGGGTCATTCTTTCAGGTTCTCCTTTTTCGGTAAACGATGAAAAAGCGCCGGATGTAAATGTCAGGGAATTGATAGAAAAAATCCCTGTTTTGGGAATATGTTACGGAGCCCAGCTTACTGCAAAGCGTTTTGGCGGCAAAGTGGAGAAAAGCAATAAAAGGGAATACGGAAGAGCATTGCTGCATAAAAAAAAGGAAGATGTTCTGCTGAAAAATGTATCAGACAGGTCGCAGGTATGGATGAGCCATGCCGATACCATCCTCGAACTGCCAAAAGGATTTGAAATACTGGCTACAACAGAAAACATTCCTGTTGCCGCTTTTAAAAAGTATTCAAACGGTGTTGCCGGACCGCAGTCTCACGACTCCGGCGCTGCATTCCCGCTTTACGGTTTGCAGTTTCATCCCGAAGTGTATCATTCTTCCGAAGGGAAAAAGATCCTTCATAATTTCCTGGTTGATATTTGCGGATGCTCACAGGATTGGACTCCTGCTCATTTCGTTACAGATACTGTTGATCAATTAAGAGAAAGGATCGGCAACCGTAAAGTGATCATGGCGTTAAGCGGCGGCGTTGATTCAACAGTGGCAGCCACTCTTATTCATAAAGCTGTGGGTGATCATCTTTATGGGATTTTTGTGGACAATGGCGTGCTTCGCAAAAATGAATTTGAAAATGTGTTGAAGACCTATGATAAACTCAGCCTGAATGTAAAAGGTATTGATGCAAAAAAACGGTTTTATACCGCCTTGGCAGGAAAAACGGATCCTGAGGCAAAGCGGAAAACAATAGGAAACCTGTTCATTGAAATTTTTCAGGAAGAAGCAAAAAAACTTGAAGGCATTGAATTGCTGGGACAGGGTACCATTTATCCGGATGTCATCGAAAGTGTTTCTGTACACGGTCCATCTGTAACGATCAAGTCACACCATAATGTAGGAGGCCTGCCTGAAAAAATGCACCTGGAACTGGTGGAGCCGTTAAGATATCTTTTTAAAGATGAGGTCAGAAAAGTGGGCAGGGAATTAGGAATACCTGATCAAATGCTCGACCGTCATCCCTTCCCCGGCCCTGGACTTGCTATCAGAATACTTGGAGAAGTTACTGAAGAAAAAGTGAAATTATTGCAGGAAGCTGATGATCTGTTCATAAAAGCCCTGAGAGAACAGCATCTCTATGCAACTGTTTGGCAGGCTGCAACAATCTTGTTGCCGGTCAGAAGTGTGGGCGTGATGGGTGACGAGCGGACTTACGAATACACAGTAGCTTTAAGAGTTGTGACAAGTGTAGATGGAATGACTGCCGATTGGGCCCGCCTGCCCTATGATTTTCTGGCTAATGTATCCGGGGAGATTAGTAACTCGGTCAAAGGGATCAACAGAGTTGTATATGACATCAGCAGTAAGCCGCCCGCCACCATCGAATGGGAATAAAAAGATTTCTGCTATTCTGAATTAAAAGTACCATGAGAATGAAATTAAGATTCATATTACCGGCTATCCTTTTCATAACAATATTGCATAACGGGAAAGGCTATGCACAGGACAGCGATTTTATATTCAAAGCCAGGGTAGCTGTATTTGCTCCCTTATATCTTGATTCCGCATTTGATGCTTCAGGTAATTATAAACCCGGAAACACATTTCCCCGTTACATTAACCCGGGACTTGATTTTTATGAAGGAGTGCAACTTGCGCTTGATTCTCTTGCAGGAGAAAAGATTCCATTGGAAGTCTTCGTCTTTGATACCAGGGCTGCAGGAAAAACGCTGAAGCAACAGCTTGAAGAAACCGCACTAGACAGTGTACAATTGATTATCGGTTACGTTGCTACTACAGGAGAATTACAGCAGATCGCTTACTCTGCACAGGAAATGAAAGTACCATTTATCAATGTAAACCTGCCCAATGATGGAGGCGTATATGAAAATCCCTACCTGGTATTATTAAATGCTACCCTGAAAACACACGTTGAAGCTATTTATCATTATCTGCAGAAATATTATCCTTTAGATGACCTGGTCGTATTCAGAAAGAAAGGACAACTGGAAAATATGATCTATTCTTATTTTGAAGAGGCAGGTAAAACAACTCCCGGTGTTCCTCTGAAATTAAAATTTGTAGAGCTTACCGATTCATTCAGCGTTGATCAGATTTCAGCACGTCTCGACAGCAATCACCATTCTGTTTGCATTTCGGGCAGTTTGGATGAAAATTTCACAAAAAGGCTGGCTCAACAACTTGCTTTATTGAGTAATCAATATCCCCTGACACTTATAGGAATGCCCACATTTGAAAACTTCGCCCCGGTTCTTACCGGCAGGGAATATAAAGACCTTGAATCGGTTTACAGTACATCTTATTACAATGACCGTACCGATACGCTTACTAAAAAGATCGTCAGCTGGTATAATGCAAAATTCTTTTCTCAACCGTCCGATCTGCTGATGAAAGGATACGAGGCCACATGGCATTTTGTAAACCTGTTGTTGAAATACAAAACAGATTTTGCTTCGAACATCAGCAATAAAGAGTTTAACATCTTTCGTGAGTTGAATATTCAGCCGGTACTCAATAAAAAGACCATGTCACTGGATTACTTTGAGAACAAAAAGATCTTTTTTATCAGGATGCAGAGCGGAGTGGTTAAAGAAGTGAATTGAACGGATTAACTGATCACAACCCCGCTTCGCTCCTCGCAATGACCCTGGCTGCATAAACCTTACAAAAAAGCCAAAAAGAAAAGGTCACCCGCCATAGCGAGTGACCTAGTTGTCTTTCATAAGCAGGCTCTTGCGTGCTTTATTGTTTTACAACCTTCGTCGTTACTCTTTGTTCACCCTGGCGAACTTCTACCACGTACGTGCCTGATGTGTACATCTGGCCAAAGCGGTAGGTCTCGCCAACAGAGCCATTCATCACTGTGAGCAGTTTGCCTGCCATATTAAACACCTTGATCTCAACAGACTCATTCCTGCTGCTGCTGATCTTCAGGTTAAAGTAATTCTGTGTCGGATTAGGATAAGCAGTTGCTTTCAGATCTTCCACTTCCAGGGCTGCCTGCTTATTGCCATAAGGATTAATTTCTTCTTCGTCATCCGATTTGAATCCAAAGCAATTATTCACACGAATCGTTTTAGAAACGGTTGTTGTACCACAGCTACTCATCACACGATACCGAATAGTGACAATGCCCGATCTGATCCCTCTTACAACTCCGCTACTATTTACAGTTGCAACTCTTGTATTACTACTACTCCATACTCCTCCTGGTGTTGCATCTGACAACTGAATTGTTCTTCCTCTGCATACTGATGAAGGCCCGCTTATATTCGCCACTGTGGTGCCAGATAAGATGGTTACACTAGCAGTAGCTGTATTGGAGCAAGTACCATTACTGAAACTATAGGTAACTGTATATGTACCTGGCAAGCTGGCTCCTATATTAATTCTACCTGTACTGCTATTGATCACCAAACCTGGAGTTGAAGAATATGTGCCTCCTGATTGCCCAATCCTGCTGACATTTGCAAATCCATTATTATCCTTGCAATACGGACTTCCTGAATAATTGATATAAGCAAATGGTGTAGAGTTAATAGTAATAAACCTAGAAGTTGAAACAGTACCACAACTATTTGTAACTCTATAGGTGATAGTTACTCCTCCCCCGATAGCGCTTATTGCAGTTACCTGGCCCATACTATTTACTGTCGCTCTTGCAGGATTACTGCTGATCCATATTCCCCCAGGTGTAGCATCTGATAATTGAATTGTACTTCCGACACATACTGTAGTATTTCCGGTTATTGGCGCTACTACAGGAGTTGTTTGCTGTGTATTTATTACAACATCTGCAGAAGGCAGGGAAATACATCCTGTTGAACTCGTAACAGTAAAATTGTATGTTCCCGGTGCGAGTCCGGTTATCGTTTTAGTATTTGTACTACCAGTTATTGATCCGGGGTTTATTGTCCAGTTTCCTGAAGGTAATCCACTCAAAACAACACTGCCTGTTGGAATTGTACAATTAGGCTGAGTAATCGTCCCAACAATTGGGGCTTGAATCGTATTTAGTATTACCTGCACATCCAATCTTAAAATACTCTCACAGCCATTCACTGTCTGACTCGCATAATAATGCTGCCCATTCACCAACGCTGTGTTGCCCGGCAACGGGGATCCTCCGCTGGCACTTGAGTACCATTGTATGTTCTGACCAGTAGCCACCAGATCCGATACCGTCAGTGTAGATGCCGGTGCCCCGAATTCTGCCTTCAGATTAGATACCACTTTGCCCGCACCCATCTTATGCACTACAAAGTACTTGGGCGCTG
>WBZO01004648.1_pt1 | contig 14642 bp, 13 predicted proteins | sample 5204261 | NCBI WGS metagenome assembly WBZO01 (sample SAMN12412400, study PRJNA552823) | activated sludge metagenome | isolation source: activated sludge from anammox sidestream of wastewater treatment plant... | place: USA: North Carolina | collected 2017-09
CCTCCATGAAATGAAGTGCGAATAGTTAATTCAATATCGGAAAATTCTTCTTCAAGAAAAGCTTTTATCTTTTCCATTTTGTATTGATCATCTTCTATGAATAGTATTCTTTTCATGCTATTAAGTGGGTGTAATTGATTTTAGCAGTTACTCTAAATTTATTGTCATCCATTCGGAAATAAATATTGTTTTGTTCACAGCGAAGATCATCTTTAACAGTCTTCAAAGCCTTCATAATTCCAGATTTACCTTCGGTAATTAATTTAATACCATCAACCTGTACTTCATTACCAACATATTCTATAGGAATTTCACTATCTGGGCTAATGTTACCATTTTCAAATACCATAATAATGTTATCGCCTTCTTGGGTAATAGAAATTGAACAAGGTATGTTATTACCCGAAGTATGTTTGAGAATATTCTCAATGAAAATACGAATGAAATCATTAAAATGCTCATAATACTCCCCTTTAATAAGTGGAGTAAATGCATAAGTTGAATTAACCTGAAGCCCCTTTAACGGATGCGCTCTTTGTACGTTAATACAAATAATATCCATTAACATTTGAAGCTGGAAATCACTATGAGTTTTACCTGAGCGTTTAAACCATGATGCAATCTTGTCTATTTTTGTTTGAATGTTTGTAGAACAAGTTGTTAATGCTGTAAAAATTTCAGGCATTTTGTCTTTACCAAGCATTTTTCTTAGACTTGCATCAAACTCATTCATTAAATCAACAAATTCCGTTTTTATTTCATCTTGAAGGATGGTACGGATTTTTTCTAAATTTTCATCCGTTCTTTCCCATAGAATTTCAAGTATTTTCTTACAAAATGCTTTGTAGTTCTCCTCATAAAATAGAGTTATCGAATATGTTGTAAGGTCTTCTAAAGAGAATTCATAATCAAACCATCCGTTTTCGTGTTCACCATTTAAGCTAATTTGAATGTTCTCTTTTATTATCTTATTGATTAACGTATCAATTTTAGAAGAGAAATCAGTAATCAATTGAATTAGTTTGTTCTTTTCCTCTTGTGATAATTTAGGATTATTTAGCCAAAATGAATTAGGCTCGTATCTGTCCTTTAATTTGTTTTTGAAAAATATTAGATTATTTCTTTCCAACTCGGGACGAAGCTCACCTAACAAAACTCCGTGTCGAATTCTGGTACTTAAGTATGTTACTATACCAAATTTTGAGAACAGGAATTTTTCACGAATAACAGAGAAGACATTATAAAAAGCATCAATATCAGCGTGCTTTGAATACTCGATTTCGTTTTGCGAGTATTCCATATCTCCCTTTTTATCAAGGAATCTTAATTCATTTTTATTGATGGTTAAAATCTTCAAGTTTTTCAAAACCAAACCTGCAAGAGTAACGTATCGGTTATAAAGACCTTCATACTCATCTAAATCTTTATTTAATATTGCCTGGTCATTAGCATAGATTTTACTTTCATCAAGCTTTTGAGTACCTTCATGAATAATAAGTTCGTTTGTTAACAAATTAAGTTCCTGACTGTAATTCTCCTTATTGGTGACAAAATGTGTTGCCAAATAATTACAGATATTAATTCTTTCGTCAAGACGTTTTTTGGTTGTATTCAGGTGTTTGTAATACTTTAATGTTTCATTGTTGCAACTGTAAAAATAAAACAATTCGGTGTAGCGATTTATTTCAAATTCAGGATGATTAAAATAATCAGATGGGAACGTAACTCCTTTGCTCTTACAAAACATTTCTATTGCAAAACTTTTCTCATTTTCATCATTTGAAACAAGTGAGACAAAAAGAGGTAAATAAATATTATTTTGAATTATTTTGAAGCGGCCTTTTTTAAGTGCTTTATGTACACCACTCGCATCGATTTTATAAACCCAAAATGGATTTTGAATAACAGAATCAACATACCATTTAATAGCCTCATCATATCTTTCGGTTTGGCTAAGAATACGGAAAATGTAATCAATAGATGCTTCGAGCACCGGAGGAGTAGTTTGGTTGCTGTTGTATATTTTCTCCCAAAGAGCTAAAGATTCATCATACTTCTTGCTGTTAAATAACAATTTTGCGGAGTCAATTTCGAATTTAGTTTTATCAATACCCTCTACTTCTTCAATTGCACCACTCAATAATTTTTTTCGATAATTTACCGAAATAGAATTGAAGGTTTTACTCACTATCTTATCTAGAACTTTATCTAAAATTTCAGGTTTTTCAGCAAATAACTCAGCAACTATAGGATCTGCCTTTTTACCTGCTAAATACATGTAGTTAAGATTACATTTAATGTTTTGCTCAACTTTTATATAGGTATTTAAACCATAACTAATATCGAAACTATCAATGTTTTTTACAGTTTGGTAAAGACTATATAAGGCTTCTGATGGATTAGTTGTGCGCTTGTATATCTTATAAATATTATCTGCTATTTCATTTACAAGGCAGGGATTTGAAACTAACGGTTCGAAATTTTTATTATTTAGTACTAAAGAACGGGAATATAAATTGATTAGATTAAAATCAACATCACCCGAACTCATTTGAGTTTTGATTAAAGTGCATGCCTCATCATAAAGACCAGAATAATACAAATCAACTATTTTTAGATAATTTTGGTCGAAGAAAGCAAGGTCTTTAAAATTATCATCGAAAAATAAATTTATTGTTCCAAAAAGATCGTCATAAATACGCTTTCCTATATATTTTATTTTTGGAACCAAGTGTTCGGTAGAAATGCCATTTGCCAGGCAGTAAATAATTGCTCTGCGAAATGTGAGGTATCTATCAGTAATTGAATTAACATAGTCAAAACCTAATACATCCTTTATTTCTGTGTACTCAAGTTGCTCAAAAAAGTTTAATTGAAAATTATAGTAATCTTTATTTGATTGATTTAAGTTAGAGCGAACATTATTTAATGAACTCCTTACATCATTATCATAACGATAAGCTGATAGTCTTCTTTCTGATCGCTGAGAATGAAAATTAATAAGCGAGGTTGTAAAAACACCTTCGGTGTTTTTTTCCAGTATTTCTGTTTGGAGTAATTTGGCTTTTGATTGGTTAGCCGTGTACTCGAAAATTAAAAACTTTGCTGATATAGCCCATATAGAATGCCCGATAGTTTTCTCTGCCTTTTCTACTGCTTCTAATGCCTTTGTGTAATTGCCCAACAGAAAATGATTTTCGAAATCTTTCTTATAATTTAAAAAGAGACTAATTTCAGTTCTGTATTTACGTCCAGCAAGAATAAACCAATCTATTTCCATTAAAAAATCGTCCGCAAAAAAATTACTTTTTGATGCGCCTAATTTTTCAACTTCGTTTGGAATTGGATTACCATAGATGTATTTATTAAAAGCTAATGATACATCGGAAAGCTTGTCAACCGTTTGACATTTTGCCTGAAAATGTAATGAGTTTTTTAATTGGTATATACCATTTTTAAAGTTCTTCTTTTTGCCACCTGCAGTTAAAATGTGCCCAAGATTATTGTGTACAATATTTTCAATGCTTTTTGCCATTATTACATACTATTCTTCTCTTTCTTTTAAATTTTCTAATTCTTCAACTAACTGGTAAACTGTAGTACAAGGATTTTGGTTTGCATAATTGCGTCTACCCATATATGTCCGCTCTAGTCTTTTTGCATTTCTGATGGCAGCATTTTGGTCTCCATATTGTTGCAATAAAGAATACATTTCCGTACTGTTTTTTTCGTAATGATAACCTACAAGGCCTTTTGCTCTAAAATTATTTTCTATTAATCTTTGATAGTCAGCTCTACTTATACCGGTATTATAATAATGGAAATGCAATAAGTACCATAACTCAAATGCTTCATTACTCCATGCGCAGTCAACCTTAGGTCGGTTTCTTATACACGTATTTATTGCTGTATTAAATGATGTAGGTGTAAAACTATCCCTATCAAATACAACCCAAAGTTTATCAACTGTTCTTCTTGTTTCAGTTTCCCATTCCGTTCTTAGTTGCATAGCTTTTCTCACCAATGATGACGTATTGTGACCTGTGCCAACTATTCTAAATTCACAAACTTCTAAAACTCCTTTTGGTAAACTATCCTTTAAAGCTTTAAAATAATTTGGTTCAGTTTTTTCACCTTCGCAAACGATAAGAATATACTTGCGTTTAGGTTTTGAGTTAACTACACGCGAAGTTTCCTTCCTTTGCAACCTTTTAAGAACTGAATTGTCTATTTTTACTTTTCTTGCCATTTGCGTAAAAGATTAGAAAGGTTACCTATGTATGGTACAGCACCGTATCTGCCAGCTATATAATCACTCTCAAATGATCTATCTTTACGAACTTTGGCCCCATTTTCTTCCTTATATTCAACCAAAGAATATAAATCCGATGCACCATATTGGTCTTTTTCCAAAAAGTAGATTTGATCCCTACGATAGTTACCGTATTCAAATAGATTTGTATCATGCGTTGTGAAAATTAATTGAGCATTGTTAGGGTTATACTCATTTGAATTAAACAGCCGTGTGATTGCTAATGTAAGCAATGGATGTAAACTTGCATCCAATTCATCAACTACTAAAACCCCTCCAGAAATTAAAACATTGAATACAGGGCCTGAAATATTGAAAACTTTGTTTGTACCTGCAGATTCTTGTTCACGCATATTAAATTCAACAAGCTTAACTACTTCATTTTTTTCATTGTATTTTTTATGAAGTGTTCTAATGTCAAATTTGAAATGATCTTCCAAATCTTTAACCATTAATTTCATTATGTGTTCCGGGATATCATCCGGTAATTCTTTAGGATCAAATTTTTTACGTTCAATCATTACATCATCAAAACCTAAGTCTAGCTTCTTATAAAAATCAATCAAAGGATTTTGCTTGATTTTTTTATCGAACATTTTAAAAGTAGCAAGTTCGTAATGTTCGTGACTTAATCCTGAAATTGTAATAAACCTATTAAACCACTTCATTATTTTTTTTGCTGTTGAGCCATTAAATTGATCTACAACGGTTAGAAACAAAGCATTGCTTCGTGTTTTCGATTCTAAATTTTGACCTTCTTTAAACACATCCATTACTTCAATACCGTCTTTCTCTCTAATAAAGAGTGGTTTTTCTGTGTTTTTCTTTGCAGCAAATAACCATTCCGTTATAACCGTTTTATTATTTACTTCAAACCCATAACGATACCTTGTACCATCAATTTGGCAAAGAACTTCAAAATGCGAAGGCTTGTCATCCGTAGAAGTGCTAAGTAAAAAGGGGGTTACATTTAGGCCTTTTGCTGAAGTTTGATTAAATGAGAACAGGACTAAGCGCCTCATTGTGCTCATTGCACGAATTAAATTACTTTTTCCGCTTGCATTTGGCCCGTAAATAACTGCACCTTTAAGTAAAGACACTCTTTCAGTCTCAATTGTGTTTGTTTCACGAAAGTCTGAAATACTTGCCGCAACAAGGTTTAGCGTCTTTTTTTCTTTGAAAGATAGGTAATTACCTACGCTGAATTCTAAAAGCATAATTTTCGTTTTATGAGAATATTTCTCAAAAATATGTATAATTAATGAAAGTGTTATTGAAAAATGAGAAATATTCTCATATTTTAACTTTTTGTCACATTAATAATTGTTTATCAATCAATTAATCTTTATGAATCCTTCATTAAAAACTCTCCCTTCACCAACCATGAAACACCAAAAGCCATGATAGCTATAGTTTCGAGCCAAAAAACAGGTTTAAGGACGAGTAATGAGGTGGTAACGGTTTCCGGCAGAGCGAAGAAGATGATGAGTAAGCCAATACAGGCTAACATTATTAGGCCGGAAATGCGATAAATTTTGTTCCTGATGAGCTTTTGGGGCGTTGGGGTGCTTTCGCCTTTTGTAAAAAGGAACAAACTCATAAATGCTAAAGAAAGCAGAAATAGGCCTGCTGAAATTAAGTGAATTGTACCAATCAAATCTGGAATAAATCTTGAACATTCAATGTTGCATGGCAACATTGGAACTTTGAATGTGGTTGGCAACAATGCCAGCATTAAACCGAATATTCCTGCAAGGAATGTGAGGACACGATCTACAATATCATAGCCCTTGTAGGAAAGCAGAAAAATTGAAAGTGCACACATGTAGCCAACAAACACATCACGCATGATGGTATGGTAGTAGTTACTAATTGAAGGTTGTATGTAACAACATGCCGAAAGAATAATAGGGACAAGCAAAAGTATAATCGGTAAGAAAAAACCAAGAATACCAATGAGCTTACGTACCGTAAGGTACGATAACACTAGTTTGTTTTCTTTTTCGAGTTGCTCGTATTCACGAGGGTTTTCAATTTGACCTTTGCCACCGAATACTGTTTTTAGTTTGCAAAGGAATTCGCAAAATTTTGATTCATTTCTGTTTTTCATGATTTTGTTTTTTTTAGTTGTTTTTATTTCATAAAAGCTTTCGCACCCGCTGGCTCAAAAGCCCACAGGGCTTTTGCCCTATTTTCTTTTGTCTTTAGTTGTTTTTTCAAATGAAATAAGGTTCATCATTTCCCTAAGGCGAGAGCGAACGCGATTGCCGTATTGTTCTTCGATTTCGGAAGCTGAGAGATTTGTCGTGAGATGAGTAAGAAGCTTGCGACTTACGAATAGATCATATCTGCTAAGGATAATTTCTGCCATTACATTGCATTCGTTACCGAAGTATTTTAAGTTATTTTCTGTTCCTAAATCATCAAAGCACAATGTTTGTGGCTCGTGGCTTCGAAAGCTATTGCGGCTGTATTTGTGTATGGTTTCGTAACCGTGTTGTATGAATTCAAAGCTTACATCGCGACAGGATTTAAGAATGAATCTTTCTTGTGGTTGTTGAAAGAAGCGCATCAATGACATTAAGGTGGTTTTGCCACAACCAACTGGACCGGTAAGTAAAATGCCTTTATTAATATTAATGTTAAGTTGCGAAGCAACCGAAACATCACGTAGAAAATAACAAAGCAGCTTGCGAAGCAACGCTTTATCTTCTTCTTGTATATTAAACTGTTTACCATACTGTTCCTTTCCCTTATTTTGAAGCCATGTAAGAGCTTTATCATAATCATAATGGTTCGTAATAGTCTTTTCCTGCTGTTGCGTGGAGTTTTCCTGCTCTTCCTTTTTCTGCTTTGCCATTATTAAATTTTTCAGAGTTTAACATCCAATTACGAGCTGCGGCTCGCCAGTTCTTCATCGGTGATTTTCCACCTACTAACCAACCGTTACTCTCATAGTGATTGAAAAACTTTTCACCCTCAACTGTTGGCCATTGCTTTTCGGTAAAATAAGCTGCAATGCTTTTGGAAGTTGGTTTAGTGGCAACGCCTGAATTGATACTCTTTTTATTTTTCTTTTGGCGCAACTTTTCTTTTTGTTTTTTTGAGTCGTCATCTGAAATTGATTTTTTAATTATTACTTTATTTTGTGTGGGCTTGTTGCCCTTTAAATTGTTTGTACTGTTTAGTTTGTTTGTATTGTTTATAGAAGGTATCACTTGCGTTTCACCTGCTTTACCAGTAGCTTTTTTACCAGTTTTATTATTGCCTTTATCAGTAGATATATCAGAGCCATTATTATTACTATTATCAATTGTGGTTATGGTGTTTTGGTTTTGATGCTGCTTCGCTGTATTAAAATTGTACAGGTAAACCTGTGAACCTTTTTGTGGATTGAATGAAGGGATGTATTGTATGTATTTCCATTTATCCAATTCTTTCATGCATCGGATGTATGTGTTTACCGAACCAATTTTAGAACTCCGCATTAATTCATCACGACTGATTGAAATGGGATTGCGAAACCTTGCCATGTTCCAATACTGAAATAAACTGAAATACAAACTCACATGAAATGGCGTTAGCCTTTCATCTTCACAAATTTTCTCGAAGGCTTTGTTTAAGTGAAGAATGTAGTTCATTTGCCATTTCGTGCGATAAATGGATTTTTAGTTTTGTTCTCTTCCATGAGTTTTACAATATCATCGTACTTGTAAAACATGAGGCCTCCGATTTGCGTAAATGCAATTGTGCCATTAACACGCATGTTTTGCAGTTTGCCGGGCGAGATGCCTAAAAGTTTTCTTACCTCGTAAGATTTAAGCCATTCTTTTTGCGCTAATGTGCTGCCTTTTGGTTTTAGGATTTGACGGATTTCTTTTATGACCTCTGTTTTGAATGCATTGAGATCATCCTTTGTGATTAATTCTACTGCCATATATTATGATTTGATTTATTGATGGGGCAAAAAGAAGAAATGATGGGGATAAAAAACAGTTGCAGGGGTTGTGCAACCCCAGTTAATGATTTGTAAAACAGTATTTTATTGAAATAAAAAAGTTGAGGGTAAAAACATAGAGGTTATAAATTAGAGGGATTTGACTATCTTTGTTAGAGAAAGAATTGAAATAACATATTATAGCGAATAGCTATTTTTTAGGGAATCAGAAAACCGCCAGACTTCTAATTTAACCCCGGTAAGAATAGACTAATCGCTCACGCATGCGTGGGCTTTAGTTTTCTTGGGGTTAAGGCGCCTGGCGGTGCCTCTGATTCTGGTTAATTAAATGTCCCACGCTACTTTTTTGTAGCCGGGCAGAACAAAAAAGATGACAGAGGAAATGCCTAAAATAGAAGTAGAAGACGAATTGCAACGCTTTATGGTGTTGCATAATTTTACAGACATTGAGCAAATAAAAAAGCTCTCTGTAGAGGAGCTTTTGAAAATGGATGGGATTGGTTGGAGGATGCTATATTACATCAAAAATTAATTTTTTTTTGCCGCTTTTTTCGCTGTTTTTTTTGCAGCTTTTTTAGGAGCCGCTTTTTTTACACTTGATTTTTTAGCAATTTTTCTAGCTGATGTTTTTTTAAACGTAGGCTGATTAGAATTATTTTGTGAAGAGCGTTGTAGTGAAGCTGCAAATACTTTTCTTACACCATTGGAACGGTTTCTTTCTCTTGATGAAGTTCTTCCAGAATCAACTGCATTAACTCTCACGGTATGTATTGCCGTCTGTAAAACTTGATTGGAAAATAACGCAGCAAGTCTACTAAATGTAGATATGCTTTTGGACTCTAAATTGTATAAATAATTCAACTTATCAGAACCAGTTCTAACTTTTCTTTTCTTTTTCGAAGAAGATTTTTTAACTACTTTTTTCTTTATTACTGCTGTTTGCATTTCTTAAAATTCTAATTTATGAATGATTGAATTTTTATCTCCACGGATAGCATAAGGTTTTTCTGTTGTATCGACTTCACCAAAAGATAATATTTTCGGGTTTTTAATTTCTTTCAACCTGAAGTAAGTTAAAGTTGGGTCATTAGCATATCCATCAAAAATTAGAGATAATGGAACGTACCTATTACTTCTTTTAAATCTATCAAAAGCTCTTTTTGTTGATTCACTTCTGTTCAAATTTACTAAAATTAAATGAACTTGATAACCACAAAAATCAGTCAATGTATTTACTAATTCTAATATACTTGCAGGTTTGGCTCCTATTTTAGGAATAACCATATTATGACCCTTCTCAACACATTTAAAGATTAGAGGAGTAAATAGATTAAAATCCTTTTGTGTTTTATTTCCAAAAATTATAGCGTCCGACTCTTCATGAGTTACTGAAGCTCCAATAGGCGAATCATAATACTCTGGTATTTTTCTCTTCGCATAATCATTATCAATTATGTATGACCCGGTAATATCCGCTATTTTATTCGCTATGCCAGATTTTCCGGCAGCGGGTAAGCCAATTACAATAAATGCTTTCTTTTGAGATAATAATTTAGAAGGTTTACTTCCACCTACTCCAAATTTTATTTTATCATCATTTTTTAATCTCTTTTTAGAAAATAGTTCTGATGTGATAATGTTGCGTAGGTTTCTCCTGCTCTCGTGACTATTATATGGACGCTGCCAAACATTTCCATTATTTGAAATAGAGTAACTCTCGTTATTAGCTAATTGCTTTTCTACTTCAACAATCAGTTTGATATCTGATTCCTTAGCTTTTATTTCAAGTGTTGTGTTTAAAAAATGTTCGACTACATCTTTGTGATCCAATTTTCGTGTATATGCAATACTCATAGACTTAGTTATTGTTACTTGCTACTATTAAATTATACGTTAATTATATAAAAAGGTTTCAAAACAGTTAAATTCGATTTTTATTTACCTCATTCAATACATTTATAATCATTGTTTTTATTGCCTCAATAGTTGAATTTTCTACATTATAAAATTTACTCCCAACACTTTCCGCTGAGATTTCGTGCACTTTAGAGGTTTGATAGTTTTCGGCAATGTGACGAAAAATATCCCTTTGGTTTTTGTGTGTAATGATTCCTGTATCTGCTTGTAGCTTGAAGAAGTATGCCAATTGAGCCACCGATAAGCCTGATTGAAGTTTTACTTTTTCTTGCTGTGAAAATAGGTTTGGTTGCTTCTGAGCTTGTAACTGCAATTTTTTAGTAAGGTAATTTATTTCTTCTTCGAGCCATCCAATAATTTGATGTTTAAGCGAAGGTAAATTACTGTTGTATGAAAGTGGTGTTTTGCAATTGATTTGATTTACTGTTTTAAGACATTGGTAATAGGAATCGATTTTATCTGTTAGGGATTCGTGTGGCTCTACTTTTAAAATGAAACGATCAATAATGAATGCGAACATTTCGACCGGGTTGTAATTCAATTCTTTTACCAATTGCAAAATAGCATCATCTGTAATACTTTCAGGTGAATGAGTAACAACGTAATCGTAAAAGGAAGAAATGTAAATGTTTAAATACGATAATTGCTGATAGGTAATTTTTTCTTCAATCCCAAAGGCACTTAGTTTGAGGAAGGGGACGAAAATTATTTTCAATAATTCCTTATTGATATTTGATGTTAGTAAGGCAGGTTTAACAGTTTCTAACTTATCAGTAATGTCGTAAGCTTTGATAAGTGCGGAACGATAAGGCACTTGAATATTTACATCGATATACTTGAAGTAATTTTTTTCGATAAAGCGAAGTAGTTCCTCTAAGTAAATGAAAGTAAGGCATAGAATATCTATATCGGTGAATTCGACAGTTGTATTGTAAATATCCTTTTTGTTTTTAGGAGAAATTAATTTCATTAAACGGTAACTCAAGCTGAATAAGGCAGATTGATTTTTATAGATGTATTCTTCAATGGTATAAGCCGATTCGGATTTGAATACGTTTTGTTTAATGTTTGATTTTATGGTTTCTGTTGCTTCACGTAGCAAATCGTTGTAGTAATAGTACTTTGCTTCGTTGCATGGAATATCTCCACATTCTCGAATTTCTTTAAAGTAAACAATTGTTTTGTGTGGCTGCCTAGAATATGAAACATGAACTATTTTATCTCGTTTTAGTTTTAATTCTTTAAAGGCATTAGGAGCGATGTTCTCAATATCTGCAACCTGAAATAGATTTTGCTGTGGAGTAATTTCGTTTTGTGCAAAAGGATGCAAGTTGCTGATGACTTTTTTATCAATCAATTCTACTTTTTGCTTTGATGTTTTGAATGTAGCTATGATATAATTGTAACATAAATTATATTTTTGCTTTATAGCATCATTGTACTTAGTACGTTCGCATATCCCATCAGCAAAAGGCGAAAGGTCTCCGCCAATTATTCTGTCGAAAATCTCTAGTTCATATTTCATAAACTATGACGTGCGTTTTACAAAATTGATTTTACTGCTTGTTAAGCCATGTTAAAGCATTATATAGGGCGATGTGATAAATTGATGCGTGGTCCATATCGCCATAATACCGGAATGTAGTTTTTGGCTTTCCCTTTTCGATGGCTTGCAGTTTTTTTAATAATGCTTTTGCATCTCTTATCATTACATCTCCTTCTTTACCAACAGAAATATGAATATTTAGTTTTGATTGCGAAGAAAAATCAGGTTTAAATTTTAGAAGTGATTCGCTATCCCACCATAAGCTGGGGCTTACAATAACATAGTTATTGAACAAATGAGGCTTTTTAAAAAGTATTTCGGTAGCTAATAGACCTCCTAAAGATTGACCGATAATTGTTTTACTAGGTGTGATTTTAAAGTTTGAACTAATGTAGGGTTGTAATTCCGATTCAATAAATGAAATGAATTTTTCGGATGAGCCAGTAGTTGGGAAATCTTGTTTGTCTTTTGCAACTGTTGTAGGGTAAGTGAAATCACGCCTTCTATCAACGTTAGCGATGCCGATAACAATACTTGGTTTTGTTTGATTAATCCAAGGGAAGCTTAAATATTGTATTAAACCTGCAACATGAATAAAGTCTTCATCTTTATTGCCATCGAGTAAATAGATAACAGGATATTTGATTGTGTCTTTTGGATCATATCCTTCCGGTAGATACACGTTGATTATTCGTTTTTCGTTCAGAACTTTTGAATGGATTGTATCAATAATACCAATTGAAAAATTGGCTTTAGTGCTTTGTGCATACGAATTAATTTGAAGCACAAAGGATGAAATTATAAGGGCGAATATTTTTTTCATTTTTACGATTTGTTATTTAAGTTACTGTTCTTTTTACTGTAAAAGAAATATATTAATAAGCCCAGGATTAACCAAACACTTAAGCGAAGCCAGTTAGCCCAACCGAGACCGTAAATCATTGCCAAGCACACTAAAATACCCGCTATTGGCACATAAGGAACAAAGGGCGTTTTGAATTCTCGTTTTAAATCAGGTTCTTTTTTGCGAAGTACAATTACTGAAATACTAACAAGAATGAAGGCGAATAATGTACCTATGCTTGTCATATCACCCACTACATTACCCGGAACGAAGGCAGCAAATAAACCTACGATTACAAGGATTGCTAAGTTTGCTTTGTAAGGCGTCTTGAATTTGGGATGTAAATCGCCAAATATTTTTGGTAGTAAACCATCTTTACCCATGATGTAAAACACACGGGATTGACCTAATAACAGCGCAAGGATTACAGATGAAAAACCTGCTAAAATAGCGACTGTAACAAACTGAGCCAACCAATTGTAACCATGCATGTATTTACTGATTGCGAAAGCAACTGATGCTTCTTTGCCACCTGTGCGAAAATCTTCGACTGTTGCCACGCCTGAAATAACATGACCAAATAAAACATAAAGGATAGTACAAAAAGCTAAAGTGCCAAGGATGCCGATAGGCATTGTTCTTTTAGGATTTATTGTTTCTTGTGCGGCTGTGCTAACTGCATCGAAGCCAATGAAGGCAAAGAAGACTGTTCCTGCAGCCGCTAAAATGCCTGTAATACCACCAAAACTATGTGAAATGCCATGTTCATCTATGTATGTTGAAGCAGCAGGAATATAGGGTGTGTGGTTTGCAGGATTGATGAAGCCCCAACCAATGGCTATGATAAGAATGACAATGCTTACTTTTAAAATAACAATTATGCCATTAACAAAGGTTGATTCCTGAGTGCCTTTTATTAGCAACAACGTAATTGCGCCAACAATTAATAGTGCCGGTAAATTAATAATACCATGTTCGCCTGCGGTGGAAATTTGAAAAGGTGAATGTGATAAGGAATAAGGAATTGGACTTGTATGAAGCACATTTACAAGCATGCTGTTTAAATATTCGCTCCAACTAACAGCAACTGTGGCAGCACCTACAGCATATTCTAAAATAAGATCCCAACCAATAATCCAAGCTAATAGTTCGCCCATTGTAGCATAGGTATAAGTGTATGCACTACCTGAAATAGGGAGGGAGGAAGCTAGTTCGGCATAACAAAAACCACATAAGGCGCAGCCTAGAGCTGCAATTAGAAAACCAATGGTAACAGAAGAACCGGCATTGTTTGCAATGGCGGTACCTGTGCTGACGAATAACCCTGAACCTATAACGGCACCAATGCCAAGGGCAATGAGTGTCCAAACACCAATGGTTCTTTTTAATCCTTTTCCTGATTCGTTAGCCTCTTCGAGGATTAAGACTAATGGTTTTCTTTTCCAAATAGACATGCTTTGTGTTTTAGTTAGTAGATAGATGAATTGTTACTGTAATTGCAGAATACTTTAGTTGCTTTGCCTTTCTTGTTTAAATGAAATACTTCGGCTGCCATACGGTTGTTGACTGAGGCATAATAAACCGTTACTGTGTTTATGCCTGTGAATACATTATGAAGTTTAAATCGCAAATCAGGATAAGCATCTAAACCAATTTTAAAATACTTTGCTAATTCTTCCTTTGATTTAATAATGCCTGTATCATTGAATTTTAGTAAGGTTATGAATGGAGAATGAAATTCGATTTTAGTATCATAATGCTCCATTATTGAATTTAAATCATGGCTATTCCAAGAATGAATCCATTCTAATGCAAAATCTTTTGCTTTGTCGGTTGTTATCATTTTTCTTTTATTTAAGGTTAATAAATTGAATTGCGCCTGTCATCATTTCGGGAATGATGATTTGATTTTTAAGAATGGTAAAATCGGCAGGACCTGCAATTAGTGCATTTAATTTTACCTCTGAAACTTTGTTGGTTTTAATGTCAATGATTTGAATAATGCCTTTCTTTTCGAATGCTACCCAGTTACTTGTATAAAGATTATCACCTAGCAAAAATATAC
>WBZO01004650.1_pt1 | contig 14632 bp, 14 predicted proteins | sample 5204261 | NCBI WGS metagenome assembly WBZO01 (sample SAMN12412400, study PRJNA552823) | activated sludge metagenome | isolation source: activated sludge from anammox sidestream of wastewater treatment plant... | place: USA: North Carolina | collected 2017-09
CGGCGCAGATCACCTCATTCACCGTCCCCATCAACTCCAGCGCGCGATCGAGCGCCGTGATGTTGCAGTGGATATCGGAGACGATGCCGATCTTCATCGCGGTTAGCTCTCAGCGGTCAACGCGCCTGCTCCGTTGAATGACGGCCGCGGCCCGCTTGCCTGCTACTCAAAGATGGAACTGACGACTTCCTCGATGCTGCGCTGCACCTCGCCGTCATCGGTAAGCGCCCAAACGACGCCGACCTGGCAGGCGCGGCGGGCAGAGACGCCCTTGACCATCAGCTTACCGGCGTAGATCAGCAGGCGGGTGGAGACGCCCTCGCCCAGCCCATGCTCCTTCAGGTTGCGCACCTTCTCGCCCAGCTTGGCCAGGTCCAGAGCGACGTTCATATCGACTCCGGACTCTTTGGCGATGATCTTGGCCTCAATCTCGCGCGGCGGATAGTTGAACTCGATGGCGATGAAGCGCTGGCGGGTAGAGTGCTTGAGGTCTTTGAGCGCGCTTTGGTAGCCGGGGTTGTAGGAGATAACGAGCAGGAAGCCATCCTTGGCCTCGATCACCTGGCCAAGCTTGTCAATTGGCAGGATGCGGCGGTGATCGGTGAGCGGGTGGATCAGGACAGTGGTGTCCTTGCGCGCCTCAACCACCTCGTCCAGATAGCAGATGGCGCCGCCCTTGACGGCGCGCGTGAGCGGCCCATCCATCCAGCGGGTGCCCTCGGCTTCCAGCAGATAGCGGCCGACCAGGTCCGAAGCCGTCAGGTCTTCATGGCAGGCGACGGTGACGATCGGCAAGCCGGACGGAGACAGGTCCGAAGCGGTCTCCTGGCCCTTGACCACCGTTAGTGGCCGGCCAAGCTGGTAGGCCATGTATTCGACAAACCGCGTCTTGCCGCAGCCTGTTGGACCCTTGAGCAGCACAGGCAGCTTCTGCTCAAAGGCCGTCCGGAACAACTGCTCCTCATCGCCGACCTGTTCGTAGTACGGCTCATCCAGCGAGGCATATTCCTCGATGGCCCAGATGCGGTGCGTCTCCTGCGTGCTCATGGGGTCTCACTCCGTTCGGCGAGGGTTGGGCGGCTTCCAGACCGGGGTGCTAGCGCGGTGTGGCGGCCAGCGCCTCGCGCACCTTGGCGCGTGCCTGCTCGATGGCTCCGCTGTTGTCGATGACGATGCGGGCATGGGCGGCCCGCTGTTCGTTGGTCAGTTGGGCGCGGATGCGGGCCAGGGCATCGGCCTCGGAGAAGCCGTTGCGGCTGATCAGCCGCTCGACGGCGATTGACTCCGGCACCTGCACTACCCACACTTCTTCCACCAGGTCGGTCCAGGCCGCCTCAATCAACACCGCCGCCTCAATCACGGCCACGGCCGTGCCGGCGTCGCGCAGCTCGGCCAGCCGCCCGCGCATCATTTCCTTCATCCGCGGCCAAACGATGGCCTGCAGCTCCTCGCGCTTCGTGGGGTCGGCGAAGACGATGCCGCCCAGGGCGCGGCGGTCGATGCTGCCATCGGCCGCGACGATGGCCGGACCGAAGTGCGCTACCAGCGCCTGAAACGTGCCGGTGCCGGGCTGGTAGGCTTCGTGCCCGACCTTGTCGGCGTCAATCACGGCCGCGCCCTGCTCGCGCAGCGCCTCGGAGACGGTGCTTTTGCCGGCGGCGATTCCTCCGGTCAGACCAATCACGCGCATGGTGCCCTCAGCGCGGCGGGCGCAAGAAAGTACGAACCGGCGCCCGGCAGCGGCCCGTTGATCGTAGTCGGCGCGTGCTTGAGGGTCAAACGCGGCTCATTTTGGAATCACTCGTATGCTTGCTCCATTCCAGAACAGGCGTCATACTGGCGGCATGTCCAGCGGACAGACGCCATCGGAACAGCTGCTGCGCGATGCCGGGCTGCGCGTGACCGCGCCACGGCTGGCCGTGCTTGCGGCGCTGCTGGCCAGCGATGCCCACCCGGACGCCGGCGTCATCGCGCAGGCGGCACGGGCGCGGTTGGGCACGCTCTCCACCCAATCCGCCTACAATGTGCTGCACGCGCTGGTCGATGCCGGACTGGTACGGCGCATCAAGCCGGCGGGCGGACCCGAGCGCTATGAGACGCGCGCCGGTGACAACCATCATCACCTCGTCTGCCGCATCTGTGGCGCTATCGCCGACGTGGATTGCGCCACCGGCGAGACGCCATGCCTGACGGCCGCCCACGACGCGGGCTTTGCCATCGATGAGGCAGAGGTCATCTACTGGGGCCGCTGCCCCCGCTGCCTGGCGGCGGAAGCGGCCGGCCCCGCCGGCTAGGCAGAGCCACGGCAGCCAGTGCAGCCAGATTCACGACAACGCAGCCAGCAGCAGGAAGTAGCGAACGAGGAGCAAGAGCACGTGCCGGACAACGACGCCATCCCCACCCATGACAAGAGCGCGACCAGGAGCACCAGCGAGAGCGAGAATCCGGCCATCCCCGCACCGCAGCCCAAGCGCACCCGGCCCCGGACCAACAAGGACTGGTGGCCCAACCAACTCGATCTCTCGGTCCTGCACCAGCATTCGCCCCGGTCCAACCCGCTGGGGGAAGACTTCAACTACGCCGAGGAGTTCAAGACGCTTGACCTCGAGGCGCTCCGGCGCGACCTGATCGCGCTGATGACGTCCTCGCAGGAGTGGTGGCCGGCCGACTACGGCCATTACGGGCCGCTCTTCATCCGCATGACCTGGCATGCCGCGGGCACCTACCGCATCGCCGACGGCCGCGGCGGCGGCGGCTCCGGCGCGCAGCGCTTTGCCCCGCTGAACAGCTGGCCGGACAACGCCAACCTGGACAAGGCGCGCCGCCTGCTGTGGCCGATCAAGCAGAAGTACGGCCAGAAGATCTCCTGGGCCGACCTGCTCGTCTACGCCGGCAACGTCGCCATGGAATCGATGGGTTTCCAGACCTTCGGCTTCGGCTTTGGCCGTGAGGACATCTGGGAGCCGGACGAGATCATCTGGGGCCCGGAAGACACCTGGCTGGGCGATGAGCGCTACGCCGGCGACCGCGAGCTGCAAGGGCCGCTGGGCGCCGTGCAGATGGGCCTGATCTACGTCAATCCGGAGGGACCAAACGGCATGCCCAGCGCGCTGGCCGCCGCTCGCGACATCCGCGAGACGTTCCGGCGCATGGCGATGAACGACGAAGAAACCCTCGCCCTGATCGCCGGCGGGCATACCTTCGGCAAGACACACGGCGCCGCCGGCGCGCAGCACGTCGGCCCGGAACCAGAGGGCGCCGGCCTGGAAGCGCAGGGGCTCGGCTGGAAGAGCAGCTACGGCAGCGGCAGAGGTGGCGACACCATCACCAGCGGCCTGGAAGGCGCCTGGACGCCCACCCCAACCAAGTGGGACAACAGCTTCTTCGAGACGCTGCTCGACTACGATTGGGACCTGGTGAAGAGCCCGGCCGGCGCCTGGCAGTGGATCCCCACCGACCCGGCCGCCAAGACCGCCGTCCCCGGCGCCCATGACCCGGAGAAGCGCTACGCCCCGATCATGCTGACTACTGACCTGGCGCTGCGCATGGACCCGATCTACGGACCGATCGCGCGCCGCTTCCGCGACAACCCGGAGCAGTTCGCGCAGGCCTTCGCCAAGGCGTGGTACAAGCTGCTGCACCGCGACATGGGCCCCGTGTCTCGTTACCTCGGCCCGTGGGTGCCCGAGCCACAGCTGTGGCAAGATCCGGTTCCCCCGGTTGATCACGAGTTGATCGGCGCAGAGGACATCGCCGCTCTCAAGGGCCAGATCCTGGCCTCGGGCCTGTCCATCTCCCGGCTGGTCTCCACCGCCTGGGCGGCAGCCGCCGGTTTCCGCGGCACCGACAAGCGCGGCGGCGCAAACGGGGCGCGGCTGCGCCTGGCGCCACAGAAGGACTGGGAGGCCAACGAGCCGGCCGAGCTGGCCAGGGCGCTGCCGGTGCTGGAGCGCATCCAGCAGGACTTCAATCGCGCGCAGAGCGGCGGCAAGCGCGTCTCGCTGGCAGACGTGATCGTCCTGGGTGGCTGCGCGGCTGTGGAGCAGGCGGCGAAGAACGCCGGCCACGACATCACCGTACCGTTCGCGCCGGGCCGCACCGACGCTACGCAGGAGCAGACCGACGTCGAATCGTTCTCGGTGCTGGAGCCACGAGCCGACGGCTTCCGCAACTACGTGCACGGCGACCAGACGCTATCGCCGGAGACGCTGCTGCTGGACCGGGCGAACCTGCTGATGCTGACCGCCCCAGAGATGACGGTGCTGCTCGGCGGGATGCGGGCGCTCGGCGCCAACCACGGTGGGTCCGCCGCCGGCGTCTTCACCGACCGGGCCGGGACACTCACCAACGACTTCTTCGTCAACCTGCTGGACATGCGCACGGAGTGGCAGCGCACCGGCGACAACCAGTACGAGGGCCGCGACCGGGCGACGGGCGCCCTCAAGTGGACCGCCACCGCCGTTGACCTGGTGTTCGGCTCGCACTCGCAGCTGCGCGCACTGGCGGAGGTCTATGCCGCCGACGACGCGCGGGAGATGTTCGCGCGCGACTTCGTGGCGGCCTGGACCAAGGTGATGAACCTGGACCGCTTCGACCTGGCGCGACAGGGCTAAGCCGGCACGCCGGCAGAACCACACCAGGGGGAGGGGGCGCGCGCTTCCTCCCCTTCTTCATGCCCGCCGCGCCCGGGATGGCGACCCGCCGCCCGCAGGTCACGAAGACTGCAACGCCGGGCGGGCCCGCGCTAGCACGACGCGCCAGTCCGCGCGCCGGGGACGCACCCCGAAGCCGTCGATCAGGAGCGCGACCACGTCAGCCAGGGTGATGACGCCGGCCGGCAGGTGCGCCCGGCTCAGCTCAGCGCGGGCGGCCTGCGCCCCGGCGCCGATGTGCAGGTGCGGCTCGGTGTTGGGGCTGCGGCCCTGTGGATGCCAGTGGTAGGCGACGATTTCCTGCTCAGCAGCATCGCTGATGGTCATCTGATAGCCCATGATCGCGGCTACCCAGCCATCTGGGACGAGCCGGGACTCGATACGCGCCCGGATGCCGAACAAGAGCGTGTCTCTGCCACGCAGTGGCGCGTCCGGCGAGGCGGACATGACATCGACGTGCTCCCGTCCGGCGCGCGCAGGACTCACCGGTCTGCGCGTAATCAGCACGCTGGCAGACATGGCAGAGAGACATTGCTGCATGGCGGAGATGAGCGGCGCTCGTGCCGCTGACGGCGAGCGCTCAGCCATGCGCTGCCTTGCGCGCCCAGGCCGGCTCGATTCCTTCTGGCCGTACCCCGTCAAGCTGGTACGCCAGTTCCATCACACGCGGGTAGCGGTCAGGGTCGGGGTCATGGTAGTCGCCACGGTCCCACTTCTCGATGAACTCGTGACCGCTGATCTTGAGGAAGCGGCGGACATCGCGCTCGAAGCGCTCCCACGCCTCCTCAAGCGTTAGCTCGCGGATCTGCACGTCCTCGTCGTCGCCCTGCTCGTGGGGCGTGCGCGCCGTCGCCATCGCTGCACCTCCGCCCCTCCATTCTGGCACAACATGACAAGCCCCCTGTCCCGTGGGGGAGCAGGGGGCGTTGCTGCTTGTTGGGGTTACAGCGCGCTCTAGCCCTTGAGCTTCTTGACCTCGTCGATCAGGGCGGGCAGGGCGTTCTTGTAGTCGTCGATGATGGCGTAGCGGGCATTCTTGACCATCGTCGAATCCGGGTCCTTGTTGATGGCGACGATGTTCTTGGAGTTAGCCATGCCTGCCCAGTGCTGGCTGGCGCCGGAAATGGCAACGGCGATGTACAGGTCTGGCGAGACGGTCTTGCCCGTCAGGCCGATCTGCTGCGACGGCGGGTACCAGCCCAGGTCGCAGGCGGCGCGGCTGGCGCCCACGGCGCCGCCCATCACATTCGCCAGGTCCTCCAGCGGCTTGAAGCCTTCGGGGCCACCAAGACCGCGACCGCCGGCCACCACCACCGGTGCATCCTCCAGGCGGATACCCTCGGCCTGCGCCGTCTCACGCGAGACGAGCTTCTGCTTGACCGCCCCGGCGTCGATGCCGGACTCCATCGGGATCGTATCGCCGGCGCGGCCGGCATCGGCGGGCAGCGGGTCGAAGCTCTTGCTGCGGATCGTCGCGATCTGCAGCGGCGTATTCACGGCCAGCACCGCGCGGGCGTTGCCGCCGTAGCAGGGGCGGGTCCAGCTGACCTGGCCCCCGGAGATGGAGAACTCGGTGACATCCATCACCACACCGGCGCCCAGGCGGAAGGCGAGGCGCGGCGCCAGATCGCGGCCGTTGCTCGTTTGCCCGATGAGGACAATCGCCGGATCAGCCACGGAGATGGCCATCTCGGCAGCGGGGACGTACGTATCGGTCAGGTACTCGTCCAGTTGCGCTTCGGCAAATGTGTAGACCAGGTCACCACCGGCAGCCACGGCCTCCGGGGCGAGCGTTTCGGCGTTTGAGCCAAAGATGGCGACGTTGACGATGCCACCCACTTCACCCACGATCCGTTGCCCGGCTGCGATCATCTCCGCCGTCAGCGGATTGAGCTTGCCGTCAGCGACCTCGGCAATAACCAGAACACCCTCGGCCATTGGTTCGCTCCCTTCGGTCGCGAACAGCGGTCAGCGCTCAGCGCACAGCCGTCAGCGGTCGTGCTGACGCGGGCAGGCTGAAGGCAGACAGCTGGTCGCTGACAGCTCTAAATCAGCTTCGCCTCGCGCAGCTTCTTGGCCAGGTTCGCGGCCTTCTCCTGCGCGGTCTCACCCTCGATAACTTCGACCTGCGACTCTTTAACCGGGATATACAGCTTCTCCAGCGTCAGGCGCGGGGCGATATCCGCGGCGGAGAGGCCAAGGTCGGCGAGGGTGTAGTTGGTCACCTGCTTGCGGCCGGCGGCCATGATCTGCCGCAGCTGCGGATAGCGGGGGTCGCCCAGCTCGTTGGAGACGGTGACCAGCGCCGGCGTGGGAATGGAGACGGTCTCGAAGCCATCGCCGAGCACGCGCTCCACCACGAGGTTGCCGTTCTGCGCGGTTACCGCCTTGGCGAAGGTCGCCTGCGTCATGCCCAGCTCTTCGGCCAGCCCCGGGCCGGTGACGCCCCAGTCCCAGTCCGCCGCCTGGCGGCCGGTGATCACGGCATCGACGCCGCCGATCTTGCGGATGGCGGCGGCCAGCACCTTCACCGTGACGAATGGGTCCACGACGTCGGTCAGCGCCGGGTCATCGATCAGCACGCCCTCATCGGCGCCCATCGCCAGCGCATGCTTGATCACGTCGCGCGCCGAGGCGGCGCCCATGCTGAGCACGGTGATATGCCCCTCACCCTGGGCATCCTTGATGCGCAGCGCCGCCTCAACGGCCTGCGTGTCAAACGGGCTAACAACCGGGGCGATGCCCTGCGCGGGCACGACCTTCTTGCCGGCCGCATCGATCTTGAACGCCGAGGCCGGGGTCTCCGGATCGGGCACCTGCTTGAGACAGACGACAAACTTCATAGGGCGTGATTCTCCTGACGCGGCCTGCACGCGCCGCGGCGTGCTCCGTTTAACATCCCCGACACATAGAATACCGCCACACACGCTACGCGCCAGTGGTGCGAGAAAATCGTCACGAACGGCTTCGGACTATCCCGGCAGCCGGTCGAGCGCCGCCACTTCGGCGGCATCGAGCGCACCGGCATAGATCCGAATGCGCGCCACCACGCCGGCCGAGTGCTCGTTGGGCACACCGTTGTCATCGCGGAAGAAGCTCAGCCGCCGCTCTGGACCGAGCACACCCTCGCCCGACGTGTCCGCGAAGGAGAACTGCGCCACACCGTCCACGTAGCCGATCAGCATGCCGCCTGCGTCCCGCGTCAGCGCCACCTGCACCCATACCCCTTCGGACACGGTCACGTGCTCGCCGGGAGTATGCGGATAGAACTGCAACTGCCCGTGATAGCTGTACAGACCGCTATCCGATGTGCCGTTCTTCACATCGACGATGCGCCGCCAGCTCGTGATGCGCTCGAACCGGAACAGCACGACGATCGTGTAAGCCTCGGCCGGCAACACGTCGGCCGGCAGTGCCACCGCCAGACCGCTGCCCTCGGCAAAAGCCAGCGTCCGCCGCTCCACGCCATCCGGCACGTCGACGACGAAATCCGCCGGACCGGTCAGCGCCAGCGCCGGCACACCGGGCGTGACGCTCTCTAAGCTGTCGCCAAACTGATAGTCGGCGATGAGCGTCGCGGCGGCGCGTGACGGCGGCGCCTGCGATCCCCACCACAGCACAACCCCCGCCAGCAGACACACCCGTAGCCAGTGCGGCATAGCGCCTCCTTCCCGAATCCCAGCGGCAGGCACCATATCACACCCGGCCAACGGACCTGGCAGTGAGCAACACCGAGCGGCAGGCCTTCGCCTCCACAAAGGCGGCAGCTTCGCCATCGGACAGCCGAAAGATTTGTGTTCTATCAATCGCTGACACGTGCTTATAGTGGATTGAGGAGTATCGCTCGGGGGCATCTGATGGTCGCTACCCTGGAACCGCCGGCACCCACCGCACCACAGCGCACAGCGGCGCCATCCGGTACGCACACCGTGGCGGGCTTCCTGCGCAGGAACCCGCTGTTCACCGGCGCCCTGCTCGGGCTGCTGGCCGGGCTGGCAGCGCGGTATGCCGCCGGACAGGAGCAGGTGGCAGACGGCGCCTGGCTGGCGGTGCTGCTGCTGGTGGGGCTGCCGCTGGTGGCGCGGACCCTGCGCGAGGTGGTGCATGGTCGCTTTCATGCCGATGTCATCGCCGCGCTGGCGGTGGCCGGCTCCATCGGCCTGGGCGAGTACCTGGCCGGCGCCGTGATCGTCGTCATGCAGACCTCCGGCGAGGCACTCGAGCGCTACGCCTTTGGCCGCGCGTCGGGCGCGCTGGATCAACTGATGGCGCGCGCCCCCCGGCTGGCGCACCGGCTGGTGAACGGCCAGATCGAGGATATCCCCGCCGCAGAGGTGCGCACCGGCGACCAGCTGCTGATCAAGCCGGGCGAGCTGGTGCCGGTGGACGCCCGTGTGACGGCCGGCGCCTCCAGCGTGGATCAGTCGGCCCTCACCGGCGAGCCGGTGGTTGTGGATGTGCTACCGGGGGATAGCCTGCTCAGCGGCAGCGTCAACCAGCAGGGCGCACTGGAAGCCGAGGCAATGCGGGCCGCCGCGGATAGCCAGTACGAGCGCATCGTCACGCTGGTGCGCGAGGCGCAGCGGGACCGGCCGCCGATTCAGCGGCTGGCGGACCGGGCGGCGGCGGTGTTCACGCCGGTGACATTGGTGATGTGCGCTGCCGGCTGGCTCGTCACCGGCGAGGCTACGACCGTGCTGTCAGTGCTAGTCGTGGCGACACCCTGCCCGCTGATTCTGGCGGTGCCAGTGGCCGTCTTCGCCGGCATCAACCGCGCTGCCAAGCATCACGCCATCGTCAAGCATGGCGCCGCCATCGAGCAGATCGGCCGGGCCCGCGCGGTGCTGTTCGACAAGACCGGCACCCTTACCCTGGGCAACCCCGAGGTGACAAGCGTGACGGCGCTGGAGGGCTACCACGCGCGGACGGTGCTACGCCTGGCCGCGGCGGTCGAGCAGCTCTCCTCCCACCAGCTCGGCCGGGCGCTGGCGGTGCACGGGCTGGAGCAGCTGGGGCCGCTGCCGGTGCCGGAGGACTTCGAGGAGATGACCGGCAGCGGCGTGCAGGGAACGGTAGACGGCCACCGCGTCACGGTGGGCGCCCCCCGCCGGGTGCTGGACGCAGCCCAGCGCTCCCGGCTGGAGCCGCATCTCGACGGCAACGCCGTCTCCGGCACCGTCCCGGCGGTGATCGTGATTGACGGCGAACCCGCCGGAATCGTGCGCTTCTCCGACCGGCTGCGGCCCGGTGTGCCGGCGATGACGGCGGAGCTGCACCGGCTGGGGGTGGAGCGGCTGGTGATGCTCACCGGGGACTCGTTCCCGGCGGCCACAGCCATCGCCACCGAAGCCGGCATTGAGGACGTGCGCGCCGAACTGCTGCCGCCGGACAAAGTGGCCGCCGTCCGCGAGATGAAGGAGCGCTACGACTACGTGATCATGGCCGGCGACGGCACCAACGATGCTCCGGCGCTGGCCACCGCGACCGTCGGTGTGGCAATGGGCGCGCGTGGCACGGGGATCAGCGCTGAGGCAGCGGATGTGGTGTTGCTCAAAGACGACATCACGACGCTGGTGGACGTGATGCGGGCCGGCCGCCGCATGCGCCGCATCGCCCTGCAGAGCGCCGGGCTGGGTATCGGCCTGAGCAGCGCCCTGATGGTCATTGCCGTCTTCGGCCTGATCCCCCCCACCACCGGCGCCCTGCTCCAGGAAGTGATCGATATCACCGTCGTGCTCAACGCCCTGCGGGCACGCGGCGGGGCGTGATTCCGGTATCTGGGTAGTGCGCACGCCGCGTTTCGTCGGGCCGCCTCGGCACGATCGAATCGTGAGGGCGTGCCATTGACCGCCAGGCTGCCTCTACAGGGTGAAACACCGCCGCGCCGGATGCCGGATGGCGCTCCCGCGCACGCCCGCTTGGTCGCAGGGCGGCGGCGGGATACGCTGAACGGCAGACGGCGGTCGGATCCGCGGCCCGCGCATCGCCCGCCGGCAGACGCGGCGGACAGGGGGAGCCGGGACTATGGGGTTGCTGGACGGCAAGACGGTGCTGGTGCTGGGGGTAGCGAACAAGTTCAGCATTGGCTGGCCGGTGGCGCAGGCGCTGCACCGCGAGGGAGCGCGGCTGGTGCTCTCCTACCAGGGCGACCGGGTGGAACGGGGCGTGCGCCAGCTTGCCGCCACGTTACCAGAGACGCTGGTCTACTCCTGCGACGTGGGCGATGACGGCCAGATCGATGCGCTGTTCGCTGCGATTGCCAAAGACGCGGGCGGCATCGACGCCGTGGTGCACAGCATCGCCTACGCCCCCACCGAGGCGCTGGACGGCCGCTACGTGGACACCGAGCGTGAGGCCTTCCGCGTGACGCTGGAGGTGTCCGCGTACTCGTTCACCGCGGTACTGAAGCGGGCCGCGCCGGTGATGGCGGCCCGCGGCGGCGGCGCGGCGGTGACGTTGACGTACCTGGGCGGCGAGCGAGTGGTGCCGCACTACAACGTCATGGGCGTTGCCAAGGCGGCGCTGGAGATGAGCGTCCGCTACCTGGCGGCGGATCTGGGCGAGGACAACATCCGCGTCAACGCCATCTCCGCCGGGCCGATCAGCACCGCCTCGGCCCGCGCCATCAAGGGCTTCCTGGAGATGGTCCACCACGTCGGAGGTAGCGCTCCCCTACGCCGAGGTATCACCCAGGCCGAAGTGGCTGACACGGCCGTCTACCTTCTCTCGGACCTCGCCCGCGCCGTCACCGGGGAAACACTGCACGTCGATGCGGGCTACCACGTGATGGGAGTGGTGTGAGGGTAAGAAGGCAGCCGGAATTCGGCAGCCGGGAATGGAGAGCAGGGCGTCAGGCTGGAGAGCTACTTGCTGCCTGCGCCCTGTTTCCTCCATACCACTGTCTACCGACGTGCCTGATTCCGATTGCCCATTACCCCGGTCCCCGACTGCCGGCTGCCTACCTGACGGTTGCCCCCCGACCACCGGCTGCCGGCCTGCCCAATTCCCCGCCCCCAAGCAGTTCGTAGTCCTCCGGGTTGGGCACGCGGGTCTGCTGCCAGTAGTCGAACAGGTTGAACGGCCAGTTCTGGGCGCTGCGACCCCGCGCGTTGCGGTACCAGCTGGGCACGGAGGCGACACCCCACACGCGTTTGCGGTTGGCGGCGTCGATGCGCTCGTTGTAGGCGTCATGCACATCACGGCGGACGTCCAGCGCGGCGTGGCCGCCCTCCAGCAGCAGCCGCAGGCAGCCAAGGATGTACTGTGTTTCGCACTCTGAGAAGTAGATGATGCTGCCGTTGACGACGATGTTGGTGTTGGGGCCGTACATCAGGAACAGGTTGGGGAAGCCCGGCACGGTTATACCCATGTACGCGCGGGCGTCGCCGTCCCAGGCGGCGTCCAGCACGGCGCCGTTCCGGCCCTGTACCGTCATCGGCGTGAGGAAGCGTGAGGCCTGGAAGCCGGTGCCGTAGATGATCACATCCGCCGGGTACTCCGTGCCGTCCTGCGCGCGCACGCCCGTCTCGGTGATCGCGGCGATGCCGTCAGTGACGAGGCGCACGTTGTCACGCTTGAGCGTGCGCGCCCAGATACCGTTGTCCAGCACCAGCCGCTTGGAGGCGGGGGCATACGCAGGCAGTACCTTCTCCAGCAGGTCGGGACGGTCGCTGAACTGCGCCTGCAGGTAGCCCGTGAGCAACCGGCGCAAGGCATCGTTCTCGCGGCCGACGGCGCGCTCCTGGCCGTCCCAATCGTCATCTACCGTTGCGGCGGGCAGCAGTCCCTCAGTGGTCGTCCAGAACAGCCAAAAGCGGTACCAATGGCTGTAGAAGGGGATGTGCCGGAACACCCAGCGCAGCCCTTCTGGCACGTCGTCGTAGTAATGGGGCACCGGCACCAGCCACGGCGGCGTGCGCTGGAAGACGGTCATCTCCGCCACCTGCTCGGCGATGGCAGGGATGAACTGCGCCGCGCTCGCCCCGGTGCCGATTACCGCCACCCGCTTGCCGGTGAGATCGACCGTGTGGTCCCAGCGCGCCGAGTGAAAGGCAGGACCGGTGAAACGCTCGGCGCCGGCGATCGGCGGAATCAGCGGCCGGTTGAGCTGGCCGACAGCGCTGATGACGGCGTTCGCCTCCAGCGTCTCCTCACCACCGTCCGCAGTCCGCAGGCGCAGCCGCCACCATAGGCGATCCTCGTCCCACGCAGCAGACAGCACTTCGGTCTGAAAGCGGATGTACGGGCGCAGGTTGTGTTCGTCCGCCACCTCGCGGAAGTAGTCCAGCAGCAGCCCCTGGGGGGAGAAGTGCGACGGCCAATCCGTGCGCTGAGCGAAGGAGTAGCTGTAGAAAGCGTTGGAGACGTCCACCCGCGCGCCGGGGTACTGGTTCTCGAACCAGGTGCCACCCACGTCAGCGTTCTTCTCGATGATCGTAAAGGGCACACCAGCCTGCTTGAGCCGGATGGCGGCGAGAATGCCAGACATGCCCGCGCCGATGACGGCAACCGAGAAGGGCGTCGCCGGGTCCTTCCGCCACGAGGGAGCGCGCGGGTCCTGGTCGAGCGGGTCCAGCTCCTCCAGCAGCAGGGGGATATAGTCCTCGGAGGCGGGGGAGCCGGTCATCCACTGGATCACTGCCCGCACGATGTCCTCGACCGGTGGTGGCGCAGCGGTGGGGCCGTGGTCGCGCAGGCGGGTGATGGCGGTGAAGGCCAGCGCGCGGGCGGCCGCCTGCTGCTCACGGCTCATGCCCGCCTGGGGCACGCGCGGCGCCATCTCCGCCGGGCGCAGATCCTCGCGCAGCAGCGTCAGGTCACCGGTGGCGTGCGCCAGCGCCGGGAGCAGCGCCGGTAGGAAGGCCTCCTCCAGTGCGGCGCGGATGACGGTGTCGTCGCGGTCGATGGGCAGTGTGGAGCGGGATAGGGCCATGGTCCTTCCTCCCTCTGATGGCCGGCCGCGGCGCTCGCGCAGCCGGCCGCCGCCAATCCCCTGGCCGGACCAGCTTAGCGCGTTTACGGGGACGTGTGCGGGGTTCACGGCGCGGTGACCCGCTCCGACCAGATATACTAACGGCACCGCCAAGCACACACGGGAGCAACGGATGACCGCGGACGACCTCGGCCTGGAGCCGTTTGAGAGCGACCCGCAACTAGCCGGAATCGCGCCGGAGAAGGTCGCCAAGTCCTATACCGGCGCCAAGCGCATGTCCGAGAAGTACGTCGAGAAGGGGCCGTACGAGTTCTTCCCGGACAAGATGACGGTGGAGCTGGTGCAGCGCGGCCTTGCCAAGAATGAGCTGCTCAATGGCAAGCGCTATTGCCCCTGAATGACCCTCTCGGGCGATCCCGCCGAGGACCGCCTGAAGATCTGTCCGTGCGACAGACACCACGAGGACATCGCCAGGGACGGTTTTTGCATCTGAATGTTCTTTGTATCCGAAGAGTTTCTTCGGAAGTACGAAGCGGGTGAGGCGTTCGGCAGCACGCTGGACGAGGTGACGGAAGCCGGTGAAAGCCTGTTCCCCGACGCCCACGGCGGCGACGTGGAAGAGGCAAAGAAGAGCAAAGCCGAGCGCGCCGAGGAGGCGCGCCGGCGCACGGAAGGCACGACCGGGCCTGCGGTGTAAGGGTCAGCACCCGTGCCGGTGCCATGAGATGAGCAGCGCCCCCAGCGTTCGTGCTGAGGGCGCTGTTTGCTTACGCGGTCAAAGGCCAGAGGCTACGGGCCAGCCGGCCCGTTACGGCCGCCGGTCTGCACGTAGCTGACACAGTCACCCTGATTCTTGAACCGGGGCGCCCACAGCAGCCAGCCACCGTTCTTGCACTGGTCAGCGTCCACCGGCGGCCCGTTCGGCGTGTCGCAGGCATCGCCGATGGTATCGCCGTCGAAGTCCGCCTGGCTGGGATTGGCCACCAAATCACAATTGTCCGGACCGTCGGCGACGCCATCGTTGTCGTCATCGGGGTCGCAGGCGTCA
>WBZO01004651.1_pt1 | contig 14632 bp, 15 predicted proteins | sample 5204261 | NCBI WGS metagenome assembly WBZO01 (sample SAMN12412400, study PRJNA552823) | activated sludge metagenome | isolation source: activated sludge from anammox sidestream of wastewater treatment plant... | place: USA: North Carolina | collected 2017-09
CCGAGCCTCGAACGCGACCTGAACCAGATCGCGGGCGTCGTCACCGTCGGCCTCTTCGCGCAGCGACCTGCCGACCTGCTGATCGTCGGCAGCGGCAATGGGGTCACCGTCATCTGACGACATCCCCAGGGCCGCACCACCGTGCGTGACCTATTGCGCAGGCGGCTCGGGTGCAGCGCCGCCGCCGGCCGATGGGAAGGTTGCGAGCATCTGAGGCACGACCTTGCGTATCGCACCGGGCAGATCGTTCCTCATCCTCTCGGTGACGCGACCCACCGCGATGCTTTCCCACACGAGGCGCTTCGCGGCCGCGTCGACGATGTCGATGTTCACGGTGCCCTCGGTGTACTGGTCGACGTCGACATCGTTGTAGCCGTACCACGGGTCATAGAACCCGCGACGGTAGAAGTAATAGCCGAGCGGAGGGCCGGCCACCGGCACCTTCGTGACCCGCAACCTGTCGTCGAGGCGGGCGCCGAAGTTGACGAGGAAGTCGGGCGTGTCCGCGAGACGGTAACCGCGGCGCGTGAGCTCCTCCGTCGTCGCCTCCTTCAGCGCCGTGGACACGATCGACTCATAGCCCTCGCGATCGGTGCCTAGCGGCGTGACATAGTTGAACGTGTGGTACGCGGCGAGGTTGGCGGCCGGATCGGCGGTGACGCGCACCTCGGGCCCGGAGGCGCAGCCTGCAACGAGCGTGAACAATGCGATTGATGCGACCCGGCGGGTGATGGCAATCGAATTCATGGTCACTCCTGAATCCTGTGCGGGGCAGGCAGCACCCGGAGCGAATATAACGACAAAGGGCCCGTCTCGCGACGGGCCCTTTGCATTGGCTGGGGGACTAGGATTCGAACCTAGGTAAACGGAGTCAGAGTCCGTTGTCCTACCGCTAGACGATCCCCCAAGATCGGTAGCGCAGCGACGCTTAGCGCTTCGAGTACTGCGGTCCGCGACGGGCCTTGCGGCGACCGACCTTCTTGCGCTCGACCTCGCGCGCATCGCGCGTGACGAACCCGGCGGCGCGCAGCGGCTTGCGCAGCGTCTCATCGTATTCGATCAGCGCGCGCGTGATGCCGTGGCGGATCGCGCCTGCCTGGCCGGTGATGCCGCCGCCCGACACGTGCGCCTGGACATCGAAGCGGTTCGTCATCTGCACGACTTCGAGCGGCTGGCGCACGATCATGCGGCCGGTCTCGCGGCCGAAGAACTCGTCGACCGGGCGCGCGTTGACGGTGATGCGGCCGGTGCCGGGTTTCAGGTAGACGCGGGCGGTGGCGGTCTTGCGGCGGCCGGTGCCGTAATTCTGCGTGGCGGGCATTCGTGGCTTCCTCAGATCTTGAGCGGCTTCGGCTGCTGCGCGGCGTGCGGGTGCTTGCCGCCCGCGAACACGTGCAGCTTCCTGAACATGTTCCGGCCGAGGGTGTTCTTCGGCAGCATGCCCTTGACGGCGATCTCGATCACGCGCTCGGGATGCTCTTTCAGCAGCTTCTCGAGGCCGATCGACTTGATGCCGCCGATGTAGCCCGTGTGGTGGTAGTAAATCTTGTCGGCCAGCTTGTTCCCGGTGACGCGCACCTTCTCGGCGTTCACGACGACGAGGTGATCGCCCATGTCGACGTGCGGGCTGTAATTGGCCTTGTGCTTGCCCCGCAGGCGCTGCGCGAGCTGGGTCGCGAGGCGCCCGAGGGTCTTGCCCTCGGCGTCGATCAGGAACCAGTCGCCGCGGACCTCCGCAGGCTTGGCAAAAACCGTAGTCATTTCAAGGATCTCCAAGCGCCCGGACGCGGCGGGGAGCCGGCGGGCCCGAAAAAGGCCCGAAAGTGTACTCAAGCGGTACCCGGTTTGCAAAACGGCCGCAGGCGGCCCCCTGCGGCCTCCTTATAATGGCGCCCGGAATGACGCCTGCAACCCCCCTGGACACCCTGCTGTCCGCCGCCGACCGCGCCCTGCGCTCCCTTTTTGCGAGCCGCGAGCCCTCCCGCCCCCTGCCCGCGGCCGCCGATGGCCCCCCGGTCGATGATGCCCCGGAGGATCGGGCGCTCGCCGGGCGGCTGATGCGTGTCAATCATGCGGGCGAAATCGCGGCCCAGGCGCTGTACCACGGGCAGGCGCTCGTCGCACGCGATGCGGCGACGCGCGACTGGCTGCTCGAGGCCGCGCGCGAGGAAGCCGATCACCTCGCGTGGTGCGAGCAGCGCCTCGGTGAACTCGAGTCGCGCCCGAGTCTGCTGAACCCGCTGTGGTACGCGGGCTCGTTCGCGATCGGCGCTGCGGCCGCTGCGGTGAGCGATCGGGTGAGCCTCGGCTTCGTCGCGGAGACCGAGCGGCAGGTCGAATCGCATCTCACCGATCATCTCGAACGCCTGCCCGCGAACGACACGCGCAGCCGCGCGATCCTCGAAGCGATGCGTGCCGACGAAGTGCGCCACGGCGCGCGCGCACTGCGCGAAGGTGGCATCGAATTACCCGCGCCAGTGCGCGCCGTCATGCGACGCGTGTCGCGCGTGATGACGCGCACCGCCTACTGGATCTGACGCCCGCTGCCGCCGCGGCGCTTGCGGCGAAACCGGGATATGTAATACAAAGCCTGCGGCGGGCACCGCGCCCGGGGGGAAACATGGAAGAAAACGCCAAGCCGCTGAGTGACATTCCCGCGATCAATCGCTTCCTGAGCTATTGCCGCATCCGCACGGTGCCGTCGAAGACCGTGATCATTCACGCGGGCGATCTGCCGGATGTCCTGTACTACATCATCGGCGGCTCGGTCGAGGTGATGATCGAGGACGAGGAAGGCAACGAGATGGTGCTCGCCTACCTCAACAAGGGACAGTTCTTCGGCGAAATGGGCCTGTTTCACGAAACGCCGACGCGCAGCGCCTGGGTGCGCACGCGCAACTCCTGCGAGCTCGCGGAAATGACCTATCCGCGCTTCCGGCAGATCGCGGCGGAAAGCCCCGGCCTCGTCTTCGAGCTCGCAACCCAGCTCGCCACGCGTCTCGATCGCACCAACCGCAAGCTCGGCGACCTGGCGTTCGTCGATGTCACCGGTCGCGTCGCGCACGCGATCATGGACCTCTGCGGCGAACCGGACGCGATGACCCACCCCGAGGGCATGCAGATCAAGGTGAGCCGCCAGGAGCTTTCCCGCCTCGTCGGCTGCTCGCGCGAAATGGCGGGCCGCGTGCTGAAGGTGCTCGAGGACCAGGGCCTGCTGCGCGCGACCGGCAAGACGATCGTCGTGTTCAACGCGCGCCCGAAGATGAAAACACGGCCCGTCGTGGTGCCCGTCAAGGCCGGCGCCGCGCCGATGAGGGCGCGCCCGATCGATGACGATGACGACGATGAGGACGACGACGACGAATGAGCCGCACCGCGGCGCGCGAAGCCGGCGCGCTGCAGGCTCAGGCCACCCGATTGCGACCCGCGTGCTTGGCGCTGTAGAGGCGCGTATCGGCCGCGTGCATCAGCTCGTCGGCACCTGCGGTGCCGTTCCACTGCGTGACCCCGATGCTCAGCGTGACCGCGAGATCGGGGTGCAGGCGCCGCCAGTCGTGGTTCTCGATCGAATGTCGCAGGCGTTCGCACAGTGCGAGCGCCTCGCCCTGCTCCATGCCCGGCAGGATGATCGCGAATTCCTCCCCGCCCGTGCGCGCCGGAAGATCGGCGGGCCGCAGCTGTTCGCGCATCAGCGCAGCGCAGCGGCGCAGCACCTCGTCGCCGACCAGGTGTCCGAGCGCATCGTTGATGCGCTTGAAGTGATCGAGGTCGGCGACGGCGAGCGCGAGCGGCCGTCCGCTGACGCGCGATAGCTCCATTTCCGCAGCGAGGCGCCGGCTGAACGCGCGGCGGTTCGCGATCCCGGTGAGCGGGTCCTCCTGCGCCTCCCGCTCGAACTCCCGGCTGCGCACCCCGAGCGCCGTGATCAGCTGCTCGCGGTGCAGTGTCGCACCAACGCCCGCGATCGCCGGCGCAAAGCGGCTCGCGAGTCCCCGCATCAGGTGCAGGTCGGCGTCCGTGTAGGCGCCCGGGCGATCGTGGCGCACACAGAGCAGTCCGCTGACGCGGTTGCCGTCGAGCAGCGGCGTGATGATCAGCGAACCGGCCGACGTGTCGGCGGCCTCCGCGCGTTCGCGCAGCGTGGCGGGCGCGCGCGCCCATTGCTCGATCAGGAGCGCCTGCCCTTCGCCGACGACCCAGCCGCACAGGCCCGTGTCGATCGGCAGGACTCGCGGCGGCAGGCGCTCGCCGCGACGCTCGCCGACGCGCTGGTCGAGCGTGCGCTGCTCGTGATCGACGAGCACGAGCGCAAACTCGTCGAACCGGAAGAGCCCGCGCGCCTCGGCGAGGATGCGCTCGCCGAGGTCATCGAGCGGAGTCGGATCGGCATCGGCGGCGGCGAGGGAACCGGCGATGCCGCCGAAGCTCAGCACGAACACGGCCATCACGACGATGAAGAGCGCCAGGGTCACGGGTTCTGCCGTCGTGTACAGCACCGCCGCCAGTACGCCGGCCGGCACGAACATGAAGTCGATCAGCGAATAGACCGGCTTGATGATCCGCCGCACGTCGCGATTGTCGAGGCGAAACCAGGTCGCGAGCAGCGCCACGTTGACTGCCTGCGCGACGATGGCCATCGCGAGGAGCGGCACGAGGTCGGCGAGCGTCGGCGGGCCGAGCGGATGGCGGCCACCGAGCGCCTGGTACGCGGCACTCGCCGCGAGGATCATCAGCGTGTCCATCGCGCCGTTGTGCACGGCGCGCAGGACCGCCGCCCGTGGCGAGCCGTGGCTGTAGCTGCGGCTGATCAGCGGCCAGAGGAAGGCCGCGGCGCCGCACAGCGCGGCCGCGACCGGCGCGCTCAGGACGAGGATCAGCGCGACCTGTGGCACACGCTCCATCGAGGCGAGGCCGATGCGCGGCACCGGCACGCCGAATCTCCAGATAAGGAGCAGGACACCGATCGCGACGGCCGCGACCCACGGCGAGGGGAACGCGGGCTCGGCGGCGAGGCCCATGGCGAGCCACGTGCCGGCGACCATCGGGAGCAGCAACGAATACACCGCGAGCGCGCGGTAGCGCGATGCCATACGCCCTCCCCGGCGCAGCGGGCTCAGCCGTGTGCGGCGATCTCGCGGCGCATCGCCGCGATGGTCGCGCGGTAATCCCTGGCGCCGAAAATCGCCGAGCCCGCCACGAAGGTGTCGGCTCCGGCCTTGGCGATGGCGCCGATGTTGTCGACCTTCACGCCGCCGTCGATCTCGAGCCGCACGTCGCGCCCCGAGGCATCGATGCGCCGGCGCACCTCGGCGAGCTTGTCGAGCGCGGACGGAATGAAGCTCTGGCCCGCAAACCCCGGATTCACCGACATCAGCAGCACGAGGTCGAGCTTGTCGAGCGTGTAATCGAGCCAGTCGAGCGGTGTCGCCGGGTTCAGCACGAGGCCCGGCCGGGCGCCGCACTCGCGGATGAGACCGATCGTGCGGTCGACATGCGCGGTCGCTTCCGGGTGAAAGCTGATGTAGCTGGCACCCGCCTTGGCGAAATCCGGCACGATGCGGTCGACGGGCTCCACCATCAGGTGCACGTCGATCGGAGCCGTGACGCCGAAGCGGCGCAGCGCCTCGCAGACCAGCGGGCCGATCGTGAGGTTCGGCACGTAGTGGTTGTCCATCACGTCGAAGTGGACGATGTCCGCGCCGGCGGCCAGCACGGCATTGACCTCGTCGCCGAGCCGTGCGAAGTCGGCGGACAGTATCGAGGGGGCGATCCACGGTGTCTGGCGCATGGCCGTGCAGTCTACTAGCTACGGATACCGCGCGCCGCACGCACGCGTTCCCACGCAAGAATGATCTGCTGGGTGCGCTCCTTGGCGTGCTCGATCATCGAATCGGGCAGCCCGTTCGCCTTCAGCTTGTCCGGGTGATGGCGCGAGAGCTGGCGCCGATAGGCCTTCGTGACCTCCGCGTCGGTCGCGCCGGCGCCGACTTCGAGCACCGAGTAGGCCTCTTCGAGCGAGAGCCCGGGTGCCGCGGGCCTCGCCCCCGGCCTGCCGCCGGAGCGCAGGGCGGCCTCGATGTGCGCAAACTCGGGGGCCGAAATGCCGAGCGACTGCGCGAGCCGCCGGACATGATCGCGCGTCGGCGGCGCGAGGTCGGTGCCGTCGAGAGCGGCGCGCATCTGGATCTCGAAAAAGATGCGCAGCAGGTCCGGCCGGCCGGCACAGACGGCGCGCAGCGAGTGGATCGTCCCCGCGTAGTCGAAGTCCGGTTGCTTGCCGCGCCGAAAGCACGCGATGGCTGCGTGCACGCTCGGCTCGTCGAGTCGCAGCGCCGCCATCACCGCGCGTGCGGCCGCGATCTCGCGCTCCGACACGCGCCCGTCGGCCTTGGCGATGTGCCCCATCACCTCGAACGTCGCGCTGAAGAAATGCGCGCCGAAATTGCGGCCCACCGCGCCGGCCGGGCGCGTGTTCTGGTCGTACTGGTGGCCGAGCACCGCGCCGATGGCGGCGCCGAACGGACCGCCCGCAAAGAGACCGATCAGTCCCCCGATGATCTTGCCGGACCAGCGCGTCGTCATGGAAGCGGCAACGTTACACGATCCTTGACCGGATCGCGCACGGGACGTCAAGATGCCTGGCCCCGCGCCCGCATCCGAACATGACACCGCCCACCGTCCACACGACCGCCCTCAAGGGCCTCACGAAGATCCACAGCGGCAAGGTCCGCGACCTCTACGCGATCGACGGCAGCACGATGCTGATCGTGACGACCGATCGCCTGTCGGCATTCGACGTGGTCCTGCCCGACCCGATCCCGTGGAAGGGCCGGGTGCTGAACCAGATCGCCGACTTCTGGTTCGCGCGCACCGCACACATCGTGCCGAACCATCTCACCGGCCGCAAAGTCCGCGACGTCGTGACCGACCCGGAAGACTTCGCGCTCGTCGACGGTCGCGCGGCGATCGTCCGCCGCCTGCGCGCACTGCCGATCGAGGCGGTGGTACGGGGCTACCTGATCGGCTCGGGCTGGAAGGATTACTGCGCGAGCGGCGGCGTGTGCGGCATCGAACTGCCGCGGGGTCTCGAGCTCGCCGCACCGCTGCCCGCGCCGATCTTCACGCCCGCCACCAAGGCAGAAGCCGGTGCGCACGATGTCAACATTTCGTTCGACGAAGCTGCCGCGCTCGTCGGCGGCGACATCGCCGCACGCGTGCGCGACATCGCCATCGCGCTGTACCGCTTTGCCTCGGAGCACGCGGCGGCGCGCGGCCTCATCATCGCCGACACCAAGTTCGAATTCGGCCTCGACGACGCGGGCCGCATCCACCTGATCGACGAAGCGCTGACTCCCGATTCGTCGCGCTTCTGGCCGGCCGACACCTGGCGCGCCGGCACGAGTCCGCCGAGCTTCGACAAGCAGTTCGTGCGCGACTATCTCGAGTCGATCCACTGGGACAAGAAGCCGCCCGCACCGCGCCTGCCGGCCGACATCATCGCGCGCACCAGCGAAAAGTACCGCGAGGCGCTCGCCCGCATCACCGGCCCCGCGACTCGCTGAGCAGACAGCGCGTTCGCGACGCGCTCTCGCCTGCGCACTGCGGCTGTTCGCCGCCCGCCATTCGCTGTACGCTGTCCGCGCATGTGGGTGCGTGTCTGGAACTTCCTCGACCGCTGGCTGTTCGGCCCGCTGTCGCTGAGCCCGCGCCCCGTCGGCTGGTTGCTGCGCGTGCTGCGCTATCCGTATGCCGTGCTGCGCGACCTTTCGCAGGGTCAGCTCAACCTGCGCGCGATGGGTCTCGTCTACGCGACCTTCCTGTCGATCGTGCCGCTGATCGCCTTCAGTTTCGCGATCCTGAAGGGCTTCGGCGCGCATCGCGACCTCGAGCCGATCATCTACGAATTCTTCCGCCCGGTCGGCGCCGCCGCCTCCGAGATCACCGCGCGGATCATGCAGTTCGCCGACAACGTGAGCACGGGCCTCGTGGGCTCGGTCGGTTTCGCGCTGCTGCTGTGGACCCTGCTCGGCACGATCAAGAAGGTCGAGGACAGCTTCAACTACGTCTGGCATGTCGAGCAGCCGCGCAGCTTCGCGCGCCGCATCACGGAGTACGTGAGCCTGCTGATCGTCGGGCCGCTGCTGCTCGTCGCGTTCCTCGGGCTCGCGCACCGCACGATGCGCAGCGAACCGTGGCAGGCGATCGCGCAGCTGCCGTGGCTCAGCCGCCTGTTCGCGTTCACGACGAGCCTCGAACCCTACGTGATGGTCACCGCCATCTTCATGCTCATCTACATGTTCGTGCCGAACACGCGCGTGCGCTGGAAGCCGGCGCTGATCGGCGGCATCGCGGGCGGCGTGCTGTGGGCGGCGGTCGGCACGATCTTCACGGCGTTCGTCGTCTACTCGTCGCGCCTCACCATCGTCTATGCGGGCCTCGCGATCATCATCGCGACGCTGCTGTGGACCTACTTCGGCTGGCTGATCCTGCTGATAGGCGCGCAGGTCTCGTTCTACGTGCAGTGCCCCGAATACCTGCGCATCGGGCTGCGCGAGCTGCGCCTGTCGAGCGTCGAGGTCGAGCGCGTCGCGCTCAAGGTGATGTACCTCGTCGGCCGCTCGCACGCCGAGGGCGTGGCGAACTGGACCGTCACGTCGCTGTCGGCGGAACTCGGCCTGCCGGGCATCGCGATGGCGCAGCTCGTCGCGACGCTCGAGCAGGCGGGGCTGCTCCTCGCCACCGATGACGAGCGTCTGCTGCCCGGTCGCGACATCAACCACATCCGGCTGCAGGACATCCTCGATGCTGCGCGCAACCAGAAGAACGGCCACGCGCCGGCGCGCGACCTGTCGCTGCCTCCGGTCGACCGGCTCACGCGCGCGCTCGAGGACGCCTGGCGCGGCTGCTGCCAGGAGCGCACGCTCGGCGAACTCGTCACGGAAGGGGACGAGCCGGCGCGGGCGTGAAACGGTGCGCGCTCACTGCACGCGGCTCACCGACAGCAGGGCGAGGAAGGTAAAGCCGTTCTTCGACGGCGTGCGATACGCGCCTGACGCACCGAGGATCTCCACGGCAATGGCCGTCATTTCCCAGCCGTCCGCTTCGCCGGCCGGCCACTTCGGAACCGTGAGCCTCGGCAGGTCCTGCGCCTCGCCGAATTCCCGCACGCGAAGCATCGGGCTGCGGACCGATTCGGTCAGGCTGAAGTTCGCCCAGCTCCAGAGCCATGTGTCCGAGAGCGTCGACACGCTGCCGACGAACGCGATGTCGCACGCGATGGCAGGCACGCCATCGTTCGAGAAGACCAGCTGCCCCGTCACCTGGTCCCAGTCCCAGCGCTTGTGCCGGCCAAGGCCGAATTTCGCTTCGAGCTGCCGTTGCTTCGCGCGCAACGCCTCGTGGGATCGCTCGGTGAGCGCGCGGGCGACACGCGCGGCGGGTCCATCCAGCGGGCGCTCGAGGCTACGCGCCTGCGCCGCCTCGTAGCACTCGTGACACAGGATCTTTGCCACCAGCCCCTGCTCGTTCTTCTCGTTCCACTCGCCTTCCTTCAGGAACTCGACCTGGCATCGGGAACACCACGCGTCCGGCCAGCGCTTGCGCTCGGTCGGCACGTCCGAGTACCAGCGCTGCACCGGATTTTCCGCGAGATGCGCGCACACGTAAGTGGTGTGCGCGTCCCCGTGCTTGCGGCACTTGACCCGTGCCTGTCCGGCCATGCGACCACCCCCGCCGTTCGCCTATTCCCCGCCCGCGATCGTCATTTCACCGATTAGCAGCGAGCCCGCGCGTATCGACCCGCGGGTGTCCACGTCGCTGCCGATCGCGTCGATGGCGCGGTACATGTCGCGCAGGTTCCCGGCGATGGTGACCTCCTGCACCGGAAACGCGAGTTCGCCGCCCTCGACCCAGAACCCGCCCGCGCCGCGCGAATAGTCGCCCGTGACGCCATTGACCCCCTGCCCCATCAGCTCGGTGACGACGAAGCCGCGCCCCATGCGCGCGATCAGCTCTTCGAACGTGCAGGTCGCGCCGCTGCCCTCGACGAGGAGGTTGTGCACGCCGCCGGCATTGCCGGTCGTGCGCAGGCCGAGCTTGCGCGCCGCGTAGCTGCCGAGCACGTAACCCTGCAGCACGCCGTCCCGCACGAGGTCGCGGTCGCGTGTCGCGACGCCCTCGGCGTCGAACGGGCTGCTCGCGAGCGCCTTCGGGATATGCGGCCGTTCCCGGATCTGGATGAAGGGCGGCAGGATCTGCGTGCCCGCGGAGTCCAGCAGGAACGACGAACGACGATACTGGCTGCCGCCGCGCACCGCCGCCACCATGTGCCCGAAGACACCCCGCGCGAGATCGGGTACGAACAGCACCGGCGAGCGCTGTGTCCCGAGGCGGCGCGCGCCGAGCCGCGCGATCGCGCGCTCACCCGCCTGCCGGCCGATCGCCTCGACGTCGCCGAGGTCGGCCGGGTCGCGCGCGGCGGCATACCAGTAGTCGCGCTGCATGTCGCTGCCCGCCTGCGCGACGAGCGAGCAGCTCACCATGTGGCTCGAGCTCGGGTAGCCCGCGAGGAAGCCGGAGGAGTTGCCGTAGACGTGCGCACCGCGATGCGTCGACACGCTCGCGCCTTCCGAATTCGTGATGCGGGCATCGACATCGCGTCCGGCCGCCTCGCAGCGCCGCGCGAGCTCGACGGCGTCCGCAGGTTCGATCGCCCACTCGTGATCGAGATCGAGGTCGGGAATGTCGCGCGCGAGCATGTCGGCATCGGCGAGCCCCGAGTACGGATCCTCGGCGGTGTAGCGGGCAATCGTGCAGGCCTTTGCCACGGTCGCCTCGACTGCGGCGGGCGCGAGATCCGCCGTGCTCGCCGAGCCCTTGCGATGCCCGATGTAGACGGTGACCCCGAGCCCGCGATCCCGCTGGTACTCGACCGTGTCGACCTCGCCGAGGCGCACGTTCACGGTGAGCCCCTGCTGCAGGTTCGCGTCGACTTCCGCCTGTGTGGCCCCGAGACGGCGTGCCGCAGCGAGCGCGTCCGAGACCACGCCTTGCAGCTCGGCAATTCGCGTACCATCCACACGCTGTTGCATCCGGTGCATTGTAGCAGTCATGTCCGACGACGAATTCGACGACCGGCCCAGCAAGAGCGCGCGCAAGCGCGCGGCACATGCGGTGCAGGACCTCGGCACCCGCCTCATCGCACTGCGGGAGTCCGAGCTCGCGGCGCTCGACCTGCCCGAGCCGCTGGCGGACGCGGTGCGCGAGGCGCGGCGTCTGACGAGCCGCGCGGCGCTCGCGCGGCAGCGCCAATTCATCGGCAAGCTGATGCGGCGGATCGACGCCGCCGCGATAGAGGCCGCGCTCGCCGCCCGCGCGCAGGCAACGGCGGCCGACAGCGAACTGCAAAAGCGCATCGAACACTGGCGCGAACGCCTCATCGTCGAGGGAGGGGCCGCGCTCGATGCGCTCGAAGCCAGCCATCCGCCGGTCGACCGGGCGCAGCTCGCCACCCTGGCGAGCGCCGCGCGCAATGAGCACGCCAGCCCCGCCTCCCGTACCACGGCGTCCAGGGCGCTCTATCGCGCGCTGCGCGCCCTGATGTCGGGCCTGGCAGGCCGCTAACTGCTAGAATTCGTCGATGACTGCACTCGTCGGCATCATCATGGGCTCGTCGTCCGACTGGGAGACGATGCAGGGCGCGGCCGAGACCCTGGAGAAGCTCGGTGTCGCCCACGAGGTGCGCATCGTATCGGCGCATCGCACGCCCGACCTCCTGTTCGAGTACGCCGCCACGGCCCGGCAGCGCGGCCTCAAGGTCATCATCGCGGGCGCGGGCGGCGCCGCGCACCTGCCCGGCATGACCGCCGCGAAGACGACCTTGCCGGTGCTCGGCGTGCCGGTGGAATCAAGGGCGCTGAAGGGCATCGATTCGCTGCTGTCGATCGTGCAGATGCCCGCGGGCATTCCAGTCGCCACGCTCGCGATCGGGGCGGCCGGCGCACGCAACGCGGCACTCATGGCGGCCTCGATCCTCGCCCTCGCCCACCCGGAAATCGATCAGGCGCTCAGGGTCTTTCGCGAGCGCCAGACCGCGGCCGTACTCGAACAGGGCGACCCGCGCGGCCGATGAGTGCGCCGGCCGTCGGCATCGTCGGGGCGGGCCAGCTCGGGCGCATGTTGGCGCTCGCGGCCTACCCGCTCGGCCTGTCCGTCCGCTTTCTCGATCGCGCCGCGGACACGCCCGGCGGCCAGGTCGCGCCGATCCTGACGGGCGAGTTCACCGATCGCGGCCTGCTGCGCCGGCTCGGGCGCGGCGCGCAGGTCGTGACGTTCGACTGGGAAAACGTGCCGGTCGAACCACTGCAAGCGCTCGCGGATCGCATCGATTTCGCGCCGCCGCTGCCGGCATTGGCCGCCGCGCAGGACCGCCTCGCCGAAAAGCGCCTCTTCGGCAAGCTCGGCATCCCGACGAACCGCCACGCAGCCGTGGACAACGAGCGCGACCTCGCGCGCGCGTTTGCGCGCATCGGCCCCGGCGTGCTGAAGACGCGTCGCCTCGGTTACGACGGCAAGGGCCAGGTGCGGGTGCGGAGCGCACGCGATCTCGCGCGCGCCTATGCGACTCTCGGCAACGCGCCGCTGCTCTACGAGGAATTCGTCCCGTTCGACTGCGAAGTGTCGATCATCGGCGCGCGCAGCGCGCGCGGTGAAATTGCAATCTACCCGCTGAATGGCAATGTGCACGTCGACGGGATCCTGCGTGTCACGCGTGCGCCCTGGGGGCCGACGGCGCTCGCGCGTGCCGCCGCGCGCCACCTGACCCGCCTGCTCGAGCATTTCCGCTACCGGGGCGTCCTCACGGTCGAGTTCTTCGTGCGCGACGGGCGGCTCGTCGCCAACGAGATGGCACCACGGGTGCACAACTCCGGTCACTGGACGATCGAGGGTGCGGAAACGAGCCAGTTCGAGAACCACCTGCGCGCCATCCTCGACCTGCCGCTCGGCAGCACGCGCGCCCGGGGCCACGCGGCGATGGTGAACCTGATCGGTGCCCTGCCCGACCGCGCGGCCGCGCTCGGGACCCCTGGCCTGCACTGGCATGATTACGGCAAATCGGCCCGCCCGGGACGCAAGCTCGGCCATTGCACGCTGATCGATGCGACGCCGGCCGCCCGGGATCGCCGGGTCCGCCGGTTGCTGCCGGGTCTCGCACCGGGTGTGCGGCTGTCGTTACCGCGCCTGCGGTGATTCCCGTAAGATCGCGCGGTCATGTACCTGGATCTCTTCAAGCTCCACGACCTGCCGTTTCGGCTGAGCCCGGATCCCCAGTACCTGTATCTCAGCCGTAACCACTCCAGGGCCAAGGCCTACATGGAGTCGACGATCTGGTTCACCGACGGCTTCGTCGTGATCACCGGCGAGATCGGTTCGGGCAAGACCACGCTGATCGAAACCTTCCTGCGCGAACTCGAGCAGGACGTCGTGGTCGCGCAGGTCAACCAGACCCAGGTTTCCGCGCTCGAGTTCCTGCAGTCGGTGCTGGTGCAGTTCGGCTTCCAGCCGTTCAAGATGCGCAAGGCCGAACTCCTCGCGACACTGAACCAGTTCCTGATCGAGCAGTACGCCGCGGGCCGCAAGGTGCTGCTGATCGTCGACGAAGCGCAGAACCTGAGTCAGCGTGTCCTCGAGGAAATCCGCCTGCTGTCGGGCGTCGAAACCTCGCGCGAGAAAGTGCTGCGCATCATCCTCGCGGGCCAGCCCGAGCTCAACGACAAGCTCGATTCGCCCGATCTCGTGCAGCTCGCGCAGCGCATCCGCCTGCGCTTCCATCTCACCGCGCTGTCGCAGGACGACACGCGCGCGTACATCCTGCACCGCCTCGAGGTCGCGGGCGCGGCCGGGCGCGAGATCTTCGCGCCGGATACGTACCCCGAGATCTACCGCTACACCGGCGGGACGCCGCGGCTCGTGAACACGCTGTGCGATACGGCGATGATGGGCTCGTACGCCGCGGACCGGGACTCCGTCTCGCGTGCAGACATCCTGCACGCCGTCGAGGAATTGCAGTGGACGGAATACGCGTCGCGCACCCATCGCGAGCTGCGCACGATGCTGGCCGGCAGCCGTACCGGCGATCGGGTACTCGAGACCACCGGCTCGCGGCGCAGCGACGTGATCCTCGCCCACGTGGCGCTCGCGGCCGAGGACCAGATCCTGTCCGAGATGCCGCTGCGCCTCGGCCGCGTGATCATCGGTCGCACGTCGGACAACGACATCCAGATCGACAGCCGTTTCGTCAGCCGTCACCATTGCCAGATCGTCACGACATCGCAGGACTGCGTGATCGAGGACCTGAACAGCACCAACGGCATGGTGGTGCGTGGCAAGCGGGTGCGCCGCCACGTGCTCGCCGACGGCGACGTGGTGGCGCTCGGCCAGCACACGCTCACTTATCGGGACGATCGCGTCGTGCAGGCTGCCAGGTCCGGCGACACGGGTCAGGTCGACGCGGTTCGGGCCGGCCGTCGCGGCGACGCCGCCGACGACCGCCCGCAGGTGCTCGCGTACGGCCCCGACGAGCTCTACCCCGATCCGTACGCGCCGTCGGCGCCGGGGTGGAGCGACGAGCTCG
>WBZO01003486.1_pt2 | contig 14630 bp, 13 predicted proteins | sample 5204261 | NCBI WGS metagenome assembly WBZO01 (sample SAMN12412400, study PRJNA552823) | activated sludge metagenome | isolation source: activated sludge from anammox sidestream of wastewater treatment plant... | place: USA: North Carolina | collected 2017-09
CCCAGACTCCAGGGGGCCACGATCACCCTGCGCGGACGTTTTGGTTCCACCGTCCTTGGGACCGACAATGTGATGATGGCCGCCGTCCTTGCGGAGGGGACCACCATCATTGACGGCGCTGCGGAGGAGCCTGAGGTCGTGGACCTTGCCAATTTTCTCAATAAAATGGGAGCCCGCGTCGAAGGTGCCGGTACCCGGCGCATTGTTATCGAGGGCGTCAAGGCCTTGCATGGCGCCGAGCATGAGGTCATTCCCGATCGCATTGAGGCGGGTACCTTCCTCACGGCTGCGGCAGCCGTCGGGGGGACGATCACCCTGCGCAAGATCATTCCGGAGCACCTGGCTCCGATGGTGGCTTCGCTCCAACAGGCTGGATTGACCCTCCAGCAGACGGAGGATTCCCTCACGCTCGCGCCCAATGGAGCCCGCAAGGCAGTGCAGATCAATGCCCAGCCCTACCCTGGCTTTCCCACCGACATGCAGGCCCAAATGTGCGCGCTGCTCTCCACGGTCGAGGGCATCAGCGTCGTCAGCGATTCCGTCTTTCCGCAGCGTTTCATGCACGTCGCGGAACTCAAGCGCATGGGCGCCAATATCGAACTCCAGAATGGGACGGCCATCATTCATGGCGTCCCCAACCTGGACGCCGCCCCGGTGATGGCCAGCGATCTGCGCGCCTCAGCGGCCCTCGTCGTCGCCGGTCTCGCGGCCAGGGGAGTCACCGAAATCAACCGCGTTTACCACATTGACCGGGGCTACGAGTCCATTGACGAAAAATTGAATGCCCTCGGCGCGGAAATCCAGCGCGTCAAAGCCTGATTTTTACAAGTGCCTTCGCGCTCCGCGAAGCTGGCGTGATCAGCGAGGGAGAAGTGTCCCTCGACCATGCCGTTATCAAGAGGATCATCGGTCCGGGTGGCGAGCCCAAGAAAGAGCTGCCGTATATCCACGATATCTGTGATAATAAGTTCAGTCACAAAGCGGTGCCACGCTGCTTGAGGAGGGGAATCAGAAATTGAGCGGTTTCTTTGGCGATGACATTGTCGCCGGCAAGATTGGGATGACGGTCTCCGAACCAACCCGGTAATTCTCCGAAGAGCGCGTCGAGTTGATGACTTTGCAGGGCGGCAGGGATCCATTCGCTTGGAGGAGATGCTCGAGCGCGCTTTCAAGAGGGGGTCCCTCGGGTTTCAGGATTCGTGGGATGCTGCCCTCGGTCGTGCTGTCACCAATAAGAAGGATCTGAAGAGCGCCATTTTCCTCCGCAGGCGCGGACGCTGGGCTGAGGGCAAGACACACGTTCATGAGGAGAATGAGAGGCATGGAAGAGCGAAAGAAGTTGGTCATGATGTGACTATGGAATGGCGTGGAGCGAAGGCGTTGGCTTTATGAAGGAAAAGAGGGAGAGGGTCAGACGTTCTTTGCAAAAGCGCATAGCAAGCACACGTCTCCCCGCGCGCCCCAGGGGCTCCATATGACTGTCACTTGCAGTGACCAAGCGCATAATGGCATAATGGTGCCTGCACTAAAGCGTTTGGACTGCCGGGCGTCGGATCGCTGTGGACACCGTTGTGGGACCCGTCATGGGGGACGCCTTAGAGATTCCTCAGAAAGCTTTTCAACATCCAGAGTGTCTTTTGGTGGGCCTGGATGCGTTCGATGACGAGATCCTGGGTTTCGAGATCTCCAGACTGTTCAGAAGCGCCGCGGAGTTCCCGCGCATCCTGAAGGAGCGTCTCATGACAGGAAATCAGGTGCGTCACGAAATCCTTGCAGGGGGCCGCCTCGGAGGTCATTTCGACAATGCGCGAGGCTGCGGCGAGCGTCTTGAGCCCTCCCGGCGCATAAACACCCAGCGCCCGAATGCGTTCCGCGATTCCGTCAATCGCCGCAAAAATTTCCTCGTATTGGGTCTGGAGCGCGGCGTGCAGTCCAAAAAAGTTGGATCCTTCGACATTCCAATGGGCCAGATGCGTCTGCCCCATCAGGGCATAGGAATTGGCCAGCAGGGTCGAGAGGCCCTGGACAACGGGGGATTTTTCGGCGGTCGTGGTTTGTGTGGTCATAAATGTTGTAAACTCAAACTAACCCACGCGGCCATCCATTGCAAATCGTTCCCCGTCCATTCGAGCCGCGCGCACTTGGAAGCGGCTGGATGCGGATGTCCTTGCGCAGTCGCCTCGGCGCGGGATCTAAAAGCCCGCCATCACTTTGTGGTTTCAAAGGCGCTGACCACGGGACGGCCCCAAAAGGACTCGGGGAGGGGGACTCCCAGCAGCCACAGGGCCGTGGCGGCGGTGTCGTAGGTCGAGACCGCGGCTGTGATATTGGTATTCTTTTTGACACCCTTGCCCCAGGCCACCCAAGGAATTTCGACATCCTCAGGTTTCGAGGATCCGTGAGCGCCGCGGGTTTTGCCTTCCTTGTCCTGGATATTGTGACCGCCATGATCCGCCGAGAGGATCATGACGGTGTCGTCAGCGAGGCCTGCGCTCCGGATTGCGTCGCGGATGATTTTGAGGGCGTTGTCGGCGTCCACGAGGGCTTGTGTCCACTCCGGAGAGCGCAATCCGAAGGCATGACCCTGCGAGTCAATGTCCCTGAAGTGCAAAAAATAGAGGTCGTATTTATTTTTCGCGAGATCCCGGGCAAAGGCATTGGCGACTTCCAGCGCGCCACCGGAGACCTCGAAATGATCCACGCTGTCAGGGATGAGCAGGTGCTGGAATTTCTCCTTGCCGACGTACATGGCTGAGTGGAGTCCCTTTTCCTTTGCGAGGCTGAAAATGGTGGGAACTCCAACAATCCCCTTGTCGGGAGCGTAATTATTCCAGTCAATCTGGTGCTTTTGGATTCCAACGCCGGTCAGCATTGAGGTGTGGGAGGGGAGGGTGATGCTGGGAACGATCGTGTAGGCTTCCCAGGTGCGCGCGCCCTCCGCGGCGACTTCGTGAAAGGTCGGCATCTTGTCGGATTTTTTGATTTCCTGGGCATTGCCCTGATCAAAGCTGATGACGACCACGTGGCCCGCGCGCTTGGCTTCCTGGCCCCATGAGGGGACGGCCCAAAGACAGATCAGGAGCAGGAGGATTTTGGGTGGAGCGTTCTTCATGGTGGATCCATTGTTGGAGGGATGACTGAGTAGTCAAGATTATCCAAGCTGCGCGCCCTCTGGTCCGGGAGATTCTGGCGTGGTAGGATTCTCTCATGAGCGACCAGGCGCCTGATCTTCAACCGCGACTGCGGGATGTTCCGCACAAGCCGGGGGTCTATGTCATGCGCGATCGGCTCAAACGGGTCATTTACGTTGGCAAGGCGCGGGATCTGCGCAAGCGGCTGGCCAATTATTTTACGCCATCGCGGCGGGCTGCGGCCGACCTGAAGACGCGCGCCCTCATTGACAGCATTTGGGATTTCGAATTCCACGTCGTGCGCAGCGACGCGGAGGCGGTCCTCTACGAGGGACGCCTCATCAAGGAATTTCGCCCAAAATACAATGTGAGTTTTCGGGACGACAAGCGGTTCCTGCTCGTGCGCATGCATCCGGACGACCCCTGGCCGAGATTTCAGCTCACGCGACTGCGAAAGGAGGATGGCGCGCGGTATTTTGGGCCCTTTGCGCACAGCAGCGCGCTGCGGGCCACGCTCAATGCCATCCGAAAAAATTTTGGAATTCGCTCATGCCGTCCCCGCATTCCCACTGAGCGCGATTACAAGCACTGTCTCGATCACATCATCAAGAATTGCAGCGCGCCCTGCATTGGCCGCGTCACCCGGGAGGAATACATGAAGCGCGTTGAGGCGGCCTGTGAATTTCTCGAGGGCACCTCCAAAAAAATGCTCGATCAGGTCGAGGCAGAAATGCTCTCCGCCGCCAAGGCGCTCGATTTCGAGAAGGCGGCTTCGCTGCGCAATCTCCTGGAGGATCTAAGGACGACAACGAAGCCCATGACTCGTTTCACGAGGAAACGGCTTCCCTCGACGGTGAATCCGGAGGCCGATTTGGACGCGCTGGCCGGGGCGCTCGGCCTTGGCAATCCGCCGACCGTGATGGAATGTTTCGACATTTCGAACATCAGCAATACGCACATCGTGGCGAGCATGGTCCGGTTTCGGGATGGCATCCCGGACCGCGCCCACTACCGGCGATACAGGATAACGGATTCAGGAGGGCAGAACGATTTTGCGAGCATGGCCGAGGTCGTGCGTCGCCGCTACCGCCGGATCCTGCGGGAAGGGAGCGCCACCTTGGGTGATGAGGCCACTGAGTCGCAGGAATCCGCGGAGGCATTGCAGCGGCGCGCTGCCGGCCGGGGCGCTCCCGCGCTGCCGGATCTCATTATTGTGGATGGCGGCAAGGGGCAACTCTCGAGCGCCTGCGCGGAATTGCAAAGGCTCGGCCTCCAGGGGATCCCCATCATTGGCCTGGCCAAGGAATTTGAGGAAATCCACCGTCCGGGGCATCCCCTGCCCCTGCGGCTCCCGCCTGACAGTGGCGCGCTCAAGCTTCTCCAGCGCATTCGCGACGAGGCCCATCGCTTCGCCAATGGCTATCATAGCCTCCTGCTGAGACGGCGTGTCCGCGAGAGCGTTCTGGATGACATTCCCGGCGTCTCGGAGACGCGCAAGAAGGCCCTGCTGGCCGCCTTCGGATCAATCGAGCGCATTCGGAGTCAATCCGCTGTGGCTCTCGCGGGGGTTCCGGGCATCAGCCCACGGCTCGCCGAGCAGGTCGTGGAATACCTTTCCCCAAAGGGCGGGAACCATCCGGTCAGAGAATCAGCATACAATCCCCGTAGCTGAAAAACCGGTAGCGCGCGCGAACAGCCTCCGCATAGGCCTCGAGGATGCGTTCCCGCCCGGCAAAGGCGCTCACCAGGACCAGGAGGGTCGAGCGGGGGAGGTGAAAATTGGTCAGGAGCGCGCCGACATGATGGAACACATGGGGGGGACGGATGAAAATCGAAGTGGTTCCCGCTTGCGCATGGAGCGGACCGGGGGGTTGGGATTCGAGGACGCGGGTGGTGGTGGTCCCGACGGCCAGAATGCGGGTGGCCTGATTGGCTGCGGCCACTGTCTCCTCGGGAATTTCGTAGCGCTCGGCGTGCATGGCGTGGCTCGAGAGTTCCGGGGATTTCACCGGGAGGAAGGTGCCGACCCCCACGTGGAGCGTGAGGAAGGCATGGGGAATGCGGGACAAAAGCTCCGGCGTGAAGTGCAGTCCGGCTGTGGGGGCGGCAATCGAGCCGGGCTCGCGCGCAAAGGTGGTCTGGTAGCGCTCGATATCTCCCGCGTCCGCCTCCCTATGGAAATACGGGGGGATGGGCATCTCGCCCTCGCGCTCGAGATTTGGCTCCTGATCGAACGCGATCACGCGCGCGCCATCCTCCCTGATGTCTTGCACCACAAAGCCATTCCCGGCGATCCCAATGCGCGCGCCCACGCGGAATTTCCTGCCGGGTTTGACGAGGCATTGCCATAGGCGCGCGCCCACGCGCTCGGTCAGAAGGATTTCCCCACGAACTTGTGGGCATTTTATTCGCGCCCGGATGACTCGTGAGCGATTGAGAATGGCCAGGTCCCCAGGGCGCAGGAACTCCGGAAGATCCCGGATCCACGCATGACGGAGGGCTGATCTCCCACGATCCAGTACCATCATCCGCGCCTCATCCCGGCGCGGCAGGGGTCTGTTGGCAATCAGCTCCCGTGGAAGCGCAAAATCATAGTCCTCCAGCCGGTTGCTCATCCCCGGCTCAATCCGTCGCCGCAGTCAGAAAACTTAGGATCCTCCAACCAGACTCTCGATTTTCTTAAGAACGGCCCCGGGATTTTGCCATTCATTGCCGGGCAGGGCCGTGAGCGCCTTGCCATCCGGACCAATGAGCACAAGGTAGGGAATGCCCTCGGACGCATGGCGCATAAAAATTTCGCTGCGCGCCTTGTCATAGGCCACCGCCGGCCAGGGCATGCCCGTCTCCTTGATATATTTTTCCATCGCGGACGCATCGTGGTCGGCGCTCACAAAGACGAGTTCAAAATCGGGATGCTGCGGCTGGAAATTCTTGTACCAGTTCACCAGCTTGGGAGTGAACAGCCGACAGGGGGGGCACCAATGGGCGGAAAAATACAACGCCGTGTATTTGGGAGATCCCTTCACAGCCGGTCCAACAAGGGATCCGCGGATCTCCTCAAAAAAGTTGGCATTCGCATTTCCCAGACCGCAACAACCGATCATGGCCAGAGCCCAAACAAGAATCCTGCTTTTCATCGGCGCATAACCTAGGACCATCATGGGCCTCTTGCAAAAGAAAATTTGCCGAAGTACAAAAAACCGACAGCCTCCGGTTCGAACGGGCAGGGCGGGTGTCCTCCATTGTCACTGGTGGCCTTTTGTCTCTTTCCCGAATCCCAGGGATTCCAAAAAATTTAGGGCCTCCGCTTGAAAGCCTTCTGAACTCGGGTACGGTTCTTCCGTATGAAGAAAATCTTTGGCGTCTGTGGCATTCTGGCGATGGTTTCCTCCTCTTGGGCGGCTCCCGGTGGCGCCGGGGCGCTGGCCCGGGAATTGAATGACGCCTTTGCGGCGGTGTATGAGAGAGTGGCGCCCGCGGTTGTGGTGATCGAGGTCCGGGGCTCGGGGGACGAGCAGATCCTGCGCCTGCCTCAGGGGCTCAATTTCTTTTTTCGCTCGCCGGATGGCCGCCGTCTGGATCAGGAGACGGATCAGGGCTCCGGGTTTATCATCCGGGGGGATGGCTTGGTCTTAACCAACAACCACGTTGTGCAAAATGCGGATGGAGGCGTCATCACGGTGAGCCTTCAAGATGGAAGAAAATTCCCCGCGAAGTTGGTGGGCCGGGATGATCGCTCGGATATTGCCGTCCTCAAAATCGAGGCTTCGGGGCTCCCGGTTCTCGAGATTGGCGACAGCGACGCCGCCAAGGTCGGGCAATTTGCCTTTGCGATCGGCGCGCCTTTCGACCTGCCCTACACTTTCACGGTGGGGGTCATCAGCGCCAAGGGCCGCACAAATCTCACCAACAACAAAAATTACGAGGAATTCATCCAGACCGACGCCTCGATCAATCCCGGCAACAGCGGCGGGCCGCTCTGCGACCTTGACGGTCGCGTCATTGGCATCAACACGATGATCAGCGGCATCAACCGGGGTCTGGGTTTTGCGGTGCCGATCAATTTGGCCAAGGGGGTCGCGGACCAGCTCATTGCCAAGGGGCGCGTGTCGCGTCCGTGGCTGGGCATTGGAATCGTGGGTCTCGAGGAGGATGCCCAACGCAAGGCCCTCTTTCCCGGCGTGGATTCGGGAGTTCTGGTTGAGAACATTGAGCCGGGGACGCCCGCTTACCGGAGCGACCTCCGACCGGGGGATGTCATCCAGCGCGTGGACGGTCGCAAGGTGGCCTACGCGCGCGACCTGCAGCGCGAGATCCTCGCCAAGGCCGTCGGCCAGGATGTGCGGCTCGAAGTCTGGCGCGGCGGACGTCTCATCCCTGTGGCCATCCAGACAGGCGAACAGCCGGATCAACTGATGCGCGCCTCCAATACCCTGACGCCCATTCCCGTGGATCCGGCGCCTGCGCCGCGCCGCGCGCCGCGGGCGCATGCATCCCCTCTCGGACTCCAACTCTCGGACCAAAGGGGCGCAGTGGTGGTCCGGGAAGTCGAGGCGGGTTCGCCTGCCCATGTCGCAGGGATCGAGCCTGGTGATGTGATTACCGGCATCGGTGACAAGCCTGCGGCGTCCTCCCAGGATTGTCAGAAGGCGCTCCAGTCAGCCGACGCAGAACGCGGCGTCATGATTTTCCTCGAGCGGCAGGGGCAAAAGACCTTTGCCATTCTCAAACCATGAGGCGCGGACACAAGAAGGCGTCTCTCCTGCCGCAGGGACTGGGAGGAGGCTGCCGCATGGCTATTCTGGAAGCCCTGGCGCGGAATGCGGAGTCTTCCGCCGCGCAACTCGCGAAGGAATTCCAGATGAGTTACATGGGCGCCCGGAGCCAGTGCTTGGCTCTCGAGAAGTCGGGGTATCTTTCGAGTCGGCTTCAGGCTGTTGAGGGCCGGGGACGCCCGGAAATCATGTATTCCCTGACTCCGCGCTCTCGGAACATTTTCCCGCAGGCTGGTGTGCCACTGATTGCCTCCCTGCTCGGGCATGCCGAGCGCCTGTTTGGGCGCCAGGCTCCAGCCAAGCTCCTCTTTTTGCATTTCAAGGAACTCGGTGACCGCTACGTCCGCGAGTTGGAGGGCCTCCCTGCCGCGGAACGACCCGCCGCGCTTGCCCAGATCCGATCGGCGGACGGCTATGTTTCGGCGTTTGATCCCGGCCCGCCGCCGGCCCTGATCGAGGGGCATTCCCCGCTTGCTGCGTTGCAAAAGGAATATCCGGAGACCATTGCGACCGAGACCGAGGTCATCGGTCGGGCCTTGGGCGGGCGCGTTACGCGCGAGACATCCCGGGGTGGACGCGTCATTTATCGGCTCGAGGGGGATTGATTCTTCGATGGGATTTGATCTGGCTTCCGAGTATGAGCCGCGGGGGGATCAGGGCCGGGCCATAGAGAATCTGGTGCGTTCGCTCGAGGCGGGGAATCGCCACCAGACACTCCTGGGAGTGACGGGCTCGGGAAAAACATTCACCATCGCGAATGTCATTCGCGCGCTGGATCGTCCGGCGCTCATCATGTCGCACAACAAGACGCTCGCGGCCCAGCTCTACAGCGAATTCAAGCAATTCTTTCCGCGGAATGCCGTCGAGTATTTCGTCAGCTATTTCGACTACTACCAGCCGGAGGCCTACATTCCGCGCACGGACACGTACATCGAGAAGGACAGCTCGATCAACGAGGAAATCGAGCGCCTGCGGCTCTCGGCGGTGTCTTCGCTCCTGAGCCGCCGCGACACGATTGTCGTCGCGAGTGTCTCGTGCATTTACGGCCTGGCCTCGCCGGAGGATTTCCTCCAGATGCTTGTGACCATCAAGCCGGGCCAGCGGCTCTCCCGGGAGGACTTTCTCACAAAACTCGTGGACATGCTCTACGAGAGAAATGACGCCGCCTTGGGACGCGGAAAATTCCGCGCGCGCGGTGATGTCGTCGAGGTCCATCAGGCGCAAATTGACGACGAGGCCATCCGGGTGGAATTCTTCGGCGACGAAATCGAGCGCATCAGCCGCTTCGATCCATTGACAGGGCAGGTCAATGCGACCCTCGCGACGCTCACGATTTTTCCGGCCAAGCAATTCGTGACGCCCCACGACAAACTCCGTCGGGCACTCACGGCCATCCGGGAGGAAATGGAGGCGCGGGTCGTGGAATTCGAGCGTCATGGAAAACTCATCGAGGCGCAGCGCATCCGGCAGCGCACGGAATTTGACATCGAAATGATGCAGGAAATGGGCTTCTGCAGCGGGATTGAGAATTATTCCCGGCACCTGAGCGGCCGTCCCCCCGGCTCGAGGCCGTACACGCTCATGGACTTCCTTCCGGAGGGGACTCTCACTGTCATTGACGAGTCCCATGCGACCGTTCCCCAGATCGGGGGCATGTTCGCCGGGGACCGCTCGCGCAAGACGGTCCTCGTCGAGCACGGATTTCGCCTGCCCTCGGCGCTGGACAACCGCCCGCTCAATTTTGGGGAATTCATGGATGTGACAGGCCAGCTCGTCTATGTGAGCGCGACCCCGGGCGCCTTTGAAATGCGCAACAGCCTCGTGGGCAATGGCGCTTTTCTGCCCGATCCTGGCAAAGGCTTTCGCGAATTGCCGCCGCCCGTGGCCGGCCACAATCGCGACCCTTCAGAGAGTCAGCCCCTCTTGGATGTCCATACGCCCGGCGCGCCGCTCGTCATTGAGCAAATCATCCGTCCGACCGGGCTCCTCGACCCCAAAATTACGCTGCGTCCCCTCGAGGGGCAGATTGACGAGACCATTGGACTGTGCCGCGCGCGCATCGAGAAGGGCGAGCGGGTTCTCGTGACGACCCTCACCAAACGCACGGCCGAGGACCTTGCCGACTACCTGCGCGATGTCGGGTTGAGGGTTCGCTATCTCCACAGTGACATTGACACGATTGAGCGGGTGGAAATCCTGCGCGGCCTGCGCGCGGGCGAATGCGATATCCTCGTGGGCATCAATCTCCTGCGCGAGGGACTCGATCTCCCCGAGGTGAGCCTCGTCTGCATCCTCGACGCGGACAAGGAGGGTTATCTGCGCTCCCAGACTTCGCTCATCCAAACAGCCGGTCGCGCGGCCCGCCACGTCAATGGCGAGGTCGTCCTCTTCGCCGATGAAGTCACGGGCTCCATGCAGGTCCTCTTGGATGTGAGCGAATATCGCAGGAGCCGCCAGATTGCCTACAATGCCCGACATGGCATCACCCCCCAGAGCGTCCGCCGGGCCGTCCAGGAGAGCCTCCATGTCATCCTCCAAGGCCGTGAGGTCGAACAGGGCATTCTCAAGGAAACCCCGCTGGATCTCCATGAATTGCTCGCCGAACTTGAAAAGGAAATGGGTGAGGCGGCCGCCAGTCTTGAATACGAGCGCGCCGCCCTCCTCCGTGACCAAATCACGGAATTGCGCGGTGGAGCCGGCCTGGATGCCATCTCCCGCCCGCAAAGACCCTATCGTCGCAAGGGGAAACGGCGATCAGTCCCGGCGGGGGGCGCATGACGGGAGAGTGGAAAGAAACAAAATGCGTGGGCAAATTCTCCAGCGAAATGTCTCGTTCCAAGACATCATGCCGGAGGCATGGCCAGCATCAGGAGCCGGGGGTGCTCGCACCCCCGGAATGTGAGATGCCAAAAATATTCGCATCCTGAAGGGATGCAAGCGGGCGTCGTTGCGATCCGTTGCCTCGCTGCGCTCGCCCCTTCGGGGCAGCCTGGCGGCTGGCTGTCTCCGCTTCGCTCCGGCTCGGGATCGGTTGGAGTTTGGACATTTTGGAGGCGATGCCGAAGGCATCCGAGCTGCGAAGCCGGGGGTTGAGCGCAGCGACACTCCCGGATAAAGACGCAAAACAAAAAAACCTGATCCCGAAGGGATCACAGCAGCAGATGCACGGCTCTGCGATCCCTTCGGGATCGATCCCACTTCTCTTACGAAAACCGGGGGTGTCGCTACGCTCAACCCCCGGCTGCTTATGCTTTGATGGCTTTGCCATGCTCGCGGCTCCTGCGCAGAATCTTTCCGCTCTCCGCGTTCCGATTTCCGATTTCCTCCCACCCCTGGCTGCAGGGCTTGTAATGCCTCCAGCGCGCTCTTATGGCCGTCGCCCATTTGCCGCGTCTCCGGCGTGGAATTGTTCCACTCTCCACGTTCCGGTTTCCGCATTTCTTCCCGTCCCCCGCTGATATGTAAATTACTTATAGCAAGTAATTTACGAAATATCAAAAAAATTTTCAAAAAAACTCTTGCAAGAGGAGGAATTTGTGAGAGATTGGGGGCATAGAAGATTTGTTCTGGGGGGAACAACAGCCCGTCGTAGCACTCGTTGCGACGGGCTGTATTTTTTTGGGGGTTAGGATGTGATGGTCCGCCCGGGAATGGATTCGCCCGCGGTGAGATCGCTGTGGGATTGACGCTTGCGAATCGTATGGAATTTGTCGCCTTCGACGAGGATCTCCGGAGGGAGGGGACGCGTGTTGTAATTTGAAGCCATGACCGCGCCGTAGGCACCCGCGCTCATGATGGCCAGGCGGTCGCCCGCTCTCAATGGGGGCAATTCGCGATCCTTTGCAAGGAAGTCCCCGCTCTCGCAGACCGGACCGACGACATCCATCCGTACGCGATCCTTGGAGGCTGACGCGAGGAGCGGGACGATTTCGTGATGTCCATCGTAGAGCGCTGGCCGGATGAGGTCATTCATGGCGGCATCCACAATGGTGAAGGTTTTTGCGGGCGTGGTCTTGATGTATTCGACGGTCGAGAGAAGGACACCCGCGTTTCCGACAAGACAACGACCGGGTTCAAGGAGAACCTTGAGCCCGAGTGGTGCCAGCAAGGGAACCAATTTCGAGGCATATTCCTCCGGGGTAAGCCGTGCCGTCGTCGCGGGTGCCATCCACCAGGAGGATTCACCGCTGGCCAGGGCCTGATCATACACGATCCCCATTCCTCCCCCGATGCTGAAAAATTCGATGCCATATTCCTTTTTCAAGTCCCGAACCAATGGCAGGAGTTTTTCGACCGCCTCGGCAAAAGGTCTGGCATCCAGGATTTGGGACCCGATGTGGGTCTGGATGCCGCGAATTTTCAGGTGGGGATGACGCGCGGCCCTGCGGTAGGCCTCCGCGGCGCGATCCAGTCCGATCCCGAATTTGTTTTTGCTCTTGCCTGTCGAAATGAATTCATGCGTACCCGCATCCACATCCGGATTGACCCGGAGGGCAACTGGCGCAGCCATGTCCAGGCGCGCGGCAATGGCCTCGATGCGATCAAGCTCCGCCTCGCTCTCGACATTGAGGGAGTAAATCCCCTTCCGGAGGGCGGCCTCAATTTCCGCCGTGGATTTTCCCACGCCAGCGAAGGTCGTTCGCGCAGCCGCTCCCCCTGCGGCCAGGATCCTGTGGAGTTCCCCTCCGCTCACAATATCGAACCCCGCGCCCTCCCGGGACAGCAGGTCGAGGACGGCCAAATTCGAATTGGCCTTGGCCGCGTAGCAAATCATGTGATCCAGCTCCCCGAATACGGCATCCAGGCGGCGAAAATTCCTGCGAATGGTCTCCGCTGAATAGACGTAGGCGGGAGTCCCCACCTCGTCGGCGATGCGATTCAAATCCACGCCCTCACAAAAGAGGCATCCCTGACGATACGAAAAGTCATGCATAAGGCCAAAACCGTGCGGACAGGACGGAGGAGACTCAAGAAAAATTCCGGGTTCGAGAGTTTTCTGACAGGGTATTTGACTGGAGGGTCATGGGATGGACTTGAGTCGCCCCGAAGTGTATCACCGTGCCCGTCGCTTCATTGCCTTGAGAGGACTTCCTTGGTGCGCTTCAGGAAAATCTCCTCGGAGAATTGTTCCGCCTGGCGGCGGATGATGGCGGGGTCCCAGGTCAGGGTCTCCAACCGCTGCATGGCGGCGAGGAGTTGGTCCTCATCTGGTTCGTCAAAAAATACGCCCGTCTGGCCCTCGAGGATGGTCTCGAGGGCGCCGCCCTTGCGGAGGGCGATGACTGGTTTGCCGCAGGCCATGGCCTCGATGGGGGTGATCCCAAAATCCTCGTGCCCTGGGAAAATGAAGGCGCGGCAGCGCTCGAAGTGGGAAGTGACTTCCTCTTCGGGGAGGCGTCCAAAAATGCGGACGGTTGGTCCGGCGAGCTTTTCGAGGGCGGCCCGCTGGGAGCCCTCTCCGAGGACGACGAGCGGGCGCGAGGTTCTTGTGCAGGCGCGGACGGCCAGATCCACGTTTTTGTAGCCGATCAGTCGGGAGACGATGAGGTAGGAGCCGTCGTGGTCGGGCGACGGGCGGAACCGGTTCACGGCGACCGGCGGTGGGATGACGAGGGATTCCCTGCCGTAGCAATTGCGGATGCGCCGCTGGACATTGTGGGAATTGGCGATGAGGACATCCATGTGGCGGGCGGCGGCCGCGTCCGCCGCGCGGAGGCGCGGGAAGAGGATTCGGACAAGGCGATTGAGAATCGGATTTGTGACCTCCTGGTCCACATAGGCTTCGGTCTGCCAGAGGAAGCGTGTTGGGTTGTGGATGTAGCAGACCGTGCGGGTGCGGGGAGTGAAGCGCATGAATTTGGCGAAGGTACTCGAGCTGATCCATGCGCAATCCGCGTCCACCGTTCCGAATGAACGAAATGCGGCGGGAAAAAGCGGAAGGTATTTTTTGAAATGCGTGTGGTGGCCAATCCCGGGGGCATGCTGGAGCCATGTCGTTCGGATGTCCGCGTCGGCAAAATCCTCCCAGAGGGTCTCCCGACAGACGGCGCTCGTGTAAATGGGCGCCTTGGGGAATGCGCGGTGCATGGTGGCGACAACGCGCTCCGCGCCGCCCATCTGGATGAGGTAGTCGTGAGCGAGGACGAGATTCATAAAAAGCGATCCAGGATGGCATCCTGCCTCGCGAGGATCGAGGGCAGGGCGTAGTCTCTCAGGGCTCTCTGCCGTCCCGCTTCGGCGAGGAGGGCGCGCTCGGAGGGGGACGCGAGGAGGGCGCGCAAGGTCTCCACCAGGGCATGGACGTCCCCTGCGGGAATGAGGCGTCCACAATCCCCGAGGATTTCGGGGGGTCCTCCGGCATTCACAGCCACGACGGGCCGTCGGGCGAGCATTCCCTCGACGATCACGCGTCCGAAGGGCTCGGGGGCCGTCGAGCAATGGACGACCACATCGCAGGCCTTCATCAGGGCGGGAATGTCTTCGCGGAATCCAAGGAAGCGGACCCTCCCGGCAAGGGGAGTGGCAAGCGCGCGGAGTTCGTCAGCATAAGCTCGATCATCTCCAGTGAAGAGGGCATCCCCGACGATCCAGACCTGCAAATCCGGGATTTGAGCGGCGGCGCGAATGAGAATATCCTGCCCCTTCCAGCGGGTCAGGCGACCAAAAATGGCAGCCACCGGCTGGCCTTTGGGATTCAGGGTGGCGCGCAGGGTGTCGACAGTTT
>WBZO01004653.1_pt1 | contig 14629 bp, 14 predicted proteins | sample 5204261 | NCBI WGS metagenome assembly WBZO01 (sample SAMN12412400, study PRJNA552823) | activated sludge metagenome | isolation source: activated sludge from anammox sidestream of wastewater treatment plant... | place: USA: North Carolina | collected 2017-09
GCGGCGCTCTCCGCGGCGACGCGGCCGAAGGTGCGCCCGGTCTTCAATCTCACCGGGACGGTGCTGCATACCAATCTCGGACGCGCGCTGCTCGCCGAGGCGGCGGTCGCGGCGGCGACGGCGGCGATGCGCGACGCCGTGGCGCTGGAGTTCGACCTCGCGCAGGGCGGGCGCGGCGAGCGCGACGGCCTCGTGCGTGACCTGCTGTGCGACCTGACCGGCGCGGAAGATGCGACCGTCGTCAACAACAACGCGGCGGCGGTGCTGCTGGCGCTCAACACGCTCGCCGGCGGACGCGAGGCGATCGTGTCGCGCGGCGAGCTGATCGAGATCGGCGGCGCCTTCCGCATGCCGGAGATCATGGCGCGTGCCGGTACGACGCTCGTGGAGGTGGGCACGACGAACCGCACGCACGAGAAGGACTACGCCGCCGCCGTCGGCCCGGCGACCGGCCTGATCCTCAAGGTGCATACGTCGAACTACCGCATCGAGGGATTCACCAAGGCGGTTCCGGCGAGGGCGCTGGCGGCGATCGCGCGCGCGGCGCAAGTGCCGCTGGTCAACGATCTCGGCTCCGGCACGCTGATCGACCTCGCGCGCTACGGGCTGGCGCACGAGCCGACGGTGGCGGAGGCGGTGGCCGACGGCGCCGACATCGTCACCTTCTCCGGCGACAAGCTGCTCGGCGGCCCGCAGGCGGGCTTCATCGTCGGCCGCCGCGACCTCATCGCCGCCGTCAACAAGAACCCGATGAAGCGGGCGCTGCGCATGGACAAGATTCGTCTCGCCGCGCTCGAGGCGACGCTCGCCCTCTATCGCGACCCGGACCGCCTCGCCGCGCGGCTGCCGACGCTGCGCGCGCTCGCCCGCGGCAAGGACGAGATCGCGGCGCTGGCGGCGCGTCTGGTCGCGCCCGTCGCCTCCGCGGTCGGCGCGCGGTACCAGGTCGCGGTCGCCGCCTGCGCGAGCCAGATCGGATCGGGTGCGCTGCCGCAGGAGACGATCGCGAGCGCCGGGCTTGCCATCCGCGCCGCCAAGGGGCGCGGCGCCGGCGGCGCGCTGGCGTCGCTCGCCGCGGCATTGCGCGGCCTGCCGATCCCGGTGATCGGGCGGATCGAGGAGCAGGCGCTGATCCTCGACCTGCGCTGCCTGGAGGACGAGGCGCGCTTCGTCCGCAACCTCGCGACCCTCATGCGAGCGGAGGAGGGGTGATGCGCTGGCTCGACCGCGTGACGGCGTTCCGGCGTCCGGCGGTGGAGGAGCGGCCGGTCGCCGAGCGGATGGCGGCGGCGTTCGACGCCGCGCAGCGCAACGACTATGCGGCGGCGCTGGCGATCTGGGGGCCGCTGGCGCAGCAGGGCGTGCCGCGGGCGCAGAACAATGTCGGCGCTTGCTTCGCCGAAGGCATCGGCGTCGCGCGCGACGCGGCGCTGGCGCTGCGATGGCTGACGCTCGCGGCCGAGGCCGGCGATCCGGTCGGCCAGCGCAATCTCGCGGCGCTCTATTTCAAGGGCGAGGGCGTCGATCCCGACCCGGTCCGCGCCGCCGACCTCTACCGCAAGGCGGCGGAGGCGGGGGACGGCCCGGCGCAGGACATGCTTTCCTGGATGCTGCTCGAAGGCGAGATGATCCCGGGCGACGCCGTTGCCGCCAAGGCATGGGCGGAAGCCGCGGCGGAGAAGGGCGTGGCGGCGGCGATGACGCGCCTCGGCATGATCTACCACAACGCCCTCGGTGTCGAACGCGACGCCGCCGCGGCGGCGCGCTGGTGGGACAAGGCGGCGGCGCGCGGCGAAGCCGACGCGCAGGCGATGCTGGGCGCGGCCTATCACCTCGGCGCCGGCGTGCCGCGCGATGCCGTCGCCGCGCTGATGTGGCTCATCCGCGCGCGCACCGGCGGAAGCCTGCTCGCCAACGCATTCTTCGACGCGGCGCGCGCCGCGCTGCCGCCCGCCGATGTCGAGCGGGCGCAGAAGCTCGCCGGCCTGCCGCTCACGGAGCCGGTGTCATGATCGTCGGCACCGCCGGGCATATCGACCACGGCAAGACCTCGCTGGTGCGTGCCCTGACCGGGGTCGACACCGACCGGCTCAAGGACGAGAAGGCGCGCGGCATCTCCATCGACCTCGGCTTCGCCTATCTGCCGACGCCGGACGGCAGCGTGCTCGGCTTCGTCGACGTGCCGGGGCATGAGCGCTTCGTGCACAACATGCTTGCCGGCGCGAGCGGCATCGACTTCGTGCTGCTGGCGATCGCCGCCGACGACGGCGTGATGCCGCAGACGGCGGAGCATCTGGCGATCGTCGACCTTCTCGGCGTCACGCACGGTCTGGTGGCGCTCACCAAGGCCGATCTCGTCGATGAGGCGCGTCTTGCCGAGGTGCGCGGGGAGATCGCCGCGACGCTCGCGCCGACGGCGCTGCGCGACGCCGACATGATGGCCGTCTCGACCGTCACCGGGCAGGGCGTGGATGCCTTGCGCGCGCGCCTCTTCCAAGAGGCGGCAGCGCGCGGCCGGCGCTCCGGGGCGGGCCGCTTCCGCCTTGCGGTGGATCGTTCGTTCACGCTGCAAGGGGCGGGCACGGTAGTGACCGGCACCGTCCTCTCCGGCAGCGTCGCGGTCGGCGACCAGGTCCTCGTCAGTCCGCCCGGCCTCGCCGCGCGCGTGCGCTCGATCCATGCGCAGAACCGGTCGGCCGAGCGCGGCCGCGCCGGCGACCGCTGCGCCCTCAACATCGCCGGCGATGCGATCACCAAGGAGGCGATTGCGCGCGGCCATGTCGTGCTCGATCCGGCGCTGCATGCGCCGGCCGACCGCATCGACGCGACGCTGCGCGTGCTCGCTTCGGAGACCAGGCCGGTGACGCAGTGGATGCCGGTGCGCCTGCATCACGCGGCGGCGGAGGTCAATGCGCGCGTGGTGCTGCTCGGCGATGCCCCGGTCGCGCCCGGCGCGCAAGGCTTCGTCCAACTGGTGCTGGAGCGGCCGATCGCGGCGGCGGCGGGCGACCGCTTCGTCCTGCGCGACACCGGCGCGCAGCGCACGATCGGCGGCGGCGCGCTTCTCGACCTGCGCGCGCCGGCGCGCAAGCGTCGCACGCCCGAGCGCATCGCCCAGCTCGAGGCGAGCACGCTCGCGGACCCGACGGCGGCGCTGACGGCGCTGCTGGATCGGCCTCCGTTCCACGTCGACTTCTCCGCCTTCGTGCGCGATCGCGCGCTGTCGGGCCGAGAGCGGGACGCCATGGCGGCGACGAAGAACCTCGCGCGCCTGGCGACGCCGCAGGCCGAGATTGCGCTGTCGCCAGCGACATGGCTGCGGCTCAAGCGCAGCATCCTCGCGGCGCTTAAGACGTTCCATGCCGACAATCCCGACCTCGCCGGGATCGGTATGGAGCGGCTGCGCCTGCAACTCGACCCGCGCCTGCCGGCGCGCGCCTTCGCGGCGCTGCTGCAGGGGCTCGTCCGCACCGAGGACGTCGTGCTCGACGGTGCCTGGGTGCGGCTGCCGCACCACGAGGTGCGGCTGACGGCGCAGGACGAGAATCTGTGGGCGCGGATACGCCCGCTGATCGGCGGCGATGAACGGTATCGGCCGCCGCGCGTGCGCGACATCGCCGGCGCCATCGGCGATGCCGAGGCCGACATTCGCCGGCTGTGCAAGCTGCTCGGGCGGATGGGGCGCGTCGACGAGGTGGCGCACGATCATTTCTTCCTGCGCGGCACCGTCGCCGACATGGTGGAGATCGCGCGGTCGCTTGCGGCGGACGCCGCCGACGGGCAGTTTATGGTGGCGCAGTTCCGCGACCGGTTGCACAATGGAAGAAAGGTCGCGATCCAGATCCTGGAGTTTTTCGACCGCCACGGCGTCACCATGCGGCGCGGCGATCTGCGGCGGATCAACCAGCATCGGCTCGACCTGTTCCGCCGGCCGGCCGATGCGGAGCCGCCGTCGGCGGCAGCGGTTGCGAGCAAGGAGGTTTCCGGAAGAGCATCGTCCCCGGTGGGGCGGCCGGACTTCAAATCCGGAAAGGGCCGCGAGCCGGCCCTTGGTGGGTTCGACTCCCATTCTCTTCCGCCAAAATTCGGACAGGGCAGGAGCGCTTGATGGCGGTGCAGGCATTGACCTCGTATCTCGACGAGCTCGAAAGGGCCGCGCGCGGCGCCAGCGCCGCCGAGGAGGCCTATCGCCGCGAGGCCGCCGCGCGCTTCCGCCAGTTCGAGCAAGAACGGGCCTTCGGCTTCCGTCGCCTCAACCTGATGCGCACGGTGACCGCGGCGGTCGTCGACGCGAAGGACGAGGACGAGGCGGCGCAGGCCGGCGGGCAGGCGTTCCTGCGCGAGCTGGAATGGTCGGCGGCGACGGAGTCGCAGCGGCAGGCGCTGGAGAAGTTCCGCCCGGTGATCCTCGCCGCATGGCGCCTCGCGCAGGCGGAGGAGGCGGCGACCGACGCCGCCGTGCTCGCCGCCGCGCTCGCGGAGTTCGAGCGGTGGTTCGCCGAGGCGCGCGACACCCCTTTTCTCAGCCTCATGGAGCGGGAACCGGTGGAGCTGCCGCTTGTCGAAGTCTGAGCCGATCGAGCGGGACGCATTTCTCTTCGACGACTGGATCGTCAGCGAGTATCGGCGGTCCGGCAGCTTCACCGCGCTCGTCGTCCTCGTCGCGACGGCGAACCTCGAAGTGCGCCCGCTGCGCTCCACCTTCATGCATGTGATCGGCGACGAGCTCGACTGGCTGCATCTCAGCGAGGTGATGCGCGGCGCCGGCGTCGCCTGGGACGGCATCCTGCTCGTGCCGATCACCGACCCCGACGGCGGGCCGCTTCCCGACGCCGCCGCGCGCAGCGAATTGCGTGCGCTCGAGCAGCGGATCATGGAGAACCGGCTGGTGATCAACGAGGGACACTTCTTCGACAAATGGGGCCGGCGCATGAAGGTCGAGGAGGCGCGCGCCCAATGAGCGCGACGCTGCGCGTCGTCGACACCGGCCTTGCGCCGGCGCGCTGGAATGTCGCGGCGACCGCGGCGATGACGGAGCTGCACCAGGCGGGGCGCGTCGGCGACACGCTGCGGTTCCATCGCTATCCGCGCGCGGTGCTCGTCGGCCGGCATCAGAACGTCGCCGAGGTGGTCGACCGCGACGCCTGCCGGCGCAGAGGCGTCGAGATCGCGCGCCGCGTCACCGGCGGCGGCGCCGTCTATATGGCGCCGGAGGTGCTCGCCTGGGATCTCGTGCTGGCGCGCCGCGCCTTTCCCGGCGGGCTCGATGCGGCGGCCGCCGCGATCTGCGGCGCGATGGCGGCGGGCTTGGCGCGCCTCGGCGTTCCCGCGCGCCACCGGCCGCCCAACGACCTCGTCGTCGACGGCCGCAAGATCGCCGGCGCGAGCGGATATTTCGACGGCGGAACGCTCGCCTATCAGGGATCGCTGCTGCTCGATGTCGATTTCGCCGAGATGGCGCGCGTGCTGCGCTTCGCGGCGCCGCCGGCGGAGCTGCTGCGGGAGCGGCTGACGACGCTGCGCGCGTGCCTGCGGGTGGCGCCGCCGCGCATGGCGGTGATGCAGGCGCTCGTCGCCGGCGTGCGGGATGCTCTGCAATGCTGCACACGCGATGCCGTGCTGAGCGCCGAGGAGCGGCGGCTTGCCGACGCCCTGCTGGCGGACGAGATCGGCACCGAGGCGTTCGTCGCCGGCGCCGGCGTGGCCGCGCAAGCGGCGAGGGCGCCGACGTGACGCGGCGGCTGCTGATCGTTCTCGTCAACACCGATCCGCGCAACGGCGAGGAGCTAGGCGCGCCATTTTATCACGCGGCCGTCGCCGCGGCGATGGACTACGAGGTGGACGTGGTGTGCACGGCGACGGCGGGCCGGCTGATGGTCAAGGGGGTTGCCGCGGCGCTGCACGTCAAGCCGGGGCATCCGCGCACGGTCTATGACTGGATCAGGGAAGCGCATGAGCAGGGAGCGCGGTTCTGGGCCTGCCCGGCGAATCTCGACCTCTTCGAGGTGCGCGAGGCCGACCTCATCCCCGAGTGTCACGGGCTGATGGGCGCGGCGGCGATGCTCAAGGACATCATGGACGGCGATTGCCGCGTCCTGACGTATTGAGGCGACGGCATGGTCGAAGTCCGCGGCTGCGCGTTTCCCGACGACCTCCTTTACGACGTCGCGCGCCACACCTGGCATCGGCCGATGGATACCGCGCGCGTGCGCCTCGGCATCACCTGCGTCGGCGTGGCGCTGGCACGCGAGGTGCTGGTCTTCACGCCGAAGTGGGTCGGGCACGCTTTCGAGAAGGGGCGCTCCGTCGCCACCATGGAGAGCGCGAAGTGGGTGGGATCGGTGCGCTGCGCCTTCGACGGCACGATCGTCGCGATCAACGAGGCGCTGGTGCGGTCGCCGACGGTGGTGAACGACGACTGCTACGGCGCCGGCTGGATGATGGAGGTGCAGCCGGCGAGCGCTGCGTGGCGCGAGGGACTGGCAACCGGTCCCGCCATCGCCGCGGCGTATGAGGCGTGGATGGAGGAGCAGGCGTTTCCCGGCTGCGGGGAACGATAGAGCGTTTTCCGGCGAAGTGGGAACCGGTCCGCCGGGAAAACGCGGTCAAATAAAGGGTCCCAGATAAAGGGTCCCAGGGCATGGTCCGATGCAATCGGAACGCAGCATGCGCCAGCTCTCCAAAGTGCGTTGCAGCGTGTATGCGGCGCCGCCGAATGCGCGTGGCGCCGGCGCGCCGGCTCAGGCGGCGACGCGAACGCCCGGCGCCCCCGCCTCGGTGCGCCCGACGATCCGCGCCGCCGGATGTCCGGCGCCGACGATCAGTTCCAGCACGTCGGCGGCTTCGCCGGGATCGCAGGCGACGAGCAGGCCGCCCGATGTCTGCGGGTCGGCGAGCAGATCGCGCCGCCATTCCGGCAGGTCCGCCGGGAGCGTGACCGAGCGGCCGTAGCTCGCCCAGTTGCGTTTCGAGGCGCCGGTGACGAAGCCGCCTTGCGCCAGCGCCTCGGCGCGCGCGAACAGCGGCACCTGCGCCGCGTCGATGACCACCGACAGGCCCGATCCCTTGGCCATCTCCAGCCCGTGGCCGAGCAGGCCGAAGCCGGTGACGTCGGTGATCGCATGCACCGCCGGATGGCTGGAGAGTTCGCTGCCGACGCGGTTGAGCAGCGTCGTCGAGGCGATCATCTCGGCATAGCCGGCGCCGTCGAGTGCGCCTTTCTTGATCGCCGCGGAATAGATGCCCACGCCGATCGGCTTGGTCAGGATCAGCGCGTCGCCCGGTTTGGCGCTGGAGTTTCGGCGCACCTGCTCCGGCCGGCAGACGCCGATCACGGCGAGCCCATAGATCGGCTCCGGCGCGTCGATCGAGTGGCCGCCGGCGACGGGAACGCCGGCGGCGGCGCAGACCGCGGCGCCGCCCTTGAGGATCTCCCGCACCACCTCGACGGAAATCTTGTCGAGCGGCATACCGAGGATGGCGAGCGTCATGATCGGCTTCGCGCCCATGGCGTAGATGTCGGAGATCGCGTTGGTCGCGGCGATGCGCCCGAAATCGAACGGGTCGTCGACCACGGGCATAAAGAAATCGGTAGTGGCGACGATGCAGGTGGAGTCGTCGAGCTGCCATACGGCGGCGTCGTCGCCGGTCTCGAGGCCGACCAGGAGCTGACGATAGGGCGCGGCCGCCGGCTGATCGGCCAGCAGGTCCTGCAGGACGGCGGGCGAGAGCTTGCAGCCGCAGCCGCCGCCGTGCGCGAGTCTGGTGAGACGGACGATGGGGGCGTTCATGGCCGGTCCTCCTGGTCACGCCGCGCCGCGGCAGATTCACCGGCATCCCGCGCGCTGCGCGGAGCGGAGAAGGACATCTTGTCTACACTAAGCCGAATGTCCGACCGTGCGCAACGCGATCGCAGGAAAGCACGCGCTGCCCGCGGCGGGCGGGGGCCGCCGGCTCCCGCCTCGCCCTAAAGCGGTCACCCCCCCCTCATGAAAACGGAGGAGCGATCCCTCTCCTTATTTCAGCGCAATTCCGGGCGGAATGCCGCTTCGCGCTTTTCCCGGAATTTGCTTCAGGAGCCGACGGCGGCGAGCTGCGAGAGGCGCGTCGTGTCGAGAACGCGGATATAGCCGCGTCCGCCGGCGACGATCCCGTTGCGCTTCCAGGCCGAGATGGTGCGGCTGGCGGAGAATAGCGTGGTATCGCTGAACTCGGCGAGCTCCTGGCGGGAGATGCGCAGCGTCACCGGGTGGTTAGCGTCGCCGCACCGCGTGTGCTCGTGCTGCAGCAGCGCCGAGAGCGAGCGCGCGATGCGCTGCTCGACGCTCGAGGCGTGCGATTCGCGCAGCCGGCGCATCATTCCGCCGGCGCGGGCGCCGATGATGGCGAGCGTGTTGGTGGCGAGCTGCGGCTCCGCCTCCATCAGCTGCCGGAACTGCCTGGCGCTCCAATACACGACGGAGCTCGCCGTCACCGCCGTCGCGGAGGCCGGATAGGGGAAGCCGCCGAATACCGCGGCGCAGCCGATGACGTCGCCCGGATCCATGTAGCGCATCGTCCTCTGCATCCCTTCCGGGGTCAGCGTGCTCATCTTGAAGCGGCCCTGGGTGACGACGAAGATCCAATCGGAGGCGTCTCCCTGCTTGAGCAGTGTGAGCCGGGCCGGGACCGAGCGGGTGGCGGCGCCCTTGAGCAGGGCGTCGAAGGTCCGCGGCTCGAGGTCGCGAAACAGGTCGGATCGTTCCAACCAGTCGGGGGAAGGGAAAGGCACGTTCATGGAGCCGCTCCAGGCGATACTTGCGCCAGCGCAACGACGGGGCCGTCGACCGGGCGCAGGGTGAAAGTTCGGGGTGAGTGCGGTTTCGTCGCCATTTCAGCCAGTCATGTCGTTGCGACCATTGTCGAATTCGGGCTGGAGGCGCCCTGGGCCTATAGTCGCGAGCATGTCGCCTCGCGATGCGGGCGCGAACCTGACGATATGCCGCAGGTGGGGCCGCAACGGCACTGCTGCATCCCCGCTCAAGGAATCGCATGAGGGGAGCGTGACGCCGCCGCGGCGCCGCGGGCGGGGCGATGTTCCAGCGACCATGGACTGCCGATGACCTCTGCCCCGCCGGCGCATTCGAAACCAGGGAGCGTACTTCTGTCCTACGGCTTTCGACCGTTCTTCCTTTTCGGTGCCGGCTATGCCGCGATCGCCATGATCGTGTGGCTGCCGCTCTTCTACGGCGACGTGGCGTTGCCCACGATCTTCCAGCCGCGCGACTGGCACGCGCATGAGATGCTGTACGGCTATGTGCCGGCGGTGGTCGGGGGCTTCCTCCTCACCGCGATCCCCAACTGGACGGGCCGTCTGCCGCTGCGCGGGCGGCCGCTCCTGCTTCTCGTCCTGGCATGGTTCGCCGGCCGCCTGGCGGTCAGCATGTCGGCGTGGCTCGGCTGGCTGCCGACAGCGGCCCTCGATCTGAGCTTCCTGGCGCTGCTCATCGCCGCTACGGCGCGGGAGATCGTCGCCGGCAAGAACTGGCGCAATCTCAAGGTGATCGCGCCGGTCTCGGTGCTTCTGCTCGGCAACGCCGCCTTCCATGTCGAAGCGCATATCGAAGGCGCGGCCGACTACGGCATCCGTATCGGCGTCGCGGCGATCATCGTCCTCATCAGCCTGATCGGCGGGCGCATCATCCCAAGCTTCACGCGCAACTGGCTGGTGCGCGAGAATCCCGGACGCCTGCCGGCGCCGTTCGACCGCTTCGACGCGGCGACGCTCGCGGTCAGCATCCTCGCTCTGCTGCTGTGGGTCGTGAGCCCGTTCGCGGTCGCCACCGGCATTGCCATGCTGGCCGCCGCGGTGCTGCAGGTCGGGCGGCTGGCGCGCTGGGCCGGAGACCGCACGATGCGCGACCGGCTGGTGCTGATCCTGCACGTCGCCTACCTGTTCCTGCCGCTCGGCTTCCTGCTGCTCGGCTGCGCCGCGCTCGGAGCGACGGTGCCGAGCGCTGGCCTGCATGCCTGGATGGCGGGCGCCGTCGGCACCATGACGCTGGCGGTCATGACGCGGGCGAGCCTCGGCCATACCGGCTACGCGCTCGTCGCCGATGCGGGAACGCAGGCGGTCTATGGCGTGGTGATCGCCGCCGCCGCCGTCCGCATGGCCGCTGCCCTTCTGCCGCAATGGTCCTCTCCCCTGTTGGGGCTGGCGGCGGCGGCCTGGGCCGCCGCCTTTGCCGGTTTCGCGCTGCTCTACGCGCCCAAACTGTTGCGTCCGCGCCGCGCGGCGCGCTGACGCGGGCATCGCCGTCAGCGCGGCACGTCGTCGTCGAGCAGGATGCGCTCGGCAGCGCCGTCGAGATCCTCGTACTGCCCGCTGCTCAGCGACCAGATGAAGGCGGCGAGGCCGATGGCGCCGAGGCCGATGGCGATCGGAATCAGGAAGAAGAAATCGGTCATGGCGTCGGCTCCGCGCGCGCCGGCGCCAAGGCATAGGATGGGGCCGGGCGACGGTCGCCCTTTTCCCGCGGCGGGCGCAGCCGCAATGCATTGGCGATCACCAGCACCGACGACAGCGACATGGCGATGGCCGCAACGAGCGGCGTGACGTGGCCGAGGACGGCGATCGGCACGGCGATGGCATTGTAGGCGACCGCCAGTGCGAAGTTCTGGCGCACGAGGCGCGCCGCATCGCCGGCGATGCCGAACGCTTGCGGCACCGCGAGCAGGCTCTCGCGCAGGAACACGAGGTCGGCGGCGTTGCGCCCGACATCGGCGGCCGAGGCGGGTGCCATCGACGCATGCGCGGCGACCAGCGCCGGCGCGTCGTTGAGCCCGTCGCCGACCATCAGCACCTTGTGCCCCGCCTGGGCGAGGGCGGCGACGTGCGCGGCCTTCGCGCCCGGCGAGACGCGCGCGCCGTGGGGCACGCCGAGCAAGGCCGCGAGGTCGCGCACCGGCGCGTCCCGGTCGCCGGAGAGGATCTCCACCTGCAGGCCGCGGGCGCGGAGCTGGCGTACCGCCTCCGGCGCCCCGGCGCGAAGCCGGTCGTCGAAGCGGAAGGCGGCGAGCAGAGCCCCGTCGCGGGAAAGGACGGTGCCGTCGGGGCCCTTGGCCGTCGCGGCGGCCAGCGCCCAGTCGGCACGCCCGAGACGGTAGACGGCGTCGCCGGCATGCGCCTCGAGGCCCAATCCCGGATGCTCGCGGACTTCCGAGAACGTCATCGGCGGCCCCAGGCCGGCGGCGGCAGCGGTGAGCGCGCGCGAATAGGGGTGGCGGGAATGCGCGCCGATGGCCGCGGCGATCGCCAGCGGCGCGTCGGCGACGGGGGCGCCGGCGAGACGCGGGCGGCCGAGCGTCAGGGTGCCGGTCTTGTCGAAGACCACGGTGTCGATCTCGGCCAGCCGCTCGAGCGCGCTGCCGTCCTTGACCATGATTCCCTTCTCGAACAGGCGCCGCGCCGCGACGACCTGAACCATCGGCACGGCAAGCCCGAGCGCGCAGGGACAGGTGATGATGAGGACGGCGATGGCGACGGTGACGGCACGGTGCGCGTCGCCGGTCGCCGCCATCCATCCGAGGAAGGTCAGGAACGCCGTCGCATGCACGATCGGCGCGTAGAGGCGGGCGGCGCGGTCGGCGATGCGGCGATAGCGCGAGCGGCTGCCCTCGGCCGCTTCCATCATGCGAATCATCTCGGCGAGGAAGGAATCCTGCGCGGCGGCGGTGGCGACGATGGTGAGTGGGCCGGTGAGATTGAGCGTGCCGGCCTGGAGCTGCGCGCCCTCGGCCGCCGGCTGCGGCAGGCTCTCGCCGGATACGAGCGAGACGTCGATGTCGGAGCGGCCGTGGATGACGCGGCCGTCGACGGGGACGCGCTCGCCGGCCGCCAGCAGGATCGTCGTCCCGACGGCGATCTCGTCGACCGGAACGTAGCGGCGCGTTCCGTCGGCCCCGACGACGAGAGCGCCGCGCGCCGCCAGCCGGGCGAGACCGCGCACGGCGGTGCGCGCCCGCTCGCGCATCATGTGGTCGAGGGTGCGGCCGATCAGCAGGAAGAACAGCAGCGAGACCGACGCATCGAAATAAGCGTGCGCGCCGTGGTGCAGCGTCTCGTAGACGCTGAGCCCGAAGGCGAGCAGCACGCCGATGGAGATCGGGACATCCATATTGGTGCGGCCGTGGCGGAGCGCCTGCCACGCCGAGCGGAAGAAGATCCGCCCCGAATAGACGAGCGCCGGCAAGGCGATGGCGCCGGAGATCCAGTGGAAGAGGTCGCGCGTTTCCGGCGCCGCGCCGGACCATACCGAGACCGAGAGCAGCATGATGTTGCTGGCGGCGAAGCCGGCGACCGCCAGCGCGCGGATGAGCGCCGAGAGGGCGCCGTCGCCGACCTCGGCCGCCGCATCGTAGAGATGCGCGTCGTAGCCGATGCGGCCGAGCGTCTCGATCAGCGGCGGCGGCTCGGCGCCGTCGCGCCAACGGACGGCGACGCGCCGCGTCGAGAGATTGACCCGCGCCTCGACGACGCGCGGCAGGGCGCCGAGCGCGCGTTCGATGCGCTGCATGCAGGCGCCGCAGTGGATTGCCGGCACGGAAAGATCGGTCTGCCGCAGGCCGTTGCCGAGCGCGCGGCTCGCGAGCATGAGCTCCTCGCGCTCCGCCTTGGGATCGGCGAGGCCGGCCATCCCTTCGACGCCGGGCGCGCAGCAGCTCATTGCGCTCTCCTTATCGGCCGACGGCGCGATCAGCCTTCCGGCTTGATGGCGCAGTAGGCGTGCCAGGTGCCATGCCCCAGTAGCGGAAACACGATGACGAGGCCGAGCAGGCCGGTCATGAGGCTGGCGATGAAAAGCGCGACGACGATCGCGCCCCAGGCCAGCATGACGCGGAGATTGTTCCACACGAGCGCCATGCTGGAGCCCATCGCGGTCAGAGCGTCGACCCGCTCGCTGAGCAACATCGGCACCGCGAAAACGCTGATGGCGAAGGAGAAGGCGGCGAACAGGCCGCCGACTGCGGTGCCGACGACGAGCATGCCCCAGCCTTCCGGCGTGGTGAGCAGCATCTGCACGACGTGGTTGAGGCCGGGAAACGGACGCAGGCCGAAGAACAGCGCGTAGATGATGACGGCGGCGCGCATCCACAGCAGCATCAGGAGGCAGAGGAGCAAGCCGGTGAACAGGATCTGCCCGCCCGAGCGGGGACGGACGAAGATCATGTTGGCGAAGCTGAAGGAGCGGCCCTCGGCGATGCGCCGGCTCTTCTCGTAAAGGCCGAGGGCGACGAGCGGGCCGACGACCATGAAGCCGGCGAAGGCGGGAAAGAGGATGTAGTCCCAGCCGAAGCGGAAGAGCGCGTAGACGGTGGCGATCGAAATCAGGAAGACGATGACGCCGTAAGCGAGGCTCGTCGCCGGTCGCACCTTGAGGTCGTGCCATCCGGCCGCGAGCCAGGCGAAGGCGGCGGATGGCGCGAGGTTTCGGTTCCAGGTCTTCTCCCGCGGGAGAGGAGGGCTGACTGCCGGAAGTATCGTCATCGCAATCTCGTCGGGTTAGGCATGGTTGTCGCTGATCATCGCGGCGTGCAGGCGGATCTGGCGGCGGCGAAGGCGCCGCGCTCGCCGCCTTCGCCTGGCCGCAGGTGGCTGACGCAATCCGGCTGCGAGGTAGTCGCCACATAGACGAGGTGGGCGTTGGCGGCGGCGACGAGGGCGAGCCCGCCGCCGATCAGCAGCCATAGCGCCAGGCGCGACTTTCCGGATCGCGGAGCGGCCACGACGTCGCTCATGGCGCCTTGCCCCGCAGGTCGGCGAGATAGAGCGCGAGGATCTTGCGGTCGACGAGCGATAGGCGTTGCTCCCATGTGGGCATCTGCCCCTGGCGTCCGCCCCAGACCGTCGCGAGAATGCTGGCGCGGTCGCCGCCGTAAATCCAATTGTTGTCGGTCAGGTCGGGCGCACCGACATCGGTATTACCCTTGCCGTTGTCGCCGTGGCAGGAGGCGCAGTTGGCGGCGAAGATCTCCTTGCCGGCCTCGATCGCGGCGGCATTCGCCGGAGCCTTCGCGACCGCGGCGTCGGAAAGGCTCTGCACATAGGTGACGATCTTGTCGATGTCGGCGCGCGAGAGCACGCCGTCGCGCCCGAAGGCGAGCATCTGCGAGACGCGGGTCTCCGGGTGCGCCGCGTTGATGCCGACGCGGATGGTCTCGAAGATCGCCTCCGGCGAGCCGCCCCACAGCCACGACGCCGTGGTGAGGTTGGGGAAGCCCTTGCCGCCCTTGGCGTTGAGGCCGTGGCAGGCGGCACAGTTGTCGCCGAACAGCGTGTGGCCGGTCTGGCGCACGATCGTCATCAGGTTGGGGTCGGCCTGGATATCCTGAAAACCCAAGCTCTCGATCTGCTTCGTCCACGAGGCGCGGTCGAGGGCGGCGAGCTTGAGCTTCTCGGTGACGGTGGTGCGCTGGTCGACGCCGAGCAGGCCGCGGGTGAAGCTCGCGCCCGTCGGCCAGGCCGGCATCAGCACCCACCAGACGACCGAGAAGATCACCGCGGCCGTCAGGAAGAAGTAGACGGGCCGCGGCACCGGCGTGTTCAGTTCCTTGATGCCGTTCCACTCGTGGCCGGTGGTGAGATAGCCGG
>WBZO01004654.1_pt1 | contig 14624 bp, 13 predicted proteins | sample 5204261 | NCBI WGS metagenome assembly WBZO01 (sample SAMN12412400, study PRJNA552823) | activated sludge metagenome | isolation source: activated sludge from anammox sidestream of wastewater treatment plant... | place: USA: North Carolina | collected 2017-09
CGGCGGTGTGCCCGGCTTGAGTCCCATCACTTGCAAGTTGGTGCCGGTGGCTCCGTCCGCCACGAGCGTTTCTCCGGCATTAAGTCGTTCGAGAAATTTGTTCATGGTTTTCTTCTCTTTCCAGCCGTGCAGATTCTTCGAATTGTCTGCCGATCATTTCTTCATCAGCTTTTCCGCCATCGGGTCGGCTTTGTGATGCGGAATCAAATGCGCCACGTGCGCGAACGGTTCGGTCATGTGCGGAAAATTCAGCGCCAGCATGAATTGATTCTGAAATTCGGGATCGGTCGGTAGTTCATAGCGTTTGACCGTGCGCGCCACCTCGAAGGCCTCGCGGCGTTTCTCGATATTGAGTAGAGCGATGCGCGCGCCGTCGCCCGCGGCGTTGCCCACCGCGTACACGTTCTCGAGCGGCAGGTCGGGTATCAGGCCGATCAGCATGGCCTTGGTCTTATCGATATAACTGCCAAAGCCGCCCGCGAGGATCAACTTATCTGGTTGTTCGAGATGCATCTGTCGTAGTAATGTGCGCGCCGCCACGTATAGCGCGGCTTTTGCCAATTGGATTTGCCGCACATCGCGCCAGGATAGGATGATGTCGCGATGAATGGTGGTCTCCTCTGCCCAGGCGACAACGTATTCCGCGCCGTTCTCACTCTCGCGCACACGCTTCGATTCGACCCCTTTCCTGAATCGGCCTCGAGGATCGAGAATCTGTACCCGGAACATTTCCGCCACTGCGTCGATGATGCCCGATCCGCAAATCCCTTTTACGTTGCCCGGATTCCAGCCTTCCTCGCCGATGACCTTGTAGCGCGGTTCTAGCGTGACAGCGTCGATCTCGACGCGTTCGATCGCGCCCGGCGCGGCGCGCATGCCAAACTCGATATGCGCGCCCTCGAGCGCAGGACCGGTCGGTGTGGAGGTGCAGACCAGACGATCCCGATTGCCGAGCACTAATTCGGCGTTTGTGCCCACGTCGATAATGAGCCAGTTTTCGTCTTGCTTGTGCGGCTCCTCGGCGATGATCACCGCGCTGGTATCCGCGCCGATGAAGCTGGCGATGGTGGGCAGAATGTGAATGTTGCCTGCGGCGTTGATATTCAGCCCAAGCTCGCGGGCTTTAATGTCCAGCGCTTTGTGAATGGTCGGCACGTACGGCGCGCGTCCCAAGTGGGTGGGCGGCAGGCCGAGCAGAAGATGGTGCATGGTCGTGTTGCCCACCAACACCATTTCGAAAATATCGTCGGTCGAAATTTTGGCGTTTCGAGCCGCTTGTTTGAGCAGGTTATTCAATGTGGCGATGATCGCCTTGTGCATTTTCTCCAGCCCGTCGCCGTGCTCGATGGAATACTGGATGCGCGACATCACGTCTTCGCCGTACACGATCTGCGGATTCATCTCCGATTCGGCGGCCGCCACTTCGCCCGTGCGCAAATCGCATAGATACAGCGCAACGGTCGTCGAGCCGATGTCCACCGCCGCGCCGAACGAGTCTTCGTGATAGCCCGGTTTCACTTGCAGTACTTCTTTATCCTGCCAAATCGTGACCGTCACTTTCCAATCTTCGGCGCGCAGATGATCGGCGAGAGTCTTCGCGCAGTTGTAGTCAATGGTCAGGTCCCGCGCTTTGGGTAAATTCTCCTCGCCGCGCCGCACCAACGACATGGCCTTTTCGATGCCCTCGGCCAGTCGTTCCCAGTCCGCGTGAGGCCGGGCCAGTGAAGGCGGTTCCATTTCAACGTAATATTTTCGGATGGAAGGTTTGATCTCGATGGCGCGCGGTGTGGCAGACTTGCGCACGATCTGTTTGTTGCCGCGGCTCTCTTCGGGAACGTTGATCAGTACATCGCCCAGCACGCAAGCCTGGCAGGAAAGCCGCACGTAGCCCACTTCCCAGCCGCGATCCTTGAGCAGTTTGGGCCGGCGCGCGAAATAAGCCTTTTCGTCTTCACCGACGGGCGAAAGATGCGAGCGTTCGGAGTCGATATTGTATTTTTCGAAGCGGCCTTCTTCGACGAGGATCATACACTTGCCGCAGGTGGCGTTCTCGGCGCAGATCGATTCGATCTCCACGCCCAGCTCGCGCGCCGCGGCGCGTAGATTCATGCCCTCGCTCACTTGCCCGCGCCGGCCGGAAGGTTGCAGAATGACGAGATGTTTTTTGTCCATGTCCTGTACTTATAACAGGGGCAGGTCTCAGACCTGCCCCTGCGGGATCAACCTTTTCGTTTGGGAATTTCTATTTTGGCGAACTCAGCTTCGAGTTCCGCGAGAACCGCTTGCGAGACTTCCTCGGGGGTACCGTCGCGTTCGAACCACGGTCCCTTTTTCCATTCGGCCATGTAAGCGTCCGTATCGGTCAGCCCAACCGCCATCGCGTACGCGTCAATGGACTTTTGGAATCTGGGGGGAAGCTGTACTTTGACTTCACGGCCACCGCCCGCGGCGACGATCATGGTGGGGATGTGCCGCCAATAGGTGATGCGAACCTTCGATTTCATCCGAGTTTAGCTGTTACCGCGCCGAGCAGCGACCTTTCCCAAAGAATGAGCGCGATTCCCAACCCGATGAACAGAATCACCATCAAAAGGCCGATGGCTGTCACGTGATAGCCTTTGGCGTAGGTGCGATCTTTGTACGCGCCAAAGCCGCGCGACTCGATGGCCAGCGCGGTATTTTCCGCTTTGCGCAGGCCATTGACGATAACTGTGAATAAATATCTCTGCCACAAGCGGAAGCGGTGCTGTAACGGCGAACGCGAAGCGCGTCCGCGGATGGCGTGCGCGGCTTTCACGGCCTCCACCTCGCGCTGGATGATGGGCAGAAAGCGCAGAGCCGTAAAGATGGCAAAGGCATAGCGATAAGGGATGCCCAGCCGAACGAGTCCCACCATAAACTCGCGGATGTTCGTCGTCCAAATGAACAGGAAGGAAACCATCACCATAATGGCAAGACGGAAGAAATAACCCTCGCCGTTGACGAGTCCCTCCTGTGTGCCGTGCAGTGGTCCGAGGACGAAAATGGTTTTGCCCGGCGTGACGAAGAAATGAAACAGGCCGAGCAGAAGCGCGATGCCGAAGATCAACGGGGAAGCGCGCAAAATCGTCAACAAAGGCACGCGTGCAAAGACGATGGCGACGAGTAATAGAGCCCCGAGCAGAACCGCACGTGCGTCCACAGTGGTCGTTTGGAAGGCGAGCAGAATCACCACCAGCACCCAGATCAGTTTACTGATCGCGTCGGCGCGGTGGATGATCGAGTTGTTGTCGATGTAGGCCAGAGTCTGTTCGCTCATACAGTAATCGCTTCCATGAACGCGTCCACCGTGTGCAATCCATCGGGAATGGATTTGCCGCGAGCGCGCAGTTCATCCACAAGGCGGTGCAAAGTGGTTGGGCGCAACGAAGCGCGTTCCACCAATTCGCTGGATTGAAACAAATCAGAAGGCGAGCCGTCGAAGATTTTTTCGCCGTCGGCCATCACCATGGCGCGGTCCACGTGCGCATCCACGAGACGCATATCGTGCGTGATCATCAACACGGTGATGCCCTCGCGCCGCAAGGTATTGATTAAATCCATCAGATTTTCGGTGAGGCGTTTATCCTGCCCGTACGTCGGTTCATCCACGATGAGCAAACGGGCGCGTCCGCCCACGAGCATGGTTGCCACGCCCAACCGCCGTTTAGCGCCGGCGCTCAGAGAGAACGGATGGCTTTCGAACGACTCGGTAATTTCCAAACGCTTCAACATGGCGTGGACGCGTTTCTCGACTTCATCGGGATCGTCGATGCCTTGCGCCAGCAAACTATATTCAAGTTCTTCTTTGACACTATCCGTCAAAAATTGGTGTTCGGGATTTTGAAAGACGAGCGCGATATCGTTCGCCAGTTCCTGCACGCTCAAATTCCTGGCCTTGCGCCCGAAGAGAGTCAACTCACCGCTGGTGGGTTTGAGCAGGCCTACGAGCAATTTGCTCAATGTGCTTTTGCCCGCGCCGTTTTGCCCGACGATGCCGACGATCTCGCCCTGTCGCAATTCGAACGAGACGCCGCGCAGCGCGCGCGTCTTCCGTGTGTAACCGAAACGCAGGTTTTCAGCGCGGATCAAAACTTCACCGCGCGTTTTGACGTCCCGATGCACGCGCGGTTTGGTAAAGGTGAACTTCTCGAACGCGTCTGCCGCTTCGTTGACGGTGATCGGGACTTTCCCCGCCGGAAGCTGGCCGCGTTGCTTCAGGCGTAGTCCAATCTCCGTCGATTCCGGCAACCAGATCCCGAGGTCCAGCATGGAGGCGCCGTGTTGTTCGATCACATCGCGCGGCGCGCCCTGCGCGATCACGCGGCCTTTATCGAGCAGAATCAGGTCGTCGGCCTGCGCCATGAATTCGTCCAAATCCTTTGTGACGAGGACAATGGTCTTGCCTTCATTGCGCAAACGCAGGATCAATTCGTGAATGGAGTGTGTGGTGGCGGGATCGAGATTGGCGGTCGGTTCATCGAGCACGATGATCGAAGGTTGCATGGCCAGAACTGTGGCGAGGCCGAGCTTTTGAATTTGACCGCCTGAAAGCGCCCAAACCAGATTCTTACGCAGATTGCTCATACCCACATAGTCCAGCGATTGGTTGACGCGTTCGAGAATCTGCTCGGGGGGGTGACGCAGGTTTTCAGGGCCGAAGGCGACTTCGTCTTCCACCTGCAACATAGCAAACATCCATTCCGGGTCCTGAAAGAGCAAGCCGACCGAATGCGCCAAATTCTGTACTTTTGATTCGGCGACATTCTGTCCGTCTACGATCACCTGACCTTCGAGTTTGCCGCCTAATAGATGAGGAATGATTCCGTCAAGCAACATGCACAGCGTGGATTTTCCCGAACTGGATGGGCCGACCAGCAACGTGAAAGAACCGCGCCGGATGCACAAATTTACATCTGTGAGGGCGGGCGCGGTCTTCCCGTAGTGTTTATAGGTTACCCCGGTGAGCTGAACGATCGGCTCACCGGGGGCAGGGGGCGTGGATGTTGTCACCAATGCAAGTTTAATCGAGTTTTCGAGCGTCGAGAGGATTTGAGACGGGGCCTCAGTCTACAAATTGCTTAGGCGGATTCTTTGCGCGTGGTGCGCAGTAAGCCCGTCCGTTCGACCATCCGTCCGAGCCACCAGCCGAGCAGACCGGAGAAGATCGCGCCGGAGATCATGTTGATCGGGGCGGCTTGCCAATATTGGCTGACGACCGATGCGTTGGAATCCCAGCCGAAGAGCCAGGCGGTCCACACGGTGCCGAATTGGGAGGTGCCCATGCCGGCCAGGAAGAAAGCCCACCAGCCGAAATTGCTGTAATTGGTGAAGGCCATAACCACTTCCGCGCCGAGGCCTTGCATAACGCCCCAGCCGAGGGTAGCAAAACCGGAGGGATTGCCGAGCAGGGCTTCCATGGCGGTTTCTACGATGCCCACGATCAGCATACTGCCCGGTTTGCGGACGAGATAGTAGGCCAGCAAATATCCCCACATGAACGCGCCTTGCAGGGCCGCGCCCGCCAAAGGTCCGCCTGCCGCGTTGGCCGCGTTCCATACAATGCCGGTGCCGGTATTGATCACGCCGGTGATGGCGCCAACCACGGCCAGAATGATCAAATCGGAGGTCGTGTAATTAAAGTTCCAACCGCCGACGGTCATTTCGGCTTTGCCGACTTTAACGTACTTTGCCAGCAGGCCAAGAACGATCAGGATAATCACGTTCACTACAATCATTACTGGAAGAGTCATTTCATCATTCTCCTTCTGAAAGTTGAGTTGGCTTCCGACAGGGCGCGCGCCCTGGAATACCTACAGTCTTAAACCCATTTCTTTCAATTCCGTTTTGACTTCCTCGTACATTTCCTGCCAAGAGTCCAATGGCTGGACCTTGACCATATCGTATACCTGATCGAACGATTTTCCGGGGTTGCCCTCCTGCGTAAAGACGTGTTCGTATTTCGGCAAAAGCTGGAGGACAAAATCGTTGGCTTGTTTCAAAGTCATGCGCATGCGATGCGCAGCCAATGCGACTTCCGCCATCAGGCGCGCCTCGAGGCCCGAACAATTGGGCGCGTTGCCGTCTGCAGAGCCACAGCCCTCGAGATGGCTTCCGCTCACCGCGTTGACGATGGCATTGGCCGCCGTTTCGTAGAGCAGTTCCTTCGTCCCCGCGCCGGACTTCGGGTAAATATCCGCCACGATGATGGCCGGCGCAAAACGGGCAAAGGCCTGACCTGTGGCATTGATCACCCATAACACTTCGCGCGTGGATGTGGCAATGTGGCGTACGTGAATGGGATGCAAAATGTGATAATCTGCCAGACAGGTGAGATTTGCCACCAAATAAGAAGCCACGTTGACGACGGCCGAGCCCGCGGGACCGCCGCCGAGTCCGCCGACAATGACGCAGGGCAGTGAGGCGTTGATCATGCCATATTCGAGCGAGTTGACCGCGCGCGAGATATTGCGGTGATCCATCTTGAGTTCGTTCAAAACCGGCACGAGGTGCGAGTCGCACGGACGTAAATAATCGGGATGCGCGGCGGCGAGATCGCCCAACTCGGAGACCGAGCTTTGTGCGGCCAGCATGCCCATGCCGGCGCGCCCCACGCGTTTGAGCCCCTGGCGCATGTATTGTAGTTCGCGCCGCGTGGATACGATCTCGATGGGATTTCCCGTGCGCACGTCGCGTCCGTCCACTTCGACCAGCGTGCCGCAAGTGGCGAGATCGATCAACGGTTCCTGCATGTAGGACATCACGTTGGCGAGGAAGATGCGTTCGGGAATCGGCGTTCCGGGTGAACCGCCAAAAAATAACGGAGCCCGTTCATCGTCGAGATGGCGAGCGTAAAGCGTGCGCGCGTCTTTGCCTTCGCCCATCACCAAAGTCTGCGGCATGTTACGAATGCCGCTTTCGATCTCGTCTTGCGAAAGCTGGATCATGCGCTCGGTGGAGCGGCTGTACGCGCCGAGTTCCACGGCCATTTCGTAGCCGGCTTTCCAGATGGCTTCCGAGAGCGCCGCGTCGTCGGTGACGATCTGATTGGGATTCCATTCGAGCTTGTATTTCTTTACCAGCCGCCGCGCCGTCATGGCGACTTTTTCGAGGTCCCAATTTTCCTCGCTGAGATATGTGCCGTTGTTGGCGCGGTCGAGGATTTCGAGGTAATTCAACATGAGGTCTCCAGTGAAGCAAGAGCGCGGCCTGTGTGCGCTCGCAGAAATTACACGCCGGCTTTTGCGCGGGCGAGTTTCACGGCTTCCGCCGCGTTGCGGGCTGTGCCGTCGGCGCCGATGGCTTTGGCCCATTCTTCCGTAACGGACGCGCCGCCAACCAAAACAATATATTTTTCGCGGATGCCGCGCGCCACGAGCAGGTCGATCAGGTCCTTCATGAACGGCATGGAGGTGGTGAGCAGGGCCGAAAGGCAAATTACCTGCGCGCCGAGTTCCTCGGCTTTGTCAATAATGGATTTGATCGGCGCGTCCACGCCCATGTCGGTCACTTCAAAACCGGCGGCGGTCATCATCGAGGCGACGATGTTCTTTCCAATGTCGTGAATATCGGTTTGCACGGTGGCAGAGATCACTCTGCCCTTGACCTTGGTGTCTGTCCCCGCGTATTTTTCCAATAATAAGGGTTTGACGATTTCCATCGAGGCTTTGAGGGCGCGTCCTGCCAGCATTAACTCGGGCAGGAAATATTCGCCGCGTTCGAAGCGTTTGCCCACCTCGTCCGCGCCGCCCATCAAACCTTTGTTCAGAATCAGTAAAGGGTCCACGCCTGCGGCGAGTGCCGCCTGGGAGGCCTCGCTGGCCGTATCCGAATCACCGTCAATAACCGCGGCGGCGATGGCTTGGATGTGATCGTGATCGGACATGCGTTCTCCTGGATTTTGGGATGACTGATTTTATGATAGGTGAAGAATGCAGTCAATAGGGCGATGCGTCTGCGCGATTAAAAATCGTTTTCATTATTATCAGGAACGCCGTATGTCCGCACGACTGCCGCCTCGATCTCCGCAGGTTTATGTTTTTCACACGCCACCAGCGGACGCGCCGAATATTCCACGCGCCGCGCGCCCGCGCTCATTATTTTGAAATCCACGAATTTATTTTGGTCGTCATACACCACGTAAAGTTGATACAACTTTCCGCATACGATACAGCCGTGAGTTTCGCCTCTGGTATGTTTTTCGCTCATCTCGGCCTCCGAGGACAAGTTTCCGTTAACTATACAGCTTAAGACGGTTTGAGTGGGTCCCGATGAGCATGGGGCAGTGGACGAGAGGATATCCCGAAAATTGCGGGGCAATTTGGCTTCGGGGAAGATTCGGTTGTTGACCTTTGAATTCCTTTCATGTATACTGTTTGAAAGCGTTTTCAGAAAACGCTTTCACCCGATGACCAAAAATAAATTCACTACGATCTCGGATGTCGCCAAGCGGGCTGGCGTTTCCATTGCCACCGTCAGCCGCGTGATCAACGGAAAGACGCTCGTTGTCCCGGAGACGGCACAGCGCGTACGCCTCGCCATCGAAGAACTTCAATTCGTGCCGCGCACCGCCGCGCGCACACTGGCCAGCCGCCGCACGAATACCATCGGTTTGATTCTTTCCGAGATCGGCGGGGCGTTCTTCCCTCATTTGCTTAGAGGCATCGAGGAGGAATCCCGCAAGGCCGGCTATGAATTGCTGATCCATTCCACGCAGGGCGCGCATCCGCAACAGCGCAAGCCTTTGGGGGAACACAACACTGACGGCTTGCTGGTCTTCACCGCCAGCCTCGAACTGGCCGAGTTGCAACGATTGAACGCTCTGAAATTTCCCCTCGTGCTCATGCACCAAAGCTCCCCTCAAGATTTGAATATTCCGGTCATCACCATCGAGAACAAAGACGGCGCGGAGATGCTCGTCAGCCATTTGATCGAGGAGCATGGCCGGCGCCGCATTGTTTTTTTGCGCGGCACACAGGGGCACGAGGATTCTGTGTGGCGTGAGTACGGTTATCGCAAGGCGTTGGAAAAGCATGGTCTACCTGTGGATGAAAATTTGATCGCGGTCGGCAACTTCGAAGATGACGCGGCCATGCGATCTATTCAAAAACTGATCGAAGCTGGAATCGAATTCGACGCGGTCTTCGCGGGCGACGATGACGCGTCGATGGGAGTGTACCGCGCTTTGAGGCTGGCCGGCCGCCTCATTCCCGACGATGTAGCTGTGGTCGGTTTCGACGACGTTCAATTCGCCCGATACATTTCCCCCGCGCTGACAACGGTGCGCGCGCCCATCGAAGAGGTGGGGCGCGAGGCCGTCCGCCAGTTGATCCGTTTATTGAACGGACAGCAGGCCGAAAGTCTGACCCTGATGCGCACGGAATTGGTCATCCGTGAATCGTGTGGGTGTAAGTCCTCTTCGGCGCAGAATAGTTGAGTTTTATTCGAAGGAGGTGAACCGGCCCGAACGCGTTGAACTTTGTATTTCGACCGAACTAGAATTTACCCGGAGGAGTAAATGAGTAATAAACTGTTCAAGCTCGCAACGTTGATCATCATGGCGTCCATGCTGTTGGCGGCCTGCGGTGGAAATCAGCCGGCCGCCTCCGCGCCGAAAGAATTGAGCGTTTGGATCACCTGGGGCGATAATCCCCAACAGCTTCAATCCCTGTTCGATAAATATGGGAGCGCCAACGGCGTCAAAGTGACCGTGACCGCGCCGGTGGAGACGGATAAGATCCTTCCGGCTCTGACCGGGTCCGAACCGCCGGATGTGCTCATCCTGAGCGGCGGCGATTTGGTGAAGTCTTACGCCAAGGAAGGTTTGGTGGTCGAGCTTTCCAACGCGATCAAAGAGGGCGGCATTGACTTGAGCGATATGTACGATGCGCCCTTGGAACAATGTAAGCAGGGCGATCAGATTTTGTGCCTGCCCTGGGGCACCGATATTTACGCGTTGTTCTGGAATAAGGATCTGTTCGAGGCCGCGGGTCTCGATCCCAATACGCCGCCTCAAACGCTGGAACAATTGGCCGAATACGCGGATAAACTAACGAAGACTGGCCCCGACGGCAAATTGCAACAAATCGGCTTTATTCCCGATCAGGCTTGGGGTCACACCGATTTGTACGCGCGTATGTTCGGCGGCTTCTGGTACAACGACGATGGGACTCAACTGACCGTGAACAGCCAGCCCATGATCGACGCGCTGACCTGGGAACAGCAGTTCTATTCGAAGAACGGTTTCGACAATGTGCTGGCCTTCTCCACCGGATTCGGCGATCAATACATGTCGCCGGATTATCCGTTCTACACCGGCAAACTGGCGATGTATGTGGACGGCGAATGGCAGACCGGCCCGAACTTCATCAGCAAATTCAAACCGGAACTGAATTACGGCGTCGCGCCGTTCCCGTATCCTGCCGATCATCCCGAGCGCGCCAATACAGGCGTGGTGCAGGGAACGGTGGCGGTCATCCCGGCCAATGCCAAGAATCAGGAAGCCTCGGCCAAACTACTGGCGTGGATGATGTCGCCCGATATCGTTGCCGAGGAAATGTGCTACAACGCCAACCTGCCCACCAGCAAGAAGGCCGCGCAGGATAAGTGCTTCACCGATAACCCGAAGTTCAAGGTCTTTGTGGATCTGATGGGAAGCAAGAACGCCTACTACGTGATCACCACCCCCATCTCGTCCGAGTTCAACGACGCGTACGCCGTAGTAGAGGAGAAGATCCTTCACACGGGCGCCGATCCCAAGACCGAGCTCGACCAGCTCCAAAACGACTTTGCTCAAAAACTTCTCGACTCGTTGAAGTAAACGCACGTGCGAGGGGAACGGACTCGGTCCGTTCCCCTCCTTATATAGGTAAAGGAGACGCTCATGGCAGAACTGCTTGAAGTCAACCAGCCGACAAAGCGGAAGTGGAGCAAGCGCACCCGGCAGAACTTTTGGCTGGGGATGCTGTTCCTGTCGCCGTGGTTCATCGGCTTCATATTGTTCACCTTCTATCCGATGGCGGCTTCTCTGGTCTATAGTTTTACCGAATATCATTCGCGCACGCCGCTGGTTTGGGTCGGGCTGGATAATTACAAGACCATGTTTACGGATAAGCTTTTCTGGATCTCGTTATGGAACACCTCCTATATGGTGCTCTTTGGCGTGCCGATCACACTGCTGGCTTCCTTTCTATGCGCGGTATTGTTGAATCTCAAAGTGCGCGGACAGTCCATCTATCGCGTGATCTATTTTCTTCCGTCCATCGTTCCGACCGTTGCCAGCACACTGCTCTGGCTGTGGATTCTGAATCCGCAATCGGGCGTGATGAATACCTTGCTCGGTTCTCTCGGCATTTCAGGCCCCAACTGGCTGAACGATCCGAATTGGTCCAAGCCGTCCTTGATTCTCTTGGGAATGTGGGGCATGGGCGCGACCATCGTGATCTATCTTTCCGGCTTGCAGGATGTTTCGGCCAGCTTATTGGAAGCCGCCGAACTGGACGGCGCCAACTGGTTACAGCGCCTGCGCTATATCACAATTCCCATGGTCTCGCCGATCACTTTGTTCAACCTCATCACGGGCGTGATCACAATGTTCCAATATTTCACACAAGCCTATATTTTTCGCGGTTCGGGCGGTTCGGGTGTGCCGTTGGGCGCGCCGCTCAACTCCACCTTGTTCTATAGCGTTTATCTATATCAGGCAGGCTTTCAATATTTGAAGATCGGTTACGCCTCAGCCATGGCCTGGGTGCTGTTCCTCATCATCCTGGGCTGTACGATCTTGTTACTGAAGGCCAGCGAACGCTTCACTTATTACGCAGGGTAAAAGCATGACGACCAACATCCCCGCACAGTTCTCCGCCCTCAGCCGGGAGGCCAGCCTCGAACGGCGCGCCAGTTTCCGGCGGAAGAAGATCCGTGACTTCTTCCGGTCTTTGTTCAGCCATACCATCATCAATTTCGTCGGATTATTCTTCCTGATCCCCTTCATTTGGATGCTGGTCACCGCGTTCAAATCGGATCAGGATGTGTTTCACACGCCGCCGCGCTGGCTTCCGTACGATAACGTTACGGTCAATGTGAACGGACAGTCGTTACCGTTATATAACGTCATCACCGAAACGGGCGTCCGTCAACTGGCGATGGTCAAAATAGACAGCGGGCTGGGGACATTCGTGGACCCGAAGAATCCCGGCCAGCAATTGCAATATAAGATCCAGCAGGGCACGGTGAAGATCGCCGAACCGATTCTGCACGTTTCCTTCCGCTGGCAGAATTTCATCGACGCCATGGAGCGCGGCAGTCGGCCGGGTGTGGGCGCCAGTTTTGCCGTGTATTTCAAGAACAGTTTGATCATCGCGTTCTTTACCATCGTCGGCACACTGCTCTCGAACACGCCGGTGGCCTACGCGTTCGCGCGTATCCGCTTCCCATACCGCGATCTGTTGTTCATCATTGTTCTGGCCACGATGATGTTGCCGTATCAAGTGACGATGATTCCGCTCTATCTGTTCTTCAACGACTATCTGCATTGGGGCAATACGTTTTTGCCTCTGCTCGTGCCGGCCTTCTTTGCCAACGCGTATGACGTATTCCTGTTGCGGCAGTTCTTTCGCACCATTCCCGAGGAGATGTGCGACGCGGCGCGCGTGGACGGCGCTTCCGAATGGCAGATTTTCACGCGCATCGTCCTGCCGCTTTCCGTGCCGGTCATCGCCACCGTCACGGTCTTTACTTTTCTCTACGCGTGGAACGACTTCACCGCGCCGTTGTTGTTCCTGAACAGCCCGGATAAATTCACCATGGCGCTTGGCTTGCGCGACTTCCAAAGCCAGCGCACGATGATTTGGAATCAATTGATGGCCGCCTCGGTGGTTTTCACGATTCCCATCGTGATCGCTTTCTTCTTCGCGCAAAAGACGTTCATTCAGGGCATCAAACTTACCGGCTTGAAGGAGTGATCGGAACGCAAAAGCGCTCCAATCCATGAACAACGAATTTCTATTCGGCGGCATCGAAGGCGGCGGCACAAAGTTCAATTGCGCCGTAGGCAGGGGCCCCGAAGATATTATCGCCGAGGCGCGCTTTCCCACTGCCGCGCCCGCCGAAACCCTCGCGCAGGTCGGCGATTTCTTCGCGCCTTATCTGAGTCGTTTGCGCGGCGTTGGCTTGGGTTCGTTCGGCCCGTTCGATACGGATCCCGACTCGCCTACATACGGTTATATCCTCGCCACGCCCAAGCCCAATTGGAGTCATACGAATATTTTGGGAATGTTACGCAAGCGAATCGATTTGCCCATCGTCGTGGAAATGGATGTGGTCGTCGCGGGGTTGGCCGAGGCAAAGTGGGGCGCCGGTAAAGAAGACAGCCATTCTTTGTATCTGACTATTGGAACGGGAATCGGCGGCGGATACATCGTCCACGGAAGACCCTTGCGCGGACTCGTTCCGCTCGAAATGGGTCACATCCGCCTCTTTCACGACTTGAAGCTGGATCCGTTTCGAGGCGCGTGTCCTTATCACGGTGATTGTTTCGAAGGCCTCGCCGCCGGGCCGGCCATCGAAGCGCGCTTTGGCCGGCGCGGTGAAACGCTCCCGGACGATCATCCTTTTTGGGAACTCGAGGCCGGCTACATCGCGCAGGCGTTGGCGAATTATGTCCTTTCACTTGCGCCCCAGCGCATCATCCTCGGCGGCGGCGTGATGCAAAAAGGCTTTATGTTCCCTGCAGTGCGAAGCAAAGTGCAGGAATTTTTGAACGGATATATTCAACATGAAATGGTGCTGAAGCGCATCGAAGAATACATTGTCCCGCCCGCGCTGGGAAGTCGTTCGGGCGTGCTGGGAGCCATGGCATTGATCATGGACTCTATCGAATGATGATCTCAAGGATCGAGGAGTAAAAATGAAAATTGCATTTGCCGGAACCGGCGGAATCAACAAAGTCCATGCCCGAGCCGCGCGGAGTTTGGGGTTGGAACTGACCGCGGCGGTCAACCATCGCCCCGAGTCCATGGCCGCTTTTGGAAAGGAGTTCGGAATCGCGCGGCAATACGCGACGGTGGAGGCCATGCTCAGAGACGGCGGCGTGGATGCGCTGGTGGTCAGCACGCCAAATTATTTGCACGCGCCGCAAACGATCGCGGCGTTGAAGTCGGGCGTGCCCGTAATGGTGGAAAAACCGATGGCGATGAACGCGCGCGAAGCGGAGCAGATGTGCGCGGCCGCGCAGAAATCCGGTGCGCTGTTAATGGTGGCGCACTGCTGGCGTTTTCATACCGAAGTTCGGTGGCTAAAGGAACAATCTACAAGGCTGGGGCGAATCATCCGCACCAAAGCGTATAGCGTTCACGTTCATTGGGGACCTTCGGGCTGGTTCGCGCAAAAACGGTTCGCGGGCGGCGGCGCCATGGCGGATATGGGCGTGCACGCGCTGGATACCACGCGCTATCTGCTCGGCGATCCAAAACCCGTTTCCGTGTATGCGAAGATCGGGACGAATTACGGAAATTACGATGTGGACGATACCGGCGTGATTTTGGTCGAATGGGATAATGGCGTGACTTCTTATATCGAGACCGGCTGGTGGCAACCGCATTCGGACA
>WBZO01002625.1_pt2 | contig 14620 bp, 12 predicted proteins | sample 5204261 | NCBI WGS metagenome assembly WBZO01 (sample SAMN12412400, study PRJNA552823) | activated sludge metagenome | isolation source: activated sludge from anammox sidestream of wastewater treatment plant... | place: USA: North Carolina | collected 2017-09
GACCCCGGAAGAGAGGCTTCCTCCGGCCCGCCCTGACTCGGGTGCCCGCTGGGTTGTGCCTGACTGCCTGAGCGGCCTCGATGGTCGCCTCTCGCAGGTCGCGTGAGCCCTTCGCTGCCCTCAGCATCGGAATCCACCTCCATCACACGAGCCAGGCACGGCCATGGACCCACCGGCAAGAATGTGCGCGCCGAGCTTGAGAACTGGCGTGCCGCTGGAGGCAGGGTGCGGCTGGCGACCGGGTCACGGTCTGCGATCGGTTGGGTCACACTAGCTGGCACATGTCCCCATCTACGCTTACGTGCTCGGCTGGTGGAGGCGCCGTGACAGCCGATCCTGGAATGCACCAGACCGTGGGCGCGCGAGGTCACGAGTGAGCGGTATACCGGTAGTCGATCTCTTCGCGGGGGCCGGCGGCCTGAGTACGGGCGTCGCGGCTGCGGGTGCTGATGTCCGTGTGATGGTCGACACGGACCCGAGCTCGTGCGAGACCGTTCGTGCGAACGCCATCCATCGCGACGCCATCCTGCTCGAGCAGGACGTGACGAGCCTGACCGGCACAGGCCTTCGGGAGCTGGCAGGGCTGAACGCTGGCGACCCGTGCGTGGTCGTGGGCGGCCCTCCCTGTCAGCCGTTCTCCAAGGCCGCCTACTGGACCGACGCCGGCGATGAGGCGCGGTACCGGCGCGCCCGCGCACGGGGTGAGGACGCCACGCGTCCCGTGCAGTCTCCTGAGGCGCGGCCTGACCCCCGCCGCTCGCTGGTCGGGGAGTTCTGGCGGGTCGTCCATGAGGTCCAGGCGGACGCGTTCCTCATGGAGAACGTCCCGAGCATCCTCCACCCCCGGAACAGGGGCGAGGTCGAGTCGTTGCTTCGTTCGGCAGAGGCTGACGGCTACAAGGTGCGTGTGGTCAAGGCCAACTCGGCCGACTACGGCGTGCCACAGGGGAGGACGCGTGTCTTCGTGCTGGGGTCACGCGCGTCGCTTCCCGACGCACCCACCGCTACCCATCGCTGGGGCGACAGCGAGGAGCGTGACCTGCCTCCCGCAGCCACAGCCGGGGATCGGCTCGCGCCGTACGCAGGTGCGCAGTTCTTCGAGCCGGAGGAAGTCGTCACGGGCCGATGGAGTCACCATCTGCGCACGATCCCGCCGGGGTGGAACTACAAGTACCACACAGCATGGGCCGGTCATCCGACACCGACGTTCGTCACTGAGACTCGCTTCTGGAACTTCCTGCTCAAGCTGTCTCCCGACCGGCCGTCCTGGACGATCGCCGCCAACCCAGGCCCGTGGACTGGCCCGTTCCATTGGGACGACCGACGCCTCCGGATCCCTGAGCTGGCAGCGCTCCAAGGCTTCCCGGATGGCTACGAATTCCGCGGTACGCGTCGGGAGCGAGTCCGGCAGATCGGGAACGCGGTCCCGCCGCCATTCGCGGCCGTGATGATGGCCCAGCTGCTGAAGACCCTGCGTCCGGAGATCGCGTGACGGGCCTTCGGTGCGTCTCGCTCTTCTCCGGGTGCGGCGGGCTGGACCTCGGACTGAACCGCGCCGGTTTCGAGATCGTGCTCGCCGAGGACAACGACTCGGCGTGCGCTGAGAGCCATATGGTCAACTTCCCGGGGGTGCCCTTTCATCTGGGTTCGGTCTCCGACCTGACTCCCCAGCTTGCCGAGCAACTGACGGGCGGACGCACAGCCGAGGTGGACCTGCTCGCGGGGGGCCCACCGTGCCCGCCATTCTCAAAGTCGCGCTTCTAGGATCAGGCAGAGCTTGAGCATGGCCGGATCTTCCGGTCGGACCAGATACGCGACGCGGTCGTGCGCCCATTGGTGGACGCGGGGTGGATCGAGTTGGCAGTGGCATCCGGCGGTCGCGGCAGCAAGTCCGGCACCGTGACCCCTACCACCAAGCTCCGGGAGGCTGACCTCGAGCGGCTGACCGGCTACGCCGGCGGCGAGATCCCGCCAGATGTGCGAGCGAAGCTCGACACCCCTCTCAACGATGTCATGGCCGACCTCGATGGCTCGAATACACATGTGAAGGGCATAGCCCTGGAGCTTCTCGCGATCAGGATCGCCAGCGACTTGGGGCTGCTCCCCATCCGGTTTCGCCTACGGGGGACCGCGAGTGCGGGCGCAGAGGTCGACTTGGTCGCGGAGGGCGCACACCTCCATTTCTCGCGCTGGCTGTTCCAATGCAAGAACACGCGCAGTGGATCCGGCCTCGAAGACCTCGCCCGCGAGGTCGGGATGGCGACGCTGCTACGAGCACACGTCGTGGTGATGGTCACCACCGGCCGCTTCTCTGGTCCGGTCGCCCACTATGCGAAGGAACTGGCGTCCAGTGGCCCCCTGCAGGTGGTCCTCGTCGATGGCGTGCAACTCAAGCGATACCGCGACGGAGGACGACAGTCGATCGCACGCCACTTCCATGAGGGCGCCGCTGCGGTGATGGCCCTGAAGCGGCCCCAGGTCGATCGGGCCATCGAGGAGATCAGCAGCTAGCGCGTCAGCCCCGACCGGGGGCGCTGATCGCCATCAGGGCGGCGGCGCCCATGTCAGATGGGCGATGCCGCGGCCGACGCTCGCACGATGAGCTCCGTGTCCAGGGCGAACGTGTCCGGCACCACGGCCGGGTCAGCCAGGCGCCGGAGCAGACGGCTGACCGCCGTACGACCCATGGCTCGCGCCGGGTGGCGGATGGTGGTGAGCGCAGGCCTCACGCGGGCTGCGGCGGGTATGTCGTCGAAGCCAACCACCGACAGGTCCCCCGGGACGGGGACACCCAACTCGGCCGCAGCTCCCATGACACCGAAGGCCGTCAGGTCGCTCGACGCCAGAATGGCCGTGGGCCGATCGGGTCGGGAGAGCATCTCGATGGCGGCCAGGCGCCCGCGCGACTCCGTGAAGTCACCCGTCAGCACGTCCTCGGATCGCACGTCGAGGTCAGCGGCGCTCATGGCGTCCTGATAGCCGGCGAGCCGGGACCGGCTCGCTCCCACGTCCTCACGCCCCGTGATGAGACCAATCCGCCGATGGCCCAGCCCGATCAGGTATCGGACCGCGTCACGGGCCCCGGCCCGGTTCGCCGCGGTGACGACGTCATACCCCGGCGCGTCCTCGTCATGGTCGATGAGCACGAGTGGGAACCCATCGGCGTGCAGTCGTTGCACCCAGTCCGGGAGGCCGCGTGGCATCAGGATGAGCAGGCCGTCGACCATGCCCCGGGACAGGCGGGCGGTGTACTCGCCCTCCGTCCCGCGGCGAGCGTGGGTGGTGCACAGCAGGACGTCATAGCCCTGGGCCGTCGCCTGCTCGTCCACACCTCTCAGGACGGACGTGAAGAGCACGTCGTCCACCTCCTGGGTCAGGAGGCCGATGACATGGGTGCGGCCGCTCGCCAGCGCGCGGGCGGAGACGTTGGCGACGTAGCCCAAGTCCCGCATGGCAGCCTCGACCCGCTGGCGGGTCTCGTCCTGGACGTTGCCGCGTCCGTTGACCACCCGGGACACGGTCGCGTGCGAGACGCCTGACACGCGCGCCACATCAAAGATCGTCGGGCGCGTGGTGCCCGAGCCAGGCATGTGGGAGGCGTCGCGTCGAGGTCTGGGCATTGCGCGGAGCATACTGGCCGGGAGTGGCACGACTCCAGCTTCCCACCCCGCCCGCCTCATCCCCTGCGGTGCGGAACGTCATGCGCGCCAACCGGTCACGGGACACGGTCCCCGAGCGCACCCTGCGACACGCGCTCCGCGCTGCGGGCTTCCCGGGATACCGCCTGAATTGGCGCGGTGCGCCGGGCCGCCCCGACGTCTGCTACCCCGGTCGACGGGTGGCGGTCTTCGTGCACGGGTGCTTCTGGCATCGGTGCCCTCGATGCCGGCTGAGCCTGCCCCGGACGAACCAGGGGTTCTGGGAGCGCAAGTTCGACCTCAATCGCGAGCGTGACGCTCGCCGGCGCGCCGAGCTCGAGGAGCGCGGCTGGCTGGTGCACGAGGTCTGGGAGTGCGACATCCGGGAGGCCCTCGATGGGGTGGTGGCGCGCATCGCCCCGGACCTTGAGGCGGCACGACGCGGCGACCGGCGCTGAGCCGCGACCCCGACACCCCCCACGAGCACCTCGAGTGCGACCACCGGTATGCTCACGACAGATCCGAGTCACCGTCCCGTCTTCCCGACGGCGACCGCGCCGACCGGTTCGACCGACAACGACTCGAGTGGAGGTTCCCTGTGACGGTCCCCCCTGGACGCACACGGCTGGTCGCGGTCGTCGCGACGCTTCTGACCGTCGCCCTGCCCGCGCTCGCCCTGGGGCAGTCGCCATCACCGGCGACCAGTCCGATACCCCCCGTCCCGACCAGCCAGGCGGGCGCGTCTCCCTTGCCCTCCCCGGCAGCCCCCGGGGCATCGCCCTCATCGGCGGCACCTGACGCATCGGCATCCGCCGCCGCGTCACCATCCACGTCAGCAGCCCCCACGCCGTTGTGGACCCCACCCGCGCTCAGCGGTCCGATCGCCCTCCTCACCGCCGGCCTCCCGGGCGACGCCCGCGCGGTCTCCATCGCGGATGCCTTCCGAGCCACCCTCACCGAGTCCTGCCCACAGGCGGTCCTCGACACGCACACCGCCGACACCGCGGAGACCCAGGCCGAGCAGGCACGTACCGCCCTCACCGGCGGAGCCAAGGTCATCGTCATCGACCCGGTCGACCCCACCGCCGCGGCCTCCATCGTGACCGAGGCCCAGAGCGGCGGTGCGAGCGTCATCGCACTGGGGGAGGCGATCACGGGCGCGGCCCCTGACCTGCAGGTCGCCTACGACGAGCCTGCCACCGGGTCGCTCATCGGCGCTGTGGTGGTCCAGGTCGCCAGTGACGCCGCCGCCCTCGACGCAGACGATGCCGCGACCCCCCTGCCGAGTGACGTGCCGGTCGAGCAGGTGGTGCTCATCGATGGCCCCGACGGAGATGCGGACCTGGCCGCGTGGGTCGCCGATGTCAAGGATGGCCTGGGGGCCCGAGCCACGGTCGTCCATGAGGCGGCCATCACGGAACTCACCGCGGCCGAGGGCAAGCGTGTCGTCGGCGAGGCGATCGGGGCGCTCACCACCAACGGGTTCGGGGCCGTCATCACACCCGCTGACGCGGTGGCCGCTGGTGTCATCGAGGGTCTCCGAGAGGCGGGCGTGGCAGCAGGGGCCATCTCGGTGACCGGCCTGGGCGGCACGCTCCCGGGCACGCAGGCGATCGTCGCCGGCGACCAGTTGCTGACCACGTGGGCGCCGGATGCGGCAGCGGCCAGCGTGGCCGCGACACTGGCGTGCGGCCAGGGGACGGGGGTCGGGGTCCCAGCGGGTCTGACGACCACACCCGTGGACAACGGCGCGGGTCAGGTTGCGACGGTGCTGCTCACCGGCATCGTGGTGACACGGGACGGGAGCGTGGAGGGGACTCGCAGCGTCGAGTCGACCATCGTGGCGGGGCAGGCGTATGGCCCGCACACGGTCGCGAGCATCTGCGTCGCCGATCTGGCCCAGGCCTGTGATGACCTGGGCCTGGTGATCCCGTCGCCCTCGCCTGTCCCCTCGGCATCCACTGCCCCCTCAGCATCCCCAGCGGCGTCGGCGCCCGTCGCGGCGTCTGGGTCCCCCGCGGCAGTAGTGTCGCCGGAGGCCTCGCCCAGCGCCTAGCTCCCGGTGTCTGGCGCTGCCGCCTCCAGCGCGGTGAGGTCGGCACGGGTGTCAACGTCCGGGTTGGTCCCGGGGACCGGCACCCGGAACGTGCGCCCGGGGGCAGCCGCGAGGAGCGACCCCATGCCGCGGTCGCCGCGAAGACCCGGCACCCGTAGGAGCCCCGGAGGCAGCAGCAGTGCAGGGTTGCCGCCGCCGCCGCCCGCGTAGTCCGGGACGACGGCCCATGCTCCTCGTGCGCGCGCCGCGGGGGTGGCACGCATCAAGGTCCGCATGACGTCAGGAGACGTACGCGGTTGGTCACCCAGGGCCACCAGGACCCCTATGGCGTCCGGGAGCGACCGTAGGCAGGCCGCCACCCCGACCCGCAGCGAGCCCGCCAGCCCAGCCTCCGGCGCGGGGTTCCGCACGCGTATCTCGTCTGACCAGGAGACGGTCGCCTCAAGCGTGGCCGCATCGGCGCCCAGGACCACCACGAGACAGCCCGGGCCCACCGATCGGACCGCGTCCAGCACGTGCTGGAGCATGGGGCGCCCGTCCAAGTTGGCGGCGAGCTTGCCTCCCCCGAACCGCGTCCCAGCGCCGGCCGCCAGGACGACGGCGCCCACCTGGGCAGGGTCATCGACGCCGCTCATCAGTCGGCACGGTAGCACCGACAGCAGCGGGTCCGCCCCTATCATGGTCGGGCACGATGCCTTCGCCCACCACCGGTCACCGGAACCGGCTCGCCCGCGAGACCAGTCCGTACCTCCTCCAGCATGCCAGCGACCCGGTCGACTGGCATCCCTGGGGCCAGGATGCCCTTGATCGGGCGCGCGCGCTCGACCGGCCCGTGTTCCTGTCCATCGGCTACGCCGCCTGCCACTGGTGTCACGTCATGCACCGTGAGTCGTTCGCGGACCCCATCACGGCGCGGGTGCTCAACGCGGGGTTCGTCAGCATCAAGGTGGACCGTGAGGAGCGCCCGGATATCGATGCGCTGTACATGGACGCGTTGCAGGCCATGACGGGCGGGGGTGGCTGGCCCATGAGCGTGTTCCTGACGCCGGACGGTCGCCCGTTCCACGCGGGCACCTACTACCCCGACACGCCTCGCCACGGCGCACCCGGGTTCCGACAGGTCCTGGAGGCGGTCGGAGAGGCTTGGCGCGACAAGCGTGACGAGGTCGAGGCTGGTGCCACACGGCTCGCGGCGGCCGTGGCCCGACAGCAGACGGCGCCCCGCGGGCCCATCGCGGTGCCCGCCTCGACGCTCGCATCCGATGGGCCGGTGATCCTGGACCAAGCGACGGCGACGCTGCTGGACCGTTTCGACGCACGCATCGGGGCCTGGGGTGACGCACCGCTGTTCCCGCAGCCCATGGCCATCGACCACCTATTACGCGAATCGATACGCACAGGCAACGGTCTCGCGCTGTCGACGGCCCGACGAGCCCTCGATGCCATGGCGGCCGGTGGCATCCACGATCAGTTGGCGGGTGGCTTCGCACGCTACGCCACCGACGACCGGTGGCTTGTGCCGCACTTCGAGAAGATGCTCTATGACAACGCGCAGCTCGCGCTCGTGTATCTCCACGCGTGGCAGGTGACCGGCGACGAGCGGTACCGTGACGTCGCGAGCGGCACCCTCGACTTCCTGGATCGCGACCTGCTCGTGTCGGACGGACCAGCCATCGTGGGACTCGCCGCGAGCCTCGACGCCGATACCGGTGGCAAGGAGGGCGCCACATACATCTGGACCCTGACCGAGATCGAGCAGGTGCTGGGCGAGGATGCTTCGCTGTTCGCGGATGCGTACGGGATCACCGGGCAGGGCAACTGGGAGGGTGCCACCGTCCTGGCCCGGGCACGCGATGACGCATCCCTCGCGCGCGCCAAGGGGTTGGATACGCTCGAGGTCTCCCGTCGTCTCGCTGCTGCGCGGCGATCGCTCCTGGCGGTCCGGGCCCTGCGGCCGCAGCCAGCCCGGGACGACAAGGTGATCGCCGCCTGGAACGGCCTGGCGCTGCTCGCCCTGGGGGAGGCCGCGCGCGGGCTCCCCGGGGGAGCGCGATACGCCACCCTGGGGACGGCCGTGGCACGATCCCTGCGCGACCGGCTGTGGTCGCCCGGAGGCCGGCTCCATCGCTCGTGGAAGGATGGACGGCCTGGGCCGTCGGGTGTGCTGGAGGACCACACGCATCTCGCAGCGGGGCTCCTCGCCCTCTATCAGGCGACGTTCGACGAGACGTGGTTCGGGTGGGCAGCCGAGCTGATGCACGGTGTGATCGACCGCTTCGGCGCCCCGATGGGTGGCCTGTATGACACGGCGGATGACGCGACCGATCTGTTCGCTCGCCCTCGGAGCATGGTGGACGACGCGCTCCCGTCAGGCAACGCGATGGCGGCCACGGTCCTCGCCGACCTCCACGCGCTCACGGGAGACGCCGGCTGGGCACGGGCCGCGGAACGGATCCTCATGGGCATGGGACCGGCCGTTGGCCAGTACCCGACGGCATTCGCACAGTGGCTGGCGGCCATCGGGCGGTGGGCCGAGCCGATCGATGAGGTGGCCATCACGGGTGACCCGGCGGATGCCCGCACCCAGGCGCTCCTCGCGGTGGCACGTGACGGGTTCCGTCCGTGGCAGGTCGTCGCATCATCCCCCCATCCGGGCATGAGCGAGGTCCCGTTGCTGCACGCGCGCGACGGTCGCGCCGAGCCCACCGCCTGGGTGTGCCGCGGCGCCACCTGCGCGTTGCCGGTCTCGACGGCGGATGCCCTCCGCGCTCAACTCCGAGGACGCGACGCATGACGGTGACAGCCGAGATGGCCGCGCCACGGGCGCTGCTCCTCGACCTCGACGGGACGCTCGTGGACACCGTCCCGATGCGTGTCTCGTCGTGGGTGGCCGCATTCGCGCTCGAGGGGATCACCGCCACGCGGGACGAGCTGGGGCCGCTCATGGGAGGCGATGGCAGGTGGATCGCGCGCACGGTCGCCGAGCGTCGTGGTCGGACCCTGGACGAGGCCGTGCAGGAGCGCATCGATCAGGCCTCGGGTGACTGGTTCGGCCACCATGCCCGGGCGCCGCGGGTGACGCCCGGCGCACGGGAGTTCCTGCTCGAGCTCGACGCGTCGGGACTGCCATGGGCCATCGCCACGTCCAGTCGTCCGGAGCAGACGACGGCGTCGATTGCAGCGCTGGGCATGCCGCGGCCGCCCACCGTCGTCGATGCCAGCCATGTCCGCCACGCAAAGCCCGCCCCTGACCTGCTCCTGGCCGGCGCCGACCAACTGGGTGTCGAACCGGCGGGCACCTGGTACGTGGGCGACGCGCGCTGGGACATGCTGGCGGCGGTCGCCGCCGGGATGACTCCGGTGGCCGTGCTCACGGGCGCGACTGGCTCGGACGACCTGCGGGCGGCAGGTGCCGCGATCGTGGTCGCGACCCTCACCCAACTCCTTGGAATGCTCCAGGATGGCCCGCTCGCCCGCTGACCCGCACGACCGGCGCCCCCTCGGGAGGGCGGCGGCCGCGACCTGGGGCATCCTGCTCGCCGTGCTCGCGGCCTGCGGCGGCCAGGCGTCAGGGGGCGCGCCGCGCCCATCGGCTCCGGCCGACGTCACATGGGACGTGCGCGAGGTCATCGACGGCGACACCCTGCGGGTCGGCCGCCCAGGCGTGGAGGAGACGGTCCGTCTCGTGGGCATCAACGCGCCTGAGCGTGACGAGTGCTGGGCGAGCGAGGCAACGGCCGCGCTCATCGCCATCTTGGCCGAGGGACCTGTCCGGCTGGAACGCGACGTGACTGACCGCGACCGATACGGCCGGCTGCTCCGCTACGCCCGCACGCCCACCGGGCTGGACGTGGGCGGGCTGCTCATCGACGACGGGGCCGCGATCGCACGTGCCTACCCACCGGACACCTCGCATGACGCGGAGTACCGCGAGCGCCAGCGGGTGGCGCGAGAGGCAGGCCTCGGTGTCTGGGCGCGTGACGCGTGCGGCCCGAGCGTCACAGGCAGCGCCGGCCCGACCTCGATCCGGATCGAGGCGCATCCAGACGCGGCGGGGGACGACACGGCCAACCTCAATGACGAGTGGGTCCGGTTCACCAACACAGGTGACGCGCAGGTCGACCTCGAGGGCTGGACCGTGCGCGACGAGTCGTCATCCCACCGCTACCGGTTCAGCCGCTTGGTCCTCGCCCCGGGAGCCTGGGTGACGCTGCGCAGCGGGTGCGGGATTGACACCGCGTCGGAGCGCTTCTGGTGCGTCCGCGGCTCGGCGGTCTGGAACAACGGGGGCGACACGGTGTTCCTGCTCGACCCGCTCGGCAACATCGCCGCGCAAGCTGGTTATCCGCCACCGAGCATCCTGCCCGGTCCGACGCGACCGACCGCTACTGCGTGACCTGGAACGTCCCGTGCATGGTCTGGTAGTGGCCCGGCACGGTGCACCCGAACTGGAGGTTCGCGGTGTCCGCGGTCACGACGTAGTCAAACTCCCGCACGCCGCTGTCCCATTGATACAGACCGGGCAGGCCGCTCACGTTGCCGGCCGAGAGCTGATCGGGTGTTCCGATCCAGAGGTCATGTGCGAACCCGGCGGTGTTGTCGACCACGAAGCGGATGGTCTCCCCCTCTCGGACCTCGAGCTCGCTGACCTGGGCGCCGTCCTGCTGGATCTGGAGACTGCTCGTCAGGTCGAGCGCGATGGTTCGAGCCGCCCCAGCGCTCGCGCCCGGTGAGCCGCCTGGTGAACCCGTCGGCCCTGTCGGGACGACCGACGGACCCGCGGTCGGTGTGGGGTGGAGCGGCGCGACGGTCCAGGTGGAGCCGGTGCTGCCAGAGCAGCCCGCGAACAGGAACAGTGCGGCCGCGACGACGATCGGCAGACGAAACGGGATCCTCATGCCATCGATGCTACCCGACACTCGGCATGACCGCGGCGCTGGGCACAACACCGGCGCGCCATGCGATGGCGGTTGCCTGTGTGCGGCTGTTCGCACCCAGTTTCGCGAGCACCCGCCGGACATGGATGTGGACCGTGCGCTGGCTGATGAACAGCCGCTCCGCGATCTCCCGGTCGGTCCGCCCCTCCGCGAGGATGAGCAGCACCTCCAGCTCCCGCGGACTGAGCCCGAACGGCTGCCTCGCCGCTTCCCTCGGCCGGATGAGGTCGGAGATGGCACCCGATACGAGCGGAACCGAATCAGCAACCACGGGCACCGCGACCCATCGGTTCGGGGGCCGCGTGCTCGGCACATGCGCCGGGGGCGCGGGGTGCGCATCGTCGATGGGCAGATCCAGCCTCGAGCGCGTGGCGAGATCGATCAGCGCGGCGCAGAGAGGGCCAGCCGGCAACCGGCTGGCCAAGCGCCAGGCGTCATGCAGCGGTGCGCGCGCGGCCTCACGCCCACCGCTGCCTCGAAGCTCGGCGAGGGCCTGCCACCAATGGCACTTGGCCGCTTGGTAGGGAATGCCGCGCCCCTTCCACTCCGCTGCAAGGCGCGCCCAGGTCCGCGGGGAGGTTCGCCCCTGCACGCGTCGTTCATGGGCCTCGGCCGTGGCGATCTGGAGCGCCGCCTCCCGGCGTGCCCCAAGTGCCGGCGACATTGGGCTCGCGGCGATGCTCTCGCGGGCTGCGGGCAGGACGGTCCTCGCGAGGCTGGTGGCCTCGGCGAGAGCCGGGATGTCCCGCTCCGAGCGGGCGGCTTCGGCGGCGGCGGCGGCGGCCTCCAGACAAGTCGCGGCCGCGAGCGCGACCTGCGCAGTCTCGTCGGTCTCCAGCACACGCGGCCACTCGCGAAGCGCGACCCGGACCGCATCCTGGTGGTCGCCTCGCCACAGGGCGAGGCTGACCGCGGCGCGCTGGACGAGGGCACTCCACTGACCCGCCGGCATGGTCTCCAGTTGGAGCAGCGCCTGGCCCACCAGGGCCGCAGCCTCCTCGTCCGCCCGCGACTCCACGAGCACCAGGCCCAGGTACAGCGTGGGGCTGAACCAGGCGACGCCTGAGGGCGGCCACTCCATGCCTGCCCTGCATTCCGTCTCGCACTCACGCCACCGACCGAGTTGGAACAGGATGTCGGCCGCATTGCCACGCAGGAACGCCCCGTACGTCCGTTCGAGCCCACCGGCCCTTGCGTCCTGGCTGCTCACGGCGACCACGTCAAGTGCCTCGATGCGCCGCGCATCGAGATCGAGGAGCGTCGTCCGGTTGAGTGCGGTGCGCATCAGGTCGTCCAGTCGCCCTGCTCGCCGCGCCGCGATGGCTGAGGCCTCGAGCAGGGCCAGCCCGCGCTCAAGCTGACCCAGGTAGCCCAAGTCGACGCCCAGGGTGCACAGGGCGTGGGCCATCTCGGGCCAGGACGCGTCCCCCGCCACATCCGCAAGGTCGACGGCCTCCTGCGCCAGGCGGGCGCTCTCCTCGAACCGCCCATCAAGCATCAGGTACTGGGCGAGCGAGCAGAGGACTCTCGCACGAACGTGGCCGTCCCCGGGGGGCACGAGCGCAAGGGCGTGCTGCGTCACGCCGATGCCACCCGCGAGGTCGCCACTGGCCCGGAGCGCTCGACCCAACTCCTCCCGAAGGGTGGCACCCCTGAGGCGGCGCTCCGATGCCGTGGTCGCCGAACCGCTCCCGATCAGGTCGATGGCGCTGCGGAGATAGCCGGCACCACGGCGGAAGGCGCCGCTTGTGGTCGCAGCGCGCGCCGCTGCGAGCAGCAGCGATCCCGGGTCCTGCCCGTCGCTCGTCGTTGCTCGACCTCGACCATCGGAGGCGAGCTCCAGCGCCCGGGTCAGGTGGAGCAGCGTGGTCTCACCGGGATCGAGTCGCTGGGCAAACATCGCGGCCCGCTCGCGCGCGATCCGTGCGCCCGTGCGGTCACTGGTGCGGTCGAGGTGCCACGCGGCGCGCGTCGGATGGTCGGCCACCATGCTCGCCAGTTCGGCGTGGAACGCCTCGCGCTCCCATGGCAAGGTGGCCTGCTCGACCGCATCCGCGTATCGATCGTGCGCGATGACGAGCCGGTCCTCCCTCTGCACCACCAGGCCGCTCTCCAAGGCCTCGGTCAGGGCCGTGGCGGTGACACGGGCCCGAACGGCACGAGAGCGGAGCAGGACGTCCCGGGCGACCGGCTGGCGGGCGGACGCGAGGAAGCGGGTCACCTGGGCCGCGGGGGTGGAGAGTACGTCGATACGCGCCGCTACGCCATCCTCGAAGGATGTCGCGAGCCGAATCCCTTCGAGCGACCGGGTGGCGGCCACTAGATGGCTGATGAGGAGCGGCTCACCCATCGATCCGGCATCCACGGCCGCGAGGAGGTCGCCGGCGGGCCTACCGTCGAGCAGTTCGCTGATGAGACGCTCGACATCGCCGGGCGCCAGCGGCGCGAGCTCGATGCGCTCCGCGTCGGCGTCCAAGGCGAGACCCGCCATCGTCGCCCGGATCGGATGGCGGGATGGTGGCTCGTCCGGCCTCCAGCTCACGACGAGACACAGCCGAGCCTGTCGTCGTGAGCGCCCCAGGGCCCCGATCAGCGCTCGCGTCGCGGGATCCGCGTGGTGCAAGTCCTCCACGATCAAGAGGAGCGTCCGATCGGCGGCGAGGCGTTCGATGAGACCCAGCACGGCCTCCATCACGCGGCTTCCGACCTGGTTCGGGGCGTCGAGGCGTGGGGGCGCGAGCTCCAAGCCGAGTGCCGAGAGGCGCTGACGCAGGCCTGGCGACATCGCCGCGATGTCATGGGCCGTCCGATCCACGACCCGTCTGACCTGCTCATCCGACAGTCGCCCGAGGACGCCCTCGAGTCCCTCGACCAGAGGCGCAAAGGGTTCCTCCGCCGTGGGTGCACGTGCCGCGCCGCGCACCACCGTCACGTCGCCCGAGTGACGGATCCTGTGCACGAGCTCGTCGAGCAGTGACGTCGCACCCATGCCGGCGGGCCCGCTCAGCAGCACGCGGCTCGTCCGACCATCGGCTGCGCGCTGGAGTGCCCTGCCGAGTGCCGCCAACTCGCGCTCTCGTCCCACGAACGACATGCGACCTAGGATACGTGGCGCTCGGTGATACATCGAGACGTGGCTGAACGCCGACCCATCCCGCGAGCACGCTCCAGCGAGCTCCCCGGTGAGGAATGGCTGGACGTCACCAAGTCCCTGTGGACCACCGCCTACCCGTCAGCACGGGGCACAGCCGACCCCGGTGGACCACGCTCTCTGCCTGTCGGGCTCCCGGATGGCCCTGGGCGATGCGCCCATCGAGACCCCGCAGCCTTGTCCCAGGGTCGATGGACATGGCGGCGACCGATCCGCCTTATGACTCCCGGCTCGCATGACGATGGCCGATGGCGCCGCGGCCTCGACGTGGGCCAATCGGCGCACTGGCTACGCCATGATCAGCCCGCATCCCGGGGACGCCCCTTGTGTGGTGCCCGGCTGACACGCGGCTACGTCCGTACCGCTACCCGCGTAGCCTTGTCCCGAACATCGTCCACCAGCACATCACTGTCCGTCCGGTAGGGCGACCGGACGTCAACGATCTTCGTCGGCCGGGATCCAGACGAACTCCTGCGTGCGCTCAGCCCCTGAAGTGACGGCGACCGGCTGCTCAGGAACGAGCTCGGCCACGGGCAGGTCCTCGTCTGGGGCCCCGGAATACCAGATGTCATCGGTTGCGACGGGGGGCTCGAACGTGATCCCGGCGACGGCCTCGGGGACCTCGGGGGTCCCGGCGTCGTCGGCCGTGGCCTCCGGGGCGGCGTCGCTGGTCGAGCCCCACGGGGCCTCGGCGGCGGCCTCGGCGGTCATCGCCTCCGGAGCGGCCTCGGCGTCGGGGACCTCCGCAGGTGCGACCGCCTGGGCATAGTCACCCACGAAGGCGTCGGCGGGCTGCTCCCACGGGGCCTCGGCGGCGGCCTCGGCGGTCATGGCCTCG
>WBZO01004656.1_pt1 | contig 14620 bp, 12 predicted proteins | sample 5204261 | NCBI WGS metagenome assembly WBZO01 (sample SAMN12412400, study PRJNA552823) | activated sludge metagenome | isolation source: activated sludge from anammox sidestream of wastewater treatment plant... | place: USA: North Carolina | collected 2017-09
CCGGGTTGATTCGTTGCCGGATGGCGTGCAGCCGGTATCGCTAGGCGATTCCAACGATGTGCAAGTGGGGCAATTTGTCGTGGCCATCGGCAACCCATTTGGCGAAACTGGTTCCCTGTCGTTAGGTATCGTCAGCGGCCTGGGCCGCTCTCTGGCTTCCAACCGGATCGCTGAAGGCGGCGGTCGTTATTCCCTTCCCTCCGTGATCCAGACCGATGCGGCCATCAACCCCGGCAACTCGGGCGGCCCCCTCCTGAATCTGAATGGCCAGGTGATCGGAATCAACAGCGCCATTAGCACCAGCACCGGCACCAACTCCGGCGTTGGGTTTTCCATTCCCGTGAATGCTCTCCATCGCGTTATTCCATCGCTTATCGCCGAGGGCGTTTATCATTATCCTTTCATGGGCGTTCGGATGACGTCCCTCGATCTGTCGGCCCAACAACAAATGAAGCTGCCACAGGTGACCGGCGCCTATGTGACCGATGTGACGCCCAACGGCCCCGCGGCTCGGGCCGGGTTGCACGCCAGCGGATTTAATGATTCAGTCGGAACCTTGCCCGGCGGCGATCTGATTATCGGCATCAACGGGCAACCCATCGCCAGCCCGGACGACCTGATCAACTATCTCGTATTCGAAACTGAGGTCGGCCAAACGATTATGCTAACGATTATTCGAGACGGCGCTCAGATGGAGCTGCCTCTCACACTAGGCGAACGCCCATAACCCGAGCGCTCTATGGGCGGAAGCCCCATCATCCATGCCGGCGGTCGAAGGGCCGTCCGGTCTAAAGGCGGCAAAGCAGGTAGGAGGTTTTCATGTTTAGCCAGGAGCAAATGCAAGAGCTGGTTACTTATGAGGCAAATGGCGACGGCGTCATCAGTATTTATCTGGATACCGATAGCACTCGCCAGTCCGTGGAGGGAATAAAACTGACTGCCAGAACTCTCCTGAAAACGATCCAGCCCCAACGCGAGAAAGAAGCCCAGATGATCGAACGTTATCTGGATCATAGCTACGATTGGTCCAAGCCCGGTTTGGCGTTGTTTTGCGGCAGGGGCGGCGAGTTCTTCCGCGCCTACCGCTCGCCTGTGGCCTTTCGAAACCGGATACGATTGACTACCCGGCCGTATATCAAGCCACTGGCTCATTTATTGGACCACTACGCCCATTTTGGGGTCATCGTCGTCGATCGTGTAGGCGGCCGTTTCTTTGAGTATCATCTGGGCGAGCTCCAGGCCACCGATAGCTTCACCGGTGAGGAGGTGCGTCGGTTGAAAGATGGCGCCGGGTCGTCGACTGTAGGGCGGCGCGGTGGGGCGGCTGATGCCGGGCCTAAAGGTGGCAAGCATGAGGACGCCGTGACTGCCCGGAATATGCGCGAATGCGCGACCCGAGCCAACGCTTTCTTCGCCACGCGCCCCATCCGCCGGCTGTTTTTGAGTGGGACGAATGAGAATGTCGCTCAATTTCGCGAGATGCTGCCCAAACAATTGCAAAGTTGCCTGGTCGGCACTTTCCCTGGCGATCGCGATGCTGGTGAGCCGGAAATTCGCCAGCGCGCGCTGAATCTATTGCGCGAGGTAAACGCCGAGCGAGAGGCGAAACTTGTCGAACGACTAATCACACTGAATGCTCAGGGCGCCAATGCCGTTGTCGGGCTGGATAAAACGCTCCAGGCTGTCTCTGACAAACGAATAGAGACGCTGATCATCAGCGATGGCTATAACGCCCCGGGATATGTCCACGAACCCTCCGGTTATCTGGTGGCGAACATCGCTCTCAGCCCGCTGGCCGAATCAGAAATGGTGGAGACGGCCGATGTCATCGAGGCGGCCATGGCTCAAACTGTGACTCAGGGGGGGCATGTGGAGGTGATCTCCGACAACCCGTCTCTCGAGTCTGCCGGCCGTATCGGCGCCATTCTGCGTTACTAAAGTGATTAGATGTCGTTGAAGGTCACGCGCTTATAGCGTGCCATAGCCGGCGCTCGGTCATTCCCGAAAAAGAAAGCGCCCCGGAGATCGTTTCAGTTCTGGAAACGGTCAAACAGGGGCGCTTTTGTTTGCCGATCATTTGCTAGAATCCTTGCATTATGCAGTCAAAAACCCATCAACTAGCCGCTCTCCATGACGAACTGCGCCAATGTCGTCGTTGCCTGGAGGAGGGCTATTGGATCGAGACGGGACCGGTATTCAGTGGCGGGGCGGGGGCGCAGGTCATGTTGATCGGCCAGGCCCCGGGTATCACCGAAGGGCAGGTTAAGCGACCGTTCAACGCCGGCAGCGGCCGTCGTCTGTTCCAGTGGCTGGGGGAAGCCGGCTGGGATGAGACGGAATTTCGGGCGAACGCCTATATGACGGCCGTCACCAAATGCTATCCCGGGTCAAGCAAGAACGGCAAGGGCGATCGGGTCCCTACCCCGTTTGAGCAGGCGCTCTGCCGTCCCTGGCTGGATCAGGAGATCCGCCTGATTAACCCTCGATTGATGCTTCTCGTCGGTGGCCTGGCGATCAAGCTCCTTCATTCGAATAGCACGCGTTTGCACGAAATCGTCGGCACGGCCGCTTATTTTCCTCCCGAGGCTCTCGCGGCCGATCCGTTAAACTTCGATCTGTCGCAGGCGGAAATTATTCAGGCGGCCGATGATTCGCAGACTATCGATCAAGAGGCGGAGTACGAGATACGAAGTACGATCGATGGGCCGCCATCTCTCGAGCCTCGCGCTGCATACCTCAAGCGCCGTTCGGCCGGCGGTCGCTTTGTCGTGCCGCTGCCGCATCCCTCGGGAGTCAGCCTATGGCACAACCGCAAGGAGAATCAACTCCTGATCAAGCGAGCGGTGAACTTGCTGGCTGATATCCGGACCGCTTACGATTTATAGGCCGGCTTCGCGGCGATAGCGCCTACCGGCCGCCATCTGGATCAGCGAGCCGGTGGCGGGAATAGTTCGGGGTTTAGTGGCGCCTGTTCCGGTGGGGCGGGAGCGACGAAGTAGCTATCCAGACTGATGGCCAACATATTATCGACCAGATCTTGTACCTGTGTATTGAGCGGCAGAAGCAGGCCGTCCAGTTTGCCCAGATTCCAGATGGCCGCGCCCAGTACCTCGGGGAAGGCGCCGTAGAGACTTGCTGCCCAGGCGACATCTTGCATTGCCAGCGGCTCGGGCGGAATATGATCGTATGTCCAGCCCCATTCCGTGATGAGTACCGTTGGCCGAGGGATGCCGTGCTCGTCGGCCACGCGAAAAAGCGCCATAAAGCGGCCGATCTTGTAAGGGTATTCGTGGCCGATATTTTCAGCGACGTAACTATACTCGTGCAGGGCGATGGCTAGCCGGTCGGGATTGGCCGCGATGAGTCGCAGCAGGTCGAGCATCGCCGGCGATTCCCAATCGTCCGGCTCCGGCTCGCCCGACGCCCAGCCAAAAGCCGCCCACCGATAGCCGTCACGCAAGGCCAATTGCGCCGTTCGCAAGGAGAATTGCGCCAGCCATTCCGCCCGGGTCTTGTCAGGCTCGTTCATCGTCTCGAGCCAGACCCGGTCGGGGTCAAGTTCCGGCGGCCAGATGGCTTTCTCAAGCTCCCAATAGGCCTCGGCCGCTGCGACGGGATCCATGCTATAGTCCGGCACATCATACAAGGTGGACCGGTAGACGAGCGTATGAGGTACGCCACTCTGTTTCATCAGCTCTTGCGCTTTGTAAAGCGGTTCCGCGTTATCGACGCTTTTGAGGAAGAAAGGCACGCCCTCCTTATCCAGCCGTTGCATGTAAGGGTCCAGTTCGTCACGGTCTTCGAGAAAGGTGACGTGGAACCCGATTTTGTTATAGGCTAGTTGTTTGCCCTGTGCCGCCAAATCATTGCCAACGGCAGCGAAATCGACGACGCTGATCGGTGTGGGGCGCGCCCCGATTGCTTGTGCGGCCGTTGCTGCCGGCTCGGCAGTCTCTGCCGGCGATTCCGTTGGCGGTGTCGTGGATGGGGGATCGGAACCGATGATCGGAGCATAGACTTCGCTCGAGGTATCGGCTTCAGCCCCGCCCGATATCGGTGAAGGGGTGTTCGATGGATGCGTTGGCTCGATGGGGTAGGCGGCCGGCGTCGGATCTATGGGTGTTTCGGCCTGGCCCGGATAAGCGACGGCCGGCGTTTCCGTATTGACCGATGGCGTCGGTAATAATGTCGGCGATGGAATCGCCGGGGAGCCTGTGCCCGCTGGAGGTGTCGCGGCACAAGCCGCCACTGATAATCCGGCGACGATGAGCAGCGTCACCGTCAAGTGCCTCATCAGGGAATGTAGAAAGTGGGAATATGCGGTCGGATTACTCATTTAACGATAAGCGCCTCTGCTTATAGACGCCCGAAGCATATTAATAGTTCCTGTCCCCGATGGAGCGATCGCTCATAGTCGCTTCATCTATCACGCGGATAGGCAGCCCTAAGCTATACACTTCAGTCCGGACGACGACCGCGATTGTAGCCGGAATACCTCCCCATTCTTGCTATAATAGGTATTGGATCCCATCCGTACGTTACTTCGCCGGTTGTGAGGCGTATGGAGTACGTTTTCAGCCATGAGGAGCAGGCTGTCAGTCAGCAATCAAAGGCTAATCAGAAAGATAACTATGAGGGGTAGTCGATGAAAAAACTAAATCGAGGCGTCGCCATCGTCGGCACGGGGATGAGCCGGTTCGGTTCTTTTCCCGAGAAGACGACGCGCGACCTGTTCGTCGAAGCTTATCAGGATATGAGCGCTTCCGTCGATAAGGGGTTTGATCCGAACGACGTTGAGGCCGTCTATATCGGCAATTTCAGTAGCGACTTGTTTGAGGGTCAGGGCCATATCGCGCCGATCATGGCCGATTGGGTGGGGCTGGCCCCGCGCGCGGCGACCCGCATCGAAGATGCTTGTGCCAGCAGCGGCGTTGCCTTGCGGCAGGGCATCCTGGCCATTGCCTCAGGCGCCTATGACGTGGTGCTTGTTGGCGGCACGGAGAAGATGAGCAACTTGCCGACCGCCGGGGTGACCGATGCGCTGGCTACGGCCGGAGATATGTTGTTTGAGATCCCGGCCGGCTTCACCTTCCCCGGCTTCTATGCCGCCATGGCGACAGCCTATATGAAACGTTACGGCGCGTCAGCCGATGCTTTGCTGCAAGTGGGCATCAAGAATCACGAAAACGGCAAATTCAACCCCAAGGCCCAATTCCAGGCCAGCATCTCCGACATGATGGCTGGGCGCATCGCCAAAGCTCAACAAAGAGGGTTGCCCGTCCCCACCTGGCAGACAGAGATGGATTTTATGCATGATGACAAGGCCAACCCGCTCATCGCCTGGCCATTGCGACTGTTTGACTGCTCGCCTGTGACCGATGGCGCGTCAGCTGTCCTGCTGGTTGGGGAAGAACTGGCCAAGCGCTTCACCGACGATCCGCTCTATGTCATCGGCAGTGGGCAGGCCAGCGATGCCGCTGCCCTGCATGATCGGGCTGAGCTAACCAGCATCCGCGCCGCGCAAGTGGCTTCGAGACAGGCTTATGAGATGGCCGGGGTGACGCCTGACGATATCAAGATCGCCGAAGTGCATGATTGCTTCACTATTGCCGAGATCATCGCCACCGAAGATCTGGGCTTCTTCGCTCCGGGCACAGGCCATGAAGCGGCCGAGGAAGGATTGACCAGTCGTTACGGCCTCAAGCCGATCAATACGTCGGGCGGCCTCAAGTCGAAGGGGCATCCTGTTGGCGCGTCTGGCGCGGCCCAGGCGGTCGAAGTCTGGAAGCAGATGCGCGGGTCGGCGGGCGAACGACAGGTAGACCGCGATGTTGATCTGGCGATAACTCATAACGTCGGCGGCACGGGGCAGACCTGTGTCGTTCATATTTACGAGCGGAGGTGAGCCATGACGACGGAACAACTGATCGAACGACCGTTTACTGCGGCATCTTTTCAGGCTTTCATGAACGAAGGCAAGCTGATGGGATCGCGCAATCGCGACACGGGCGAGGTTTTCGTGCCGCCGCGACCGATCGACCCTAAAACCCATGGCGACAACATGGAGTGGGTCGAGCTTTCCGGCCGGGGCAAACTGGCCGCTTTCACCTCTGTTTACATCGGCACGTCGGCAATGATCGACGCGGGGTTCGACCGGACGAACCCCTATATCGCGGGAATCATCGAACTGGAGGAAGGGCCGCGCATGAGCGGGCAAGTCACCGGCGTCGATAGTCTGCGCCCTGATATCGACTGGATTGGCCGTCCGCTGAAGGCGACCTTCGTCGAACGGGATGAAGATGGAAAGCTGCGAACGTATCTGTTGTTCGAGCCTGCCGAGTGAGGCGATCGGATCACGCGAGAATAACTTCGCCCGCTGTGACGGTGATGGTTTCCCCGTCGATTATGCGGTTGTAGCTTTCCCTGGCCAAGACTACTACAGGGGGAGCGACACCATACAGCTCTCTGGCTACGGTAGCCCCGAGAGCCAGTATCGCATCGGGTTCGGCCAACAGGATGGCCGCCGGGGCTGTCCCTCGCCGTACCGCCTCCAACAGGATGCTGCTGGAGCTGCTGCTGCCTTTGCCCACCGGCATCACCAGCACGCGCCCGGCGACGTTCTGATCGCGCTGTGGGTGGCGCTGCTCGGCGATATCACCCGTTACCGGGTCCAGCCCACCCCACAGGCTGAGAGGCTTGTCGAGGACCAAGGCTCGCCCGGTAGCTTCGCCGGGAACAAGGATATGGTCGCTGTCAGGCGTCGCGGAACCACCTTCGGAAGATGCCTGGAGGGTTTCTCGCGTGCTCCAGTCTGTGGCTTGGCGGCTCGCGGCCTGCTCATCGCCGTTGATCTCCCATAACCCGGTGTTTCGCCATACTTCACCCGCCGCGGCCGAGCGAACGCACTCCTCCAGGCTGCCGTAGACGACATCCCGGCTGATGCTGCCCGGCGAATAGTGAGCGAACTTGCCCGAACTGGTCATGAGTACGCCGTCTTGTGTCTTGAGAAGCGGGGTGCCCAGCACGCAGGTATCAACGATGATCTCTATGCCCGCGGCGCGCAGTCGTTCCACCCAGCCGCGTCGCTCGAGCAAAGCCAATATCACGCGGTGGGTGCAGACGATGAACTCGATGTCCGGCCGAGGCGGGAAACGCTCTACCAGGGGCAGAAGCTGGGTAAACTCCTCGAGGGAGAAATGGGGGCTGCCCAAAGCCACGACATCGATAGGGCCGCCGTCTGCCGTAGACAGGATGTCGCGCGTCTCCTTAAGAGCCTCCAGGGTGACCTCGATAATCATCTCTGGAGTGTGACCCTGGAAGGCCGCTTCGAGCGTCGGCGCTTCGGGCGTCACGCCGACGGCATGGAACAAGGCCACGCCGCCCGATGAGGCCGCCGTGGCCCCCAACGCCTTGAGCTGGTCTTCGGTTGTATGGGGTAATAACCCTTCGATGACCGGTATCTTCGTGCCCGTCTGCACCCCCAGCCAGTAGCCGAGCACCGGGAACAAGACGTCCTGTTCCAACAGGTGGGTGGGAATATCTTTCAACCGGAAAAGAATTTGCCCGGCGCGATTCTCCGGCAGGTGTAGCCCTACGGCCGGGGCGCGCCCGGTGATTGCGCAACAGATATCGATGAAGTCGCCGTAGCGATTGGTGCGCGCGCCGAGTACGGAATTGGCGAAGACGATGGCGTTGCTTTCGGCCCAGGCGATCTGCGCGCCTAGCGGCGGCCGGTGCATGGCTTGATAGGGGGCACAAGTGAAGGTCGGCCGGCAGCCCATCGCTTCATAGGCTTGCATCAGTCGTGTGGCTAACTGGCCGAACTCCTCCGTTCCTCGAAACAGTTCCGGCTGAATCAAGTCCATCGCCCCGACATTGAGCGTGGTCGGCACAGCGACGCGCGCCCCACCGGCCACCAGTCGCTCAGCGAACTCCAGGCCGGAATAGCCGTGATATAGGCAACCGTCGATGTGGGCGGATTCAATGTCGAGCAGGCTCTCAGCGTCATAGACGCTGGCCATAGCGACGAGGATGCGCATGGCCATTTGCGTCGCCTCGCCCATCTCGCCCGCCAGCATTGCCTCGTCCCGCCCGGATAGTCGCAGCCTGCCGTGGCTCATCTTTGTCTCCATGCCTAATCCTGGCGCTGCTCGATCACCAACGGCCCGCCATTCCGATCGGTTGTCGTGCTCAGGATGTAGTCGCCATAGACGCACTCCCCCTGAACGACTTTCTGCACCTTGCCTTCGACGGTCAGATGATGCGTAGTGTTAGGCAGCAGCGGAATCTCGATCTCCTTGGGGAAAGCGTCGAAGGGGACGACAACAGCGCCCGATTCAGAGGTGACGGTGATCGTCTCACCGTTGCCCAAATCGACGGTGATTATCTGGCTGAGTTGATCCGTTGGCGAGGTGACAGGCTCGACCAGGAAGAACTCGGGCGTGGCCACCGGGCAAAGAGGGGCATCGTTGGTATGGTCGATTCCCGGAGAGGTGGCGTCACGAGTGAACAGGAAAAAGGTCACGATGCCCAATAACAGAATGATGATGAGCAACACGTGTGTCCAGGACAGTTTCACGGCACTATCTCCTCCCGCCGATCAACGGACGGTATTGGGGTCGACGATATACTTCCACCAGTTGTAATCGATGCCCTTGGCCGAGCCGGTGATGTGGGGCAGCAATGTGAACCACCATTTGTGATGGAGGCGAATGTCTCCGTTACCCCAGTCGCGGCAGTCGACCCACTCGGCTTCACCTTCGAGGTTGGGGAAGTTCTGCCAGGTACGCCACCGGCTGAGTACGCGGCGTTTGTTTCCCCAATCATAATCTCGTTCACTATTTGGCGCGTAGTGCATCCAGCCGACCTCGGCCTGGCCGGGGTTCTTGAACTCGTGGCGGAAGAAGCGCTCCCACAGGTTATCATCGCCCTTTTTGCGCCGATACGTGTGCTTCATGATTGACTCGGCGCGGTGGCCGAAATTTTCCAGCATCTCGCCCACGCCGCGCTCGTAGTTGAAGCCCATGATGATGAACTTGCGGGAGACGTGCTCAGCCCCGGTTAGTGGCGGCGAATTACACCAGAATGCGCCCGGGCCAACCATGAGCGACTCGTAATAGCCGGCATACGGAAAGGCGAATAGCCAAAACTCATCGACCTTGTTCTCGTCGACCTTGCGGATCATGTCGAACTCATCAATCAGGACGTGATAATCAACCAGGTCGGGGTCGTGGAACCCCTTTCGCGCCCGCCAGGCCATCATGAAGTCATCAGGCTGGTAGGCAAAACCATCGGCCTTGCGCGGAAACTTGTCGACGGTGATGGTCTCGACGACCTCGTAATTCAGATAGCCATGGCTGCATTCGCGCAGATCGCTGATGTAGCCTTCCAGGAGCTTGTCGACGTCGTTCCAGCCTAGTGCCTTGCTCAAGAGCTCGTTGCCGGCGCTGGGGATACGCGGGTTATGGATGATGACCGATACCCGACGAGTCACCGGTTCAGGCTTGTCACCGGCCGGTTCGTTAGCCGATTCCCCTTGCAGAAAATTTATTCCTCGGTCGAACAGATCGTGTAGACCGCCGAAGAACCCTTTGCGTTTAGCCATAGTCACTCTCCAATCGTTGGCCGGCGTTATTTATCGGTTGCGTGTCAACAATGCTTCCAACGCCGCCAGCAATGCGTCGACATCGTCTTTATTATTATAGCCCTGAATCGAGATGCGGATAAACGAGCGGCCGTTCCATTGGATGCATGGGATCTCCACCCGAAACTCGTCATAAAGCTGTCGCTTGAAAGCCGGCAGGTCGGCGATGGGCGGGAGAGCCGCGATCGCCATCTGGTGAAAGCGTTCGTGGCCAGGGTAGATCGGCTCCAGGCCGGTGAGGTTGTTGATCCGATCGATCGCTTCGGCCGCCAGAGTGTGGCAAGAAGCCCTCACCTTGTCCCAATGATGTTGCGTCTGGAATTCGATCGCCGTTGGCGTGGCCAGGTAAGCCGCGTAATCGTTCGTCCCCGGATATTGCAGGTAATCGAGATAATCTGTGCCAAAGCTGAAGGTCCGCCCCTCCCCCCAACCCCAGCCGACGATGAGCGGCTGAATCAGAAGCTGCGCCTCCGGCCGGGTGTAGAGGAAACCGCTGCCCTTGGGCGAGCACAACCATTTGTGACAATTTCCGGCATAGAAATCCGCGCCGATGGCCTCCAGATCGAGTGGTATCTGCCCCGGCGCGTGCGCTCCGTCGATGACGGTCAGGATGCCGGCCTCGCGCGCGCGGGCGCAAATTGCCTCGACTGGAAAGCGGACGGCCGTGGGCGATGTGATGTGGCTGATGAAGATCACTTTCGTCCGCGGAGTTACCCCGGCCCAAAACTGCTCGATAATTTCGGCTTCGCTGGATAATGGCAGGGGGATCGGTTGCCGAGCATAGCGAAAGCCACGCTGCCGGCTCATGAACTCCCAGGCGTTTTCGCACGCGCCGTATTCGTGATCAGTGGTCAGCACTTCATCCCCCGGTCCCAGCGGCAGCGAGCGAGCGACGACGTTGACGCCAAATGTTGCATTGGGCACGTAAACCAGATCATCGCCGGCCACGTTCAGGTAGCGGCCAAGCGCGGCCCGTGCCTCGGCCAGATAAGCGCCGATATCAGTTCCCAGGAACTGTACCGGCTGTTGCTCCAGCCTGCGCTGCCATTCCTGGTAGGCTTCAAAGACCGGCCTGGGTGTCGCGCCAAAGGAGCCGTGGTTGAGGAAGATCACGTGGGGATCGAGTAGAAAACAGTCGCGGAGGTCGTGAGAGATGGATGGATCGTTAGACATTGGAAGTTGGAATAATTGGACGATTGGTGGATTCTTAATAGAGTGATTCTTGTGCGCCCGAGCGTGATTGTCGCTCCGACTTATTTTCTCTTCATGCCGGACGGGCGACAAGTTGAAGCGAGGCCGCGAGGCGCCCCAGAACAGGTGTTTCGCTGCCGGTTCGCCCGATACAGGTTGCCTACTGTGCGAATATGTTGATTTGGATAGTTTGCTCGCTTGACAATCCCCTATCGATTCGCTATAGTCCCCCGCACAACTGCATATTTGTCACTTTTATCCAGAGAGGTGGAGGGACCGGCCCGATGAAACCTCGGCAACCCGGACTGAACGGCAGGGATCCGTTTAGTCATCAGGGTGCCAATTCCGGCAGACGATTCTGGAAGATGAGAGCGACAGGGAAGTGCGCAATCCCACACGCTGACATAAATCCGGAATATTCGCCAAGACCGACCCTCTGGACTCTGACCGAGGGTCTTTTTGATCCTCACCGTTCACCTGGCTCGAAGCAAAGCGCAGTTGAAACATACTAGAAGGAGAACGATTTTCAATGACGACGAATGAACGCACGTTCGGGTTCAATACGCGACAATTACACGCGGGCCAGATTCCCGATCCCGCCACAGGCAGTTGCGCTGTGCCGCTCTACCAGACCGCGAGCTACCAGTTCCGGGACACGGAACACGCGGCCAATCTGTTCGCGCTTAAGGAATTCGGCAACATCTATACCCGCATCATGAACCCCACGACCGACGTGCTGGAGCAGCGTATCGCCAGCCTGGAAGGCGGCGTGGGCGCGTTGGCGGCCAGCAGCGGTCACGCCGCCCAGACGATGGCCGTCCTGACGCTGTGCAGCGCGGGCGACCATATTATCAGCAGCAGCCATCTGTATGGCGGGACCTTCAACCAGTTCAACTATACTTTCCCGCGGCTGGGCATCGACGTAACCTTTGTCGATCCGACCCATCCCGAGGCATTTGAAGAGGCCATCCGCCCCAATACCAAGCTAATCTATGGCGAGACGCTGGGCAACCCCGATATCAGCGTTTTCCCGTTTGAAGAAGTGTCGGCCATCGCTAAAGCACACAACTTGCCGCTGGTGATCGATAACACTTTCGCCTCCTCTTACCTGTGCCGGCCTATCGAGTGGGGCGCTAATATCGTCGTCCACAGCACGACCAAGTTCCTCAACGGCCACGGCACGTCCATCGGCGGCATCATCGTCGACGGCGGTAACTTTGACTGGACGAGCGGCCGCTTCGATAACTTCACCACCCCGGACCCATCCTATCACGGGCTGGTCTATGCCGATCTGGGCGCGCCGGCGTTCATCCTCAAGGCGCGCGTGCAGATTCTGCGCGACATCGGCGCCTGCCAGGCTCCTCTCAATAGTTGGCTGACAGTTCAGGGCATCGAGACTTTGAGCCTGCGTATGGACCGCCATGTGGCTAACGCGCAACGTGTGGCTGAGTTCCTGGAGGCCCACCCGCGCGTTAATTGGGTTTGCTACCCGGGCCTGAAGAGCCATCATGATTATGAGCGAGCCAAGCGGATTCTGCCCAAGGGGGCGGGCGCTATATTGGGATTCGGCATCGAAGGCGGCCGTGACGCGGGCGAGAAATTTATCAATAGTTTGCAGCTCTTTAGCCATGTGGCTAACGTGGGCGACGCTCGTAGCCTGGCTATTCACCCCGCCAGCACGACCCACAGCCAGCTTAGTGACCAGGAGAAACTGAGCGCGGGCGTGACTCCCGACTTCATCCGCCTCAGCGTCGGCCTGGAAGATATCGAGGATATCTTGTGGGATCTCGACCAGGCGCTGGGAGCCTCAGCCTAATCCGGATATGGAATGAAAGATACGAGATTCGAAATGCGGAAGCGCACAGGTTGCCGGACCGTATTTTGAATCTCGCATCTCGAACCATCCTCTTGCGAATTGGATTCTGCCATGCTTTCTTCACTCGGAATTGTCACCCCCCAATACTTCACCTTTGGCGAAGACGAGCCGTTTTTACTGGAGAGTGGGGCGACGCTGGGACCGGTGACTATCGCCTATGAGACCTATGGGCAATTCAATGCCGATCGCAGCAACGCGATCCTGATCCTCCACGCCCTCAGCGGCAGCGCACATGCCGCCGGCTATCATTCGGCCGAGGATGCGAAACCCGGCTGGTGGGATGACTGTATCGGCCCCGGCAAGGCATTCGACACCGAGCGCTTCTTCGTCATTTGCAGCAACGTGCTCGGCAGTTGTTATGGTTCCAGCGGGCCGAGCAGCCTCGACCCCGGCACAGGCCGACCGTACGGCCTGGGATTTCCCGTCGTCACTATCGGGGACATGGTGCGCGCGCAAGAGCGGTTGCTGGATCATTTAGGCATTGAGCGCTTGTTATGTGCGGCCGGCGGGTCGATGGGCGGGATGCAGGTGCTGGAATGGGCGGCCCATCATCCGGGCCGGCTGCGCGCAGCTATCCCGCTGGCGACGACGGCCCGCCATAGCCCGATGCTGATCGCCCTCAGCGAGGTCGGCCGCCAGGCCATCTATGCCGATCCGGCGTGGAACAACGGTGATTACTACGGTAACGGTAAAAAACCCGATGCCGGGCTGGCTGTGGCTCGTATGGTCGGCCACATCACCTATCTGAGTGACGAATCCATGCAGCAGAAGTTTGGTCGCCGTTTGCAGGCGCGCGAGCAGTACGGTTATGAATTCCAGACCGAATTCGCTGTCGAGAGTTATCTCAAATATAACGGCAATAATTTCACCCGCCGATTCGACGCCAACAGCTATCTCTACGTCACCAAGGCGATGGATTATTTCGATCTGAGCCAGCCGACAGGAACGTTCGCGGCCGCGTTTGCAGGCTCCACGGCGGTCAAGTTTCTCGTCGTCAGCTTCACGAGTGATTGGCTCTATCCGTCCTATCATAGCAAGGACCTGGTGCGGGCCTTGCACGCGGTTGGCGCGGATGTGACCTACCTCGATATCGAGAGTTCCTGGGGGCATGACGCTTTCCTGCTGGAAGTGGAGACGATGACGCGCCTGCTCGCGAGCTTTATGGACCGGTTAGCTGATGAGGAAGGGGTCAGGACGCCATGAGTTCCTCATCAGCGCGAGAGCGGGGGAACGGGAGGTCTTGGGGGGCGGGAAACGCCTCTGCGCTTCCGTCTGCCAATATATCGACTTCTCTACGGCCGGACTTGCGTGTTGTGGCCAAGAAGATCCCGGCCGGAGCCACTGCCCTCGATCTGGGTTGCGGCGACGGCGCACTCCTGGAGTATCTCCGGGTTGCCAAGGGTGTCACCGGGCGGGGCATCGAAAAAGGGGAGGCGGGTGTGCTGGCCTGCGTCCGGCGCGGCCTTAGTGTCCGGCAAGGCAACTTGCAGGAAGGGTTGGCTGATTATCCGGACAAGAGTTTTGATGTCGTCATCCTTAGCCAGACGCTGCAGTATCTCAATGATCCAACGATGATCCTGGATGAGATGTTGCGCGTCGGCCGCCTGGCCGTGGTGAGCTTTCCTAACCTTGGCTATTGGCGTTGCCGGCTTCATCTGCTGGTGCGGGGGCGGATTCCGCCGGCTCCCGATTACCCCCAGGAATGGTACGAGACGCCCCGCCGCCAGCAGTTCACGGCGGTCGACTTTCTGGATGCTTGTCGAACGCAAGGGATCGCCGTCCGACAGGCGATCTACTTGTCCGGCGAACGTGAAGTGCGTTGGGCGCCCAACCTGCTGGCCCGAACGGCGATATTTGCCCTGGCTCGCTGATCGAGGCGCGATGCACTCGATGGCGGGGCGTGGTTGTTC
>WBZO01003442.1_pt2 | contig 14619 bp, 14 predicted proteins | sample 5204261 | NCBI WGS metagenome assembly WBZO01 (sample SAMN12412400, study PRJNA552823) | activated sludge metagenome | isolation source: activated sludge from anammox sidestream of wastewater treatment plant... | place: USA: North Carolina | collected 2017-09
CTTCTGACCGGCGATGAGGCGGGATCCAGACTGGCGTCTGTCATCACTCGTTGGTTCGAGGTGCGACGGCAGTATCGGGACGCAATCGTCCTATTACTGGGCCCAATGTACGCTCCGTTCAGCTACAGCGAGCACCGTTTCGCCTCGACGTTTCAAGCCGCCGAAGCGTTGCATCGAAGCAGCAAGGGATTCAAGAGTCGAGAACTATCGAAGTCCGACCACCGTGCTCGAGTAACGGCTGTTGTCAACGCATTGAGCTGTGCCACCATCGATGCCGAGATCGCAGAATGGGTGCGCCGGATACTCGAATCACGGAACGACAAGCCGCTCTGGAAGCTGATCGACGACCTGGTTCGCGCCACCGGGCGCATCGGGACGTCGCTGAACGAGGCTGATCCGGACTTCGCGCGGGTGGTTGCCGGCGCTCGAACCGGAGTCTCACATGGCGGCGCCCGGACGCACCTAAACGGGCCATGTCGCTACTGGTACGGCGATGCGCTGAGATGGATCGTTCGTTTTCACCTCATCCTCGAACTCGGGTTTTCATCAGATCGTGTCGAGGATCGCGTTATCAGACGCGCCAGCTTCCAGCACACACTCAAGGAGATAAGTCGCTGCGCACACGAACGGAATCCGCGACAGCGCGATCCTTGAGGCCGTTCAGAAGGTGATGCGCGGCGACTCGCGCTCCGGTCGGTACGGGCTCCATCCGTCGAGGAACGGCCGGAGATCTTCTGGCGAGACGTCCTGTGGCGCTTCGGGGGTGGTCGGCGTTGTCGCGAGCGGGTCGAGGGCATCGGCGCGGGTTCGGGCCCATGCGACCCACTCGGAGGCTCGGGCGTCGTTGGGGTACTTCTCTTCGATGGCATCGCAGTAGGCGCGAATCGCGGTCGCGTGCTGCCATGCCTCGACCTGGGCGTCGAGGATCTCGGCCCGACGGTGCTCGGTGTAGCGGCGACGAGCGTGGTCCTTCGCTTCGGCCCATGCGAGCTGCTGGCGTTCGGCCTCCTCTTGTTCGAGCCTGGTCCGCTCGCGTTCTTCGGCGGAGCGTGCTGCGACCTCCATCAGGATCGCGGGCAGGCACTCTTCGAGCGTTTGCCGTTTGCCATCTCCCCACGACGACCGGCGATGGGACCGGGTGCGCGGTGCGAGGATCGAGATGCGCACCGTTCCCTTCGCATCGCGGTCGTACGCCGGCGGGCGTCGGGACCAAGGATCGTCGTGTCGGTACCGAGCGTCGCGGTCCGGGTAGAGCGTTCGGGTCCGGATCCCGTCCTCATGCACCCGCAAGGTGACCATCACACCTTGAACGGTGATCCGTAGGTGGCCGTCGACATCACCGGACCACGCTGGCTTCCCATACTCATGAGCCTTGCGCGTGTCCGGGCCGTGCACCGTATACCCGCGTCGTTCCGCCTCCACAGCCAATGCCTGCAGGATGCGCGAGACGCGCGGCAGTTGAGCGCGGCTGACCTCCTGACGGTCGCGCTCGTCGCGGAACTCGGCAACGACGGCGTGGTAGCGAGCGACCTTGGTAGGCACGGGGACCGGGAACGTCTGGGTCGGAGTGCCTTCGGGGAGGTCCAGAAGGTCGATGCGAAGCGCATCGCGTTCGTAGGTGACGACGAGACGCTTGCCGGACGGCACGACACCTCGCTGTTCAGCGACGGCAACGCGGCGTTCGTAGTCCGGTTGCCCCGAACGGCCATAGCCGGATCGGCGCGGAACACGAAGCGAACCTCCCGCGGCGACAACGTCGTCGACGAGCCGCTCAGACGCGGGCTTGTTCGGTTCCCGAGCGATCGGCGGGTTCGACCCGTCGACCTGCGCGAGGTACTCGACGCCCGCCTCGGTGATCGATGCCGACCACGACGCTCCCGAGCCCCGTGTGATCACCAGACCGCGGTTGCGGAGCGCACCCGCAGTGATCCGTTCCGAATACGCCTCGCCGGTCATCACGCCGTCGGGGCAACCGTCGCAGATCCACCGCAACACGTCGACCTGGCGTTGCGTCAACGTCTTCCTCTGCGCCACCAGCCAATCGTCCCACCTGCCGTTCCAGCCCCGTCGGCAGCGCACATGGCGCTCGCAGCTCGCGGCCTCGAGGTCACGGGCTTCATCCGCTGGGCCACCATCGATGTGAACGCGCGCCTCGCGCTCGCCGCTCAGACACCGCCAGAGCGGCCCCATACCCGGCTCTCCGATCGTGCCGCCCAAGCGTGGGAGTGCGTCGATCAGGATCGGACGTCGGCACGCTGCTCGGAGATGCGAACGGATGCGCATCCCATGCGCTGGCGCACGATCGCCCGCACCCACTCCCAGTTGTCGTCCTTCAGTGCGACGACCTGGTCGGCGAGCGCCTCGTCGCGAGCTTCGCGAGCCAGCGCCGTTCGCAGTCAAGGAAGCGCAGCGCAAGCTGTCGGCTCTCGCGTTCGTCATCGAACGCCGAAGCGAGCCGGTCGATCTCGTCGAGGAGCAAGAAGGTGTTCCAGCACACGCGCGTCACGGCCGGATCCTCGAGCAGGTCGACGAGTGCGGCCGCCTCGGCGTGGATGCGCGCGAGCTCCTCCAACGACAGCCTCTGCGGCCCCGGGTCCGTCATGCGTGCACCATCGCGCGCGGGTGCGACAGCAACCTCGGATCACCGGCCGGCAGCGAACCGCAATTCGGAAGTGCGCGCCTGACGCTCACGCGCCGAACCGCGCAGATCAGGCCGCGTCCCAGCGACACCCTTGGCCGTCCCGCAACCACTGGAAGTACGCGACCAAGCAAGGGCGCCACCCGCTCGCGCGGTCGTGACGACGGACGCTCGCGCCGTCCATGCTCGTCGACGATGATCGCGACATGGTCCGATGTCGGCGTGAGTCCGCTCACGTTCGCGCACTGAGCGCGCCTGATCTCACGAGCGCGCGTCTCGACTCCGTCCGGCCAAAGCTCCACCTTCACGACGAGCATGCAACACACCTCCAGGGCCGGCACGCCGGTGCCGCCTGGGATGGTGCTCGCCGTCATGGCGGCTGCATTCGCCAGCGCGAAGAGGTCGCGCGACGTCACCGACCGGGAGCACTGCAAGCGACCTTCACGGGAGTTCGTAGCATCGGAGGGTGAGGTTGAACCTCTCCCCTGCGAGCGTGGTCTTGGTCAGCGTGTGTTCCCACTCGCTCTGGCAGCGTCCGGCCATGACGAGCACATCGCCGTGCCTCAGCTCGAAGTCGACCCTCAGCCCATCGACTCTTCGGCGGAGACAGAACTGCCGCGTTGTGCCGAGCGACACCGACGCGATGAGCGGGTCGACGCCGAGACGGCGCTCGTCGTCGCTGTGCCAGCAGACGTAGTCCCGTCCGGACCGGTAGCGGTTCACGAGGAGCGCGTTGAAGGACGTGTTGACCACTTGGCCGAGCTCGTCGCGTAGCGTCACCAGTTCCGGGGTCCACGGCTGCGCATCGAGCGGATCTCGGTACCTGCTCTCTGCGGAGAAACCGAGACCGAACCACGTTGTGAGCCGCGGCTGCGCCTTGCGGCCGCAGCAGTTGATGTACTCCTGCTGCCATCGCGCAGTCTGCGCGATGTGATCGAACAGCCTGTCGGCGCGGGACCCGGCGAGCTGCCCGCGCAGGACGTAGGCGTGTTCGTCAAGGTCGACGCGTTCAAGCTCCAGAGAACCGATCGTCTGACCCGCCATCGACTTGACCCCTGCCGGCTTCACGTGGATCGACTGCAACATGGTTCTCGTTCCTCTCGGGCACGACCTTCGCACCTCGACACGGACCGTGAACCGGCGCGTCGAGTGCGCAATCGGCTGCCGCCGTCGCGATCACCGTGTGAGTGGGTGGGCTGGGCATCGACGCCGTCTGTGTGAGCGAGCCGCGCTTCGAGTGGAACGATCCCCACGACGATCTCTGCGAGCATTCATCGGTCGATCCTTCGTCAGCGGGCAGCTCCTGCCGTGCCTGCCCTCGCTCCTCGTCCAGGTGGCGACCGCCGATCGCGGTCGAGGTTCGGCGGTTCAAGGCCGGCGTCCGTACCGTGGCGCGGCCCGCAGGTGCTGACACATCAACGCCGCGAGAACGCCTCGCGGTACTCGACGAGGTCGCGCGTGGGCAGCATGAGCACGACTGGGAACAGTCGCCATCAGCGGCTGGTCGTCCGTAGTTCGCCCAGCGCAGGTAGTCGAAGCGAACCTCGGGATACGACGGCAAGTCGTTCTCGCAATCCAGCAGCAGCGCGGCAAGCGCGTCGACGCCTTCGACCACGATCCGGCACTCGCGCCACCCGTACCGTGCCAACCACACGCGTACACCCCGGTCGCGCAGCGCTTCGCAGACGTTCGAGAGCTCGGCCGGGCCGGCCGACGCTCGCACCTTCCCCGTCGCATGCATTGTCTTGTACATGTCCGTTCCTCCTTCCACGCGGGTCCCGCGCTGTCCAGTCAAGGTCCAGGAGTCCGCGCTCAGCAGACGGTGAACGCGTCGATGTAGTCGGCCAGGTCACGTGTCGGTACGACGAGCACAACTGGGAAGCGACTGGTATCGCCATCGTTGCCGCGGCGATTGGCGTACTCCGTGTAGTCGAAGCGGATGTCCAGGTACGACGGCAGGACGCGTTCGTAGAAAAGGAGGAGCCACGTCAACGGGCCGACACCCTCAACAAAGATGCGACAATCGCGCCAACCGAAGTGCGCGGTCCGCACGTGAACGTCGAGCCTCTTGAGGATCGCGCAGAGTTCGAAGAGCATTTCCAGCTCTTCCTCTGAGGAGAGCGCACGACGCCCTTCGTCGTCGCTGCCGTTGTCGAGATTCATTGGTAGGACTCCCTTCGTTCGTGTCGCCCGACGTTGGGCAAGACGAACCGTTGGGAATCGCTGGTGGGTGTCAATCGCCGCCGGCGGTGTCGCTCCGCAACGCCGTGACCAGGCGCGATTGCCTCAACCGCCGTGCCGACCCGACGTCAAGAGATGACGCCCCGCGTGGTGGTGGAGAAGTGATCTCCGGCCGGATCCAATCGTAGGCCGTCGTCAGCTGGCGAGTCGCTTGCGCTTGGTCGACGTTGCCGGGAGGGCTGGGGTGTTCTGGCGGAGTCGTGCCATGGATGTCTCGGAGAGGTAGCGGCGTTCGGCGACGGCCCATTCGTCGTGTTGTTCGACGATGACGGCGGTGACGAGCCGTTCGATGTCGGCGCAGCACGCACGCAGAGAGCCAACCATGGCATCGAACGGCCCAACCTTGGCGGCCTGCTTGCCCATCCGGTGCATGCCCCACGCTGGCAGCATCGCGTACACATACTCGAGAAACTGTTCGTCCGCGAACAGCGACACCGCATCGTCATGCACGCGACGCCGATCGATCGCGCGCTCATGGAAGTACAGGCTCGGCCCCGGAAACGCTTCGCTCGCCTCGAAGACGGACACGTAGCTCGAGAACCCGGCGATGAGGTCATCGACTCGAGACCGTGCTCGTTCGGCCCGGCGCATCCTCCGTCGGGCTCTCGCCGGTTCCGGTGACGGCAACCGATCGATGACCGCGCGTCCATTCGCTGTTCTTCGGTTTGTGAGCTTGCCGGCCGGACCGTGCTCACGGAGGATCAAGCCGTCGTGCTGCAACTCGCGACAGACTGCGTTCACGTAGTGCCGGTTCATCATCAATCGCTCGGCGATCTCATCGTCGTCGAGCGCGACACCCACGTCGGCCAGGAGCCGTAACACCTCATCTCTGCGGCTCATACCAACACCCCCGCGTTGCCGCAACCGTCACGAGATGCCGCAATGTCGATCACGAACGCCTGAAGATCTCAGAAGGATCGATGAGCCGCCGCAATCTCCAGCGAACGGGAGAACCGCTGCCCCTGCTCTCGACGAGAACGGTCCTCTCATTCGCGACGACCGACACCGTACAGAACGCCTGGGACCCGAACGAGCGCCATCCCTGCGCCGATCCATCCGGCAGAACTCAGCAGGAGCCGCCGTACTCTCGCACCGGCCCTGACCTGCGGTTTCTTCAGTAGCCGCTTCGATGAGGGTTGACCTGCGGCGACGCGGCGCAATCGTCCCCAAGCCCCCCACAGACCCCCGCGATCGACGCGCAACTTCGGACTCGCGATGGTTGTCACACCGCCGCGCGACGATTTGGCCTGTGTCGGGATCCAATGCCGATAGCGCGCGGCAGCTGCCAGGCCTGAGCGAGCTGGGGCCGGACGCGCGGCGTCGTTTGGGGCGACTTCGGGCGCTCGTCGCTCCGGTCGCCGCCGACGCCGGGGCGGTCGTCGACGACCCTGACGCGTTGGAGGTCGCCCGAGCGGTCTGCGACGCCTTCGTTCAGGGAGGCGCAGCGGGTGGGCTCACGAAGGCACAGATCATCGCCCGCATCGGCGATCGCGTCGACCGCGAGCTTCTCGAACGCCGCCTCACGGTGTTCGAGAAGCTCGGCTTCCTACGCACGTATCTCGACAAGAAGCATCAGCAGCGCTACACGATCGAGCCGACCAGCCTCGTTGGTCAGGAGGTCTTCGAGCGGATCAGCCGACACGGTGGCGTCGACGAGTTGCTCGCGCTGCTCGTCCGCACGCGCTCGCTGCTCGAGTCGCAGCCCGACCTGCAGCAGCTCACGTCCCATCTTCGGGAGATCCGCGCAATCCTGAGTGCATATGCGAACGAGCTCGATCGGCTTGTTGCAACTGCTCCGCTGCGAGAGCTCATCGCGCAACGCGCCGACCACGACCGCGCCAATGCCCTGGACGAGCTTGAGCCACTCGCCGTGCACGTCGTCGAGCGGTTCCCCAAGTTGCAGACGCTCGCCAGCGACGTCGTCGAGGAGGCCCAGCGCTACCTCGGCGCCGTGCAGGCGATGATGGCCCGCATCCTGGACGAAGGCGGTCGCGCTCGCGACTTCTCGATCCTGTCCGCCGACGACTACTTGACTGCTGCCATCGACACGCCGCCTGAGGACCTCGCCGCGGTGTTCGAACGCGTCGTCTTTGACGCGCCCGCCGCATGGATAGGCGCGTCCGACATCTTGGCGGCAACAGGGCGACGTGGTACGTCGGACCGAGAGCGGCGACCTCCCGAACCTGCTCCCTCCTCCGACACCGACCCGGTGCGGCCACTACTCGAGGCCGCGGAAGCGATGCGTCGCCGCCGCGCGCTCGCCGCCGAGCGCCTTCTTCAGGGGGCCGACATTCGCGATCTCACGTCAATGGTCCAGAGCCTGCCCTGGCCCTCGGCGGCGCGCCTGCTCGCCGACCTCTTCGGCGTCGATCTCGACGACCGCGAGGAGCTGCGGGTGCACGTGGGCGAGGCCACGTTCGTCGACCCCGACGCGGCGACGACCTATGTCTCTCCCGTCGAGCTGCGTCGCAGCGACGCGGCGAAACCGAGCGAGGCCGTGCGGAGCAAAGCGAGCGTCGATGGATGACCAAGCCCTCATGCTTGCCCGGCTACGGGCCGGTGGGCCACGCGCCGTTGTCGACGCCGCGACGGTCCTGGAAGCGGCCGAGCTCGCCGCGCGAAGGGTCGTTCCGGTCGGAACCGACGGCTCCCGCACGGTCGTGACTCTCGCCTGGGCCGACGACGCCGACCTGAGCCCCGAGACATGGCCGATCGCACGCCGGGAGCTGTCGCCGACGGTGTTGTTGACACTCGCCACGTGCCTCGGTTGCTGCTGGCCCGACGCCGCGACCGAGCCCTATCCCGGGCACCCGACGTCAGCAACGACGGTGTTGCGTGTGCTTACGTCGCGAAACACCGACGAGCGGTGGGCCAAGGGCGCACTGCATGACCTCGAAGAGCTCGGTTGCATCACTCGCGACGGCGACGAAATTCGGCTCGGTCCCGCGATCGCAGCGCTCGCTCGCACCGAAGTCTCGATGCTGCGCCGCGAGCACGCTGCCCTTCCCCGAGAGGACCGACGGTGACAATGCTGGCCGATTCCTTCCAACGCCACGCGGTGCTCGAAGCCGTCGCAGCGCTCGAACTCGCCGAGGCACCGGTCGACGGCGCTCGCTTCGAGGCGTTGGGCGATCCCGGTCTGCGCGCGCTGGTCCAACGGGCGCTCGGGGCAGCCGGACGCGTGCTGTTGCCCAACGGCGACGGCTGGTCGTCAGGCTACGACGACACGATCGCGGATCGGCTTGCCGACGAGGGGATCGGCGTGCTCCGGCCCGACGATCGCGCGGTGCTCGCGCTCGTGCTGCTGCGCACCGTCGCCGTTCCCCGGGCGCTCGGTCGCGTCGAGGGCACCGACTGGTGCGAAGCGGAACCCACATCCGTCGACGAGCTCGCCCTCAATCGGCATCTCACCAAGTCGCGCATCCACGCTGCGGTCCGCCGGCTCAAGACCGCCGGGATACTCCGGCCTGGCCACCGTGCGCTGCTCGTACCCGGTCCGCAGTTTCAGCGGCTGACACCGAAACGCGCGCAACGGCTCTGGGAAGACCTCGTCCTCGCATGCCGACCCGACGGGATGCTTGCCGAGGTGATTCGTCGACGGCGTCACGCCGAGGAGGCACGGAGCGAGGAGCCCACGTGACCGAAACATTGACGCTCGGCGTCGACACCGATCGGGATTCGGTGATCGGTGATCGGCAACTTGTGGCCGTGCAGACGTTCTTCGTCTCACGCCTCACTTCGCATCCAGTAGTGCTCGTCCCCGGTACCTTCATCGCCGTTACCGGCCGCGGACCGCGCGGCGATTCGAACGGATCGGGCAAGACCAGCTTTCTCGCGGCGGTGTCACTGCTCCTCGGCGACCGCGAATGGCGCCTCGCCGGCGGCGCCAAGGCGCCCACTGCGCTCCTGTTCGACGCTCGCGCCGCCGGCGGCGCCGTGGGAACTACGGCCTCCGCGAGCCACGGTTACATCGTGGGCCTGTTCACACGACCGAGTCGCCCCTACGACGACGCCCGCACCGTCTGGCTTCGAATCGACACAGCACCGCCCTACGTAACCGTACGTTGGACGGACGGCAATGCACTGGTGGTCGCATCGTCCGACCGTGAAGCGCACGATGTGGCTGGCGCGACTTGGCAGGCTCTCCCCCGCAGCGACCACGGCTTCGACTCGTACGCGCGCGTCCTCTACGGGGATGCGCCCCGCTGCCTCGCCTACGTGCAGCAGCGCGGTGCGACACCGAACAAGCCATCACTGCTGCAGATGAACGCGGGTGCGTTCACATCCGCGCAGATCGGCGAGTCTCTGATCCGCCTTACCGGGCAGCGGCACCTGCTCGACACGGAACTAGAACAGCGACGGCTACTCGCGAACCAGGTACACCGGCGCGACGAGATGGCCACACACCACGATCGGACGTTTCGCGAGGAAGAGCTGCAGCTTGAGAGCGTCCGTCGCCGCGACCGCGCCCGCGCCCATTTGGCGGACGCCGCAGACGCCTGGCATCGGCACTTCGCCGCAGGCCTGCTCGAGACACTGGAGCGCGTCGCCGACCTGGATGCTGCGATCGCAGAGGCGCAGGCGAGACACGCCGAGCTCGACGCCGACCTCGCGGAAGCTGCCGCGGCACTGGAAGAGCTCCGGTCGCACACCAACCTCGAACAACGTGTCGCCGACGCTGAACGCGCGTACGAACGGAAGAACAGCTACCTGGAGGACGCACGGGTCAGACAACAACGCCGCGTCGACAAGCGAACTGCCTTGACACACGAGCTCAGTGCGCTCCGTACCATCGCGTCGGGCGCGCCATCGCGGGACCCAGACGCCGCTCAGGTCGAGTTCGACCGCACGTGCGAAGAGCGAGATCGGATCATCGGTACCGCTGGTGCCGCCCGTGAGCGCGCCAACGAAGCCGAACAGCACCTGCGCGCGACAGAGGCCGGCGGCGCCGGCCTGGCCGGCGCAACCCTCGCGGCACTGCGCCACGCCGGCATCGACGCGGTGGTGCTGCTCGACAGCACCACCATCAACGACGACCGCCGCTCCTTCTGGGAGCCGATCCTGTCACGGTGGGGTGACGCCGTCGTCCTCCCGCCCCAGGGCGACGTCAACGACGCGCTCGCCGCGGCAGCCGACCTGCCCGGTGCCGTGCTCGTCGCAACCGACCACCGAGGCGCCCTCCCCGATGGCATCACGTCCTGCCCGCCCGGAGCACTCGGCCTGCTCCGCCATCTCGCCGCGCAGTTCACCGAGGCCGCAGTGCCGCCCTCGGTACACGAACTGCACCACGGCGTGCACGTAATCGGAGACTTCACGACACCGATCGTCGGTCGTGACGCGCGCCGCGCGCAGGCACGTGCGGACTTCGAGTACGCGCTGCAACAGCTGAACGAAGCCGAACAGGCGCTCGAGCTCGCCAAGCGAGAAGTCGAGGACGCCAATCAGGAGCTCGCACGCAGCCGAGCCGTCGCGCGCATCCTCGAGATCCAACGAGAGATCCCCATGCTCGATGACGAGATCCAACGCGAGAGCGAGACGCTGCGGCCGCTCGCGGACGACGCCAAGGCCCTTCACAAGGCATGGGTCGAGGTCGCAGCCGAGCACCAGAACCATGAGCAACTCATTACCGCCGCCGAGGCCGGAGTGGAACTCCGGCGCAGCGCCTGCGACGCGGCGGCCCGCGATCTCGGAGGGCTCGAACGCGAACGCGCGACCCTGCCGCTTGACTACTGGAGCAACGGTTGGGGCACGTCGGTCGACGACGCGCGCGCCCTTCTCGACAACGACGACCGTCGCGCGGTGACGTTCCGACGCATCGCAACCGAGGCGCTGAACCGCGCCGCATGGGAGCTTGGCGCGACAAGTCCGGACGCGGCTCCAACAGAGCAGATCGCCGCTGCGCTCCGCAGTCGCGACGCCCGCCGCGACGAGGATGAGAACACGCAAGCCGCGACCTTCCAGGAGACGTCCGCGGCCATTGGCGACCACCTCGACGGTTGGTCCGACAGCGACCGCATCATCGAGGCCACGATCAGCGACGATCGCGAGCATCGGGCTACCGAACGCAAGGCCCTCGAAGCCGCCGTCGGCGAGGCGGGCGAGGGTCTCGAACGCATCCAGGATGCGACGGCGACGCTCCTCGAAGGATCCCTGCACCAGATCGGCAACCAACTCGACGAGATCCGGCGCGCAGCCGGCCTGTACGGGGCCAAGCTCGAAGTCGAAGCCGTGCGTCCCGACCGCCCCGACGCACTCTGGGAGTGGAAGGTCACGCCACTGTGGCAACGCGTGCACGGCGGTCCCTTCACGCGGTACGACACACGTTCGAACACCGCCCAAGAGAAGCTATTCACCGTGCACCTTGTGCTCGCCGCGCTGCTCGCGGCACCCGACCCGCGCGGACGCGTACTCATTCTCGATGAGCTCGGTGACAGCCTCGGCGACGAACACCGCCGCCACGTCCTCGAGGCCATCCGCACCACGGCCGAGCGCACGGGCATCACAGTGTTGGGAACCTGCCAGGACTCAGTGCTCTCGGACGCGGCGACGCACTGCGGCGAGATCCTCTACTTCGAGCATGTCGCCGATACGGAGGCGCTGAACCGTCCAACTCGGATGTTCGGATTCGACCAAGGCGACCGCGTCGAGTTGACCCGTGAGGCTCTTGTGGCGTCGCGCCCGCCCGTGTGACGATGCGCAGGGCTGCTGATCGCGCGATCGAGCTCCGTGGGGTGCCTGACGGAATCAAGGCATACCCCGTCGACGACTGGCGCAAGAGCGAAGGAGCATCGCCGGAACCGGTCCGCACCCGGCGCGGACGCCTGAAGCTCGACGAGGTCGAGCTGCGGGCCGAAGGCAGCTCAGCGGCCCCCCTCGATCCCGACGACCTGGCGTTCGTGCTCGGCGCCCGCCGCCGGCAATGGAGGACCATTGAGACGCGCTATCACGCTGATGCATGGAGCAACGCGCTCCGCTTGGTGCGCGCCGGGCACGTCGTGCTTCGGTGCACGGTCGAACCGGGGCCGCGACTCGGAAAGCCGATCGGTTGGCGACTGACCGACACCGCCATCCGCGCGGCGCGGGCACGGGCCGGCACACGAAGCGATGCAACCCAAGCATGGCAGTCGCGTGCACGTAGCCTCGCGGCATCGCTCGACGGCGTGCACCCAGTGTTCTTCGCAGCGCTGCGGAACGCGGTGGACTCGCCGGCGTCGCTGCCGGTCGTCGTCCACGCGGCCGAGGACTACCTCTCGGGCATTGTCCACGACGGCCCGCGCGCGTTCGTGCAGCAGCACTTCGGCAACACCAAAGCTCGTCGCGATCCCGCAGCCGCGCTCCGTCGCACCGGCGTGCCCGACGACGTCCTCGTCGCGCTCGGGTTACGGCGCAGTGCCCGTATCGGATTGGCGGGTCCGATCGATCTTCACATCGGGAACCACACAGTGCCGCTGGAGAAGCTCGACGGGCCGGTACTTCTTCGTACAGATCAAGCTGATCTGCGCATCGAACTGACTCGACCCGTTGCCTTGGTCATCGTGGAAAACCTGCAAGCCGCTGACGCGGTCGCCGACCGTTTCGACGACGCAGTCGTGTACATCGCGGGCATGCCAGGGCCCGCCGCACTCCGCCTCGTTCGCGCCCTCGCGACGAGAGCGACGACGACGTTCATCTGCACCGACGCCGACGCCGGCGGCGTGCGCATCGCCGAAAAGCTCCTCGGCGCGGTTCCCACCGCAGTGGTCCTCGATCCCGGCTCGGTACCCCACCCGCCACGGCCACGTTGGCAATCCGATGGATCGGCGACCGCCGAGCTTCAACGAGCGCTCCACGGTCGCGCCCGCGACCTCGCGGCCGCGTGCCTCGAACGCGGCTATCCCGTCGAGCAGGAAGCGACGATCATCGACATAGTCACACGTGCCCTTGCCGAATTCGCTGTCACCACCGAAGCGAGGGGTGTCGACCCGCCGATTACGACCGTGGGTCGCGCGTCGGAACTCGACGCGACGTCCAGGCTGGAAGTCGTCACGCGTGATCTTCACAGCGGCGATGGGATCGACGGAGAACGCACGGCGGCGATTGACGACGAGCACTAGGTCGAGGCCGCTGGCACCGGCGGAATCAGCGGGCTCGACCGATGCGTCGGCCCCCGAAGCAGCCGTCGATCGCTCGACACGTCACGGAGTGGATGCATCTCGAGGACCGACGACGTCAACCCTGGCGTCGTGCTCCACAAACTGGGGCGGTCGTTCAACGACCGGAGAAAGTCGGAAGTCGCCGCTCGAGCTCCTCGACAAGGGTCCGTAGTTTCCGATGCACGGTCACAGGCCGACCGAGACGACGCTGGGCGTTCTCCAAGTACGCCGCATGGCGGTTCTCGCCTACGAGAAGGTCGCAGTAGCCCGCTCCCGCGGTTAGATACATCATGTCGACGAGATCGTTGTCTTCCCATACAAGCGCGGGGTCGGACAGCTTCTCGTGAAGCATCTCGCTAAAGAGCCCGAGGCATGGCATCGCCGCTAGCTCCGCTTCACTGTGGTCAAGGACCCAGTCCGATTGCTGCTTTGGCGTGATGCCGGCGCGGTGCGCCTCCTCGGCAATCTCGAGGCCGAGGTCGACGATGAACTTCGCATGTGTCCTACGCCGCCTCATCTCCCTTCCCGTCGGGTCGCTCGCCAAGAAGCCCGCGAACCGCTGGAACTCCGCAGTCCAGCCTGCGTTCGGTTCAACGAGGACCGGTTCAGCGTCGAGCATGGTGTCCACGATCGCCCCGATGGACCGCACGCAGTGCACCATCCACCGCGCCTCCTGGGGGAGCGACGGATCGCCGTCGGCCGTGTCGATCCCCCGGCCAGCATGGATGGCGTTCGGCTCGAGTGTGATCGCTGGCGGCGGAACGACGACTGCCTGGCCGTATCGCGCCGTGAAGGCCTGGGCAAGCTCGAGCCGTCGAAGCGCCAACGGATCACGCAGCTGCCACCCGGCGGAGAGGCGCACGATGGTGAGCGCTCGCTGATAACGCGCTTCGTGGTCGACCTGTTTGCACGTCTCGGACACGTGGGCGGACGACATCGGCAACAGAACGTCGCCCGCTCGAGCAAACATGGCGAGTCGTTCAGCAGCATCTCGCTCCTGAGCGTCGGGGATGCGGAGCGGATGGAACTCGGAGAGCGCGAGGGTGCTCCAATGGTTCTGATCGAGGTAGACGCTGGGGCGACCGCGGGTCGGCGCCAGGTCGCCATCTCTGGGCAACGCGACGGTGATCTCGTCGCCGCGTGTCGTCCGCAACTGCAGTACCGAGTGGCTCGGCACGTAGGTCGAAGACGCCATCGCGCTCGTCGCGTCGAACACCCGTCGTCCAAGCGAGCCGCTGATGCGCTGGCCATCCACGAAGTCGATATGCATCCTGCCATCACGACCGAGATGCATCGCGACGACGCGACTGAAGAGGCCGCTCGAGACTTCTGCGTCCGGTGCCGATCGCTCCATGAGCTTCGCACGCCCTACAGGGCACCCCTCTCGAGCAAGGTGGTACGCAGCCGCTCGTATTCCGGTGAACCGCCCTGGGTCTGATGGAGGATCGGTCTATTGGTTTCCAACCCGGGCGGGGTCGGCTGGTTGGGCAGCGTAGTGGGCTGCTTCGAACTCGGCGGGGGGTGTGTCGCCGCAGTGGCTGTGGAGGCGGTGCTCGTTGAACCAGTGCACCCACGAGAGGGTCGCGAGTTCGAGTTCGTCGACGCCTT
>WBZO01004658.1_pt1 | contig 14619 bp, 11 predicted proteins | sample 5204261 | NCBI WGS metagenome assembly WBZO01 (sample SAMN12412400, study PRJNA552823) | activated sludge metagenome | isolation source: activated sludge from anammox sidestream of wastewater treatment plant... | place: USA: North Carolina | collected 2017-09
CGCGCCAGGCCCGAGGGGAAGGCAAGGTTCTTGCGGCCGCTGATCCTCCGAGCTGAAGACGATGGCCGAGACCGGCGATGTCACCTGGGATCTGGTGATCATGGAAGGTAATGACCTCCAGGTCGCTTGCGACGAGGGCCTGATCGAGGATTTCAACTGGGACGACATCAAGGAAAAGGACCTGCTGATTCCCGATGCGGTGCGCCCCTGCGGCGTGGGCAGCGTGGTCATCGGCACCGGCTTTGCCTACAACAAGGACACGCTGAAGGAGGCCCCCACAACGCTGGCCGATTTCTTCGACACCAAGAAGTTCCCCGGCAAGCGCGGCATGCGCGCCGGCCCCAGCTTCAACCTCGAACTGGTGCTGATGGCCGATGGCGTCCCGCCGTCCGAGGTCTACAACGTGCTGTCCACGCCCGAAGGGCTTGATCGCGCCTTCGCCAAGCTGGACACGATCAAGTCGGACCTGCAGTTCTGGGATGCGGGCGCCCAGCCGGTCGAATGGCTGGTGGCCAACAACGTGGCGATCACCTTCTCCTACAACGCCCGCATCACCGCCGCCAAGCGCGAGGGCAAGCCGCTGGAATTCGTCTGGTCCAATCCGATCTACTCGATCGATTCCTGGGCCATTCCGGCCAATTCCCCCAACAAGGAACTGGCGATGGAATTCCTGAACTACGTCACCAACGCCCAGCGCCAGGCGGATTTCTCGGCCCGGATGCCCTATGGCCCGACCAACATGGAGGCCCCAGGCCTGATGAAGCCCGAGGATGCGGCCGAACTGCCGGCCGGCAAGAACATCGAGACCGGCCTGTTCTTCTCGGACAAGTTCTGGACCGACCACAACGACGCCATCACCGAGCGCTGGAACAACTGGGTTACGCAGTAAGGGCGTTTGTGCTGATATGTGATTCCGCGCGGGCCGGACCCGCGCGGAAACTTCCGGGCGGATGCCCGGCAAAAGAAAACCACAGGGGGACGGAGGTCATCGGATGACGAAGGCCAGAAGCTCGACCATGGCAGCACTGATGCTGCTCGCTCTGCCGGTTCTGGCCTATGTCGTGCTCTACCTGCTGCCGCTGGTGTCGATCGGCGGGCTGGCGGTCGACAACGGCACCCTGTCGCAACGTTTCCCCGCACTTTCCGCCGCCTTCAGCGAAAGCGCCGAGGTGGACGATTCCAAGGCGGCGGCGCTGCTGGCCGACCTGCAGGCGATGCCCAAGAAGGACCGTGCCGAGGTCGCGCGCAACTTCAACCAGGAACTCGGCGGCATGCGTTCGCTGGTGATCGACACCGGCAATGCCGCGGGGGAAATCGCCCCCACCCTGACCGCGCTGACCGAATTCAACCCGATGTGGGGCGAGAGCGCACCCTGGGATGTTCTGCGCCGCAACGTCGAGCCGATCACCTGGCGCCATTTCCAGAAGGCCACCGGAATCAAGCCCACCCCCGATGGCGGCTATGCCATCGCCGAAGGTGACGACATCTATCTGCGCATCACCCTGCGCACCTTCGCCATTTCCTTCCAGGTGACGCTGCTGACGCTGCTGCTGGGCTATCCGCTGGCCTATGCGGTGGCCACCGGCTCGCGCCGGGTGCAGGCGGTGGTGCTGATGGCGGTGCTGCTGTCGTTCTGGACCTCGATCCTCGTGCGCACCACCGCCTGGGTGGTGCTCTTGCAGACCGACGGGCTGCTCAACCATTTCCTCCTGTGGCTGCACGTGATCACGCAGCCGCTGCAACTGATCTTCAACCGTTTCGGCACCGTGGTGGCGATGACGCATGTGCTGCTGCCCTTCGCCATCCTGCCGATGATCAACGTCATGCGGACCATTCCCGCCGCCCAGGGGCAGGCCTCGCGCAGCCTCGGCGCCGGGCCGATCGAGACCTTCCTGCGCGTCTATTTCCCGCAAAGCTTCCGCGGGGTGGCGGTAGGGGGCGGCACGGTGTTCATCCTGGCACTGGGCTTCTACATCACCCCGGCGCTGACCGGCGGCCCGGGTGACCAGATGCTGTCGTGGTACATCGCCGATTTCGTGCGCAAGGGATTGAACTGGGGGATGGCCTCGGTGCTGTCGCTGATCCTGCTGATCTGCATCATCCTGCTGGTGATCGCCGGCGCGCTGGTTCGCCGGGCGCTGGGCTGGGGCAAGACCGCCGGAGGGAATGTCTGATGTCGCGCATCATCTACTGGGTCTCGCTCACGGTGGCCTTCCTCTTCCTAGTGCTGCCGCTGCTGATCGTGCTGCCGCTGGCGTTCAACGACAGCACCTTCCTCACCTATCCGATGGAAGGCTTCTCGCTGCGCTGGTTCCACGAGTTCTTCACCGTGCCGCCATGGCTCTACACGCTGGGCAACAGCGTCAAGGTGGCGCTGGGCACCATGGTGCTGGGGGTGGTGGTCGGCGGTCTCGCCGCCATGGGCACGATGCTGATGGGGAAATGGGGCCAGATCCTGCTTTCGGCGCTGTTCGTCTCGCCCATCGTCATCCCTACCGTGGTCCTGGGGGTGGCGATGGCCTATGTCTTCGGGCGCATGGGGCTGGGCAGCAGCTATTACTCGCTGGTCTTCGCCCATACGATCCTTGCCGCACCGCTGGTGTTCCTGTCGGTCCTGACCTCGCTCAAGGGGCTGGACCCGGAGCTGGAGCGCGCCGCCGCCTCGCTGGGCGCGCCGCGCGGCTACCGTTTCCAGACGGTGACGCTGCCGCTGGCGATGCCCGGCTTTGCGACGGGCGCGCTGTTCGCCTTCATCACCTCCTTCGACGAGGTGGTGGTGGCCCTTTTCATCGCCTCGCCCGAATCGCAGACGCTGCCCATCACCCTCTTCGCCAGCCTGCGCGACCGGCTTCAGCCGACGATCGTGGTGGTGGCGCTCCTCCTGTCGCTGGTCTCGCTTGCCTTCTTCCTGGCACTGAACAGGTTGCAGGCGCGCGGACAGGCGATGAAATGATGCCCGGCCCCGAAGCAGAGGAAATCGTCCATGGCCTCGCTTGAAATCAGCAACATCAACAAGTTCTACGGCGAGACCCAGGCGCTGTTCGACGTGTCGCTCTCGATCGGCAAGGGCGAGTTCGTCACCCTTCTCGGCCCTTCGGGCTCGGGAAAGACCACGCTGCTGAAGATCCTCGCCGGTTTCGAGGATGTCACCTCGGGCACGATCACGCTCGATGGCCGCAACATCACCGAACTGAAGCCCGAGACGCGTAACTTCGGCCTCGTCTTCCAGGGCTATGCGCTGTTTCCCCACATGACGGTGCGCGACAACATCGCCTATCCGCTGAAGGTGCGGCGCATGGGTCGGGACCAGATCGCCGCGCGGGTGAAAGAGATGCTGGATCTGGTGCAGCTGTCGCGTTTCATCGACCGGCGGCCGTCGGAACTGTCGGGCGGGCAGCAGCAGCGCGTGGCGCTGGCGCGCGCGCTGGCCTTCAAGCCCGACGTGCTGCTGCTCGACGAGCCGATGTCGGCGCTGGACAAGAAGCTGCGCGTCGACCTGCAGGAAGAACTGCGCCGCATCCACCAGTCACTGGGCACCACCTTCATCAACGTCACCCATGACCAGGAAGAGGCGATGCACATGTCCGACCGCATCGCCGTGATGAACCACGGCCGGATCGAGCAGTTCGACACCGCCCACAACCTCTATCGCCACCCCGCCACCCGTTTCGTCGCCGATTTCATCGGCAAGTCGAACATCTTCTCAGGCGAGATGGTGCGCGCCGCCTCGGGCGAGGGGCTGGATTTCCGCGGCGAGGGGATCGAGGTCCGGCTGGGTGTCACCGACCGCGCGCAGGGTGCCGTCGACCTGATGGTGCGCCCCGAGGATCTGGCGATCACCACCGGGGAACCGGGCGAAGGCCGCGTCGGGCTGGCAGCCGAGGTGGTGACCTCCACCTATTCCGGGGACCGCGCGCTCTATGCGCTGAGGATCGCCTCGGGGCGAGAGATCCAAGCCTATGGCACGGCGCGCGCCGGCATCCATGCCGACGGGGCGAAGGTCTTCGCCAGCTTTGCGCCAGCGGACGTGACGCTGATCGGCTGACGTCGCCCTCCGCGGCGGGAAAGGGGGGCCCCGGCGGTCAGACCGCCCGCCCCGCCAGCATCCCTTCGTAGACCGCTTCTTCGGCGGTGCGCGCGCTCAGGCAATCGCCTACCATGTGGCATTCGATGCCCAGCGCCGCGACATCGGCCGCCAGTTCGTCCACCGGCAGATGGCCGGTGGAAAGCACCAGCGTATCGACGCCCTCGAATTCCATCGGCTCGCCCGAAGCGGTATGCTGCATGAACACCGTATCGCCATAGGCACCGACCAGCCGGGCATAGGGCGTGACCTTCACCCCCAGCCGGTGCAGGTTGCCCGCCGTGGTGTCGCGAACGTAGAAGGGCAGCGATTCGCCCATGTGCAGGGCGTTCACCGCCAGGTCGACCCGGCTGCCCTCGCGCGCCAGCAGTTCGGCCACGCCGGGGCCGATCCAGTCGGCGCGCCAGTCGGCGACGACGACCCGGCCGCCCACCTTCGCCTCGCGCGTCAGCACCGCCCAGGCGGTGACGACCTGCATCACGCCGTCGCTTTCCAGCGGCGGAACGTAAGGCGCCGCCCCGGTGGCAAGGATTACCGCATCGGGGGCGAATTCGCGTAAGCCCGCCGCATCCACCCGCGCGTTGCGCCGCATCGTCACCCCCGCCAGTTCGCATTCGCGTGCCAGATTGGTGGCGATACCGCCGAATTCGGCCCGATGGGGCAGAAGCTGCGCCAGCAGCGCCTGCCCGCCCAGCCGCGCGCCCGCCTCGAACAGGGTCACATCGTGGCCGCGCACGGCGGCGACGGCGGCAGCCTTCAGCCCCGCCGGCCCGCCGCCCACCACCATCACCCGGCGCGGCCGCTCGGCCGGGGGGTGACTGGCGAAGGCCATCTCGCGCCCCGATTCGGGATGCTGGATGCAGGAGATTGGCAGGCCGCGGTGGAAGCGGTGGATGCAGGCCTGATCACAGCCGATGCAGGCGCGGATGTCGTCGAAACGGCCGGCCTCGGCCTTGCCCGGCATTTCCGGGTCGCAGATCAGCGCTCGCGTCATGCCGCAGCCGTCGGCATCGCCGCGGGCGATCACCTGCTCGGCCTCCTGCGGCTGGTTGATGCGGCCGGTGATGAAGATCGGCACCGAAAGCGCATCGCGGTAGGGGCGCGCCTCGGGGGCAGCATAGGCCGCCTGATAGTTCATCGGCGGGGCGATATGGGTGGCCCCGCCGAGGCTGGCCGAGGTGCCCACCGTCAGCGACAGGTAGTCGATGCGTCCCGCCAGCGCCTTCGCTGCCGAAAGCGTCTCGGCATGGGTCAGGCCGCCCTCGTCGCGCTCGCTGGCCGAGATGCGCAGCCCGATGATGAAATCGTTATCCGTCGCCGCGCGCATCGCGTCGAGCACCTCAACCATGAAGCGCAGCCGGTTCTCCTCGGAACCGCCATAGGCATCCTCGCGCCGGTTCACCCGCGGGTTCAGGAACTGCGCCGGCAGATAGCCGTGCGAGGCCACCAGTTCTACCCCGTCCATCCCGGCCGCGTGCATGCGTCGCGCCGCGGCCGCATAGCCGGCGATCACCTCGGCGATCATCGCGCCGTCCATCGCCCGCGGCATGCGACGGAAGCGTTCGTTCGGGCTGGCCGAGGCCGACCAGGCCACCGCCAGCAGCCCGTCGGCGCTTTCCATGATCTCGCGCCCCGGGTGGAACAGCTGCGCCACCACCGCCGCGCCATGAGCATGGCAGCGCCGGGCAAGCTCGGCATAGCCGGGAATGCAGTCGTCCGAGGTTGCCATGATGAGATGCGAGGTATAGCGCGCCGTTTCATGCACGCCGGCAACCTGGGTGACGATCAGCCCGACGCCCCCCTTCGCCCGCCGCTCCTGATAGGCGATATAGGCCTCGTTCACCAGCCCGCCCTCGGGCAGGCAGGTGTCATGCCCGGTCGACATGATCCGGTTGCGCAGCGTGGTGTTGCGGACGACAAGCGGGCGGAAGAGGTGCGGGAACATGATCTGGGCCATGGCGGGATCCGTGGTTGCGGTTGCCGGCGGCAGGCATCCGGGCGGCTGCCGCCAGAAATGACAGAGCAAGTAAAAATATCAAGTGAAAATTTTACTGGAACTTAATCTGTGGGCAGAGTTATGCTTCCTTGCTGCCAATGACGTGGTTTGATGGAAACCGCTCCGCAATCAGTTGCCGACGAAACGGCACCCGGCCGCCTGCTGGGTGAACGGCTGCGCCAGTTGCGCAAGCGCCGCCACCTGACGCTGGCCCGGCTGGCCGAAGGCTGTGGCCTGTCGGTAGGCTACCTGTCGCAAATCGAGCGCGGCCTCGCCGAACCCTCGATCAACGCGCTGTTCTCCATCGCCCGGCATCTCGGGGTGACGGTGCAATGGTTCTTCGCCGGCGAGGCCGAGGCGGTACCGCCCGAGGAACACGGCTATGTCATCCGCCGTGCCAACCGGCTGCGGGTGAATTTCCAGCAGGGCATCGTCGACGAACTGCTCACGCCCCGCATGTCGATGGCGCTCGAGATGATCCTGTCGCACATGCCGCCCGGTTCCGAGGTCACCGATCCCTACAGCCACGAGGGCGACGAGGTGGGGCTGGTCATCGCGGGGCAGATGGAACTGTGGGTGGGCGAGCGGCATTTCCTGCTCCATGCCGGCGACAGTTTCTCGCATTCCTCGACCGAGCCGCACCGCTACCGCAATCCCGGCCCGGGTGAGACGGTGGTGGTCTGGGCGATCAGCCCGCCCACCTACTGACCGCCGCTCATTCGGCGGCTTTCGTTCGCACCTCGAGCTGCACGATCATCGGTGCCGGGCCGCCATCGGCGCCGGGATCACTGAGCGGCACCGCGCCGCGCATCGCCGCTCCGAAGCCCGCCTCGGCCAGCGCTGCGTCCAGGCCGGATCCCGCCGCAAGGCCGGCGTCGCGCGTCATCTCGAGCGCGTTCTGCGCCAGCCAGGACAGGTCCTCGACCGCGGTATGCCGCCCGGCGGGGGTGGCGATGATGATCATCCGCTCGCGCCCCAGCGCCTCGTCGCTGACGCGGAAACCCCAGTTCTTCAGCACGTCGCTCGGCTGCAGCCGCCCCGAGAACAGGTGGGTGATGGAATAATCGGCGCCGATGTAGAGCACGTTCACATCGACCGGGATGTCCATGTTGTTGCGGGCGATGCCGCGCACGGTATCGTCGGGAAACAGCGTCGGCACCGTGCTGAAGGACAGCTCGCGCGGGCGCGGATCATCGGCCGGGGTCAGCTGCATCTCCACCGCGACATCCAGATCCCCCGCCCCCACCGCATCGCCCAGCCGCATCAGGTTGAAGGCCTTCGCCATGCGGCCCAGCGTCTCGGCCAGCACATCGGCGAGTTCGGCGGGCGATTTGTCCGCCGTGCCGATCGAGGGCGTGTTGGCCGGGTCCTCCATCAACCCGGTCGCGGGCAGGATCCACAGCGCATCGGGGCGCGCGCTGTCGGGCAGCACGGCCAGCACCAGATCCGCCGCCTCGCCCGGGGCGACAAAGGCGATACGCGGCCCCGCCGCCTCTTTCAGCGCATCAAGCGCCTGGCCAAGCGCCGCCGCCGGGGCCGAATCCGCGGGCGGCAGCGCGACCGTCAGGCTGAAATCCAGATCGGTGCCCAGCCGGCGCAGGAAGATGCCTGCCGGCAGGTCCGCCGGGGGTGTCTTGCCGGCCTCGCTCACCGGTTGCGCGGTGGCGCTGAAGGTATCAAGCCGCGTGATGCGCACGAAGCCCAGCGCCTTGTCGATGGAATCGCCCGCGGTGGCCATCACCGCCAGTTCCTCGCCCTCGGCCAGGCCGTGCAGCCTGCCCGCCGGGATGGTCAGCCCGTCATCGCCGGGCGTGGCCTTCCATTGCGCTACCCGCCCCTGCGGGCTGCCGTCGAACACCGTGCGGTCGAGATCGCCCTCGAACAGCGGCGTGGTCCGGGTCCAGTTGCGCAGCGAATACTTGCGCAGCACCTCCTGCGCGATCTGGCCATAGCTGGCGCCCGGATATTCGGCCAGCGTCTCGAACAGCGTATAGGTGAACACCCCCTGCGGCCGGCGGTTCACATCGCCCTTGGGCAGCTTCATCTCGGGGGTCAGTTCGGTGGTCTGGGCGGCGTAGAAGGCGACCAGGCTTCCCGTGCCGGCACCCCCCTTTCCGCCTTCGTCAAGCGCATCCATCGGCGCGACCGGCGCGGCGCGCGGATCGTCCCCGAGCCCGCGGGTCTGCGCTCCCTCGTCCGGCGCCTCTTCCGGCACCCCCAGGTCGGCCGGGTCGATCCGGCGCAGGCGCACGTCGTCATCCGTCTCGACGCCGCGCGTCGCGGTGCCGGAATGGCAGCTGTCGAAGACCACGAACACATCGGCGCCCCGGGCGCGGATGGCATCGAGCATGGCGCCGATCTCGTCATCGACCAGGGCGTTTTCCACCGTGGCGACCTCGCTGCTCCAGCGACCGATGTCGACCGGCAGGAAGATCTCGTCCAGACCGTCAAGCTCGCTCTCGGGGTCGTGGGCCGGTTGCTGGCTGCCATGGCCGGCGAAATGGACATAGACGAAATCGCCCGGTTCCGACACTTCCGCCAGCCGGGCGAAGGCGGCGCGGATATTGGCCAGCGTGGCGCGCTCAAACCCCCGCACGCCATCGGTCAGCACGGTGACGTTTTCGGCAGCAAAGGGCACCGGCGCCCCGGCGAGCAGGTAATTCGCAACCAGTTCCGCATCGTTCTTCGGCCCGATCAGCCAGCGCCCCTCGTCCAGATTGTCGTAATCCGAGGCGGCGATGATCAGGGCGCGGTTCTCGCGCGCCATGGCCGGCTGCATCAGGGCGACCAGCGCGGCAAGGCCAAACGCCGGCAGGGCGGGAACACGGGCAAGAAGGAAGGATTTCGGCATCTTTCCACCCTAGTTGGTGATCAGGACATATTCCACCGCCTCGGCCCCGCGGTTTTCCACCACCAGCGCGAAGGTGGCGTCATGGGCCGGCGTCCAGTTGCAATAGGCGATATTCGAAGGGTCGGTATCGGCGCAGACCGTGCGCCCTTCCTCGTCATGCACCGAGAGGTCGAGGTTGGCCCCGGGCGCGCCTTCGACATAGACCTCGGCCAGTTCGCCGCCCCGGAAGCTGTAGTCGACGCGGTCGGGGCCGTTGCCGGGGGCAATGCGGGCGATCACCCAGGCCGGGCCGATGCGCACGCCGCGCGTGGTATCAGTCGCCACCTCGTCGGCAAGAGCGGCGAGCGCAGGGTCATCGCCGGCAAGGGCGCGCGCCGCGTCGAGCATCTGCTGCCAGCTCAGCAGTTGCAGCGCCGCCCCGTCCGGTGCCACCTTGGGAAGCCCGGCCTGCTTGCGCAGGCGTGCGGCCGCCAGCAGCGCCAGCGCATCGCCCGCCGTCTGCCCCCACTGGTAGAGCGCCCCGCTCAGCACCGCCTCACGCAGGCGCGGCAGCTCGCCGGCCGTCAGGGGAGAGGCGGGCGCCAGCAGGGCAAGGCCGAGGATGGCCGCGATTGCCGTGGGTGATCCGCGTCGCATGGGTGTTCCCGGCATTTCGTCCATCATCCGCCAAATCCGTCCCGCATGGGCCGCGACAGGGCGCACGCCCCCCGCACGAGGGCAAGGATGTGCCAGGCCTACCTTTCTGTAAATGCACAATTCCCCGATGACCGGATTTGTCATGTGACCCGGTCGGGCACCACGCCTAGCCTGTCGACAGGGGCATCGACCATGGAGCAGGATGCAATGTCTTCGACCGGATACCGCAAGTTCCGCCCCTGGGCGGGAATCGCCCGGGCACTGGCCGTGCTGGTGCTGCTTTTTTGGGGCGCAACGGCAGCGCGGCCGGAAAGCGAGCCGGCCCCCTCGCCTCTTGATGACGCGATGGCGGCGGTGCTGGTGGTGCGCACGAACGACAGCGCCGACCGTTTCCTCGGTTCGGCCTTCCTGTGGGGCGAGACGGGCACCGTCGCCGTGACCAACGCCCATGTGGTGGGCAGTGCCGAGGAGTTGCGCCTCGTCGATCGGACGGGGGCCATCATGACCGGCACCGTCATCGCCCGCGACGACATGCGCGACGTGGCGGTGATCGCCTTGCCACCCGCCCCGGAGGGCCAGCCGCGCCGCGGCCTCGTGCCCGCCGACGAGGCACCCGGTCTCGGCACCGAGGTCTTCGCGCTGGGGGCGCCTTTCGGCATCGAATTCACCCTGACCGAGGGGCGCATCTCGGCCATGGCGCGCCAGGTGGAGATCAACGTGCCGCTGCGGCTGCTCCAGCATGACGCGGCGGTGAACCCCGGCTCGTCAGGGGGGCCGCTGGTCGATGCGGCGGGGCGTCTTCTGGGCATGAACAGCCAGATCGCCGACGGCAGCCGGATGTTCGTCGGCATCGCCTATGCCATCGCCGCCCCCGATCTGGCGCGCATCGTCGCTGGGCTGATCGACGAGACGCTGGCACCGCTGCCGAAGCTGGGCCTGAACCTGCGTCCGGTCGATCGCGCGCTGGCCGCGGCGCTGGGGATCGCCCCCGCCGGACTGCTGGTCGATGCCGCGGCCGCCGGCGGGCCGGGAGCGGCGGCGGGGCTGAAGGCCGGCGATGTGATCCTCGGCGTCGATGGCCAGAACCTTGCCGCACCCGGTGATTTCGTCTTCGCCATCGAGGCGGCGCAGGCGACGGGCGGGGTCGCGCTTTCCGTATGGCGCGAAGGCGCCGAAATCGCCCTGGCCCTCGATTTCTCTGCCGTGACGGCGCCCGTCCTCGGGCTGAAGGTGCGCGATCTGGCCGGCGTTGCCCCTGCCCTTCCCGAACGCTCCGCCAGCTACCGCCTCGGGGCGCTGGGGGTGGTGCTGGGCGAAGCCGGGCTGGTCGAGGACATCACCGCCCAGTCGCCGGCCTTTGCCGCCGGGCTGGTGAAGGGCGACCGCATCCTCGCGGTGAACGGGCAGGAACAGGACGATGCCGCCCTCGCCCGGCTGGAGATCGCCGCCCCGGCGCTGGTGCTGGTGCGCGCCCCCGACGGCACGACGCGCCACCTGTATCTTGACCCCTGGGCGCGCAGCGCTACCCCGGCACGGGCGGCGGGCGGTGCGAATGTGCTTGACCCGGCGGTCGTGGTGTTCTGATCCTGCATCATCATGAGCAACGACATGCCCGACCGCATCCTGATCATCGAGGACGACCCGGATATCGCCGAAGCCGTGGCCGAGGAAGTGCGTGCGCTGGGGTGCGCGCCGGTGTGGAAGGCCACGCTTGACGAGGGCGTCGTCGCAGCCGAGGCGGGCGATTTCCGTGTCATCGTTCTCGACCGCATGCTGCCGGGTGGCGACGGGGTGGAAGCCATCGCCCGCATGCGCGCCGGCGGCAGCCGGGCGCTGGTGCTGGTGCTGTCGGCGCTGGGGCGCGCCGCCAACCGGGTCGAGGGGCTGGAGAAGGGCGCCGACGACTACCTGCCCAAGCCCTTCGAGGCGACCGAATTGCGCGCCCGTCTGCGCGCCCTCTTGCGGCGCGCTACCATGCAGGTTCTCGACAACGACCTGCTGGGCTTTGGCGATGTGGAAATCCGCCTGAAGGCGCGCACGGTGCATGTGCGGCGCACCCATGTGCCGGTCAGCCCGAAGGAATTCGACCTGATCGCCTATTTCGCCCGCAACGCGGGCCAGGTGGTGACGCGGATGCAGCTCCTGGAAAACGTGTGGAACCTGCATTTCGACCCCGGCACCAACGTGGTCGACGTGCATGTCGGCCGGCTGCGGCGCAAACTGGAGGAGGCCGGCGCCCATGCGATCCAGACCGCGCGCGGCGAGGGCTATGTCTTCGCCCCCCTGCCCCCCGCGGCGAAGTGACCGCGCCCGGCCCTGCCGACCGCCGCCCCCTCCGCGCCCGCGCCACATGGCGGCTGGCAGCCCTGATGGCGGCCGCGGTGGCCGGCCTGTCGCTCGCCGCAATGGGCCTGCAATACCGCCTTGTCGCCCATCGCCTGACCGAGGCGCGGCGCAACCTTCTGGCCGCCGACCTTGATGGCCTGGCTGCCCTCTACGCCCAGCGCCGCATCATCGCCCTGCGCGAGGCGATCACTTGGCGCGCCGCGGCGGCGGGGGCGGACGAGATGTTGCTGCTGCTCGACCGGCAGGGCCGGGTGCTGGCGGGAACGCTGACCGCCTGGCCCGAGGGGCTGGCGCCGCAGGGGGCCGATTTCACCGTGGAGCCGGCCCGCGAAATCGAACTGGACGGTGCGCGCTGGCTGGTGGCGGCGCGCGAGCTGCCGGGGGGCTTTCCGCTGCTGGCCGGCCGTTCGCTTGCCCCGGCCGAGGCGACGCTTGCCGCGCTGCGCCGCGGCATGGCGGGGCTGGTGGCGGCGCTTGTGGTGGCAGCGGTCGGCGTGGGCTGGCTGGCGGCGCGTCAGGTGATGGGGCGCATCGGCCGGCTGAACGATCTGGCCGACCGGGTGGCGGCGGGTGATCTGGAGGCGCGGCTGCCCCCGCCGCGCTCGGCCGACGAATTCGGCCTGCTGGAACACCATGTCCATGCCATGCTCGACCGTATCGAGGCCCTCAACCGCGCCACGCACCGCCTGTCGGACACCATTGCGCACGAGATGCGCACCCCCCTGAACCGCATGCTGCGCCGGCTGGATGCAATCGAGGGCCAGGATCGCGAGGTGGCCGCAATCCGTGCCGAGATGCAGCAGGCGATCCGCGTCTTCGACGCGCTGCTCGACATCAGCCGCGCCGAGGCGGATCAGGGCTCGGGTGGCGGGCTGGTGCCGGTCGACCTGTCGGCGCTCTGCGGGGAATTGTGGGAACTCTACCTGCCGGTGGCCGAGGAAGCCGGGCTGATCGCCACGGCACGGATCACGGCCGGCGTAACCGTGTTGGGCGATCGCAACCTGATCGCGCAGATGCTGGCCAATCTGCTGGACAATGCGGTCAAATATTGTGCGGCCGGCGACCGGCTGGTGCTGGAGCTGGACGCGGGCGCGCGGCCCATCCTGCGCGTGGCCGACAGCGGGCCGGGCCTGCCCGAAGGCGTGGGCGAGGAAGTGTTCGAGCGCTTCACCCGCAGTGCGCGGGCACGCGAAAGCGGTATCCGCGGCCACGGGCTGGGGCTGGCGCTGGTGCGCGCCATCGCCCTGCGCCATGGCGCCCGCCTGTCGCTGCCGCCGGTGGAAAAGGGCCTGACGGTCGCGGTCGAATGGCCTGCGGGGCCGGGCTGATCTTCCCCGGTGACAAATCACGTCATCCGGCGCATCGCGCTTGCCAGCCGGCGGGGCACCGATAATCATGGCTCCATGGCCCGGCTTTCGACATTCGCCCTTGCGCTTTCGCTGCTGGCGCCGGCCTTCCCGGCGGCGGCCGAGGTGCGCGCCCTGCTGATCGGGGTGGGGGATTACGCCTTCCTCGAACCCGATCTGAAAGGGCCGGAAGCGGATGTGCGGCTGATGGCCGAAACGCTGCTGGCGCGCGGCGTGGCACCGGGCGCGCTGACGGTGCTGACCACCGATCCCGCCGGCCTGCCGGCGAAAGCGACCACCGGCACGCCCACACGCGCGGGCATCCTCGATGCGATGGCGGCGGTGGCGGCATCGTCCGGCAGGGACGACACGGTTGTCTTCTATTTCTCCGGCCACGGATCGCAGGCGCCTGACCTCTCCGGCGATGAGGGCGGCGGTTACGACGAGATCTTCCTGCCCTCGGATGCCAGCGGCTGGCGCGGCGACATCGGCATGGTCGAGAACGCGCTCATGGACGACGAATTGCGCGACTGGGCCGAGACGATGCTCACGCGCGGCGTACGCCTTGTCGGCCTGATCGACGCCTGCCATTCGGCAACCGGGTTCCGCGCGCTTGAAGGGGCGGGCGTGGCGCGGATGCTGGCGCCGGATGCCCTGGGCATTCCCGAGTCCATCGCCCCCGAACCCGGGATCGCCGCCCCCCCTGCCCCGCTGCCGGGTGAATATGTCTTCCTCTATTCCTCGCAGTCGGATGAACGCTCGTTCGAATATCCGCTGGGCGACACCGGGGAATGGCACGGCGAATTCACCCTGCGGCTGGCACAGGCACTGGCGGCGGCACCCGATGCCAGCTGGCGCCAGGTGCTGGCGGCGGCGGCCGATGCCATGGTGCAGGGCCCGGCGCGCCAGCTGCCCGAGGGCGAGGGGCCGCTGCTGGACGCCCCCGTCTTCGGCGAGGGCACGCTGAATGCGCGTTTCCGCCTGAAGGATGGCCAGGTCGAGGCGGGGCTGTTGCAGGGCCTCGAGACGGGAGCCGAGTTGGCCCTCTACGCCGAGGGGGCGGGCGGCGCGCCGATCGGCGCCGCGCGGGTGGCGAAGGCCACGGCGCGCACGGCGGCGATCGAAGCCCTCGACGGCGGCAAGCTGCCCGAAGGCGCGGGCTGGGTCGAGGTCAGCGCCGCCGCACCGGCAAGACCGCTGGTCCTTGCCGCGCCGGTGCGCGCCGATCCCGACGATGGCCATGACTACGACGAATGGCTGGCCGCCCTGCCCGCATCAGCGCCCGCGCCAGGCGCAACCCCCGATCTGGTGCCCTTCCTTGTCGAGGGCACGGTGGCGCTCGCACTGGCCGACGGCGTGC
>WBZO01004659.1_pt1 | contig 14618 bp, 11 predicted proteins | sample 5204261 | NCBI WGS metagenome assembly WBZO01 (sample SAMN12412400, study PRJNA552823) | activated sludge metagenome | isolation source: activated sludge from anammox sidestream of wastewater treatment plant... | place: USA: North Carolina | collected 2017-09
GGAGCAGTGGTGGTGGATCCACCGGCGCTGGAAGGCGTGGCCGGCGCGGGCCGGTAGAGAAACGGCCTAGCGCGTCGCTAGGCCGTCGGTCTTCCACACGGTCGCTGTCATCCACACGCGATCGAGCGGAATTGCGACCAGCTGGTAATCTTGGGCACCAATGTGCCGGGAAAGTACGGTTGCACTCGTACGGTATGCGTTCTGCGCTTCGGTTCTTGCAACTCCTCGCCGTCCTCGCCGGAATCTTGTTCGGCACGTGTGATTCCCTCGCCGCCGACGCGGCGACGCCCAAGCGTGTCCTGATCATCCATTCGTTCGGCCGGGACTTCGCCCCCTACGACACCATAGCGTCGGTCTTCCGGACCGAGCTCGCGAAGGGATTCTCGGGACCGATCGCTCTCTTCGAGACGACGCTCGACGCGGGACGGCCGGTGACGAACGAAGAAGAGGGGGCCTTCCTCGAGTACCTGCGGGCCCGCTTCGCGGGGGCGGCGCCGGATCTCGTGGTCACGATCGGCCCACCAGCCGGCCGTCTCTATCTCGCGCACCGAGACCAGCTGTTTCCATCGGTCCCGCTCGTCCTGGCCGCGCTGGACGAACGACTGGCAAGGGGCGCGGCGCTGCGGCCGAACGACGCGGCCGTGGTGGGAAAGGTCGATCTCCCGCGCTTGATCGAGAACATCGTCCGGCTGCTACCCGATACGAGCACGATCGCCGTCGTCATCGGCGCGTCGACGCTCGAGCAGTTCTGGCTGAAGGAGCTGCAGCGTGAGGTGGCGCCCTTCGCGGGTCGCGTAACCTTCCAGTGGCTCAACGATCTCTCGTTCGATCAAATGAGAGAGCGGGTCGCCAGCCTGCCGCCCCGCTCCGCAGTGCTCTATGCCCTGTTGATCGTCGATGCGGCGGGCGTCCCGCACGAACGTCAGGACGCGCTGACGGCTCTGCACGCGTCGGCCAACGCCCCGATTTTCGGCCTGTATCAGAACGAGCTCGGCAAGGGCGTCGTGGGTGGGCCCTATTCGTCGCAGCGGCGGCGCGGCGAGCGGATGGCGGAGGCGGCGCATCGCATTTTGCGCGGAGCTGCTTCGGCCGAGCCGCAGATACACGTGACGGGGTTCGAACCTCCTGTCTACGATTGGCGCGAACTGCGGCGGTGGAACATCGACTCGGGGCGACTGCCGGGCGGGAGCGAGATCCGCTTCAGACCCCCCACGCTGTGGGAGGAGCACCGTGGCGCGATCGTCGCCGTGATCACCGTGATCGTGCTGCAGGCCGCCCTCATCACCGCGCTTCTCTGGCAGCGTCTCCTGCGGCGCCGCGCCGAGCGCGAGGCGCGAAGCCTCGGGGGGCGCCTCATCACCGTACACGAGGACGAGCGACGCCGATTGGCGCGGGAGCTGCACGACGACGTCACCCAGCGGCTCGCCGCGCTGGCGATCCAGGCCGCAAAGCTGGAGGGGAGTTCGGGCCATGCGGAGAGCAGGGGAGGGGTGCATTCGATCCGCGATGGTCTCGTGGGACTGAGCGAAGATGTGCACGCGCTCTCCTACCGCCTGCACCCGACGGTCATCGAGGACCTCGGCCTCGTCGAGGCGCTGCGGGCGGAGTGCGACCGCGTGGCCCGCACCGAGCCGATCCGGGTCGAACTCGATGCCGGCGCCGTGCCGGCCGAGTTGCCAGCCGATGCAGCGGTAGGGCTCTTTCGAGTTGCCCAGGAGGCCTTGCGCAACGTCGCGCGGCACGCGAAAGCGAGCGATGTGCGAGTCGCGCTGCACGGTGGCAACGGCCGGCTGGTACTCGTCGTGCGGGACAACGGCGCCGGTTTCGGGGATTCCCGCAAGGAGGGCAGCGCGAGCCTCGGTATCGCGAGCATGCGCGAGCGGATGCGCCAGCTCGACGGGGCGCTCGACGTCGATAGCGCGCCGGGCCGCGGAACGACGATCACCGCGTGGGTGCCGCTGCCGGAGGCCGCGTGAACCGCCCGCGGGTGCTGCTCGCCGAGGATCACCGGATCGTCGCCGAAGGCTTGAAGAGCCTCCTCGCCGCCGATTTCGATCTGGCCGGCGTCGTGGAGGACGGGCGCGCCCTGGTCGAGGCGGCGCGGGCGCGGCGCCCCGACGTCATCGTCGCCGATATCTCGATGCCCTCGCTCAACGGCATCGACGCGCTGGAAACGCTGCGGAAGGACGGCGTGGAGATCCCGGTGATTTTCCTGACGATGCACCGGGACGTCGCCTATGCCCGGCGCGCGCTGGAAGCCGGTGCGGCGGGCTATGTCCTGAAGCATTCGGCCGCGATGGAGCTGCTGCAGGCGCTCAAGGCCGCCCTCGAGGGCGGCACCTTCGTGAGCCCCGCGCTCGCCGGTAAGGTGCTCGAAGCGATGAAGGAGGGGCCGGCGGGTGCGGTCGATCCGATCGCCCGCTTGACGCCTCGCCAGCGCGAAATCCTGCAGCTGCTCGCTGAGGGTCTCTCGGCGAAGGAGATCGCCGCGAAGGTCGACATCTCGCCGCGCACGGTGGAGTTCCACAAGTACCAGATGATGGAAGCGCTCGGCGCGAAGAGCTCGGCCGAGCTGATCCGCATCGCAGTCCGGCACGGCATCGCCGAGCGCTGATCGACCCGGCGCACCGCGCGACCTCGTAATTTCCGTCCCCGCGCCTCGTAAAACTACGAGGTGACGGACCGTCTCGGCGCGTCCAATCTCCGCCTCGCGCGCTCGCCTCAAGACGGGCGCACTCCGGCCAGGAGGACCGTGCGTGAACGATGGACGACTCCACGATGAACTGCGTGCTGCTCGCGGACCGGCATCACGCGTTGAGCGAGGGCGTGCGCGGACTGCTCGGCACGATGTTCGCGGGCGTCTTCACGGTGGCGGACGAAGCCTCGCTGCTCGAGGGCGCGGCGCGGATCCGGCCGACGGCGGTCGTGGTCGACCTGTCGCTCGCCGGCGGGGACATCGTCGGTTTCCTGCGTACGCTCCGGGAGCGGGCACCCGCGGTGAAAGTGCTGCTGCTCACGGTGCACGACGAACAGACTGTAGCGTCCGCGGCGCTGGCGGCGGGGGCCGACGGCGTGGTCCTGACGCGAGCGATCGCAACCGACCTTCTCGAGGCGGTCGAGGCGGTCCTCGCGGGCAAGCGCTACACCTCGTCCGCATTCGTCCACTGACGGTCGGGGCAAGCGACGAGCGGCACGGCACCGACCGAAGACCCGCCGCGTCGCTGACATCCCGATCACAACTCGAACCCGGTGCAGCCGGCATGGCCGGCTGACCCGAGGTTGAGTCCAACCGAGGAGAACCTCCATGTACTTCACCGACGACTCGCTGTTTCCCGAAAACATGCAGCCCACGATCATCACGGCGGCCCCCTACGGTCCCGAGTGGCTGCCGGGCGACGTCGAAGAGCTGCCCGTCAGCTTCGACCAGCAGGTGCAGGCGGCCGTCGACTGCTACAACGCCGGCGCGACGATGCTGCACTTCCACGTGCGCGACCCGAAGACCGGCCAGGGCTCGAGCAACTTCGACCAGTACAACGAGCTGCTCGGCAGGGTGCGCAACGCCGTGCCGAAGATGATCATCCAGGTCGGCGGCTCGATCTCGTTTGCGCCGCACACCGCGGAGGCCAAGGCGAAGTGGCTCGACTACGACACGCGCCACATGCTGACCGAGCTCGACCCGAAGCCGGAGTTCGTGACCGTCACGACCGGCACGACGCTGTGGGACATCACGCAAGCGTTCATCCCCGGTGACGCGGACGGCACCCACCTGGCCGACCCGAAGGTCGCCGCCGCATGGGCGGGAATGGTCGTCGATTCGACGCCGGCGTTCTACGTCGAGCACCTGAAGCGCCTGCGCAAGAACAGGATCCAGCCGTACTTCGTGCCCGGCCACGTCCATCAGCTCGAGATCATCGAGCGGCTGATCCGCACCGGCGTGTTCATGGGCCCGCTGAACGTCGCGCTGTGCGGTTACGGCGGTGGCTCGATGGGACGCAACCCGTTCGACTGGATGGAGATGCTGCGCCGCACGCCGCACGGCGCCTCCAGCGTGACGTTCTGGAGCAGCATGCGCGGCAACATCGCGATCCAGACGATGGCCACGATCCTCGGCGCGAACGTGCGCGTCGGCAACGAGGACAACATCTGGGACATGCAGAGGAAGCGCTGGCCGACGGTGAAGCAGGTCGAGTGGGCGGTGAAGCAGAGCGAGCAGTTCGGCCGCAAGGTGGCGACGGCGGACGAAGCCCGCAAGATCATGAAGGTCGGCGTCTGGTACGACACGGTCGAGGAAACGCTGCGCAACCTCGGCCTGCCACCGAACCGGGCGGAAGGCCACAAGGGGTTCCTGACCTACGAGACCGACGGGCGCCTGTCCAAGGCCGCGGAAGCACGGACGAACACCACCAGCATCCTGTAGCGACTGCGCGGAGACCGCCGACCCCGGCCGGCGGCTCCAGCTTTGCCGACCGCTACGGCGGCCGACGCGGGGGCTACGGGCGCGGAGGCGGCGGTTTCAGGGGCCGGCGTTAGCCCGATGGCGGGGGCTCAGGCCATTTCAACCAGGAGGTAATCGACCATGAACTGGCGTCAGCTGCTGCTCGAGCTGCCGAACTGGCTCGTCTTCGCATTCGTCGTCGTGAACATGCTCGCGCTGGGAATGGACCTGACGGTTCGAAAGATCGTCGAGCCTCTGCGCGACGTCCCGCTCACGGTAAAGTCGCTCATCGCGAACTTCGTGCTCGTTCCGCTCACCGCCTACCTCCTGGTGACGACCCTGCACATGGAGCACGGCTTTGCGCTGGGTCTCATCCTGCTCGCCTGCTCGGCAGGCGATCCGTTCGTCACCAAGCTCTCGCAGTCCGCGAAGGGCGACAAGGCGTATTCGCTTGCGGTGATGGCGATGCTGAGCTTGGTGACGGTCCTGTATATGCCGGTCGTGGTGCCGCTCTTGCTCCCCGGCACCAAGGTGGACCCGATCGAGATCGCCAAACCGCTGATCGTCCTGATCATCGTTCCGCTGCTGATCGGGCTAGTGACGAGGGCGCGGGCAGCCCGGTTCGCCGAGCACTGGGCGCCGCGCCTGGACCGGCTCGCCTCGGTCCTGATCTACGCGGCGGTCGGGCTGTTTGCCGTCGTCCACTACGCCGAAATCGCGGCCTCGCTCGGGTCGCACGCCATCCTCGCGGCGGTGATCCTCGTGGCTTCCGCCGTCGTCTACGGCTATCTGCTGGGCGGACCGGATCAGCGCCACCGGAGCGATCTCGCGGTGAACACGGCGTGGCGCGGCGTGTCGGCAGGGATCGCGGTGGGCATCAAGAATTTCCCGGCCGAGCACAACGTCTTTACGATGGCAATCATCTTGGTGCTCGTCTCCGCGGCGATCCTGATGCCGCTATCGGCGACTTACCTTCGCAGCAGGAACCTTGCGCATTCGAAAGCGGGCGGGTGAGCTGTTGGATCGTCTGGAGGGAGGCCCGATGCGCAAGCCGATGGGTTCTCGTCCAAGGTCTGGCTGCTGCGTGAGATCACCCAAACAAAAGGAGAAGAAGGCGCGGGCGGGCTGACCGTCTGACAATCTCGCGATCACACGCAAAAAGAAGAACGGCCCAGCGCCAGGCTGGGCCGTTTGCGTTTACTGGCTCCCCGAGTAGGGATCGAACCTACGACCTGCGGATTACAACGCTTACGCGCTGGACTATCTCATCACCCTCGGCGCGACCGTTAGGGTGTCGGGCGCTGGTGGGGCTTATCGCACGGGCTGCTCATCCCCTAGTCTCTGCACCTTCCCGCCTACCTGCTGACCCTTCGGCGGGCTTGGCTCAGGGTTCTTCCGCGAGGGACATTCCCTGAGTTCACCCGATTTTCCTTCACAGGTTTCCCTGTGATGCTGCCATTCGACAGTCCGTCGCTCTACCGGCTGAGCTATCGGGGATCAAACCTCGTACCGCGCTGCCCACCGGATGCCTTTCACCTGCGCATTCCTAGGCGACTCCAGCCGCAGCCTCGCCTCCCTTACGAGCGGAAGGTCGACGATCGGAATTATATAGGTCTTGCGGTTCTCGGGGCAAAACACCCCGAACGCATCGACCTCCCCCTGGTAGCTCCGCCGCTTCCCGCCGCGGTGATACTGGGAGGAGGCAAGGGGAAACGCTATGGCGCCGCGGTCGATCCTCCCCGTCTTGCACTGGATCCGGATGAACCGGCCTTCCTCCTCGACGACCAGATCGTAACGGCAGTTGTCGCCGAAGGGGATCGAGACTCGCGTTCCTCGCCGGATCGGGGCGGCGAGGACTTGCGACTGGCTGATATCTCCGACTGCCTTGGTGTTGCGCCCCCGAAGGTGCGATGCGCGCATTGCCGTCGGGGGGATCAGAGCACCTTCGCGATCGCGTCGGCCACGTAATCCACGTTCTTCGTGTTCAGGGCCGCCACGCAGATCCGACCCGTCTCGATCGCATAGATCGAGAACTCCTCGCGCAGCCGCAGCACCTGGGCCTTGGTGAGCCCGGAGTACGAGAACATCCCGCGCTGGCGCAGGACGAAACCGAAGTCGAACCCCGGCACGCGCGCCTGCACGCCCTCCACCAGCGCCTTGCGCATCGTCTTGATCCGGTCGCGCATCTCGCCAAGTTCCTTCTCCCACAGCGTGCGCAGCTCGGGAGTGGTGAGCGTCATGGCGACGACCTTGCCGCCGTGCGTCGGCGGGGTCGAGTAGTTCGCCCGCACGACGCGCTTCAGCTGGCTCAGCAGGCGCGCCGCCTCGTCGGGGCCCGCGGTCGCCACGCTGAGGGCGCCGATGCGCTCGCCGTACAGCGAGAACGACTTGGAGAACGAGCTCGCCACGAACACCGGGCTGCAAGCCGCGGCGAACTGGCGCACGGCGGCGCCGTCAGGCTCGACGCCCTCGGCGAACCCCTGGTACGCGATGTCGAGAAAGGGCACCAGCTGGCGCGCCTTGACGATCTCGATCACGCGCACCCACTGGTCCGGGGTCAGGTCGTACCCCGTGGGGTTGTGGCAGCACGCGTGCAGCACGACGATCGAGCGCGCGGGGAGCTTCTCCAGCGCCGCCGCCATCGCGGCGAAGTTCACGCCGCGGCTCGCCGCGTCGTAGTACGGGTAGGTCTCGACCCGGAACCCGGCGCCTTCGAACAGCGCGCGGTGGTTCTCCCAGCTCGGATCGCTGATCCAGACCCCCGCCTCCGGGTTGAGCCTGCGCAGAAAGTCCGCCCCGACCTTCAGGCCCCCCGTTCCGCCGAGCGCCTGGACGGTCACGCCGCGCTTCTCCCGGACCACGGCCGAGTCGGCCCCGAACACGAGCCCCTGCACCGCCGCGTCGTACGCGGGCAGGCCGTCGATCGGGAGATAGTTCCAGGGCGCGGGGTTGTCGAGGATCGCCCGGTCGGCGCGCCGCACGCACTCCAGCAGCGGCACCTTCCCGGCGTCGTCGGTGTAGACGCCGATCCCGAGGTTGGCCTTCTTCGGGTTCGTGTCGGCGTTGAAGAGCTCCGAGATGCCGAGGATCGGGTCGCGCGGCGCCATCTCGACGCCGGCCAGCAGGGATGCGCTCATCGTGCGGACGGGAGTGAAGGTGGAGGACGCCCGCATTCTAGCCTCCCCGACGAGTCGCGCACGACCCGCTGTGAGAAAATCGCCGCTCTCCGCCGCCGCAGTCCGCGATGTCGAGTCTCCCCAGCACCGTCCCCGCGCCCGAGAAGGCTAAGGTGCTCACCTTCCCGGCGGGCACCTTCCGCCTGCACCAGCCGTTCGCGCCGGCGGGCGACCAGCCGGAGGCGATCGAGCGCATCGTCGAGGGGCTGAACGACGGGCTCGCCTACCAGACGCTGCTCGGGGTCACCGGCTCGGGCAAGACCTACACGATGGCGAACGTCATCGCGCGCGTCGGGCGGCCGGCGCTCGTGCTCGCCCCGAACAAGACGCTCGCCGCGCAGCTCTATTCGGAGTTCCGCGAGTTCTTCCCGGAGAACGCGGTCGAGTACTTCGTCTCCTACTACGACTACTACCAGCCCGAGGCCTACGTCCCCGCGCGCGACCTCTACATCGAGAAGGACTCGAGCATCAACGAGCACATCGAGCAGATGCGGCTCTCGGCGACGAAGTCGCTGCTCGAGCGCGACGACGCGGTGATCGTGGCCACCGTGTCGTGCATCTACGGCATCGGCGACCCGGTCGACTACCACGGGATGATCCTGCACCTGCGCGAGCGCGAGCAGGCCGGCCAGCGCGACGTGATCGCCCGGCTGGTGGCGATGCAGTACGAGCGCGCGGAGCTCGACTTCCGCCGCGGCACCTTCCGGGTGCGGGGCGACGTGATCGACGTCTTTCCCGCCGAGCACTCGGAGACCGCGCTGCGGGTGACGCTCTTCGACGACGAGGTCGACAGCCTGATGCTCTTCGACCCGCTCACCGGCCGCGCGGTGCAGCGCGTCGCGCGCTTCACCGTCTATCCGTCGAGCCACTACGTGACGCCGCGCGCCACCACCCTGCGCGCGATCGAGGCGATCAAGCTCGAGCTCGCCGAGCGCATCGAGCACTTCCAGCGCGCGGGCAAGCTGGTCGAGGCGCAGCGCATCGAGCAGCGCACGCGCTTCGACCTCGAGATGCTGAACGAGATGGGGTTCTGCAAGGGCATCGAGAACTACTCGCGCCACCTCTCCGGGCGCCGGCAGGGCGAGCCGCCGCCGACGCTGATCGACTACCTGCCGGCCGGCGCGCTGATGATCATCGACGAGAGCCACGTGACCGTTCCCCAGCTCGGCGGCATGTACCGCGGCGACCGCTCGCGCAAGGAGAACCTCGTCGATTACGGCTTTCGCCTGCCCTCGGCGCTCGACAACCGGCCGCTCAAGTTCGAGGAGTTCGAGGGCATGATGCGGCAGACGATCTTCGTGTCCGCGACGCCGGCGGACTACGAGCTCGGGCGCTCCGGCCAGGTGGTGGAGCAGGTGGTGCGGCCGACCGGCCTGGTCGACCCGGCGGTCGAGGTGCGGCCGGCGTCCACCCAGGTCGACGACCTGCTCTCCGAGATCACGCTGCGCGTCGCGCGCGCCGAGCGGGTGCTGGTCACCACGCTCACCAAGCGCATGGCGGAGGACCTGACCGAGTACCTGCGCGAGCACGGCGTGAAGGTGCGCTACCTGCACTCGGAGGTGGAGACGGTCGAGCGGGTGGAGATCATCCGCGACCTCCGGCTCGGCGCGTTCGACGTGCTCGTCGGCATCAACCTGCTGCGCGAGGGCCTCGACATCCCGGAGGTGTCGCTGGTCGCGATCCTCGACGCCGACAAGGAAGGGTTTCTCCGCTCCGAGCGCTCGCTCATCCAGACGATCGGCCGGGCGGCGCGCCACATCCACGGCGCCGCGATCCTCTACGCGGACGCGCCGACCGACTCGATGCGCCGGGCGATCGGAGAGACCGAGCGCCGGCGGGCGAAGCAGATCGCCTTCAACGCCGCGCACGGGATCGAGCCGCGCGGAGTGTCCAAGCGCATCAAGGACATCATCGACGGTGTGTACGCGCCGGATGAGGCGCGCGGCCAGCTGCGCGCAGCCGAGGAGCAGGCCCGGTACGAAGCGATGACCGAGAAAGAGCTCGCGCGGGAGATCAGGCGCCTCGAGAAGGAGATGCTCGACCACGCGCGCAACCTCGAGTTCGAGAAGGCCGCGGCGGCGCGCGACCGGCTGCTCACGCTCAAGCGGGCGGTCTTCGGCGCCGAGGGCGAGGCGCCGTCGGAGCGGGAGGCGGGCGGATGAAGCGCGTGCTGTTCGTCTGCACCGGCAACATCTGCCGCTCGCCGACCGCGGAGGGCGTCTTTCGCAAGCTCGTCGCCGACGCCGGCCTGGCCGACCGCATCGCCGCGGACTCGGCAGGCACCCATGGCTACCACGTCGGCCTCCCGCCCGATGCGCGCACGGTGGCGGCGGCGCGCCGACGGGGCTACGACCTCTCCGGCCTGCGCGCACGCAAGGTCGGTACGGAGGATTTCCTGCGGTTCGACCTGCTGCTCGCGATGGACCGCGAGCACCGGGAAATCCTCGCGCACCTGGCGCCGCCCGCGGCAGGCCACAAGGTGAAGCTCATGATGGGGTTCGCGCGCGCCGCCGCGCACGAGGAAGTGCCGGATCCGTACTACGGCGGACCCGAAGGTTTCGAACTGGTGCTCGACCTGCTCGAGGACGCCGCCGCAGGCCTGCTCGAGGCGCTCCGCCTCGAGGCCGACGCGGGCTGAGCGCCGCACTCCCCGTTCCCGCAGGCGGGGAACGGGGAGCGGCTGCGTTCAGTGCTCGGGCGTCGCGCCCGGGGTCTTCTGCGTCTCGACCTGCACCATGGGAGCGTCGAGGTCCGCGGGGGGCGGGCGGCGCTCGCGGCGCGGGCGGGGCGCGAGCGCCTCTTCGGGCTCGGGCGCCGGCGCGACGCGGTCGGCTTTGGTCTGGATCATCACCAGTCCGCTCTCGCGCAGCGCAGCGTCGAGGTCGACCGCCGGCGGAGGCGGGGGCGCGGCGCTAGGCTCGCGCGGTGCGGCCGCCGCGACGGGCGCCGGCCGCGGCGCGGGTTCGGGCTGCGACGGCGCAGCCTCCTCGATCGGCGCCGCAGCGACCATCGTCGGCGCGGCTGCGGCGGCAGCGACCGGCATCGCAGCGGTCCCCGGCGCGGAATCCGCCAGGGGCGCTGCGGCCGGCTGATCCGACCGGCCCTGGCCGTCGCGCGGTTCGACGATCTCGCGCCGTTCGGCGCGCTCCTGCCGATCCGCGCGTTCGGGCCGGTCGCCGCGCGGACCGCGGTCCCCGCGTTCGGGTCGGTCGCCGCGCGGACCGCGGTCCCCGCGCTCGCCCCGGTCGCGGCGGTCCCGGCGGCCGCGGCCGCCTTCCTCGCGCGGGCTCGGAAACTGTCCGAGCGCGGACGCGTGATGCGGCTGGCGCGGTTCCCCCGGCGCGCCGCGCTCGCGCTCATGGCGCTGGCGATCGTCCTGCCGCGGCCGCTCGCCACGAGGTTCGCGCCGTTCGCGCTCACCGCGTTCGCCACGCGGCTGGTCGCGGCCCTCCCGCTGCTGATCGCGACCGTGCCGCTCGCCGTGGCCGCGGCCTTGCTGGGGCCCGCGCTCGGGGCGCGGCCCGCGTTCGTCCCGCCGACGCTCCTGCCCTTCGCGCTGCCCGCCGCGCTCCGGCTGGCGCTCGCGGCGTTCGCCGCGCTCGCGGCGCTGCGGGGGCTCCTGTCTTGCCGGGGGCGCTGCGGCGGGGGCCGCGGTGACCGGGGCGGGCGCCTCGGCCCGGAACCAGCCGAAGAGGCGCTCGAAGAATCCGTGCCTGGCGACGGCGGGCGCGACCGCCGGCACCGGCCCCCCTTGCGCCACCGGCGCAGGGAGCGCCGGCGGCGGCGCGACGGGCGCAGGCTGCTCCGGCGTGACGCCCTGTACCGCGGCCTGCGGGCGCACCGGGTGCGCCTCCTGGGGCGAGGCGTACGGCTTCTCCTCGGTCGGCGCCTCGACGAGGTTGTAGCTCGCCGGGAGCGCCCCTTCCTGGTTGAGGTCGTCGTGCCGCAGCCGCTCGACCTTGTAGTGCGGCGTCTCGAGGTGCACGTTCGGGATCAGGACCACGTTCACCTTGAGCCGCGCCTCGAGCGCATGGATGTCGGTGCGCTTCTCGTTGAGGAGGAAGGTCGCGACGTCCACCGGCACCTGCACGTGCACCGCAGCGGTGTTCTCCTTCATCGCCTCCTCCTGCATGATGCGCAGGATGTGCAGCGCGGTGGACTCGATGCCGCGGATGAAGCCGATGCCGCTGCAGCGCGGGCAGGGCTGGTGCGCGGTCTCCTCGAGCGAGGGGCGCAGCCGCTGGCGCGACAGCTCCATCAGTCCGAAGCGCGAGATCTTGCCCATCTGGACGCGCGCCCGGTCGAAGCGCAGCGCATCGCGCAGGCGGTTCTCGACCTCGCGCTGGTTGCGGCCCGACTCCATGTCGATGAAGTCGATCACGATCAGCCCGCCCAGGTCGCGCAGGCGCAGCTGGCGCGCGATCTCGTCGGCCGCCTCGAGGTTGGTGCGGAACGCGGTCTCCTCGATGTCCTGGCCCTTGGTCGCGCGCGCGGAGTTGACGTCCACCGCGACCAGCGCCTCGGTGTGGTCGATGACCACCGCGCCGCCTGCGGGCAGCGCCACCTGGCGCGCATACGCGCTCTCGATCTGGTGCTCGATCTGGAAGCGCGAGAAGAGCGGCACGTCGTCGCGGTAGCGCTTCACCCGCTGGACATTGTCGGGCATCACGTTGCCCATGAACGCCACCGTCTGCTCGTAGATCGCGTCGGTGTCGATCAGGATCTCGCCGATCTCGGGCTGGAAGTAGTCGCGGATGGCGCGGATGACCAGGCTCGACTCCTGGTAGATCAGGAACGGCGCCGGGTTGACGACCTTCCCGGCGTCGTCGCGCTGGGGCGAGGCCGCCTCGACGATCTTCTCCCAGAGCTTGTTCAGGTAGCGCAGGTCCCATTCGAGCTCGGGCAGCGAGCGCCCGATCCCGGCGGTGCGGGCGATGACGCTCATGCCCTGCGGGACCGGCAGCTGCTCCATCAGCTCGCGCAGCTCGTTGCGGTCCTCGCCCTCGACGCGGCGCGACACGCCTCCGCCGCGCGGATTGTTGGGCATGAGGACGAGATAGCGTCCCGCCAGGCTGACGAAGGTGGTCAGCGCCGCGCCCTTGTTGCCGCGCTCGTCCTTCTCGACCTGGACGACGACCTCGGTGCCCTCGGCGACCGCGTCCTGGATGCGGGCGCGCCCCGGCTCGGCGTCGGCGCGGAAGTAGCTGCGGGAGATTTCCTTGTAGGGCAGGAACCCGTGGCGGTCGGCGCCGTAGTCGACGAATGCCGCCTCGAGGCTGGGTTCGACCCGGGTGATGACTCCCTTGTAGATGTTTCCCTTGCGTTGCTCTTTACTGGCCGATTCGATGTCGAGGTCGATCAACTTCTGACCGTCGACGATCGCGACACGGAGCTCCTCGGCCTGTGTCGCGTTGAACAGCATGCGCTTCATGTAGTTCTTCTCCTGGCGCGCCCGCTGCACAACACGCTGCTGACTCGAACTGTCCTCTAGCGATGCATCCTCGTGCTCACTGGGGTGGGAAGGAAGGGTCGGTCCCGCGTGTTGCGCCCGGTTCTCGGCGTTCGACCGGCCGGGCTGGGGGAATCGGGTGTGATTCCGGCGCGCTCGTCATTTACCATCGCCGCTCCTGGTGAGCGATGACAACCAGCTGGTGGGCACGGGTCTCCCCGAGATCGGGCCCGCTTCGTGGCGCGTCGCGCCGGGGACGTGGTGGCGGCCGCTGGGCGGCCGCTGTCCCGCAAACGAAGGCAGCGGCCGGAGTATATGAAGAATGAAGGGTTTAGGCAACGCGCGAGGGGGTGAGCGGGGGGTGTCCGCCGCGCGCACGGCGCTGATCGGCGAGGCCGGGGTCGACCAGCGCCTGGACAACTTCCTCCTGCGCGAGCTGAAGGGTGTGCCCCGGAGCCACGTCTACCGGCTGCTGCGCGGGGGCGAGGTCCGGGTCAACAGCCGCCGGGTCGACGCCACGTACCGGCTGCGGGAAGGCGACCGGGTACGGATTCCGCCCGTCCGGCGCCCGGGCCGGCCGGCGGCCCGGGCACCGGTTGCCCGCGAGCACGGCCTGCCGATCGTGTTCGAGGACGAGGCGCTGCTCGTGGTCGACAAGCCCGCCGGGGTCGCCGTGCACGGCGGCAGCGGCATCAGCTTCGGCGTGATCGAGCGCCTGCGCGCGGCGCGGCCCGAGGCACGGGTCCTCGAGCTCGCGCACCGCCTCGACCGCGAGACCTCCGGGCTCCTGCTCGTGGCGAAGAAGCGCGCGGCGCTGACCGCGCTGCACGCGGCGCTGCGCGAGGGCCGGGTAGGCAAGCGCTATCTCGTGCTCGTCAAGGGGCGCTGGGGCGGTAGCGCCCGCGACGTGGAGCTGCCGCTGCGCAAGTACGTCACCGCGGCGGGCGAGCGGCGCGTCGACGTGCGGGAAGGCGGCAAGGCGTCGCGCACCCGGTTCACGCCGGTGCGCGCGGCGGGCGGCTTCACCTTGCTCGCGGCCGAGCTCGACACCGGTCGCACGCACCAGATTCGCGTCCAGCTCGCGCACCTGGGCTTTCCGGTCGCCGGCGACGACAAGTACGGGGACTTCGAGCTGAACCGCGCGCTCGCGAAGCGCGGGCTGAAGCGCATGTTCCTGCACGCCACCGCACTCGCGCTCGCCCATCCGGCCACCGGCGCGCCGCTCGCGCTGAGCGCGCCGCTACCCGACGACCTGCAGCGCTTCCTCGATGCGCTGGCGCTGCGCGACGACGCCCATGCAGCGCCGCTTTGAGCTCGTCGTCTTCGACTGGGACGGGACGCTGATCGACTCCGCGGGGGCGATCGCCGCGTGCATCCAGGCGGCGTGCCGCGACCTCGGGTTGCCGGTGCCCGACGACGAGCGCGCGAGCCACGTCATCGGCCTGGGGCTGGGCGACGCGCTCGCCTACGCCGTGCCCTCGCTCCCCGTGTCCGAGTACGGGCGGCTGGCGGAGCGCTACCGCGTCCATTTTCTCGGCCGCCTCGTAAGGAGTGACGG
>WBZO01004660.1_pt1 | contig 14613 bp, 17 predicted proteins | sample 5204261 | NCBI WGS metagenome assembly WBZO01 (sample SAMN12412400, study PRJNA552823) | activated sludge metagenome | isolation source: activated sludge from anammox sidestream of wastewater treatment plant... | place: USA: North Carolina | collected 2017-09
CAGGTCTGCTCCATGGTCATGGAGGCCACCCAGCGCGAGTACATCCCCGCCAGCGCCGGCATCGCCTGGGGCGATAAAGACCGCATGATCGAGGTCGCCCGCCTCATCACCTACCGCCAGGGCATCGGCGACCAGCTCGCCAACGGCATCGACTCGTTCGCGAAGTCCATCGGTCACCCGGAGATCGCCATGACCGTGAAGGGCCAGGCCACCCCCGCCTACGACCCCCGGGGCTACAAGGGCATGGGCCTCGGCTACGCCACCTCCAACCGTGGCGCCTGCCACCTCCGCGGCTACAGCCCCGCCAGCGAGCTCGGCGTCATCGGCCTCAAGACCGACCCCCAGGCCTACGAGGGCAAGGGCGAACTCCTCAAGCTCCTCCAGGACATCCACGCCTTCTCCGATAGCCTCGACCTCTGCAAGTTCAGCGCCTTCGCCGAAGGCCCCGACGAGTACGCCGAGCAGTACCGCGTGATGACCGGCATCGAGAAGTTCGACGCCAACGACGTCCTCCGCACCGGCGAACGCATCTACAACCTCGAACGCCACTACAACAACCTCGCCGGCTTCCGCGAAGGCTCCGACTACCTCCCGAAACGCTTCACCGAAGAGCCTTCGAACGCCAAGGGCTCCCTCGGCCAGCTCTGCGAACTGGACCAGATGCTCGAGGAGTACTACCGCGTCCGCGGCTGGAAGAACGGCGTCGTGCCGGAGGAAAAGCTCAAGGAACTCGAGGTCGTCTAAGCCCTCGCGTCCCGCCAATCACCCTGAGGCCCCTCCCCGGAGGGGCCTTTCCGCTACTCGTGGACCGGGTCTTCCTCCAGGATGAACCGCCGGAATGATTCGGCGAACTCGAAGTCCTGCCCCTCCGCCGCCATCCGCGCGAACCCCTCCGCGAACTCCACCACGTCCGCCCCCAGCTGGCTCGGGTGCTCCAGCAGCGCCGCCTTCTTCAGCTCCAGCGTGTCCGCGATGTCGACCCACACGTTCGGCTTGTCCGAACCCGAAAGCCACACCTGCCGCACCTTCCACGGCTCGTACCCGTCCAGCAGCAGCTCGGGGAAGGTCAGGCGGTCCCGCGCCGTCGGGAAGGTGGCATCGAGCGCCACGTCGCCCGCCACGCGGTGGTCCGGGTGGTTTACATAATTTTCACTGAAGAACCGGTTCGTCGGGTCGAACGTCAGCAGCACGTGCGGCCGGTGCTTCCGGATGAGCCGGGCGACATCGCGCCGCAGCTCCAGGCTGTGCTGCAGGTAGCCGTCCGGGTAGCCCATGAACTCGTAGTTCGCCACCCCCAGCACCGCCCCCGCGTTCCGCTGCTCCGCCTCCCGGATCGCCGTCAGGCGCTCGCTCGTCATGTTCGGGTCGTCGCTCCCCTTGTCGCCCTTGGTAATGATGACGTAGGTGACCTCGCAGCCTTTGCGGGCCCACTTCGCGATGGTCCCCGCCACCATGAACTCGGCGTCATCCGGGTGGGCGACAACGACCATGGCAGAGGGAGGGACGAAGCCTTCAACATTCGACGGCATGGGGCACGCTCCGTGATTGGTGATGCAACGAGCGTAGCAGGTGCGGGTGTCCCGCTTCAGCCGCCCGTTTCACTCAACCAGCAGCCCGCGCCGGTACGTACTCCACCACCGTTTGCGGTTCGGGGATAGGCAGTCCGTGTTCGCGGAGCCCCTCGATGTGAAACTCGATAGCTTCCGCGATCTCCCGTTCCGCCTCTTCGACCGTGTCCCCCACCGCGACGCACCCCGGCAGGTCCGGGACATAGGCCGAGTAGTTCGTCCCCGCAACCTCAATTACAACGGCGTACTTCTTCATCGGTCCCTCCGCGCACCCCCTACCATACCTCCATGCAACGCCAGGTCCGCGCCGTCGCCGTCGAGGAACGCGGCTATGCCGAGATCGCCTCCGTCGGCATCCTCCTCGCCATCCTCGTCGGCTTCGCCCTCTTCCTCTACTGCCGCGCCGAAGAACAGACCGTCCCTGTTACCGGCCGCACCCAGCGCGTCGCCCTCTCCGAAGAAGACCAGGCGCAGCTCGGCGCCGAGGCCTACCGCGACATCCTCGCCGGATCGGCGACCGAGATCGTCCGCACCGGCCCGGAGGCCACGCTCGTCCGCCGCACCGGCGAACGCATCGCCGCAGTGGCCGACGACCCCGGCTTTGTTTGGGAGTTCACCCTCATCGCCTCTCCCGCGAAAAACGCCTGGTGCCTCCCCGGCGGCAAGGTAGCCGTCTACAGCGGCATCCTCGAAATCGCCCGGGACGAAAAAGGCCTCGCCGTCGTCATGGCTCACGAGATCGCCCACGCCATTGCCCAGCACGGCGCCGAACGCATGCTCCAGGAACAGCTCACCCGGGTCGGCCTCCTCGCCCTCTCCACCACCCTCGGCGGCCTCGACCCTGCCTCCCGCGGCGCCCTCCTTGCCCTCTTCGGCGCGGGCGCTCAGCTCGGCGTCCTCCTCCCCTTCAGCCGCGATATGGAGAGCGAGGCCGACCGTATCGGCCTGATCTACATGGCCCGCGCCGGCTACAACCCCGAGGCCGCCATCGGCTTCTGGGAGCGCATGGCCGCCGCCCGTGAAGGCCCCGAACCCCCCGAATACGCCTCCACCCACCCGACCGACGCCACCCGCATCGCCAACCTCCAGAAGTGGCTCCCCGAAGCCATGGAGGAATACCGCAAGACCACCGAAACCGGCGCTACGATGCTGCCGCCGCTTCCGGCCGAGTCCCTGCTTCCACCAGCGCCCGCTCAGCGAACGGCCGCAACATCTGCATTGGACTGAGCGGCGTCCCCAGCGAAGCGCACACCCCGCGCAGCAGTCCGATCACCCGCCCCAGCAGCACCAGGTCCCCCGGGATCGCCTCCACCGGGTTCGCCCGCATCGCCCCGCGGCGCACTTCCAGCTCTCCCGCCTGGGGAGCGTCCATCGGCCGCGCGTCAAACATCAGCTGCATCAGCGGCAGCACGTCCTCCGGCTCCTCCGACTTCGTCCTCACGCCCAGTTCCCGGAACGCCGCCACGATCCCGTGCGGGTCCCGGTCGCCTGCCGCGATCACCAGCCGCGCGAACCCCAGCCGTGCCGCCGCCGGCAACTCCTTCGTCAGCCCGAAGTCCAGCAGCCCCGCTCGCCCGCCCGGCAATACCAGGATGTTCCCCGGGTGCGGGTCGGCCTGGAACAACCCGTCGACCATGATCTGGTGCCCGTACGCCTCAGCCACCGTCTTCGCGAACGCGGTCCGGTCGATGTCCATCGACGCCAGCCGCTCCCGGTCCAGCAGCCGCGCGCCGTGGATGTACTCCGTGACCACCACCTTCTTCGCCACGTGGTCGTCGATCACCCGCGGCACCACCACGCCCGGCACCGCGCCCAGGTTCTCCCGGATGCGCCGGGTCATCTCCGCCTCCCGCTCGAAATCCAGTTCCAGCGGCACTTGCGCCCCGATCTCGTTCACCACCGCCCGGAAGTCGAAGTTCGGTTCCCGCCGCGCCACGATCCCCACGATCGTGCGCAGGTTCCGCACGTCCAGCCGCACCAGCCCCGCCACCTCCGGGTACTGCACCTTCACCACCACCTCGCGCCCATCGGGCAGCGTCGCCCGGTGCACCTGCGCCAGGGAGGCCGACCCGATCGGCTCCTCGTCGAACGTCGCGAATAGCTCCTCAAGCGGCCGCTTCAGCTCCGACTCGATCGTCTCCCGCACCACCGCCATCGACCGCGCGGGCACCTGGTCCTGCAACCGCGAAAGCGACCGTGTGTACGGCAGCGGCACGATGTCCGTCCGCGTCCCGATGAATTGCCCGGACTTGATGTACAGGCCCTTCAGGTCGACCGCCAGCCGGTAGAGTGACTCCGCGGCGGCCTCGTGCCGTTGCTCCCACTGGGCAGCTGCAGCCTCGGCCGGGAGCTTCCGCACCTTCCGCTGGGTGCGCTTATAGCCCAGGTAGATGCGCGCGCCCGTCCGGGCCACGCGAAACGAGCGGCGTACGCGTCGTGCGTTGTCGAACATGATTCGGGTTTCCGTCCCCCGCCAGTGTGCCCGCTGGCCCACCCGCGGTGCAACAAAGGTGAAGCCACCTTCCCGAAACTGGTGCGACGCGAGATCATTCCGGACCCGGCTCGCATGAGCTTCTGGCCTGCGGAGGCCGCCCCCCTTGACACGCCGCCTTCCGGTGGCGATAACTATTGGGCCTTCGGGCAAAATGCTCCCCGTCGTCCGTGACTGCCGTGGTAGTCACGAATTGGCGGGGTTATTTCTTATCCGTCGGTGCCTGACCGGGTTGTGCTCTATGTCGATGCGCAGAACGTTTATCGCGGGGCGCGAGACTCGTTTCGTCCACTGGGAGGTGCTGCTCATGTGCACGGCCAATTCAATCCGATCGCGCTAGGTCGCCTTATCTGCGGGAGGGCGCCGGCAGGGACTGTCAGAACTCTCAGCGAAGTCCGGATCTACACGGGGCGTCCGGAATCAGGCCAACAACCGAAACCATACGCGGCCCATATGCGGCAATGCGCGGCGTGGGAACGGGCCGGCGCTACTGTCGTCGCGAGAGCACTTCGGTATCCGCCATCCTGGCCGAAACTGCCCGCCCGGGAAAAAGGCATCGATGTTCAGATCGCTGTCGACTACGTCGCAGGAGCGGTTGACGGCCTGTACGACGTAGGCATCATCTTTTCGACTGACACCGACCTTCGACCCGCCCTCGAATTCGTAACCCACCGATTCGACGGCACGCCTCGTGCCGAGACCGCCGCGTGGTCAGCCCCGGGCGCGAACAAGGCGCTCGTTGCGACCAACCCCAAACGGACCTGGTGCCACTATCTGGACGCCCGCGACTACGAGGCCGTCCACGACTCCACTGACTACAACATCTAGAAACGCCTGGCTGGGGATAGGCCCATGTGCACTTCACGCCCCCCCACCCCTCCCGCGACCTGCCATACTGGTTGTACCAGCAACCACTCCGAGGCCTCCGTGCACACCCTCCGCATCTCTCACCCCGCCATCTCCGGCCGCAACGCCGAGGCCACCATCCACTTCTACACCCGCGTCCTCGGCATGGAACTCGTCCTCCGCCAGCCCAACCTCGACTACGAGCCCGAAGAACACCTCTTCTTCCACGTCGGCAACGACAACTTCATCGCCTACTTCGTCCCCAGGCCCGGCGTCGACCCCGCCAGCTACCCCGAGGCCCAGGGCGGCTCCGGCCACATGGACCACGTCGCCCTCGATGTTTCACTCGCCGACCTTCCCGCGTGGGAACAACGCCTCCGCGAGGCCGGCGTCGACTACGAAGGCCCGATCGACCGCGGCTACGAGCGCTCGCTCTACTTCAAGGACCCGAACAACGTCACCGTCGAACTTCTCGCCTGGATCACCGAGCCCCCGGCCGGCATGCCCCAGGCAGCTATCATCAAGCGCGCCCAGGCCCTCCGCGAAGCTCGCGGCGCCGCATTCATCGAAGACCAGGACGTCCGCCAGGCCATCGCCGAACTCTCCCGCTGACCGTTGGGGTTCCCGTCCGGAAACCAGTCCCGATCCCTGTTGGGAACCTCCCCGCTTTCCCTACCTCCCGCTTCCCCGGCGGTTGTGTCCAGGTCGATCACCAACGATTGCTCGTCGTTCCCAACCGGGATCCGCACACCATCCCCCACGGCTCGAAACGCCTCGCTGAACCTGGAATCGGCCCTTCCCCAACACTCCCAACGGCCCATCACTCATCACCAATGCTTCCTTTAGCCCCGGCCATCTGTTCAGATGGTTGGAGATGTTGGATGCGATCGAGATTCATGTTCAGGGTGGCAACGGCGGCCACGGGATGGTCAGCTACCACCGCGAGAAGTTCGTCCCCCAGGGCGGACCCGACGGCGGAGACGGTGGCCGGGGCGGCCGCGTCTACCTCCGCGCAGTCGATGACGTGTACACCCTCGAGCAGTACCGCTCGAAGAAGAAGTTCAGGGCAGCCAACGGCGGCAACGGCGGCCCGAACCTCCGCCATGGCGCCAACGGCGAAGACCTCTACCTCGATGTACCCGCCGGAACCGTGGTCCACGATGTCGAAACCGGCGACCTGATCGCCGACCTCGAAACCCTCGGCCAGGAAGTGGTCGTCGCCTTCGGCGGCCGCGGTGGTTGGGGGAACAAACGCTTCGCCACCGCCACGAACAAGACACCCGGCTACTCTCAGAAGGGCCAGGACGGCGAAGAAGTCGACATCCGCCTCGAACTCCGCATGCTCGCTGACGTCGGCCTCATCGGCCTCCCGAACGCCGGCAAATCCACGTTCCTGGCTGCCGTCTCCAACGCGAAGCCCAAGATCGCGAACTACCCGTTCACCACGCTCGAACCCATGCTCGGCGTCGTCAACGTCGCCTACGAGCGCTTCACCCTGGCCGACCTCCCCGGCCTCGTCGAAGGCGCCTCGGAAGGCTACGGGCTCGGCTTCGAATTCCTGAAGCACATCCGCCGCTGCCGGGTGCTCCTCCACGTCGTCGATTGCAGTTCGCCCGACCCGGTCACGGACTACGAGCTCATCGAGACTGAACTCCGCGCCTACGACCCAAAGCTCGACGAGGTCGCCCGCGTGGTCGCCGTCACCAAGGCCGACCTCGCGCCGGAGATGGCCGACGACTCCGCCGCCATTCTCGCCGCCCACCTGGGCAAGAAAGTCTGGGCGGTCTCGGCCGAATCACAGCAGGGTGTCGAGGAACTCACCGCCGAACTCATGGCCCTCGTTAACGTCGAGAAGGCCCGCGCCGCGGCCGCCCCGCCGGAAGACCTCCCCGTCCTCCGACCGCCCTCCGAGGAGCGCTTCACCGTCACGCGCCTGGGCGAGGGTCGCTACCTTGTCGAGGGCTATCGCCCGGTCACTTTCGTCCAGATGATGGACACCGGCATGGCCGGCGCCCAGGACGAGATCATCCGCCGCCTCGAACGCTGGGGCATCGCGAAGGCACTGCGCCAGGCGGGCGCCGAACGCGGCGACACCATCGTCTTCGGCGATGTCGAGCTGACCTGGGAAGGCTGACCCTACGCCTCAACAGCCCGCCGCGGATCCGGGGATGGCGTGGCCCGCTCACCCGCCCCCGCGCATCGTGCGCAACCGCAGGTAGTGCGCGATCTCCGCTTCCCGCTCCCCGCGCACATCCAGGAACAGCACCGGCACCGACATCCGCCCCACCTTCGCCGGTTCGCCTACCACAAAGTCCACGCTCCACCCGTCCCCCTCCACCCGCGTCCCGTCCACCGTCCCGCCCATCTCGCGGAGCAGCTGCGCGCGGATCTCGTCCGCCCGCAGGTTGCGGACCTCGAGCCGTGTCACCCGCCCGCGGCCGGCGGGAAGATGTCGACGTCCGCATCCGGCGGCACCGGCGTCTCCAGCATCTGCAGGTAGCGGATCTCCCGCCCGTCCACAAACACCTTGATGTACTCGCCCAGCGTCCCCTCGGCGGTCCAGATCTTCGCCCCAAGCTCCGGGAAGCGCCCCGTCACCGTGTCCAGCAGGTCCTTCACGGTCGCGCCCTCCCCCAGTTCCAGGTGCACGTTCTTGCCACCGACCATCGGCCGCAGCGTCGCGTAAAAGCGCACGTCCATGCCAGCGATCCTAGCAGGCCCGCCCCACCCGCCGCGCCCCGGCCCCGCCGAGACGGAATCGCGCGGATCGCGCATGCTTTGCGCCACAACCACCACCCCCGGGAAGGGCCACGTGAACCTCATCCTCAACGACCTCAGCCCCTGGCACTGGGCCGCAGGCGGTGCCGTCATCAGCGCCGTCACGCTCACGCTGCTGTTCGTCGGCAACCGCCGCCTCGGCGTTTCCACAGGCTTCGAAAACGTCTGCTCGCTCGTCGTTCAGACTCCCTACTTCACCCGCGACGCTCTCCGCGGCACCAACTCCTGGAGGCTCCCGTTGCTTGGCGGCCTTCTCATCGGCGGCTTCCTCTCGGCCGCGCTCGGCGGCGGCTGGGAGCCCTTCTGGGACCTCGGCATGTTCGATGCCGAAATCGGCTGGGGCAACGGCGGCAAGCTCATCTGGATGTTCGGCGGCGGCCTCCTCATCGGCTTTGGCACGCGCCTGGCCGGCGGCTGCACCAGCGGCCACGGCATCTTCGGCATGTCCAACCTCGAACTCCCCAGCATCGTTTCCACCGTCAGCTTCATGGCCGCCGGGGCCGTCACCACCAACCTCATCTACCGCGTCATCCTCTAACCACAGGAGAGCTCCGTGATCGTCTTCTACCTGGTCCTTGGCTCAGTCTTCGGGTTCGCCCTCAGCCGTTCCGGCGCCGCCGACTACAACTTCATCCAGGGCATGTTCCTGTTCGAGGAGTTCCAGCTCTACGGCATCATCGGCACCGCCGTCGCCCTGACCGCCCCTTCACTCTGGCTCCTCAAGCGCTATGGCCGCTCGCTCACCGGCCAGCCCCTGCGCATCGAGAACAAGCCCGGCCACCGCGGCAACGTCTATGGGGGCATCCTCTTCGGCATCGGCTGGTCCATCACCGGCATGTGCCCCGGCCCCATCCTCGTCAACATCGGCGAGGGCAAGCTGTACGCCCTTGCAGCCCTTGCGGGCACGCTCGTTGGCGCAGGCGCCTTCGGCGCGCTTTACCCCCGCCTTGTCAAACCCTTCCACCTTCCGCCGCTCCAGGTCGGCACCGGCGAAGGTTAGGCCGCGTGGCTTCCATCCTCGACGGCTACTGGCCGAGCCCCTGGCCCGCTGAAGACGGCGGCCCCGCACGCCGCCAGGCACCCGCGTCGGGTACGCCGCCCCTCGCAGCCGGCCCGCTCGTCGCCACCAGCCGGCCCGTCGTTATGGGCTGCATGCCCGTCCTCCGGGATCCCGGCGAGGTCTACCTCCAGGGCCATACCCCCGCCGGCATGGAAAGCACCGCCTGGGTCGAACGCATCGACCCGCAGGGACTCCAGCCCCTGGAGCGTTCACCCGCCCTGCCGGGCGGACCGCCCTGGCCTGGCGGGCTCGCCGCGCACGCCAACGGCTCCCTCTACGTCACCTTCGGCCGCTGGTGCCACCGCCTCGCCCCGGACTGTTCCGTGGTCGCCTCCCGTCAGCTGCCCCGCGAACGCCCCTACAACTCGTTGCTGATCCTCCCTGACGGCCACCTGGTGATGAAGGACTTCGCCGGGGGCTCGGGCGTCCATGCCCTCCCGCCGGACGTGCGCGGCTCCGAGCTGCTCGTCCTCGAACCCGAACGCCTCGAAATCGTCGCCCGCCTCGAACTGCCCGAAGGCTCCATCGCCCGACTCTCCGCCGACGTCGATGGCGCCGGCATCCATATCTACGTCGTCGGCGACAGGCGCCTCTTCCGCGTGGCATGGCACCCCGCCCGCGCGACGCTCACCCTGGAGGAAGGGTCCACCACCCCCTACCTGGACCAGCCCGGCCAGACTTTCGGCTGGGACGCGGTGATTGAGGACGGCAGCGCCTGGTTCCTCGACAACGGCGAAGGGACGACCAACTTCGGGCCCTCGTTCTTCGGCAAGGGCGTCTCCGCCGCCCCGCTGCACCTGGTCCGCGTCCCGCTCCATGGTGAACGGCGGGCCGAACTCACCGAGATCTGCGGCCTCCCACACGGGATCGTCGCCAACCCTCCCTGCGTCGACCCCGGCCGGAAGGTGGTCGTCGGCTTCGATTCCGGGAATGGCGTGATCGCCGCGTTCCGCTATGCCGAACCCGGACTCCCGCTCAAACCGCTCTGGCGCCACCAGCAGGACCAGGCCGGGCACATGCTCCTCTATCCCGCGACCGGCGAACTCGTCTCCTACGATTACGACCACGCCCGCGGCACCGAGCAGGCCGTCGTGCGTGACATCGAGACCGGCAGCGAACGCGCCCGCGTTGCCATCGGCTCGCCCCTCCAGTGCGTCGTCTTCCCGGCCTGCGGCTTCGAAGGCGACCTCTACGTGGCCACCTTTACCACCATCGCCCGCGTGAGCGCCGCCCCGCCATCAGCCTGAACCGCCCGCCTGCTCCCCCGCTCGCGCGTTCGCCTGCAACCGCCCACCCTACCTCCATGCCAGCCAGACGGACGCTCGCCATTCCCGCCGTCATGGCGGCCGCCCTCAGCGCCTACTGGGCGGCCTGCAGCCTGCTCATCCACCGCGCCTTCCACTCCAACGCCTGGGACCTCGGTGTCTTCACCCAGGTCACCTGGAATACGGCCCACGGCCGCCCCTTCGAGTACTCCTTCCGCGCCATCTCCTACGCGGGTGACCACTGGCAGCCAGCCATCCTGTTGTTCGTGCCGCCCACCTGGCTGGGCGATGGCCCCGAGGCCCTGCTCCTCGCCCAGGCCATCCTCCTGGGCGCCGCCGCCATCCCGCTCTACCTCGCCGTCCGCCACAGCGCGGGCACCGTCCCGGCCACTTTCGCCATCGTTGCCTACGGGTCCAGCCTCGGTGTCGCCCGCGCCGTCTCGTTCGATTTCCACCTCGAAGCCATGGTCCCGCTCCTCGCCTTCATCGCTGTCTACGGCCTGGTCACGCAGCGCGACCGGCTCTTCATCGCGCCGGCGCTGCTGCTGCTGGCCACCAAGGAAGACGCCCCGATCCTGGTCCTCTCGCTCACGCTCCTCGCTGCGCGTTACTTCCACTGGCGCCGAAGGGCCGCCGCGCTCGCCGCCGCCTCGGCCGCCTACGGGGCGATCGTCAATCTCTGGCTCGTGCCCCATTACCGCAGCGACCAGCTGAACCCCCTTCGCGAGCGTTACGGCTACCTCGGCGATTCCACCCTCGAAGTCCTGCTGGCCATCCCCACGCACCCGGCCGCCGTGGCCGACCACCTCGCCAGGGTCCACGTCGGCGCCATCCTGCTCCTGCTGCTCGCGCTCTCGGCAGGCGCCCTGGTCGCCCGTCCCGCCATGCTGCTCGCGCTCGCCCCGCTCGTCGTGCTCCCCGCGCTCTCCCAGGATACCGACCAGGCCGGGTTCCACCTCCACTACTTCGTCGTCCCCACCGCCTTTGCCCTCTGCTGCATGGTTGTCCACCTTGCCCGGCCCCCGGAGCCCTGGCGGCCCCGAGTCTTTCGGCGCCTTACGGCGCGCTCCGCGCTCGTACTGAGTGCCGCCGTGTCGCTCGTGGTCTTCGCGATCTATTCCCCGCTCCCGCCCTCCTTCTCCGCCGAACGCGGCCGGTTCGATGTCGACCACCACGCCGCCGTCTCCCGGTCGTTCGTCGAGATGGTCCCTCCCCACGCGATCGTGAGCGCCCAATCGCCGTTCGTGCCCCACCTCGCGCAACGGCGCGAGATCTTCGTCTTCCCCCGCGTCCTGACCGCCGAATACGTCCTCATCGACGACTACGGCCCGAAACCCCAGGAAGACCTGGAGGCCGGCTACGACGCCTGCCGCGCCGCACTCCCCCGGCTCGGGTTCGACCTGGCCCGGGAGGAAGACGGCATCCAGCTCTGGCGCAGGGCTCGCCCCGCCGGGTCCGTCGGGGATGTCCCGGCAGCCTGCAGCGGCCAGCACCCGGGCGGTTGACCCGGCCCCCTACACCCGCGCCCAGTTGTTCGTGGTGAAAATGTCCTCGTCCAGTGGGCTGCGCTCTCCCAGCTCCAGCCGGAACCCGGCCACCGCCCCGATCATCGCCGCGTTGTCGGTGCAGAACTTCGGGGGCGGGATGCGCACCGGCACCGGGCAACGCCGCTGCAGCTCCTCCCGCAGGCGCGTGTTCGCCGCCACTCCCCCGGCCACCAGCACGTTCTTCGCGCCCATTTCCCGCGCCAGCCGCGTCGTCTTCCCCGCCAGCACGTCCACCACCGCCTCCTGGAACTCCCACGCGATCTCCGGCACCGGATACTGGCCCGCCCGCACCACATGGAGCGCTGCCGTCTTCAATCCGCTGAAGCTGAAGTCGAACGTCCCGTGCATCCACGCCCGCGGCAGCTCCAGCTTGCTCGGCCCGCCCTCGAGCGCCGCCTTCGCCACGTGCGGCCCTCCGGGGAAGGGCAGCCCCAGCAGCCGGCCGACCTTATCGAACGCCTCTCCCGCTGCGTCGTCGCGCGTGCCGCCCAGCCGCTCGTACTGCCCGTGCGAACGCATCAGCACCAGGTCCGTATGCCCGCCGCTGACCACCAGGCAGAGCGCCGGGAACTCCGGCTCCGGACCTTCGACCAGCCAGTTCGCGTAGATGTGTCCTTCGAGGTGGTTGATCCCGATGAACGGCAGCTCCCGCCCGAACGCGATCGCCTTCGCCGCGTTGTAGCCAACCAGCAGCGACCCCGCGAGCCCCGGCCCCCGCGTCCCCGCAACGGCCTCGATGTCATCGAGCGTGCACCCGGCCGTTGCGAGTGCCTCCGTCACGACCGGCACGATGTTGCGCAGGTGCTGGCGGCTAGCCACCTCGGGCACCACCCCGCCGTACTTCGCGTGCAGGTCCACCTGCGATGCCACCACCGAGGAGCGCGCCACGCGTCCATCCTCGATAACCGCCGCCGCCGTCTCGTCGCACGAAGACTCAATCGCCAGGACTCTCACGCTCCAAGCGTACCATCACACACGCTCTCCGTGACGGGTTTCACGAGCGGGCGAACGGCTATGCTTCCCGCCACAACATCCCCGTCCGGCGGTGACCCATGCCCGCTCCCTCCGAACCCGATACCCGTGCGCGTTTCGGCGCCGAGGACCTCCGCGCCTTCACTGCCCGCGTCTTCGAACGCCTGGGCATGCCGCCCGCAGACGCGGCGGAAGGCGCCGAAGTCCTCATCGACGCCGACCTGGCCGGGATCGAGTCCCACGGCATCGCCCACCTCCCCTGGCACCCGGGGTACGCCCCGGGCTTCCGGCGCGGCCTCGTCAACCCCACGGCCGAAGTGAAGGTGCTCCGCGAGAGCCCCGTCGCCGCAACCTGGGACGCGGATGGCGGCCTGGGCGTCCTCATCGCCCGCCGCGCGATGCTCGCCGCCATCGCGAAGGCCGAGGCGACCGGCATCGGCATGGTCGCCGTCCGCAACGGCCGCCACTTCGGCGCCGCCGGCTACTACGCCCGCATGGCCGCCGCGCGCGACATGGTCGGCATGGCCATGTGCAACGTGCCACCCCTCGCCGTCGCCGCCGGCAGCCTCGACCGCGCCTATGGCACCAACCCCATCGCCATGGCCGCCCCCGTCCAAGACAGCCACCCGTTCCTCCTCGATATCGCCACCACCGCGGTCGCGGGCGGCAAGCTCGAAATCGCTCAGCGCCAGGGCAAGGGCATCCCCGCCGGCTGGGCGGTGAACGAAGACGGCACGGATACCGGCGACGCGGAGATCCTGCGCAAGGGGGGCGCGCTCCTCCCCCTCGGCAGCTACCTCGAGACCAGCTCCCACAAGGGCTACGGCCTCGGCCTGATGGTCGATATCCTCACCGGAATCCTCCCCGGCATGGGTTCGGCCCTCTTCGCACCCCGGCACGAGCAGGGCTGGTGGTTCGCCGCCTGGCGCATCGATGCGTTCCGCGACCTCGCCGGGTTCAAAGCCGACATGAAGCGCATGGCCGGCCACCTCCGCGGGCTCCGTCCCGCCCCCGGCGTCGAACGCGTCCAGGTCCCCGGCGACCCCGAGGCCCGCGCCCGCGAAGAGCGCGCCCGCCTCGGCATCCCCCTCGATGTGGAGACGATCGAACAGCTGGAAGCGCTGGGCGAGGAGCTGGGCGTGCCTATGCCGGCAGCGGTCCCGAGTCCTACTCCGCCAGGTTCCGCCGCGAGCTAATCACGCCGAACACCTCGACCCGGTCCGGGAACACTTCGTAGAGCATCCGGAAGCCCTGCTCAAGGACTTCGCGGAGGTGTTCAGTCTGGAATTCAGGGATGACCCGCCCCGACCAGGGAAACTCGGCAAGCTGTTGGCCGGGTGCCACGATGTCCCGAGCAAGGCCGGTGCCGCTCTCTTCCGTCGATCAGGCCGTCCGCTGGTTTGCGATTGCTTCGACATCGATGACCGCGTCGGGCATCCAGAGGACATTCACCCGAGGCGTTCGATCCGGTTCAGGAGCTCCTCCGAGCCTATGCCCCGCCCGGCGGCGCTGGCCAGGCGCGCACGAGCAAGGCGCTCGTGCATCGCGACCACGTGTGCCAGGTCTGCCCAGCTCAGGTCATCCGGCAGTTGTTCAATCAGTCGCCGGGCTTCTTCCTTGACTGAGATCTCGGCCATCAGTGCCATTTTGGCAAATTGCAGATCGCGCGGCTCGCGGCACCCTTCCCCTACCCGTAGACCGCCTTGCTCGTGCCGCCGGTCTCCCGCACCGCGCGCAGGTCCGCCGCCGCCCCGGCCGCCAGCGCAACCGCGTCCCCGCTGATGGTAATCATCCGGTAGCCCGCCTCGGCGTGCTTGGCAGCCAGCCCGGCGTTCGCGTGGATGCCCGGGGTCACCCCGTGCGCGGCGCACTTCTTGGCGATGAGCACCCGCGCCTCCTCGAACGCCCCGCCGTTGTTCATCCCCGGAGGCAGCCCCAGCGTGATGCTCAGGTCTGCCGGCCCGACGTACACCGCGTCGATCCCCGGCACGGCAAGGATGTCGTCCAGCCGTTCCACCGCCTGTTTCGTCTCGATCATCGGGATGCACGCGATCTCCCGGTTCGCGTTCGCGAAGTAGTCCGCCCC
>WBZO01004661.1_pt1 | contig 14613 bp, 9 predicted proteins | sample 5204261 | NCBI WGS metagenome assembly WBZO01 (sample SAMN12412400, study PRJNA552823) | activated sludge metagenome | isolation source: activated sludge from anammox sidestream of wastewater treatment plant... | place: USA: North Carolina | collected 2017-09
ACGTCAAGCAACGCTACGGCACCGGCAAGGTGTCGCAGATCGCCACGTTCGGTTCGATGGCGGCGAAAGCGGTGATCCGCGACATCGGCCGGGTCATGGACTTGCCGTACAACTTCGTCGACCAACTCGCCAAGCTGGTGCCGTTCGAAATCGGCATGACGTTGAAAAAAGCCCGCCAGCTCGAACCGCAGCTCAATCAGCGCGCCGCCGAAGAAGAAGACGTGCGCAATCTGCTGGAACTGGCGGAAAGCCTCGAAGGCATCACGCGCAATATCGGCATGCACGCCGGCGGCGTATTGATCGCATCGAGCGAAATCACCGACTTTTGCCCGATTTATTGCACCGAATCCGCCGATTCGGTCGTCAGCCAGCTCGACAAGGACGATGTCGAAAAAATCGGCCTGGTTAAGTTCGACTTTCTCGGCTTGCGCACACTGACGATCCTCGACCGCGCCGTCGGCTATATCCGTCAATTGCATCCGAACGACGATCCGTCCGCCCCGCCTTTTTCACTGGAAACGCTGCCGCTCGACGACGATGCAACCTACGCGCTGATGCGCAAAGGCAATGCCGTCGGTATTTTCCAGTTTGAATCGCGCGGCATGATCGACCTGTTGCAAAAAGCCCGGCCGGATCGTTTCGAGGACATCATCGCGCTGGTGGCCTTGTACCGCCCCGGCCCGATGGATCTGATCCCGGAATTCATCGACCGCAAGCACGGCCGGAAAAATATCGAATATCTCGATCCCCGCTTGGAGCCGATTCTCGGTCCGACCTACGGCATCATGATTTATCAGGAACAAGTCATGCAGATCGCCCAGGTGATCGGCGGCTACAGCCTGGGCAGCGCCGACTTGCTGCGCCGCGCGATGGGCAAGAAAAAAGTCGAGGAAATGGCGCAGCAACGCGATATTTTCGTCGCCGGCGCAGTTAACAACAATTTGAGCGAAGACAAAGCGACCGAATTGTTCGGCTTGATGGAAAAATTCGCCGGTTACGGCTTCAACAAATCGCACGCCGCCGCATACGCGCTGATCGCCTTCCAGACCGCGTATTTGAAAGCGCACTACCCCGCCGAATTCATGGCGGCCTGTATGTCCGCCGACATGGACGACACCGACAAGGTGCAGATTTTTGTCGAAGACAGTATCGCCAACGGCTTGACGATCCTGCCGCCGGACATCAACCTGTCCGCTTACCGTTTCATTCCGGTCGACGGCAAAACCATCCGCTTCGGTCTCGGCGCCGTCAAAGGCACCGGAGAATCGGCAGTCAACTCGATCGTCGCGGTGCGCGAACAAGGCGGCCCTTTTACCGGGTTATTCGACTTCTGCAACCGCGTCGACCGGCGCATAGCCAACCGCCGCGTGATGGAATCGCTGATCCGCGTCGGCGCGTTCGACAGTCTCGATGCCAACCGCGCCAGCCTGATGGCCTCCGTCGGCATCGCCATCGAATCCGCCGAGCAACAAAGCCGGGCGGCCAGTCAGGCCAATTTATTCGGCGCAAGCGACAGCGAGCCGCACCTGCAAGCGCAACCGGCAGCCACGGAACCCTGGTCCGACCGGGAAAAACTGCGCCAGGAAAAAATCGGCCTCGGTTATTATTTCAGCGGCCATCCGTTCGATACGTACGCGCCGGAACTGAAGCGCTTCATCCGCACCCGCCTGGACCGGCTGAACCCCAGCCGCGAACCGCAACTGCTCGCCGGTATCATCCACTCGTTGCGCGTGCAAATGACGCGCCGCGGCCGCATGGGCGTCATCAACCTGGACGACGGTAAAGCGCGCCTCGAAGTGGTCGTTTTCAGCGAACTGTTCGACGCCAACCGCGCCTGGCTGAAAGAAGATCAACTGCTGATCGCCGAAGTAAAAATCAGCAACCGCAACTACAACGGCGAAGAAGGCGACGAACTCCGGATCACCGCCGAACAACTTTATGACCTCGCCGGAATCCGCTCACGCTTCGCCAAACAACTGAAAATCCGCTGCGACGCTTCCACCATCGCACAAACCGCCAGCCTCAAAGCCTTACTGACACCCTTCACTCCCCAGGCACAAAAACCGTACGCAAATTACTGCCCGGTCATGCTTGTCTATCACAATGAATTTGCCAGCAGTGAGCTGGAATTGGGAAACGGCTGGCGGGTTTATGTGCACGACGATTTGCTGCAATCGTTGCAGGTGCATTTCGGGGATGGGAATGTTGAGGTTGGTTATTGAATAGAAAAGGATACTTTTTCCAGGGAACACGTCAATAACGCCACGGGAAGAAACGCAGCACTATCTCGCAAATTGACTCTGCTTTGCAGTTTTCTGAATTTCCCTATAGCGAGCGAGTGGCTATCAGCGCCACGCGCACCAACTCAGTCATGCGGCGAACGCCGGTTTTTTGCCGGATATGCTGAATATGAGAACGTATCGTTGTGAGGCTCACATTGAAAGATTGCGCAATTTCTTCAGGCGTCGCATCTTGCATTAGGCCAAGTAAAACTTGTTGCTCGGACGCAGTCATGTTAAACAATGCGCAAAATGCACGAAGTGTTTCTTGTTTAATTTCGTCGTTCTTTTCGATCAAAAGTAAATAATGTGCACGATGGGTTAGTGGCCAAATCGCTGCTTCTTTAAGCGGTGTTAAGCGCGCGTGGTGCGTTTCTTTGATTGTGCCAAGTTGCGTGGAAGTGAATACGATTTCCGCATGATGCCCGCGATCCGCCAATGCAATGGCTTCCTCAAGGCTTGGGCTGGCGTGGTGCCCTAGTGCGATGAGCCGTTCATGCCTGATCTTGATTAACCCCGGATGACCACTTAAAAGCCGCGTTGCAGCAGCATTGCATTTTATGATTTTTTGATTTTCATTCAGCACGAATAGGGCGTGCCCGATCGAGTCGACAATGGACTCTTCCAATACATTTTTCTGCTCTGAGAGTTTGAGCTGGGAAGTGATGCTAAACGCACGATTGAGATGGTGTGCGAGATGGTGCAAATTCATCCGGTCGCTTTCTTGGAAACTATGCTGACCGACTCCGCGGAAAAAACAAAGTATGATTTTCGGTGTATTCGGATTGTCATCCCATAGATTGGTGGAAAGCACATCGCTGATGTTTTGTTCCGCCAGCCATTCATTGTAAAAAGTACTTTGCAGAAAACTGCGCCGATCCACCAGCATATCGCCGGTAAGTGTTTTGCCACCGCCATTCAAACCCTTGTCGATCCCCGCTTGCACCCAGATATCATGCTCTCGCCAGTAGTTTCGATAATCTCTGCCGTAGTCGCTCGGAATATTCTGACTGAGTAAAAAAGGATTATCGTAATTTTGCACCTGCAAACCGATCATATTGATCGCACTGGCATTGAGATAAGCGCTCAACCGGTTGAGCGTATCTTTCCATTTGACCGGATTAAGCGCTGATTCATAAATAGCATCAACCAGCGCATCATGCGTAGGTCTGTTGTTATTCATCGTGACTCCCCTATCACAAATTTTCCTACAAAACAACATCAAAATTGATGATGCTGAGCATATCACAGTATTGAGAGAATGGGCTTGCGGTGGGTATGGATTGTTCTTACAGGTTATTTATCAATCCAAGCACTCGACATCAATTCAAATCAATCCATTGCGATAGGAAGAACATGAATACACAAAAATATTTACGCATTTCCGTCATGCTGCTCAGCGTCAATTTACTTTATGGTTGTGCCTTGATTGATAAACATCTTTTCAACCCGGCAGCTTCTCATGCACGTATTGATCCGCTCTTCCGAACAGCTAATTGCGCGAGGTATGTAGCGGAAGATGGGAGGCATTGGTTGAAATCACTGCTAAGCATAGGAGAAGATAAAAATTTTTCAACGCGGAATTCCAGCAGCTTATTTATTAAAGAATCGTGCGAACATCAAACACGATCCATTAACGATGTGCCGTTGAGAACAGAGGATGGCACCGAAAAATTAACCGATGGCGATCGATTGTACTTTAAATACTGTGAACCAACTGACAGTAATCAGGGGAGCGCTAAAGAGGCAGGTAAAGCGCAAACATTAGCTGAGAACAAAGAAGCGTGCTTCAGTTATCTCATCAGCAAATCGGATGAAATTTGTGATTACCACAAATCGCATGTTTATGGCGACCGTACCGCCATGAACACTGTGTTTGGCGCTTTAGCATTGGGTTCGGGTATAGCAGGAACCATGACCGGCACAACCATCACACAATATTTAGCAGGATCAGCAGGGTTTATCACAGGCAGTCAAGCGCTGATGAACAATGAGATTTATCGCAACTTTGTTACCAATGCAATTCTGAAGGAAATTGATGCCAATCGAGCAAAATTCCTCGCTGACGTCAATAATTCCAAATCATCGGCACTGAGCGATTTTGGCACCATTCGTTCTCTGGCATTGCAATATCATCATAAATGCTCGTTTTATGATGGCTTGGCATCGCTGCTAAACAAAGCCGGTGAAAATAATATCCTCACTAACCCCACAGTTCAGTACCTGGCAAATCAAAAGAAATTAAAGCAGGAAGAAAAAAACAAATTAACGACCGAAATTGAAGCTTTGAAAAAGGCTACACCAAAAGATGACGCTAAAATTAATGAGAAAGTCGCCCAATTAAATACGGTGGAGAAAGATATTGCTAAGCTTGAAAGCATCTTAGCTTCTCTGGTTGTCCCAGAGTCGGTTGTACCAAGCAAGGTTACGCCGCCCGCCCCATCCACACCACCCGTTCAGAGTGGCGCCACCAATCCATCCGTTCCATCATCTGGTGGTTAATCACTAAAAATTTAGACGAAATTTAAGGAGATTCAACATGGCAAGAGACATTAGCCAAGCTATACAAATGATTATGAAATTTGAAGGCATTAAAGATGGAGACCCGAGCACAGTTAACTTGAATCCGTATTTATGTCCTGCAGGACATTGGACAATCGGTTGGGGGCACGTCGTCATTGATTCACATGGCAATCTGATTAAAGGTATGGCAAATAAACCAATAGCCTACGCTGTTTATCCTGATGGAATTACGGAGGAAGAAGCCAAAGTTTTGCTGCAAGATGATGTCAGAAAATTCGCGCGTGGAGTGGACAGTCTGGTCGATATTGAAATCAGCGATACACGATTTTGTGCATTAATAAGCTTTGCCTTCAATGTAGGGATGGGAGCATTTAAGAATTCAACCTTATTGACACTCCTCAATCAAGGTAAAACTGGTGAAGTGGCTTCTCAATTGATGCGTTGGACCAAATCCGGCGGTATTGAGCTGCCCGGTCTCAAAAAACGTAGAGAAGCGGAAGCGGCGCTTTGGGAATCCGTATCGTTGTAGCAAACACAGATAAACAGGAGATTGATATGTCGAATATAAATATGGTTGGTGCGGTGGCACGAAATTTTGGCGTTGCATGGAACTATCGTCGAAAAATAGTTACTTGGACACTCATATTTTGCGCAGGAATGATTATGCTGGCATTTTTTTATGGTACTTGCGCTAATTTAGAAGTGCGAAAAGAAATTGTCAGCTCCGCATTTCTCCTTGCTGGTGCTGTAATCGGTTCCTACGTTTTTGGTGCCGTTTGGAATGATAAAAATGCTGCTGTAGGTGCGGCTAGTTCAGTCGAAAACCAGGCGACAGCAGTGGGGGGGATCGCAAAAGGTACAGGAAATGTCGACAATCCCGATGATCCAACCGGCATGAGCACCTAGCTGACGATCGAAACTCGAAGCATCAGAACTTTGTGTAGCCACTAAAGAAAGATAGAATCTTAGAGAAAAACCATTCATCAGAGGTAAGCACCATGGACAGAAACAATATTCCCAAACTCATCAAGCTCGGAAGTTCTACAACGGATCTGGCTCAAGCTCAATCTGTGGCAAGAAGTGCATGGCCGCCTTTTCCACATAACGGTTGTGCAGCCAATTTGAGTGCTCTTCTTCAACTTGCCGGTATCGATGTGCCAATGACTCTGGGCGCTGGCAAACTCGCTCATATTCTCAATAGCCGTCGAGGCTGGGTGCAAATAGCGGTTGGAGAACAAACGGCAGGAGATATCGGTGTCACTTTTGACGACAACGCGATTCCCGGTGCAGATCATATTTATCTAGTCGTGCAAACCGTTGGCACTGATGAAATGATTGTCGCAGACAATCAAGATACCAGACCTCATCGACGCTTTGCCAGTGGGCATGGAAGAACACCTACCGAGTACTTCCTCCGCGCAGTATAACTTTCCCGGTAACCGATGGAAGTGGCATACGAAGCAGTTTATTAAAATTCAATCGTACTTCTTACAATGCAAATACAACACGATTCAATATAAGGATGCGTAAAACAGATGAGATCTATGATATTCGGAATCATTGCATTAACACTACTGATCCTATCCGGATGCAGTACAAACCCTGCAAAATCTCAAAAGGATGAAAGCTTGATTACCAATGAACAGCGTACCGATGTACTTTTTGTGCCCGGTATGGGAATGGGTTGGCGGGCATTCATCAGCCCCGAAAAGGATGAGGCGGAGAATTACCGGGAATGGAAAGAATTCAATCAGTTGTTCAAGGAGAATGGATTTAATCTCAAGGTTGCGGAAATTCCTGCAATGGCATCAGTGCATGAATTATCAAAAGCGCTCATAGAATATATAAGAAAAGAGTTTCCTGCTGATCAAGGCAGGAAATTTCATATTGTTGCAAAAAGTATGGGAGGGTTGGCTGTTCGGAAGGCTTTGTCCGACTCAAAGAAGGACCCAGCAATTAAACCCATTTCCGATCAAGTTATCACATTCACAACCATTTCGACACCGCATCAAGGTTCGCCGATCGCCAATATGCTCAAGGAAGAAGAAGCCTGTACTCCTGCAGGAAAAATTTTGATGTTTTTTTCTCCACTTTTTTCTCCGTTTAATAAACTCTTTAGTCATAAAGAAGGCTTTGGGTTTGATGCTGCGATCGAGGATCTAAGACCGGGTTCCGATGCGCTAAACGCGCTAAGAGCAGGAGATGATTCTAGTATGGAAGGACGTGCCTTTAGCTTCGGCGCCAGTTTGAATTGTGATACTGCATGCAAATCCGAGTTTCATGATAGAAAAAAACCTTTTCCTGAAGTTCTGGCATGCTGGCACGACAAGCTCGTTACTGACGGCCACGGAGAAAACGATGGTTTAGTGCCGGTGAAATCAGCAACCTACCGCTACAGTAAATATGTTGAAACTTTCGATGGAGATCACATCGCAATTTCTGAAGACGATCCTTGGTATAAAGGCGGACCAATCTGGCAAAAGGCTATCTCTCGGGTTTTGGAGAATATCAAAGAATTTGAAGCGGCTATGCCAAAATGAGCGCAGATTCTCGCAGGTGCTAATCAATAGCTGGCATTTCTTCTTGTATCGCCATGACAACAAACACTATGCACATTCAAAAAGACCATAACATCCCTTGCGCAGCACGAACCGTTTAATCGGGCGCAATAAATTTTGTGCTACAGCGCGTGGACTATTCCAGCCGGTCGAATAAGCATAGACTAAATTGAGCGGCAGTGAGACTGGCTTCAATCCGCAGCCAGCAGCGAATTTCTGCAGGGACGATGGGGTAAAGCAGTTGAGGTGTTCCAGCGGATGCACCGGCATGATTTTGTCCTTGTTTGCCAGCGCATCACTCCAGGACCAAGATCGCAGCACAGCTTTGATATCGCTGCCATCCGGCACGCTGATCTTCAGTATTCCGCCGGCTGCCAAAGCATTCTTCAAAGTCATCGCGGTGTCGCGAGGAAAGGATAAATGCTCCAGGACCTGCTCGGTGTTAATAAAATCGAAGCTGTTACCCGGCAAATCGTCGGGCGGCAGCAATTTGATACCGCGCGATTCCGCAAAGGCCGCCTTGGTTGGAGATAATTCCACGCCGAACACGTCGACACCGAAAGCTTGCGCCATCACCGCCCAATTGCCCCAGCCCATGCCGTAATCCAGAAAACGCAGCCGCCGCTTTTGTCCGTGGCGCTTTTGCAGAAAAACGATCAATTGCATGATCTCTTGAGCAAAATAAGTATAGTAATCAAACGGCATCGGCGGCTTTGAAGGGGCCAGCGGATCGTTTTTACCTAACCAATTTCCGTAGATTTCCGCCAGTGTATCGCCGGAAGGCAACTGATGCTGAAAGATCAATCCGCACCCCGCACATTCCACAACGGAAAAAACTCCGTCACCGAGCACTTCCTGATGCCTACCCGGTGGCACAGCCGAATAGTATGCGGTAAAAAACGACAATATTTCCGGTGCGTTGTAATGAATCCGGTGCAGTTCTTTAAAAGAGGTCCCGTTACAGGATGGACAATGATTGCGCGTCTCAAAGGTCATAGTAATCGATCGGTAAGTTTTAAATTGATAGCCGCTTGCGTAACTTCCTGAACTTCTCGGCATTTTCTATACGCCGTGTCTGCAACCATCCCCTGAATCCTATTTTATCGAAGAATTAAATCTTATAGCCTAAAAATTAGAGTTACTCAAAGCACTTAAATCGAAATTCATAGTACTGCACACACTGCGCACCGCCCAATGGGCGGTTGCGATATGCTGCACCGTCCTAAAAATTCTCATAACGATTAATATCGAAAATACCGGCGATCAGCGGCTCCCGCTCCTGTTGCCAAGCCGTTATATCGTGCAGAATCTCCCAGAACTGCGGGTGCGTGCGCCGTACACCCCATGTGTTCACAACATGTTCGAAATGTTCTTCCTTTTTGGCCGCGCCCAGCTGCGATGCAAAGTTTTCGATATCCGCAGCGGGCACATCGAAAATGAAATTCGGATAACTGCCGGTAATGCCGGGGTATACGGTCAGGCGGTCTTTTTCCGGCTGATAGCGCAGTTCCTCGCCCAGTATGAATGCAACGTTGCTATGCGCACGATCGCGCAGCAAAGTATAGACCGTGCGGTTCTCCTGGCCGTGCCTGACTCGCACGAACATCACTTCCGGCAACCGGTTGATGCCGGGCAGTTCGGCTGCCGGGCGGGATGCGATGGCGGATAACGCCTGATCCGCTTTTTGTATCCACAGCGGCTGGCCGGATCGAGCGCACTTCTCCACCTGGCAACGATTGACCGGATCGTCCGCCATTGCATTGACGGCTTCAAAACGCCGCAGGATTCGCAGCGCAAGTTCCCGCTTCGGATTTTCGGTTGCGAAGCGCTCCGCAGAAGGCGATACGTCGTCGATTTTTTCGTAGAAAGTACCGAATTTCAGTTTGCCCGAGTGCTGATACCAGTCGTGCAAAATGACCGAGCGTTGTCCCTCCGGTATCAGGCGCAGGAAGTTATGTTCCGAGCTGTTACGGATCAGATCAAAATACAGCCTGGTCAACAGTTGATGCGCGACATTGCCGAACACGTTGTAATTCACCACCAGTATGTAGTAAGTGCGCTCCAGCAACGGATAATCCATCAGCCATAGCGTTTGCGGAATATCGCCGAACAATCCCCTGGCAACCGAGGCGCTATCGTAGTGGCGGGCGATGGTCAGCAAAGCATCGGTATTCCGGCCGTCACCATCCCATAAATGATCCAGCGATGCGCCGCCGGGGTATTGCAATACATACTGACTGCGGCGTTGCGCCAGATAATCGTTGTGGTGGCCGAGATAGCGCAACCATTCCTCGCCCATCGCCAGCAGATCGTCGTTTTGCCCGGGCATCTCCAGTAACGGTATCGCTTGATGCCGGTAAGCGTTATTGGTGATGAAAGGGTCGAATTCCGGATTCTGGAATAACACCCAGAATCGATCGCGTATCACGTCGGTGGCGATCTGGCCGCGGCATACCGGTCCGTGGATGACATTGCGCACATAGTATTCGGCGTTGTCCAGCATGAAACGGTAGCGCGCGTACGCCGGAATGGCCGCAAACGTTGCGAACGGATTCACCCGTTCCGCATAGCTGTACCCCGGTAATTCGCCCGCCGGCCATTCCTGGGCGAAAAATAATTCGTTGATGCGGCGCTGCTTAGCCTGATTGAGCGGATACGGAATCCGCCGTTTGTGCAGAATGCTGCCGCTAATCGGGCGGATACGGTAGAAAAACGGCTGCTCGGGATCGTCATTGGGAAATACCGTGGGAATCGGAATGATGTCCCTGCCGGGCGGTGCCGATGAGCGGATTAACTCAAAAAACCGCAGCTCCCCGTCCAGATCCGGAAAATACAGCGTCGCCATGAACAGATGCTCATACAGCCAGCGCGCCACCAGTTTGCCGCGATCATCGGCGCGATTGAAAAACGATTCCCACTGCTGAACGGATGCTTTCTCACCCTCGGAAAGCGCCACCGGTTCCTCGGCGATCACCGCGCCTTGTTTGACCCAACCGGCCAGCAGCGCATATTCCTGATCGCTGAGTCCGGTAACGGCAAACGGCATGCCGCTGCGTGGATAATCGCGCGCATAGGCGGAAAATTTCTCACTGGAAACACACTGATTTTTGCGGTTAATGCCCAGCTCGATCGAATCCGGTATTTTGCTGTTCGGCGGGAACGGATACTGTTTCGCCAGCGATATCATGCCCGCGATCACAGGTTCGGATTGTTCATCGTGCGCTTGCAACACCGGATGAAAACCGCGTTCGCGCCATCCCGAAACGGTCAGTTCATCGATTCCGATCCGGGTAGGCGGCATGGCCTCGGTTCGCGCGCCGCCATAAATCGATTCGCGAAAAGCGCCGCGCATCAATCCTTCGGCGCTTTCCAGCTTAAGCTGGCACGGTGCATCGTAACAGCTGTGACACGACAAGCATTTGGCTTCCAGAATCGGACGAATCTCTTCATGATACGAAACGGGTCTTTCCACAGCGGCAGGCAATGCTGCTGGCGCTGGCGGTTGCTCGCGCGGAGCTATCGGGTTATCGCCGCCTTGGCAAGCGGATAACAGAAAAAAGAGGCCAACAAAAATTGAGAAAAATTTAATTCTGAACTTAAATCTCGAAGAATATGCGAGTCTCGGGCAGGAATGGACGGTCATTGCTCTATTCTTTCTTCACCGCTCCAGCAACGGACTCATCGGATACTCCAACGCTTCTTTCATTGCCACCAGCGACAATACCGCTTCGCGGCCGTCGATAATGCGGTGATCGTAGGATAACGCCAGGTAATTCATCGGCCGGATAACGATCTGGCCGTTTTCGACGACGGCGCGTTCCTTGGTGGCGTGAATACCGAGAATGGCGCTTTGCGGCGGGTTGATGATCGGCGTCGACAGCATCGAGCCGAACACACCGCCGTTGGTGATCGAGAACGTACCGCCGCTCAGTTCTTCGATACTCAGCTTGCCGTCTTGCGCGCGTTTGGCGAAATCGGCGATTTGCAGCTCGATTTCCACCGTCGACAGTTTGTCGGCGTCGCGGATGACCGGCACGACCAATCCGCGCGGACTGCCGACGGCGATGCCGATGTCGTAGTAATCGTGATAGACGATTTCGTTGCCTTCGACGGAAGCGTTGACGATCGGGTATTTTTTCAGCGCGGCGACAGCCGCTTTGACGAAAAACGACATGAAGCCGAGCTTGACGCCGTGTTCTTTCTCGAATTCGGTTTTGTAACGCGCGCGCAGATCGATGATCGCCTGCATGTTGACTTCGTTGAACGTGGTCAGAATCGCTGCGGTCGATTGTGATTGCACCAGGCGCTCGGCGATGCGCTGACGCAGCCGCGACATGGCGGCGCGGCGCTCGCTGCGCGCCCCCGTTGCGTCGCCCGCGCTGCCGCCGCTTCCGGCTTTCGCAACCGCAACGCTTCTGCTATCCATATACGCTTGCACGTCTTCCTTGGTGATGCGGCCGCCGAGACCGGTGCCTTTGATCGCGGAGGTTTCCGTGGTTTTCAGGTTGTTTTCTTCCGCCAGTTTGCGCGCCGCCGGCATCAGCATCGGAATTGCGGTATCGACGGTTTCGGCACCTGCTTTTTCAGCACTAATTGCAGCAGGTACTTCGGTTTTTTGACCGGCGGCGGCCGGAGCCGGAGTTTCCGGTGTTGCGGCTGATGCGGCCGCTGCCGTTTCGATCATCGCAATCACTTCACCGCTAACTACCGTCGCGCCGTCGCCTTTCAGCACTTTGGCCAGCACACCGGCATTCGGTGCGGGCAACTCCAATACGACTTTGTCGGTTTCGATGTCGATCAGGTTTTCCGACCGGTTGACATACTCTCCTGCTTTTTTATGCCAGGAAATCAAGGTAGCCTCGGCTACCGACTCGGATAATGCGGGAACTTTGACTTCAATCAGCATGGCGCCCTCTTGCTAAATTTTTTCTCGGAATGCTGCGACGATTAATTCTCTCTGCGTCAATTTGTGTCTTGCCGTGTAACCGACCGCCGGGGAAGCCGACGATGCCCGCAACGCATACGCCAGCACCTGATCCGCCCGCATATGGCGCAGCAGATAATGCTGGATGCGATGCCACGCGCCTTGATTACCGGGTTCTTCCTGGCACCACACCACTTCCTTGGCGTTGCCGAAACGGTCGATTTCGGCCTGAAATTCCTCGTGCGGGAACGGATAAAGCTGTTCCAGGCGGATGATGGCCATATCGCGGATGCGCTGTTCGTTGCGGTAAGCCAGCAGTTCGTAGTAGATTTTTCCGCTGCAAACGATCAATCGCTTGATGGTTCGCGGATCGAGCGCTTCCACTTCCGAAATGACCGGATAGAAATGGCCGTGCGCCAATTCATCCAGACTCGATGCCGACTCCTTGAGCCGCAGCATGCTTTTCGGACTCATGATGATCAGCGGTTTGCGGATCGGACGAATCATCTGGCGGCGCAGCACATGGAACATTTGCGCCGGTGTCGACGGCACGCACACCTGAATGTTGTAATCCGCGCACAATTGCAGATAGCGTTCCAACCGCGCCGACGAATGCTCCGGCCCTTGCCCTTCGTAACCATGCGGCAGCATCATCACCAAGCCGCACAAGCGGCCCCACTTGGCTTCGCCGGATGCGATGAACTGGTCGATCACTACTTGCGCGCCGTTGGCGAAATCGCCGAACTGCGCTTCCCAGATCACCAGTTCGTTCGGTTGCGTCGTGGCGTAACCGTATTCAAACCCCAGCACCGCTTCTTCCGACAGCATCGAATCGATGACGACAAAATCCGGCTGTTCCGGGTACAAATGACGCAGCGGCACATAAATGCGTTCGTTCTGATCCGCCGCAACCTGATCGTGCAGCACGGCATGGCGGTGAAAGAAAGTGCCGCGTCCTGAATCCTGCCCGGACAGTCTGACCGGATAACCTTCCTTCAGCAAAGCGGCGTACGCCAGATTTTCCGCCATACCCCAATCCAGCGGCAAGTCACCTTTCCCCATCAAGCGCCGGTCGGCGATGATCTTTTCCACGCGCGCATGCAGCTTGAAACCCTCGGGAATATCCGTCAACCGCAAGGCCAGTTGTTTCAACGTTTGCAGCGCGGCACCGGTTTTAACTTTCTTGTTCCACTTGAATGGCCGGACAAAAGGTTCCCAATTGATGGCGTACGGCGATTTGTAGTCATAGCAGACGGTCTTATTCGGATTCGCGCCCTCATCCATCGCGTCGCGGTACGCTTGCACCAGCTGCTCGGCATCTTCCGGCTTGATAATCTGCTGCGCGATCAATTGATCCGCGTACTTTTGGCGCGTGCCGGGATGCTGGCTGATGATCTGATACATGCGCGGCTGCGTCACCATCGGTTCATCCTGTTCGTTGTGTCCCAAGCGGCGGAAGCACACCATATCGATCACCACATCCTTGTGAAAACGCATACGGAAATCGAACGCCAGTTCGGCGACCATCAGCACCGCTTCCGGATCGTCGCCGTTGACATGGAAAATCGGCGCTTCGATCATTTTGGCAACATCGGTGCAATACAACGTCGAACGGCTATCGCGCGGATCCGATGTGGTGAATCCGATCTGGTTGTTGATGATGATATGCACGGTGCCGCCGGTGCCGTAACCGCGGGTTTGCGACAGGTTCAGCGTTTCCATCACCACCCCCTGTCCGGCGAAAGCGGCGTCGCCGTGAATCAGCACCGGCAATACCCGGTCGCCCAGTTTATCGTTCAGCAGATGCTGACGCGCGCGCACCGAGCCCTCGACCACCGGATTGACGATCTCCAGATGCGAAGGATTGAACGCCAGCGCCAGGCGCACGATACCGTCCGCAGTCTTGATCGCGGAAGAAAATCCCTGGTGGTACTTCACGTCGCCGGACGGCAAAGCTTCCGGTTGCGTGCCTTCGAATTCGCGGAACAAATCGGCGGGCATTTTTCCCAATGTATTCACCAGCACATTGAGCCGGGCGCGGTGCGCCATGCCCATGACAATTTGCTGCACACCGGCTTTGCCGGCGCGGTGAATCAGGCAATCGAGCAACGGAATCAGACTTTCGTTACCTTCCCCGGAAAAACGTTTCTGCCCGACATAGCGCGTGTGCAGATATTTTTCCAATCCCTCCGCGGCAGTAAGACGCTCGAGAATATGGCGTTTATAATCGGCGGAATAGTCCGGGTTCGCGCGCTGGCCTTCCAGCCGCGCCTGAATCCAGCGTTTCTGTTCCACCGAGGAAATATACATGTATTCAGCGCCAACAGAT
>WBZO01004663.1_pt1 | contig 14606 bp, 10 predicted proteins | sample 5204261 | NCBI WGS metagenome assembly WBZO01 (sample SAMN12412400, study PRJNA552823) | activated sludge metagenome | isolation source: activated sludge from anammox sidestream of wastewater treatment plant... | place: USA: North Carolina | collected 2017-09
GGCGTCGGGTGCCGGGTACCAAGTGCCAGGGGCGGCACCTGGCGTGGCCCCCCACTCCTGGCAAACCGTCCTGCAATGCGGTAGAATTTTCCGTCTGTGCAGTCTGTTCCCGCGACCCCCGTGGGACACGGTTGGCCGCACGGTCTGCGGCCTCGCAGGAGTGAAACCCGATGATCGTTACGACGAACGACCTTTTCCGGCACGCCTATGGCAAGTACGCAGTAGGGGCCTACAACATCAACAACCTGGAGCAGACCGTGGGGCTGTTCCGCGGCAATCTGGGCAAGGCAGCCAAGAACGAGGACCCGGTCAATCCCGATTTGGCGGCCCCATTCATCATTCAGATTTCCCGCGGCTCCCGCGGTTATACCGACAAGCGGTTCCTCGAGGCCATGATCCGCACGGCCGAGGAGGTCTTCCCCGACGCGATCTTCGCGGTCCACCTCGACCACGGCACCGAAGACACCTGCTACGACGCCATCGAGAGCGGCTTTTACAGCTCGGTGATGATCGATGCCTCCCATCACCCGCTGGCGGAGAACATCGCCATCACCCGGCGCGTGGTCGACCGGGCCCACGACAAGGGAATCGTGGTCGAGGCCGAATTGGGACAACTTGGCGGCGTCGAGGAGGACGTGGTGGGGAGCGTCTGCCTGACCAAGCCGGACGAGGCGGTGGAGTTCGTCGCCAAGAGCGGCTGCGACTCGCTGGCCGTGGCCATCGGCACGTCGCACGGGGCCTACAAGTTCAAGGGGAAGCAGAGCCTGCACTTCGACGTGCTGGAGCAACTCCTGAAGGTCCTGCCCAAGCGGTTCCCCATGGTGATGCACGGCTCCAGCAGCGTGCCGCGGGAGTGGGTCGAGCGGATCAACAAGGCCGGCGGCAAGCTCAAGGACGCCACGGGCGTGTCGGAGGACCAGTACCTGCCGGCGGCCAAGATGGGCGTGTGCAAGGTGAACATCGACACGGACGGGCGGCTCGTCTGGTGCGCGATCTACCGCGAGACGTTCCGCGACAAGCCCGAGGACTTCGATCCCCGCACGCCGGGCAAGCCCTTCATGCAGGCCTACGCCGAGTACATCGCCCACAAGAACCAGATGCTGGGCTCGGCCGGCCAGTTGCCGTCGGTCCGCGAGTCGCTCAAGGCAGCGGCGACGACCTGAGCGGTCCGGCACACCGATTGGCGCGGCATCCTCGACTGCCGCCACCCGTGGGCCCGCGCATCGGCCGCCGGTGCGCGGGCCTGTTGTTTCCCGCGGTTCCAGCGTCGCGGCTCAACGCCCCGGCGGCGGGTCCACGGCATCGTAGCCGGCGGGCATGACCTCCGGCGCAGGCGTGCCTCGGCGATCCGGACCGCGCGTGCCGCCCGAGGCCACGGCAGGCCGCTCTGCGCCCGGTCTGACGGCGCAGCTCGCCCCGCAGGAATTCGCGTGGCCCTCGCGGGCGTTGCGGTCGGCCTCCTCGCGGAGTTGGCGGATGGCCTGGTCGCGTGTCAGGCCGCTTTTCTTGGCATAAGCGTCGACGGATTTCAGGAGCATGCCGTACTCGTCGCCCTGTCTTCCCTTGCCCACGTTCATAAACGTCCGCCCTTGGCAGCCGGCGGCAGCCGCGGCCAGGGCCATCACGACAATCCACTTGCGCATGACCAGTCTCCCGAATCCCCCTATTTGTCGATGTTGTCCAACGGCAGGACGTCGCCGGACGAGAACAGGCCGTCGTGCTGCGTCTGGGCAACGCGCACCAGGAGCAGCTTCTGCTGCGGATCGCCCGACGACGCGTCGGTGAAGAAGTAGTGTCCCAGGCTGCCGTCGCGGCCCGGCAGGCAGGTGAGCGCGAGCATCTCGCCCGGCGCGAGCGTGGCAGTGACCGCCAGGTCGGTGAAGGCCTGCTTGTCGCGTCCGGTGTCCAGCCGAAACACGCCCTGGTCGCCCACCCAGCGGCGGGCCGGGTCGCCGTGGTGGACCTCGGGCACCAATTCGATCTCCACGCGGCCGTCGTGCCGAGGGAAGGCGGTCAGGGCGAAGAGCCCCAGGGCCTTCTGATACGTCCGGCCGCACAGCCCCCCCGCTTCGCACCGCAGTACGGTCATCTCGTCGTACATGCGCGAGGCGACCACTTCGCTTCGGCAAGCCGGCCGGAGCGACATGCGACGATGCACCACCCGAGGGTCGGCCCGCATTTGCTCCACGCTGAGGCGGCTGACGCCGTCGGCCGACGGGGCCTCGTCTTTCATCTCCAGCAGTTGCGACAAGGCCAGGGGCACCTGCCCCCCCACCACGCCCGCGCGAAAACCGTTCCGCTCCAACGCATGGCGGTTCTGCGTGCCGAACGGCTGTTCGTCGATCTCCCGCCACAGGCCGCCATTGACCTCCGGGTCGCCCAGGGGGAAGCGTGCGAAGAAGACCTCCAGCACCACGGCGTCGGACGACATCTGGGCGGGCTGGAGCGGCGAGGCGGCGCGGCCCTTGGACAAGTCGAGCGGGCTGGTGCAGCCCATCCACGCCACGCAGAGAGGGACAACCAGCCCGATGCGGTGCCACAACGCGGCCATGGGGCGTTCCAAGTGACCAGACGAGCGAGAAGTCCGCGGCGGTCCGGTGCCGGCCAGCGGAGTCGAGCAGCGGAGGTTATCGGCGGAATTTCGCCGCGTCAAGACAAATTGGGCAGGCTGCACAATTCAGGGCAGACTCGGCTGCGGGATTCGTGCTCCAGTACCCTTGCAGGGTCAGCCCCTTTGCCGGATGTTATCTCTAAATGGGAACGCCCTGGACGCAGGGCCTGCTTAGCCGGCGACCTTGCCCGCCGCGCGGGACCACGGGATCAATCCCTCGGCCGTCACGGCGAGCAAGCGCGCCGGCCAAATGGGCCGTGTCGGTTTGCCGAAGAGGACCCGCTGTGATCGACAAAGAGTTCCTTGGATACCTTCTTTGCCCCGACAATCGCACCCCGCTCCACGAGGCCGACGAGGCCCTGTTGGCGCGGCTGAATGAGGCGATCCGCGCGGGCACGGTGAAGAACCGGGTGGGCGAGCCGGTCTGCCGGCCCCTCGAGGGCGGCCTGGTCCGCGAGGACGGCGAGTTCCTCTATCCGGTCCGCGACGGCATTCCCATGCTCCTGATCGACGAGGCGATCCCACTGGCCGCGCTCCGCGGCTGAGGCAACCAGGACTTTCACCCGTCATGCCCACGATTTTCCAGAAGATCATCGACCGCGAGATACCGGCCAAGATCGTCTACGAGGACGACTTGTGCCTGGCCTTCGAGGACATCCATCCCCAGGCCCCGGTCCACGTGATCGTTATTCCGAAGAAGGAAATCCCCACCCTCAACGACCTGGACGCAGGCGACGAGGCCCTCGTGGGCCATCTCTTCACGGCCATGCGCCAGGTTGCCGCCCGGCTGGGCCTCTCGGCCGGCTACCGCGTGGTGACCAACTGCGGGCGCGACGCCGGGCAGGAGGTGATGCACCTGCACTTCCACTTGCTGGGCGGGCGCGGCTTCGGCTGGCCGCCGGGGTGAGGACTTCACTCGATCCCGGGGGCGAAGCCGTGGCGCATGGTGTTTTCGCAGCACGCCCGGGGCTCGACGAAGTGCAGCAGGTAGTCGGCGCCGCCGGCCTGGGTGCCGGTCCCTGAAAGCCCGAACCCGCCGAACGGCTGCCGCCCCACCAGGGCCCCGGTGATGCCGCGGTTGAGATACAGGTTGCCCACGCGGAATTCCCGCCGGGCCCGCGCCAGGTGCGACGGCTTGCGGCTGAACACGCCGCCGGTGAGCTTGTAGGCCGGCGCGTTGGCCCAGTCGAGGGCCTGCTGGAAGTCGCGGGCCCGCATCACCGCGAGCACCGGCCCGAAAATCTCCTCGCGGGCCAGGCGATGCTCGGGGAGGATGCCGGAGAAGATGTGCGGCCCGATGTAGGGTTTTCCCACGCGCTGGGCCAGCCCTGCCGGAACGTCGCAGGCCAACTCCAGCTTCCCTTCCGCGCGGCCGATCTCGATGTACTCGCGTATCTTGCGGGCCGCCGGCTCGTCGATGACCGGCCCCACGTCGGCGCCGGGATCGCGCGGGTCGCCGATCGCCAGCGCGCGCGTGGACTCGACCAGCCGGCGGAGGAAGTCCTCGTAGACCGGCTCGACCACGATCGCCCGGCTGCACGCGGAACACTTCTGGCCGCTGTAGCCGAAGGCCGAATGGCGCACGCCGAGCACGGCCTCGTCGAGGTCGGCCGACTCGTCGACGATCACGGCGTTCTTGCCCCCCATCTCGCAGACGACCTTCTTGACGAAGCCCCGGGCCTCGACCCCCTCGGCCGCCGCCTGGAGGATGCCCAGCCCCACCTCTTTCGAGCCGGTGAACGCGATCAGTGCGACCTGCGCATGGCGCACGAGCGCCGCCCCCACCACGCTCCCCGGCCCGGCGAGGAACTGGAGCACGTCGTCCGGCACGCCGGCACGCCGGAGGATTTCGCAGATCGCCTGGGCAATCGCCGGCGTCTGTCCCGACGGCTTCACAATGGCCGGGTTGCCGGTCACGAGCGCCGCCACGGTCATGCCCGTCAGGATGGCGGCGGGGAAGTTCCACGGGCTGATGATGGCCGCTACGCCGCGGGGCTCGTGCCACACCTCGTCCAGCTCGCCCACGAACCGGCCCAGCCGCCTGGGGCGGAAGAGCGGCACGGCCAGGCGGGCGTAGAACTCGCAGAAGTCGATGGCCTCGCACACGTCGGCGTCGGCCTCGCGCCACGTCTTGCCCGCCTCGCAGACAACCAACGCCGACAACTCGTCGCGGCGGGACCGCATCTCGGCCGCCGCGCGGAGCACGACGGCCGATCGGGCCAGCGGGTCCATGTCGCGCCACGCCGGCAGGGCGGCGGCCGCCCGGGCGACCGCCCGGTCCACGTCCTCGGCCGTGGCCTGTTGCGGGATGGCCTGTACCTGGGCCGCGCGGACCGCCGCCGCGAAACGCTCCCGCTGGCCGGGGTCGGAGAAATCGCGCCAGGGCTCGTTGAAGAACGGCTGCCCATCGCCGAGTCCTTCGACCGCCGGGCTGAGCTGGTGCCGTTGCGCTGCAAGCGCCGGCTGTGGCCGGTCTGCTTGCACAGGTTGTGGCCGGTCTCCCGACCGAGCCACGTCCGCGACCGCAGGTCTCCCGCCGCCGGAGTCTTTGCCGTGCGACGCTTCGGCGGGGTCGGGAGACCCTCGCCGATCGTCGTCGTGCGGCGAGGCAAGGAGCTGCTCCTCGGGCACGTGCTCGAAAAAGCCTGCCCGCAGCCACGACTGGTTCGACGTGTTTTCCAGCAGCCGCCGCACCAGGTAGGCCATGCCGGGGACCATCTGGCCCACGGGCACGTACTGGCGCAGGCGCAGGCCCCGCTCGAGCACGGCGGCCTTGAGCTGGTCGGCCATGCCATAGAGCATTTGCAACTCGATCGCTTCCTCGGGAAGGCCGTGCTCGCGGACCAGCGCCAGGGCCCGGGCGATGGACCGCACGTTGTGCGAGCCCAAGGCCAGCTTGACGCCCCCTTCGCCGCGGGCGCGGGGCGCCGCTGCGAGCAGGAGGCCGGTCACCCGCTCGAACGCCGCGTCGGTCTGGGGCTTGGCGGTCCAGACGGGCACGGGCCAGCCCATCCGCTCGGCGTGGACCACCTCGTAGTCCCAGTAGGCGCCTTTCACGAGCCGGACCGTGACCTGGCGCCCAGTGCGTTTGGACCAGGCGACGATCCGCCGGGCGTCGTCCTCGGCCGTGCGGAGATACGCCTGCAAGGCCAGGCCGGCCGGGAACTCGACCGCCTCGCAGCACCGCTCGAACAAGGCGAGCGTCAGGTCCTTGAGGGAGTGCTGCTCGCTGTCGAAATTCACCAGCACGCCCCGCTGGGCCGCCGCCCGGAGGACCGGGCCCAGGGCCTCCTCCAGCGCGCGGAGCGAGCCCTCGAAGTCGATCGCGTCGGTCCGGGCCGAAAGGGCGCTGATCTTGATCGAGACGTTGGTCCGCGGCACGGGCCCGAGGTGGTCGGTCTCCAGGCGCAAGTTGGCTGGCCAGCCTGCGACTTCCTCCGGCAGCTTCTCGAGCAGGTCGAGGTAGCGGGCCTGGTACGCCCGGGCCTCCTCGTCGCTCACGCAGGCCTCGCCCAACAGGTCAACGCTGAAGGCCGAGCCCTCGTCCCACAGGCCGCGGAGCCGAGGCAGGGCCGAGGCGGCGTCGGTCCCCGCGATGAAGTTGCCCGCCATCGCGGTGATCTGCTTGCCCACCGCGGCCGCGAAAAGCCCCTTGGCGTAATGGCCCGCCTTGAGGCCCCAGTCCATCCACGGCGGGCGGACTACGCCGGGCTGGGTAAGGTATTCGACCAGGACCTCGTGGACCTGGCGCGAGCTGCGGAGCATGGGGAAACAGTCGACGAAGCGGAACAACTGCACCTTGAAGGCCGGGTCCTTCATGGCCCAACTCATGAGCCGGTCGGACCAGAACCGCGCCGAGAGCGGACCCAGCCGGTGCTCGCGCCCAAGGCGCAATAGCTCCCGGCCGAGATGCTGGGTGACGGCTTCGAGGTCGGCGCTCAAGTTGTGTCTCCTCAGCGCAAGGGCCTTGCACGCAATTGTACGGGCAGGGCGCCCGCAAGGCCACGCCGGGCATTGACACGGCAAAGCCCGAGTCCTACGCTTGACGGCTTGGCCGCCAGTGGCGATTTCCAACTCCCGGCCCCCCGCTATGCGAACCAACCCCGTCAAGCAGAAGCTCCGCGAAGGCAAGCCGACCTTCGGCACCTGGCTCTCGCTGGGCAATCTCCACGCCGCGAGGGTCCTGGCCCGCAGCGGCTGGGACTGGCTCACCCTGGACATGGAGCACTCGGCCTTCGACTGGTCGCACGCGGCCGCGATCTTCGCCGCCGTGGCCGACGCGGGCTGCGTGCCGCTGGTCCGCGTGCCCGAGGGGGACCACTACTGCATCAAGCGGGCATTGGACGCGGGGGCCTGGGGGATCGTGGTCCCCATGGTCGACACGGTCGAGCAGGCCCGCACGGCCATCGCCGCGGCCAAGTACCCGCCCCTGGGCAACCGCAGCGTGGGCGGCGGGATGCACTCGCTCAACTTCGCGGCCTCGACGGGCGAGTACTACGAGCGGGCCAACGACGAGGTCCTGGTGGTGCTCCAGACCGAAAGCCCGCGCGGCGTGGAAAACGCCGAAGCGATCTACCGCCTGCCCGGCTGCGACGCGGTGTTCATCGGCCCGGTGGACTTGCGGTTCAACATGCGCACGCCCGACGGTCGCAAACCCACGGACGAGGAGCACGAGGCCCTGGTCCAGCGGGTGATCGAAGCCGGCCGCCGCACCGGCACACCCACGGGCATTCACTCTATGTCGCCCGAGGACGCCCTGCGCAGGGCGGGGCAGGGGATGCAGTTCCTGGCCGTGGGGAGCGACCTGTGGATGCTCGGGGCGAAGAACGAGGAGTCGCTGTCCGTGCTCGATCCGAGGAGGAGGGGGAGGGATTTGGCGAGGTATTGAAGCGGGTGAGTGGTGAGGCGCCGCCTTCTTGATTGCGGCCCCCTTCTCTGGAGGATATAATCGCCAAGATGAAGGCGCCCGATGCGCCTCCGCGCTCCGCCGGCAAGTTCAACTGGATCTTGTCGCTCCGCGGCGAGACAAGAACACCATGCACGTTGTCCCCTCAGCGGTTGAACGCAAGCCAGTCGACGGAACGGGCGGTCCTCGGTGGGCGTTCACCATTGCGACCTCCGTTTTGCTCGGACTCTTCTCCGGCCTCGCTTGGTTCTGCATTGGCGAGCGCCTGGATGATGTCCCAATTGGGAACTTCCTGGCTTGGTGGGTCTTTCCGGGAATCCCGCCTCTCGTGATCGGCCTGCCGATCTTGTTGGTGTCAAGACCGCGGTCAATCGCACTTGCCCGATACGCCGCGTTCTTTGGATGTTACTACGTGGCCCATTGGACGCCCATGGGAGCGCTACTCGCGTTCTTGGTCCTTTCCGGTACTCACTTCTGAGCAGCCCGACGGATACGGCAGGGTCCTTCCTCCTTCCCAACGCAGATGAAGAATGGCTGTAACCCAGTCGCCTCGGCCTCGAGAAACACGGTCACCGGGCTGGCGCCCGACGCGACCACTTTGCCGTTGGCGAAGCCGATCCACTGGCCTCGGTACTGCGCGAGGAGCCGGTCGCGGACGGCCCAGTACTCGGCCTCGTTCTTGCGCCGGTCGGGGTGAATCTGCCGGGCGATCTCGGGGGGTAGCCGGTCCGCAATGCTTCTCATCGCTTCACCTCGGGTGTAGCGCTGGAACCGTCACCATTTTACCGCCATCTGTCCCTTCGGTCGAACCCCGCGGCCGGGCGCCGCCTTAGAATCGGGGCGGAACCGCCACTCGGTCTGTAGCGCTTCCGCGCCGGAGGGAAGTGCCGCACGTCCCGGATCCCGCTGGGACGCGGAGCGTTCGGAGCAGGAGGTTCCCGCGCGGGAGATTTGGAACCAGAGAAGGAAACCGGAAATGTCTCGCGCACCGCAAAGCCGCCCCGTCACCCGCCGCTCGTTCCTCAAGCGTTCCGCCGCCCTGGCCGCCGTGCCTTTCGTGGTCCCGTCGTCGGCCCTGGGGCTCGAAGGAGCGGTGGCGCCCAACAGCCGCATCGCCCTGGGCTTCATCGGCCTGGGCATGATGGGCCGCGGGCACCTGAGGTGTTTCCTTCAGTACCCCGAGGCCCAGGTCGTGGCCGTGTGCGACGTGGACCGGTGGCGCCGCGAGGACGGGCGCCAGGTGACCGACCAGACCTACGCCGCCCAGCGGACCGCCGGCACGTTCAAGGGCTGCGCCGCCTTCAACGACCTGCGCGAGCTCCTGGCCCGCGACGACGTCGACGCGGTGGTGATCGCCACCGGCGACCGCTGGCACGCCCTGGCCACGGTGCTGGCGGCCAAGGCCGGCAAGGACGTCTACTGCGAAAAGCCCTGCTCGCTCACCATCGGCGAGGCCCGGGCGATGATCGACACGGTGGGCCGCTACGGCCGCGTGTTCCAGGCCGGCCTGCAGCAGCGGTCCACGCCCGAGTTCGTCAAAGCATGCGACCTGGTCCGCGCCGGGGCCGTCGGCAAGGTGCAGGTGGTGTACGTGGCCTTCCCGGGCACGAGCGCCGACGTGAACCTGCCGCCCGAGCCGGTGCCCGAGGGGCTCGACTGGGACCTCTGGCTCGGCCCGTCGCCGTGGCGGCCGTTCAATGGGCGGTTCCACATCTACGGCCAGCCGCCGCGCGTGGTGCCGTGGGACTTCTGCCGCGATTTCGGCGGCGGCAATCTCACCAGCAACGCCGTCCACGCCTTCGACGTGGTCCAATGGGGCCTGGGCATGGACCGCAGCGGCCCGGTGGAGATCGTTCCGCCCGAGACGGGCGAGGTGCCTGTGCTTACCTACAAGTACTCCGGCGGGACGCTTCTCCAGGTGGTCCCGTGGCGACTGGACCGCCGCCAGGTGGCCGTGCCCAAGGGTTGGGACGAAAACACCACGGTCCAGGCCTTTGGCGCGGTGTTCGTGGGGGAGCACGGCTGGATCCACGTGGGACGCGAGGGTTTTCTTGCCTCGTACCCGGCTGAGATCGCGCGCCGGCCGTCCAAGCCCGAGGAAGGTCCGCGCCCCGTTCACAACCACCACCAGGACTGGCTCGAGGCGATCCGCGACCGCAAGCCCACGGCCTGCGACGTGGAGACGGGCTGCCGCTCGACCATGGTTTCGCACCTGGGGTGCATCGCCCATTGGACGCGGCGCAAGCTCACGTGGGACCCGGTCAAGGAGGAGTTCCCCGGCGACGAAGAGGCCAACCGCCACATCGCCCGCGCGATGCGCGAGCCGTGGAGGCTCTAGCCCCCTCTTTCGGGGCGGCATGGGCGGACAAGCCGCGCGCTTGCCACCCGGCAGATCGCCGGTTCTTACCCGGCGCCCCGACGGCAGCCTCGCCCATTCGCCCCATCTTGTCCATCTTTTCGGGACGATGCCGTCGAGCCATTACTCTCGATGCGACCGGCACGATCGCTAAAGTTTTCCCATTTTGACAGTCGATTCCCAGATAGGTGTGGACTTTGGCCGTGATTCGCCCATTGCCGTGGCGAGTCGCTTCGGCGTTGCTCGATGGTCCGTCCTGGCGGGCGACATTGCCCGCCGAGGGCCTTCAGGGAGTCGGCTATGACTGTGCTGGTCCGTCACCAGCGAATCTTGTTGGCGCTCTCCCTCGGGGCGACGTTGATCGGTCCGTGGGCCGGGTGCAGCCGGGAGCGGTATTTTCGGCAGGCCGACCAGGATGCCAAGTGCCTGGTGGCGGAGAAGTCGAACGACCCGCGGTGGTGCGCTCCGCCCAACTTCAACGTCACGATGGACCCCCGGAGCCGCTACTACGACAACTGCAACGAGGTGCGGCCGCCGATGCCCAAGGACGACCCAGCATCGCACGTCTACATGGAGTGCGTCGACGGCATGAAAGGCTGGCCCCACTGGCTGCGCAACGGCGTGCGGCCGGGCCTGGAAAACCCCGACTGGCGAAAACGCCTTTCCGAGTACGTCCCGGTGACCAAGGATGGGGCCGTGAAGCTGTCGGTCGATTCGGCCTTGGACCTGGCGCGGGTCAACTCGCCCGAGTTCCAGAACCAGTTGGAGACGATCTACCTCTCCGCGCTCGACGTGAGCACGGAGCGGTTCCGCTTCGAGACGCAGTTCTTCGGCGGCGACGGTCTGAGCTTCACCCACTTGGGCCGGCTCAGGACAGGCGTCGAGCGGAACCTGCTGGAGAACGACATCGACGCCCGGATGAAGCGCCGTCTTGCCACGGCCGGCGAGTTGCTCGTGGGGTTTGCCAACGCCACGGTATGGCAGTTTGCCGGGCCGGACACGTTTTCCACGACGTCGCTGGTCAATTTCAGCCTGGTGCAGCCCCTGCTGCGCGGGGCGGGCCGCGACGTGGCCCTCGAGCAACTCACGCTCGCGGAGCGGACCCTGCTGGCCAACCTCCGCGCGTTCCAGCGATACCGGCAGGGTTTTTACGTGAGGGTCGCCGTGGGCGACGCCAATGTGGCCGGGCCGCAGCGGCGCGGCGGCTTCTTCGGCGGCACGGGCCTGACGGGTTTCACGGGCACGGGCAGCGGAGGCTTCGGCGGCGTGGGGGACGTCACCGGTTTCGGCCGCGCGGGCTTCGGCACGGGCGGGACGGGCGCCAGCGGAGGGGGCGGGGCCGGGTTCGCCGGCGGCGGGGCCGGCACAGTCGGCGGCTTCGTGGGACTGCTCCAGCAACTCCAGCAGATACGCAACACCGAAGAAAACCTCGCCCTGCAGCTTCGCACCCTGGGATTGCTCGAGGCCCACTTGGACGCCGGCACCATCGACCTCACCCAGGTCGACCAGTTCCGGCAGAACATCGAGACGGAGCGGGCGACCCTGCTCCAATCGCAGAACGCCCTGGAAGACACCCTGGACAGCTACAAGACGGCCACCCTGGGGATGCCAGCCGACCTGCCGATTGTCCTGGACGACGCCATGATCCGCCGCTTCCAGTTCATCGACCAGGGGATGAGCCGACTGCAAAACGGCCTGAGCGACTTCCTCACCGAGTTCGGCAACCAACCCGCGGCGCCGTCGCTGGAGGCGGTGGGCAACGCCCTGGACCGCATGGCGGCCCTGCGAGACCAAGGCGCGGCGCAGTTCGGCGTGGTGGCCGCCGACCTTCGCGCCGCGCGCGAGGCCGCCCCGGCCCGGCTCGAGGGGATGTCGGTCGCCGACCGACGCCGGCTCGAGTCGGACATGGCGCGGCTCGACGCCGGCTTCGCGGCCTTGCAGGGACGGATCGAGCAGACCGGTCCGCGCCTCGCCGAGCTGCGCTCCCGGCTCACCGACGCCAACCGCCAGGCCACGTCCGACAAGCTCGTGCAGTTGGTCACCGAGATCTCGGGAATCGTGGACGAGCTTTCCCTGGTGCAGGCCCGGGCGAGGCTCGAGCAGGTGACCATCCACCCCCAGTCGCTCGACTGGCGGGACGCGGTGGACATTGCCCGGGCCAATCGCCTCGACTGGATGAACAACCGCGCGGCCCTGGTCGACACGTGGCGCCTGATCCAGTTCAACGCCGACGCGTTGCAATCGAACCTGGACCTGACGTTCAGCGGCGACATGGGCACGGTGGGCGACAACCCGGTGAAGTTCCGCGCCCCGACCGGCTCGCTCCGGGTGGGCGTGCGGTTCGACGGTCCGTTCACGCGGCTTCTGGAGCGGAACAACTTCCGCCAGGTAATCATCAACTACGAGCAGAACCGCCGCCAGTTGATCCAGTTCGAGGACGGGGTCGAGCAGACGCTCAGGCAGTTGATCCGCGACCTGGAGCAACTGGAGATCAACCTGGAGATCCAGCGGCGCGCCGTGGTGATCGCCATTCGCCGGGTGGACCAGACCCGCGACGTTCTGAACGAGCCGCCCCAGCCGCCCCAGCCGGGCCAGCCCACCACGCAGCTCGGGCCGACGGCCGCGTTAAACCTCTTGACGGCCCTGTCGGACCTGCGGAGCTCGCAGAACAACTTCATGAGCGTGTGGCTGAATTACTACGCCGCCAGGATGCGGCTGGCGCGGGAGCTCGGGACCATGGAGCTCGACGACCGGGGCATCTGGATCGAGCAGCCGTTGGTTGCGGCGGAGCGGCTGAAGGCGGAAGAGGCGCCGTTGCCGCCGGAATTCCCGGAGAAATGGCTGGAGAAGCTTGAGCCGGGATTGCCCAAGGACCAGCTCCCGCCCGACACGGCCCCGCCGCCGATTCCCGCGGCCCCGGAGCCCGGCCTGCCCATCAAGAACCCGTTCCGGCCGGAGGTCCTTCCGCTGCCGCCGCCGGCCAAACCGTGAGCCGGGCAATCCGAACTCGGCCCAAAGCGGTTACAATAGGAAGGAAGCGAGGCCGCGCCAAGGGACGGCCACTCGGAGGGTCCCGGCCCGCGCGCCCGCGTTCGACCGCTTACAGGGAACTGAGTCATGGCAACTTCGACCAGCCCGGACAGGTCGCTCGTCTCGGAAGTGCTCAACGACCTGGAGGGCGACGACCTGTTCGCGGGCCAGGCCCCCCAGAGAGGCAGTGTCGTGAAATGGGTGGTTTGGCTGCTCATCCTGGGGGTCGTTCTTGGCCTGGGCGGGGTGGTCTTCGCCACGCTGACTGGAGGTTGGCAGGCCCGGGACACGCAGACCTATCTGACCCACACGGTCGCCCGCGGCGAGCTGTTGGTCACGATCACGGAGGACGGCAACCTGGAAAGCGCCCAGAACGACGACATCAAGTGCGAGGTGGCCGGCGGGAGCACCATCCTGTGGATCGTCGAAGACGGCAAGGAGGTGGAGGAAGGCGCCGACCTGGTCAGGCTCGACTCCGCCCAACTCGAAGACCAGATCAACCAGCAGCGGATCGCGTTCGAGAAGGCCAAGGCCACCTACATCCAGGCCCAGAAGGACTTTGAAGTGGCCAAGATCTCCGTCCAGGAATACCTGGAGGGGACCTACCGGCAGAACCTGGAGACGATCGAGGCCAACATCAAGATCGCCGAGGCAAACCTGACCAGTGCCCAGAACTCGCTCCAGCACACGGAGAAGATGTTCCGCAAGGGCTACGTCACGCCGCTGCAGAAGGACACGCAGGAGTTTGCCGTCGAACGGGCCAAGCTCGACCTGGCCGCCGCCAACACGGCCAAGGACGTCCTGGAGCGATTCACCAAGGTCAAGACGCTCCAGGACCTCCAGAGCAAGCGTGACACGGCCGAGGCCAAGGCCAACTCGGAGAAGGCCGCTTTCGACCTCGAAGAGGCCCGGCTGAAGCGCCTGGAGACGCAATTGAAGAAGTGCCTGATCAAGGCCCCCAAGTCGGGCATGGTCGTGTATGCCAACGAGCAGAGCCGCGGTCGATTCGGGGGCGGCCAACAGGTCTCGGAAATCAAGGAGGGGGCGAACGTCCGCGAGCAACAGACGATCCTCCGCCTACCCGACTTGAACAACATGCAGGTCAAGGTGACCGTCCACGAGTCCAAGGTGGACCGGGTCCGCCGCGACATGCGGGCCAGGGTCCGCGTCCAGGGGCGCGACTTTTCGGGCTACGTGGTCTCGGTGGCCAACCAGCCGGAGCCGGCCAATTTCTTCGCCGCCGCCGTCAAGGAGTACGCCACGGTGGTGAAGATCGAGGGCAGGTCCGAGGCCCTGCGCCCGGGATTGACCGCGGAGGTCGAGATCCTCATCGCCGACCTCAAGGACGTGATCGCCGTCCCGGTGGCGGCCGTCTTCCAGCAACGAGGGCAGGAGTTCTGCTGCGTCGAGAGCCGGGGGAGCGTCGAGAAACGGGCCGTCGAGGTGGGCATGACCAACGACAAGCAGATTGAGATCAAGCGGGGCCTCGAGCCCGGCGAGGAAGTGGTGCTCAATCCCCGCGCGGTCCTGCCCGAACTGGCCCAGGAGTCCCGCGAGCCGGAATCGGTGGACGTGGACAAGCGGTTCGGCAAAGGCAAGGGCCCGGGCGCAAACGGCAAGAACGGTCCGGATCGCCCCGGTCCCACGGGAGCAGAAGGCAACGGTCCGAAGAGAGGTCCGCGCGAGCCGGGCAGCGGCGCTCC
>WBZO01001515.1_pt2 | contig 14591 bp, 16 predicted proteins | sample 5204261 | NCBI WGS metagenome assembly WBZO01 (sample SAMN12412400, study PRJNA552823) | activated sludge metagenome | isolation source: activated sludge from anammox sidestream of wastewater treatment plant... | place: USA: North Carolina | collected 2017-09
GGGCCACGTCATGAAGCTCGCGTTCCTGCTGTTCGCCTGCGCGCCGTGCTTCGCCGCGCAGGCCGAAATCGTCACCCTGCGGAAGATCTGGGACCAGGCCCCGCACAACGCCTTCACGGACCTCGTCCGCTTCCGCAATCGCTGGTACTGCGTCTTCCGCGAGGGCGACGGCCACGTCAAAGGCGAAGGCAGTTTGCGCGTGCTCGTTTCAAAAGACGGCGAAGCGTGGGAATCGGCTGCGCTGATCGAAGAGAAAGGCCGCGACCTGCGCGATGCGAAATTCGCAATCACGCCCGGCGGGCGGCTGATGCTGAACGGCGGCTCCGCTGACCCTGCGGATCATTCGCCGAAAGGCTCGTTCTATTCTGTCGTCTCTTTCTCGAAGGACGGATGCGCGTGGAGCGCGCCGCAAAAGATCAGTTTCAAAAACCCGGCGGAAAACCGCTTCTGGCTCTGGCGCTCCGTTTGGCATAGAGGCGCGGCTTATGGCGTGGCCTACCAGTCCGACCCTGAATCGCCGCCGAACCGCCGCAAGTTTTACGCGTTCATCTGCCGCAGCCGCGATGGCGTCAATTACGAACGAATCTCCGAAGACATCATCGGGGCGACCGAAGCCGCGCTCGAATTCGACGAGCATGATATTTTGACAATTGTGTTGCGCGGCAGTTCGGATCAGCCGAAAGCGCTGTTGATGCGATCGCCCGCGCCTTACACCAATTGGACGAAGAAGGAATTGACCGCCGATGTTGGCGGCGATCAGATCGGCGGGCCGGCGATATTGCGATTGCCTGATGGTCTGCTGGTTGGCGCTGGCCGCCGTTTCAGCGACAAACCATCATCGGATCAGCGCACGGGATTGTTCCTGATTGACACTGGCAAGGCTGCGCTGACAAACCTGTTGGTCTTTCCGAGTGGCGGCGATACAAGCTATCCGGGACTTGTCTGGCATAACAACCAACTCTGGATGAGCTATTACAGTTCGCACGAAGGCAAAAGCTCGATCTATCTGGCTCAAATCGAGTTGAAGAAGCGTTGATGATCTTATGTTCGACGTAATCGCATTCGACGCCGACGACACGCTCTGGCACAACGAGCCGCTTTATCGCGGCGCTCAGCAACAGGTTCTGGACATCCTGGCGCATTATCACGACCGCGACTGGATCGAGCGCCGGATGTACGAAACCGAAGTCCGCAACCTCGAACATTACGGCTACGGCATCAAGGGCTTCACGCTCTCGATGATCGAAACGGCGATTGAATTGACCGAAGGCCGCATCACCGGCGCTGAAGTGGGCCGGATGATCGAGTTGACCCGCGAGATGTTCAAAGCTCCCGTCGAATTGCTCGACGGCGTTGAGGAGACGATCACGACGCTCGCCGCCTCGCACGATCTGATGCTGATTACCAAAGGCGATCTGTTCGAGCAGCACGCCAAGATCGCGCGTTCCGGCCTTGCTGATCATTTCAGCCGAGTCGAAATCGTTCCGGTCAAAATCAGAGAGACTTATCAATCCATCACCGCGAAGCACAAAATCAATCCCGAACGCTTCCTGATGATCGGCAATTCGATCAGATCGGACATCCTGCCCGTGATCGAAATAGGCGGGCGCGCCATTCACATCCCATACGAAACTACCTGGGAGCACGAGGTCGTGCCGGAAGAAGAATTGGCGGGCAGGGAATTTGTGAGGCTCGCGCACATCCGCGAGCTACTGACTCTGATTGATCAGTACCGCTCGCGATAGCGATCCAACTCAATTATGCGAACACAAGACCTGATTGAAAAAAAACGCGACTGCAAAGAACTCACCCCCGACGAAATCGCATTCCTGATTCGCGGCTACACACGCGATGAAATCCCCGATTACCAGATGGCCGCGTGGTTGATGGCCGCTTTCCTGAACGGAATGAGCGAAGCCGAGACCCGAGGCCTGGTCGAAGAGATGCTGCATTCCGGCGTAGTCCTCACGCACGATCACATTCCGCTGCCGAAAGTTGATAAGCATTCGACCGGCGGCGTGGGCGACAAGACCAGTTTGGTCATCGCGCCCGTAGCCGCAGCCTGCGGCGTCGCCGTGCCGATGATCTCAGGGCGCGCGCTGGCCCACACCGGCGGCACGCTCGACAAACTCGAAGCCATCCCCGGATTCCGAACCAATCTCTCGCTCGATGAATTCAAAGATGTGCTGGCGCGCTGCGGCCTGGCGCTGATCGGTCAAACGCGAGAGATCGCGCCCGCCGACCGCAAACTTTACGCGCTGCGCGATCTGACGGCGACCGTCCCGTTCCGCCCGTTTATGTGCGCTTCGATCATGTCCAAGAAACTGGCCGAAGGAATTGACGGACTTGTGCTGGATGTCAAAACCGGCAACGGCGCGTTCATGCGCGAGTTTGAAGATTCGCGCAAGCTGGCCGAGATGATGACTTCGGTTGGCCGCGCGATGGGCAAACGCGTAGTCGCCTTGATCACCGACATGAACCAACCGCTGGGCCGCTGGGTAGGAAATGCGGTCGAAACGTTTGAAGCCATCGAAACCCTGCACGGCGACCTCGAAGGCGATTTCGCCGAACTCTGTCTGGATCTGGCCGCGCAGATGCTGATCGTCGGCGGAGTCGAGACCGATTTGAACGCCGCGCGCCACAACGTTCGCCTCGCGATCACATCAGGCCACGCGCTCGAACGCTTCCGCGCCTGCATCGAAGCGCAAGGCGGCAATCCGCACGTGCTCGACGACCCGAAACTCCTCTCGCAGGCGAGCAAACAACGAGTGATCACGGCCCCGCGCTCCGGCTTCGTCACCGGCATCGAGACGGATGAGATAGGCCGCATCGTGATGGATTGGGGCGGCGGGCGGCGCCGGCTGGAAGACGAGATTGATCACAGCGTCGGCCTGCGCCTCTTCGCCAAACTCGGCGATCAGGTGGACGTTGGCGATCCGCTGGCGATGGCGTATTTCAACGATGAGTCGAAATTTGAAGAGATGGATGCGCGGTTGCGGGCGGCTTATCGAATCGAAGAATCAGCGCCGAAGTCTGAACCGCTCATCAAAGCAGTGATCTGATCATCCGGTTCATTTTACCCAAGAGGCCGAGTTTCGACAGAAGGGTCAATGGAGAGGCGTTGGAAACGACAATCACGGCGACAGGCTTTCGACCAGTTGACGATCCTGAGCGAGATCATCCGGCGTGTAATGCAGCGGCACTTCGCGCTCAGCCGCAGCAGTTTGTGGTCGAACGATTCGGGCAATTGCTCCAACGTTTCGTATAACCGGTCTGGATTGCGAACCTTGCCCAACGCCATCGGCAGCGTCTCCATCTCGACCAGCAGTGGATGGAAACAGGCGCGAACGAAGATGCTTTCGCAATCGGGATGCGCGGCCAAAGCTCTGGCGGCCAGGTATTCCTGCAAGGTCAGGTGCGAAAATTTCCAGACATCCTCCGCCATTTCAGCCAGCAGCGGCGTGGCGACCACATCGGCGGCCAGTTCGTATGGATCAACATTCAGCCTGTGTTCGCGGCAAAAGCGTTGAGCCGCGATCTTGATGTCGCCGGTCGTGAACGCCAGCCGTTCGGCGTTCTTCCCCCGATCGAGCGTTTCGTCGAAGAGCCGAGTGAAGGCTAATTGGGCGAGGAAATCCTGGCGGCGCATCGCGGCGGCATCATCGTTCTGTTTGAAGCGGCTGACGTTCTTTGCGCTGTCGAACTTCCCCGCGAGGTCGGCGACGATGGCTTCGTAAAGTTTCAAGCGGTCGGTTTCGACTTGGCCGCTTTCACGGATGCGCCGCACGATGGCGCCGATCAGCGTCGGCACGCTCACCAGATCGCGCAGGTCGGGACTCATCAGCCTGGGCAGCAGCATTCGGAGTTGGCGGTCGGGCGGCTGAAATTCTCGTTGATGGTCAATTCGACGAAAACCCGCTTCAACTCGTGGCTTGCAGTTTCGCCGAGCAGCGTGATCTTGCCGTACTTTTCCCTGATCTGATCGAAATACTTTTGACGGAGTTGGTCTGTCGGCGGCTCGACCCGCGCTGGCGTTTGGCCTTTGACGCCGGAGAGCAGAAGCTCCCTCGCCGTTTCGTCGTCTTTGCCGACCAAGTCAATGTAAACGATTGGCCCCAACAACCCTTCAGGATCGCATCGTCGCACGCGAACCGGAATCAACAATCGCTTCTTGCCTTTCGGATCGCTGCGGATCGCTGCGGCGAGTTCCTGCTGGCAATAATCGGATGCGAGGTAATCGGGCGAGAGGACGGCTATGGTCTGGCGCGCTTGTTTGACCGCTTCGTCCATCTCGATCACGAAGTTCGAGCCGGGCGGCATGTTTTTGAACTGCGCGATGGTGGTGTGACCCGCTGCTTCAAGCTGGTCGGAGATCCATCTGGCTTTGCCGAGGTCTGATTGTGTGTAGCTGATGAAGAAGTCTGCCATCGTTGCGCCTTCGGGACTGAATTTCGCGGCCATAGTGCGCCAGAAGCCGGAAGCGTTTCAAGACTTTTCTCGCGCATTGCCAGACCGCGATTTGCTCGATGTCGCGCTGCGGGGGCGGGGCGCGTTTCGGCGGTTCAAGGATGTCTTGCTCGGCTATCCGGCTGAGCGTGAGCGGTGGTTCAGGTTCGAGGAGCGGCGCCAGCGGGAGACGATTGAAGAATGGGCGCGCGGGCTGGGAGTGGAGATCAGCTTTGAAGCGGGCAAATGATGGCGAAGCCGGATTTGCCTGGTTGATGACAAGTCAGCAAGCTAACCTCCACGCGTGGATTTGTTCTCGATTATCGGTTGGCGAACCAGACCACGTAATCCCTGAGCAATTGATAGTTCTTCGATTTTTTGCCGGTCGCTTCCAGGTCGCAGAGCGGGAAGTTGCCCGGCTGAATCCAGTGGGCGATAATCGCCGCGCTCATCAAGCGGTTATGTCCACCCAAATTTTCTGATTGGAGATTAAGAATGAAAACAGGCGCTCTGATCTTGCTGGTCTGTTTGTCTCTATTTCCCGGCGGATGCGCCACGCGTGATTTCGCCGCTGAAGCCGAGGGAGCGAAGACCAAAGTCGGCATCGTTTTCGACATCGGCGGCAAGGATGATCGTTCGTTCAACGCCGCAGCCAACTCTGGCGTGCTGCGCGCGAAGAAGGAGTTGCCGATCATCCTGCGCGATGTGGAGCCGGGCGATCCGACTTCGATTGAGCCTGCGGTGCGGGCGTTCGCGCAGTACGGGTACAACCTGATCACCGGCGTCGGATTCGCGCAGGGGCCGATCCTGACCGAGGTTGCGAAGGATTATCCGCAACTCCATTTCGTGCTGATTGACGCAGTGGCCGATTCGCCGAACGTCGCCAGCCTGCTTTTCAAAGAGCACGAAGGATCGTTCCTGGTCGGGATGATCGCAGCTTACACCAGCAAAACTGGCGTGCTCGGATTCGTCGGCGGGATGGACATCCCGCTGATCCATAAGTTCCAGACCGGTTACGAAGAGGGCGCGCGTTACGTCAATCCGAACATCAGGGTCTTGCACAATTACGTCGGCATCACCGACGCGGCCTGGAACAATCCGGGCAAGGGGCGCGAACTGGCCAACGCGCAGTACGAGCAGGGCGCGGACGTGATCTTTCAGGCGGCGGGCAATTCGGGGTTGGGCGTGTTCGACGCCGCTGAGGCTTACAACAAATTCGCCATCGGGGTTGACGCGAACCAGAACTGGGTCAAACCGGGCCACATCCTGACGAGCATGCTCAAGCGGATTGATAACGCCGTTTACAGCATCGTCAAAGACGAGGTCGAAGGGAAATTCAAAGGCGGTGTGCACATTTACGGATTGGAGAATGACGGGATCAGTTATGCGATTGACGAATACAACAAGCATCTGATCCCGCAAGACGTGATTGACAAAGTCGAACAGGCGAAGAAAGACATCATAGCAGGCAAGATCAAAGTGACGGACGCAATGGCGAAGTAGGATCAGCCACAGAGATCACAGAGATCACAGAGGTCACGATGGGCAACTGCTCAGCGAAGAGCGGCAATTGTAGGATCAGCCACAGAGATCACAGAGAGCACAGAGGAGGAAGTCGCGATGGGTGATGAATTGACAGAGAAAATTATCGGGGCCGCGATTGAGGTTCATCGAGTGCTTGGGCCAGGGCTGCTGGAGTCGGTTTACGAAGAGGCTCTGTGTGTGGAATTGCGGCTACGTGGAATTTCTTTTCAGCGGCAGGTTGAAGTAGACGTCAATTACAAAGGGCATATTATCAAAGGGCAGCGGATTGACCTGCTGGTCGGTGGAGAGGTAATCATTGAACTCAAAGCGGTGACGCATCTCCCGGAAGTAGCGGTCGCGCAGGCGCTCTCTTATTTGAAGGCGACGGGATTGAAACGAGCGTTGCTGATAAATTTTGGCGAGCGAAAGCTGGTAAATGGCGTCAAACGGATTTCTCTTTGACTTTCTCTGTGATCTCTGTGATCCCTGTGGCTAAATTACCAAAATGAATCAAAACATCATCGAAAGCTGGTAAATCGCGCCAAACGGATTCCTCTTTGACTTTCTCTGTGTACTCTGTGATCCCTGTGGCTAAATTACCAAAATGAATCAAAACATCATCGAAATGCGCAGCGTCACCAAACGCTTCGGCGCGGTGACGGCCAACAAAGGCATCAATCTCTCGATTCCCGCCAACACCATTCACGCCATCGTCGGCGAAAACGGCGCGGGCAAATCCACGATCATGAAGATCCTTTACGGCTTCTACACCGCCGACGAAGGAGAGATCTGGATTGACGGGGCGCGGCGTGAGATCAAAACGCCGCACGACGCCATCGCGCTCGGACTCGGAATGGTTCATCAGCATTTCATGCTCGTGCCGCCGATGACCGTGATGGAAAACATCGTGCTCGGCGCCGAACCGGGCAACGCGGCGCGAATTGATTTCAAACAGGCCGAAGAGCGGATCAACAAATTGTCGAAAGATTTCGGATTCAACATTGATCCGCATAAACGAATCGAAGAGCTTTCGGTCGGGCAACAACAGCGCGTCGAAGTTTTGAAGGCGCTCTATCGCGGCGCGCGCATCCTGATTCTGGATGAGCCGACGGCGGTGCTGACGCCGCAGGAGGTCGAGGAGTTCTTCAGGATTCTTCGCTCGATGAGAGAGCAGGGCAAGACGATCATCATCATCACTCACAAGCTGAGCGAGGTGCTTGCGCTCTCGGACAACGTCACCGTGATGCGCGACGGTCAGGTCGTCGGCGAAAGGAGCACGGCTGAAACGAACGCGGCGGAGTTGGCGCGGCTGATGGTCGGGCGCGACGTGTTGCTCAGGGTTGAAAAGAATGAGGCGAAGCCGCGCGGCATTGCGCTGGCCGTGAAAAATCTCGGATATGGCTCGAAACTCAGCGATGTTTCGTTCGACGTGCGCGCGGGCGAAATCGTCGGAATTGCCGGCGTCGAAGGCAACGGGCAGACCGAATTGATCGAAATTCTGGCCGGGTTGCGCCGCGCGACGGGCGGCAGCGCGACGCTCGAAGGCCGCGACATCAGCAAACTCTCCGCGCGGATCGTCAAAGAACTTGGCGTCGCGCACATCCCCGAAGACCGGCACGCGCGCGGCTTGCTGCTCGAATTCGACCTGGCGGACAACACGATCCTCGGCACGCAGTACCGCAGGCCTCCCGTCACCACGCTGGGGCTGATTGATGAAAAAGCTGTGGCTGGGAAGGCGGCGCGGCTGATCCGCGATTTCGACGTGCGCCCGCCGAACTCAGCGCTGCCCGCGCGCGCTCTGTCGGGCGGCAATCAGCAGAAGCTGATCATCGGGCGCGAATTCGATCTGAAACCGAAGTTGCTGCTGGTCTCTCAACCGACGCGCGGCGTTGACATCGGCGCCATCGAATTCATCCATCGCAAACTGGTTGAACTGCGCGACGCGGGCGCGGCCATTCTGCTCGTCTCAGCCGAACTCGAAGAAGTTTTGTCGCTAGCTGACCGCGTGCTGGTGATGTATCAGGGGCGGATCGTCGGAGAGGTTGATCCGCGCCGAGTTGATCAGGAAGAGATCGGGTTGATGATGACTGGTGGGAAGAAGCGCTGAAGAGTTTTGGCCACAGAGTTCAGAGAGAACACGGAGGGAGCGTCAACCTTTTCTGTGTTCTCGGTGAACTCTGTGGCTTAAACTCTTCCTGTTTCAGAGCAGCCGCATTGAAACCATGGTGTCCGTCAATCGCTCGATCACTATGACCAGTGTTTTCCCTGCCTCATCGTATCGTCCCGCCGCAGCAAGCCGCTCGGCGTTGGCCGCAGCCTCCGTCGCGGAGGAAATTTTCAAATACTGAACTTGCAAACGCGGATTGGCCTGAAAGCTTCTGGCCAGATTTTCCAACCCCGCGCGCAAATCGCTAATCCTGGCGACCAGCGCGTCCTTGCTCTGTTTGGTTTTGGCCTGGATGGCGGGCGACGACTCATTGCGTTTCACCTGCTCTTCGGCGATTTCAAGGCCGTTGACAATCTTGCCGAAGACGTAAATGAAATTCGAGACGTTTTTGATCTGCGCGGCCACCTGCAGCGCTTCGGGGCGCATGTCGGGAACGGGCGTTGGCGCCGGTGTCGCGCGACGCGCGGGTTTTCTCTTTTGAGCGAGTGAATCCGTTCGCGGCGCGCTGACAAGCGCGATCAGGACAGCTACGGCAAAAATTGCGATGCGTTTCAATCAATTCCTCCAGGCGTTTTCGACCGGTCACGGCGTCAACGCCGCTTCGATTGGCCGATTTGTGTTCAGCAGCGGACTTATTTTTAGCATTGCCCGCACGCCGCCGCAAGCAGGCGGCCCGCGCGCGCCGCTTGCCAACTCCCGGCTTCATTCGATAAACTCCGCCCCTTTGTTTGCAGCCGCTGAAGTCTGCGGTTGCGGACAGAGGGTCATAGGTTCACTTTTCATCATTGATAAATACAAGGAGATTGAATGAAAGCTGTTCGCTCGTTTTTGTTGATATGTTTTCTGGCCGCCGCGGTTTCAGGGCAGGGCCGCGAGGCCGGCAAGGATTACGCCCAGGTTGACTTGAAAGATTTCGTGAATCGCCCGGCTGATTATTTGGGCCGCCGAGTCGCGGTGACTGCTGAGGTTGTTTCAGTCAGCGCCGATTACCGGGCGATAGATGTCTTCGATTCCAGAAGCAAAGCGTTGATTGGCGTTTCGCTGACGCAATTGCCCTGGCAGTTGCGCCAGACGCTGGTCGTTGAGCCGGTGCGCCGCGTTTCTGTTTATGGCCGAATCGAGATGAAACGCGGGCGCGTCGTGATCAAAGCCGACAGGGTTACTCCACTCGAATCAACTCTGGTGGCGAGAAAATAAGGGCCGAAATTTGGTTCGGTTCGGATGGCGGCGGGCAGAGGGGTTTTGCCTGCCGCCTTTTCTTTTGACGATCAAATTTCGCCGCGCCGAGTCTGGCGCAACCAGGATGGCCGCTTTTGCGTATGAGCCTGTGGCCGCGGGATGAGAACGTGGCCGCAGGATTTCTAAATTGATTTCCGGGTAGACACTCCTGATCTTGATTAATCATCGGAACCAAGATTTCAAACACAAAATTCAAACAGAAGATCGCTCCGGCATGTCGGCGGTCTTTTGTAATCCTTCGGAGGAAAGCAAGATGACACATCGTCGTTTCAAGCGGGCTATGGCCCCGATCGCCGCAGTCCTGATCTTCTGCCTGACCGTCACGGCGCAAGTCGCCCAGGTCGAAAAAGTTGATCTGGAGATGATGAAGAAGATTCGCGCGGAAGGCATGGAGCGTTCCCAGGTGATGGATACGCTGAGTTGGCTGACCGACGTTCACGGCCCGCGCCTGACCAACTCACCCAATTACAACGCGGCCTGCGAATGGGCCAAAAACAAGTTGACTGCGTGGGGAATGCAAAATGCGCATCTGGAAGCGTGGGGGCCGTTCGGTCGCGGCTGGTCGCTGGAAGGTTTCACGGCCAACATGATCAAGCCGCAATTCAATCCGCTCATCGCTTATCCCAAAGCCTGGTCGCCGAGCACCAACGGCGTCTTGCGCGGCCCGGTCGTTTACCTCGACGCCAAGACCCCTGCCGATTTGGAGAAGTATCGCGGCAAACTCAAAGGCGCAATCGTTCTAATCGCGCCGACTGTCGAGGTGCAGGCTCATTTCAAGCCGCAGGGAACTCGCATGACCGATGAGCAACTGCTGGCGATGGCCAACGCCGACGGAGGCGCGGCAGGGCCAGGGCGCCGTTTCGAGCTTTCACCCGAACGTCGCGCGGCGATGGAATTGCAGAACAAGAAGTGGCAGTTGGTTTATAGCGAAGGCGCCGGCGTTGTTTTAGAGCCTGGACGTGGCGATGGCGGAACGATCTTCGTAAGCGCCGTGACCATCCCGGTGACTGACCCGAACACGCCGTTTGACCGTCGCCCGCGCGCGCAATCCAAAGACGCTGTAGCCATTCCGCAAGCCGCTATCGCCGCTGAACATTACAACCGCCTCGTTCGCATTCTTGAAAAAGGCTCGCCGGTCGAACTGGAAGTGGAGATCAAGGCGAAATTCTATGATCAGGATTTGATGGGCCACAACGTGATCGCCGAAATTCCGGGGACCGACCTCAAAGATGAGATCGTGATGGTCGGCGGTCACTTCGATTCGTGGCATGCGGGCACAGGCGCGACCGACAACGCCGCAGGCTCAGCCGTCGCGATGGAGGTCATGCGCATTCTGCAATCGCTGGGTGTCAAGCCGCGCCGCACGATTCGCATCGGATTGTGGGGCGGTGAAGAGGAAGGATTGATCGGCTCGCGCGCCTACGTCGCGCAGCATTTCGCCGAACGTCAGGCGCCGCCTCCGGGACAGCAGCCACAAGCCAGGCAGGGCGGCGGCGGATTCGGCGGGCCGCAGGGGCCGCTCACGCTCAAACCGGAGCACGCGAAATTCGCCGGTTATTTCAACCTCGATAACGGCACTGGCAAGATTCGCGGCGTCTACCTGCAGGGCAACGAGCAGGTGCGCCACATTTTCCGCCAGTGGCTCGCGCCGTTCCGCGACCTCGGAGCTTCGACGCTCACGATCAGCAACACCGGCGGCACTGATCACCTCTCGTTCGACGCGGTCGGGTTGCCCGGATTCCAGTTCATTCAGGATGAGGTCGAATACGACACGCGCACTCACCACTCGAACCAGGATGTCTACGACCGCATCCAGGCCGACGACATGAAACAGGCCGCGACGATCATCGCCGCGTTCGTTTACAACACGGCGATGCGCGACGAAAAACTGCCGCGCAAACCGCTGCCGGGCGGCACGCAAACGGCGAACAGATAAGCTGGCGGGTAAGTTGGCGGCTAAGCCGGAAAATGGTTGAACTGAAACGGTGAAAGAGTGAGACTATGGCCTCACTCTTTCACCGTTCGCCTTTTCGCAGGCGGATGCGGACAGCGAGGTAAATGCGATGTCTTCAACATTGACTGAAATCGGGTTTGATCTGGAAGAAGCCGAACGAAATCTGATCACGGAGGACGATGAACCCGTGGACAACATGTTCTCAGCCAAACAGCAGCGTCTGCTGGTCGAACCGCTCTACGCGTCGTGGACGCCGCCGCCCGGCGAAGGCGTTGAGGGGCGCGCGCGAGATTTTCTGGCCGACGCAAATGTCGGAATCTTCTTTTCGGTTGGCGAGCCGCCGCTCGTGCCGGATATGTTTCTGAGCCTCGATGTAAAAGTGAACCCGGAGTGGTTCGACGCGCAGCATCGCTCGTACTTCGTCTGGCGATTCGGCAAAGTGCCCGACCTCGTCGTCGAAATCGTCTCGAACCGCAAGGGCGGAGAGATGGAGTACAAGCGCAAACGCTATGCTCAGATTGGTGTGCCGTATTACATCGTCTACGACCCCTACCGGATTCTGAAAGGCGACGATCTTTACATATATGAGATCGGTTTCGGCAAACGTTATCAAAGGCGCGATGACCCTACATTGCCCGGCATCGGGTTGAGCGTGACTGTGTGGCAAGGGATTTATGAAGGTGGCGAAGCGCCCTGGCTTCGCTGGTGTGACGAAAAAGGTAATTTGATCGCTACCGGAAAAGAGCGCGCCGATGAATTCAAGCGGCGATCTGACGAAGCCGAGCATCGCGCGAGCGATGCCGAACATCGTGCGAGCAATGCCGAGCAATCTGCTGTCAATGAGGCGGAAGCTCGCCGGCGCGCCGAAGCCGAGTTGGCGCAATTGCGCGCGGAGCTGGAGCGGCTGCGACAAAATTGATCGCGGCCAATAGCATCAACAAGCGCGGTTTTTGGAAAGGCCGGTCCTGTGCTACGATTCGCCGCGTTCAATGATCAATCATTTACCAACAATTTGGTTTCTAAAAAGCCGAGTCAGTACCGCAAGCGGTAGCGAGCGGAGTTCCGACAACGAGCGCGTTGCCGGAGACCCGCTCGCTATCGTTTGCGGTACTGGCTCGTTTCGGGAGGGGAGAAGGAAGCGATGGCTATCACTTTGCGCCAGGCCCTGCGAGTTGGCGCGTACATCTTCAAACAAAAATTCAAAGGCAATAAACGTTATCCGCTGGTGTTGATGCTGGAGCCGTTGTTCCGCTGCAATCTGGCCTGCGTCGGTTGCGGCAAGATTCAATATCCAGGCGATATTTTGAAAAAGAACATGCCGCCTGAAGACGCCTTCCGCGCGGCAGAAGAATGCGGCGCGCCGGTCGTTGTGATCGCTGGTGGCGAGCCGCTGCTCCATCCCGAAATTGATGTGATTGCGCGCGGGATGATCGAGCGCAAAAAATTCGTCTATCTCTGCACCAACGCCATCCTGCTCGAAAAGAATCTGGACCGCTTTCAGCCGTCGCCTTATCTGACATTCAACGTCCACCTCGACGGCCTGCGCGAAACCCACGACAAATGCGTTGACCGCGAAGGCACGTTCGACAAGGCCGTCGGCGCGATCAAGGCCGCCAAAGCGCGCGGCTTCCGAGTCAACACCAACACCACGGTCTTCGATGGCGAAGACCCGAAGATGCTGCACGAAATGTTCGACCTGGTCATGGGCCTCGGCGTTGATGGGATGACGATCTCGCCCGGCTACAGCTACGCCTGGGCGCCCGATCAGGATCACTTCCTGAAACGCGAGCAGACCAAAAAACTCTTCAAGGAAATTCTCGGCCCGCTGCGCACGGAGCGCGGCAGGAAGTGGCAATTCAACCAGTCGGTCTTCTTCCTGAAGTTCCTGATGGGCGAAGTTGATTACGAATGCACGCCCTGGGGCAATCCGAATTACAACGTCTTCGGATGGCAGAAGCCGTGTTACCTGCTGAATGAAGGCTACGCGAAGACGTTCAAGGAATTAATCGAAGACACCGAGTGGGAGAAGTACGGCCACAAGAGCGGCAACCCGCGCTGCCGCGATTGCATGGTGCATTGCGGATACGAGCCATCGGCGGTGATTGATGCGACCAGCAGCTTGAAAAACATGCTGGTCTCGATTCGCCCGCTAAGTTGAGACAGCGGGCCGTTGCGCAGAGGCTTGTGTCAAAACCCGTTCATCGTGTCGCCGATGTCGCAGGCGCGCCCGGCAATCCGAATCTGCTGTTTGCCGCTCATTCATCGGGCGCGCCATTCAAATCCGCCAGCGGCTGCATCGCCTTTGAATCCATCTTCAATTCAACTCACCACATATTCCGGACGCGCAGGATTCTTCTTGACGTTTCTAAACTAAACCGTTTAGTATGCGTTCCCGCACGATAACATCTAACACAACCCGGAAGTGACTGGTTCGTTATTACGCTTATGATCCGAGTAGAACACCTGACCAAGACGTATGGCGAGTTTACCGCGGTCAATGACATTTCCTTTGAGGTCCGGCGGGGCGAAATTTTCGCCTTTCTCGGCCCCAACGGCGCGGGCAAGACGACGACCATCAAGATGCTGACCACCCTGCTCAAACCGACGGGCGGGAAAATCGAGTTGGACGGCCTGAACCCGGCGGTCGAACAGCACAAGGCGCGGCAGAGCTTTGGCATTGTCTTCCAGGACCCCAGCCTCGATTCCGAATTGACCGCCTATGAAAACATGGAGTTGCACGGCGTGCTTTATCACGTGCCGCGCAAAGTTCGCGCTGAGCGGATTGAAACTTTGCTCAAGCTGTTTGAGTTGTGGGACAAGCGCGACAAATACGTCAAAGAGTTTTCGGGCGGAATGCGGCGTCGCCTGGAAATTGCGCGCGGCTTCCTGCACACGCCGAAAATCCTCTTTTTGGATGAGCCGACACTCGGCCTCGATCCGCAGAGCCGCAATCAATTGTGGACGCACGTGAAGCGTTTGAACGAAACCGAGCAGGTCACCGTTTTTTTGACGACGCATTACATGGACGAAGCCGACCGTGTCGCGCATCGCATTGCGATCATTGATCACGGGAAGATCGTGGCGCAGGGCGCTTCGGCGGAACTCAAAGAGCAGACGAAAACCGAGTCGTTGGAAGACGCCTTCCTGGCGCTGACCGGTTCGACGATTCGCGATGAAAAGGCCGGTTCGATAGACCAGATGCGACAGGTCGTAAAAATGTGGAGGAGATAAAACTGATGAGCGCAATTTACATTCATCGCC